>Ga0074195_1000142_pt1 | contig 172447 bp, 174 predicted proteins | sample EPASupsiteHSE623_FD_64525 | JGI IMG/M metagenome (GOLD analysis project Ga0074195, IMG submission 64525) | Bioremediated contaminated groundwater from EPA Superfund site, New Mexico - Sample HSE6-23 | ecosystem: Environmental > Aquatic > Deep subsurface > Groundwater > Contaminated ... | reverse complement strand
TAATGGCGTCCATTTTGAACTGTTTGGTGTACTGTTTTTTCATAGAAAGTTCGCTCCTCGTTCTTGTTTTATTCTATCATGAACTCTCTACTTTTAACTTGTCCACTTCTTATACTACCATCACGATGCCTTATGGATAGGGGATAAGGGAGTGAACACTCCTAAGCGTACATACCTATTTGGTGTGTAGTCGCTTTAAATAAGACGAGTTAAATCGTTAAGAGGTATGTATCATAAATCATTCTGTAAAGGGTGATTTATTCACCTCTTTGTTCTAAAGTTTGAGTGATACAGTATAATGAAGGTAGACATCAAATATGACATAATATCAACCACAGGAAGCAAGGTAATCATATGAAATTAATCATCAAAATCATCAAAATCTCTAGCATTGTCATCATATCAGTCGTATTGTTGGCGGTATTGGGGTTATTTATCTACACGAGAGATTCGTATAAACCACTGAAAGCGATGTATGATGAAATCGAATCATTGGATTTACAAGGGATTCTAGTCATCGATGACTTTGATCAAATCAGTTATGTGGTTGAACAACCCATTAAAAATATAATCATTGTTCCTGGTGGAAAGGTAAAACCTGAAAGTTATCAATATTTAGCAATCAAACTGGCGCTATCAGGGTATGATGTTACGATTGTAAAAACGGTATTCAATTTAGCCATACTTACCCCAAATTATGGGGCTAGATTTCTAGAAGAGGGGATCGATAATGTTGTGATTGGTCACTCTTTGGGTGGCACAGTGGGTAGTATGTTTAGCTCAAATGACGTTCGTGTTACCGAGTTGATATTTCTCGCAAGCTATCCAATTTCTGATGTATCGGATAAGCGTGTATTAGTCATTATCGGGGAATTTGATACTATTTTGGATATTGAAGACGTAGAAAAAAGTGAAAATCTACTACCAGATGATTATGCCTTATATGAAATATTGGGTGGTAACCATGCACAGTTTGGTTGGTACGGTCCTCAAAAAGGGGATGGTACAGCTGTGATCTCAACCAAAACACAACAAGATACCCTCGTCGATTTGATTTTGAATTTTATCGATTAATTATTTTATTCATACAAATAGATGATTCATTAAAGAAATGAGTGATGGCATGAAAAATATACGTTGGTATTATGTTCTAATTTCTTTAGGCATCTTTGTTTTATTCATGATTTTTGTTTTACCTAACGAATCACAAAAAAGCAGTGCTTTAGGCCTTGAGTCCAGCCCAGACACTTCATGGTTCTATACAAGCGATGAACTATACGATATTGCCAATCAATACGGTCTAGAAGGGCGACGTTTTTACATTGAACAACGTTTTACATTTGATTTGATTTGGCCATTGGTTTATGGCTTGTTCCTCACAATAGCGCTGGCATTCTTTTGTCAGTCTAGTGCGCAGGGTTGGTTAAAGAAGTTGTATTTACTACCATTAATCGCAGTGGGTTTGGATTATACAGAAAATATCTTCACCGCCACCGTCATGTATCGCTATCCTAAAGAAACCTTCCTCATGGCTGATATTGCTGGTTATATCACAATGTTGAAGTGGATGACACTGATGATGTCTTTTATGCTATTGATATTGATTGTTACGATATATGTTATTAGACTCATGAAAAAGGAGACGAAACATGACTAAAAGATTGATTTATGGCTTGATTTTAGGGGCATTGTTAAGCATTGTTTGCATCATTGGTGCAGGGCTCAGAATGCCTGGTGAATTGTCTTTTCTTTATCTGTTTTCATTTTGGTTCAATCGCTTGTTGATGGGTTTAGTGATTGGGTTATTTGCAAAACCAAAATCCATCACAACGGCTATATTTAGAGGCATTTTATTAGGTGCATTCGTCTCTTTCGCATTCTATAGTTCAACAGATTTTTTAGACTTCACTGGCTTTATGGCTGGTGTGGTCTACGGTATCATCATTGAAACGGTTTTATTTTATACCCTGCCAATGAAATCCATAAAATAATGAGGTAATACTATGATAGAAAAAATGCTCAAAGATAAAAACATTCAATGGAATCATGTACCAGAAACACATCAATCCTTAATACAAACCTATCCATCATTATCAAAAGCCCCATTCGATGTTGTTTTTTCGTTTGTATATACACTCAATGAGATGTTACAAACCATCATAGAGGTTGAAAAAAGCCTTCAACCGGATGGTATGTTGTACCTATGTTACCCCAAACTTAAGAATGCTTTAGGGGTGGCAGGAATCCATCGTGATCATATTTTTCCCCATCTTAAAGTTAATGAGGATACAGGCTATATCGGTGATAGTCAAATGCGTTTCAATCGTATGATTTCATTGGATGAGAACTATACGTTATTGGGTGTTAAATATGATACGAAGATGAAATCACGTCCAGCAGTATCCATGAAAGTAGAAGATTATGAACAACATGTTCCAGACATCCTAAACATACTGAAAAATGATCCATGTCTGAAATTCTATGAATCACTCACTCCAGGGTATCAAAAAGGTTGGGCTAGATATGTTTTTTCAGCGAAAACGAATGAAACCAAACAAAAACGCATCGATGAGATGAGGATACTTCTCAATCAAGGAATAAAATCCAAAGATTTGGCAAATAAGTGATTACTGCGCATAACGTGTGATAAATGGGTATCGTCATGCTAGAATAGATACTGTACGAAAGTAGGTATCTGTCATATGAAAAAAGTCATTAAGTTTAATTTTGAAGGCAAAGAAGGGTTCTTAAGTTTGGTTGAAATCAATCAACGTGTGTTTGCATTGGTAAAGAAAGATACACCTAAAGTTCAAAATATCCTCGCTACAAATCAGCTGTTGATCTCTTATGAACTCAAACAAAACGCGACATTCAGTCCGGTAGAAGCACACATCATTTTCGACTCGAATATCATTGAACAAGTGTATCGTCAGCTAGAAATTGAAAAGAACTTATATTTCAAAGCGTTGGATGATACGTTGTGTGTCATTGAAATTGAGCAATCAAATTAGTCATGAATCACGGGTATGTTGACATATCAAGGTTATAAAATCCTAAGTTTTGATTCCTTAGAAGCACCAGTAGCCGATCCATATTTTGATCAATCCAAGTCATCTGATTTATATCGAATTTATGGAGAAGCCGCTGAGTTGAATTTTTCTATCCCCTCAAATCAATCACTGAAGTTCGAAATAAATGAACTGAAACGCTTCATTCAAGACCTCAAGGATGATAAGAGTGATTGGTTTTTTACCATTGAATATCAAAATGATATACACCAATATGAAAAAGTTTCAGATGATGAAGTTCAAGAAACCATCATTCAATCTGGGGTAGTCCATCCTATTCGAATTCATCAGTTATTTACCCACATTCAATCCTGGCTAAAATCATAGTTTAAAATTAAGTGAAACGAAAAAATAAATGTTATTAAAATGAATAAAAATGATATAATACTCGTAATCCTAAGTATAAAAGAGGTGTCTAATAATGAACCAATCTACCATATTGATACGTGTATTATCCATTATTTTTTTCCCATTGTTGTTAATCTTTGTTACCCATTTTATTGAAAATAAGGTCAGCAATCGTCAAGTATTGACCCAGTTTGATAATGTATATGAAGTGAGTGATCCAGGGGTTATACGCATCGATTTTGTATCTAAACTAATGAATGACACAGTCACAGTAAAATCCATAGAACATTTAGAACCCAGTACGAATACCTTCTTATTAGAATATACGTATCAAGATACGGTTGTTGCACTTTATGAGGTTACTGTGAGAAGTGATCATGGCGCGATGAACATTGTTTTAGATACCAGTCAAAGCGATGGAAATACGATAGGTGTTATTGGATATGAATCTAGTGGTAACATCGGATTTGTGTTTGAAAAAAGAATCAATGAAACCACGATTCAACCCAAAATCATCGTATCGATTGAACCAACAAAAACTCAAAAATACATCACCGTTGGTGTACATATCCTATGGATTCTTGGTGTTTTTCTGATAAATCTATTTCACGGAATCAAAGCGTATCGTGCTCATATTTTTAAAGCCATCCAACCATTTGGGTTTTGGGACCGCATCAAATATTTGTTGATTGGTCTATTGATTCCATTTGGAGGCCCGTTACTTTACATCATTGGGGGCACAGATTTATACAACGACTATCGCGTTAGGATGGGGAATTACGCGGCTTTTGGATTTATGGTAACATTTACTTTGTATGTCATTGTCAGAACTTTCCCACTCATATAATCATGACAACCACGGATCCAGTGTCCGTGGTTGTCTCATAAAAAAAGTCCCCAAACTCGGGGACAAATTCTAATTTGATTTTTTCTTATGTCTCACTTTCGATGGCATATAAGAAATTATTTTTTCCAGAGGCTTTGACTTCATACATCAAAGAGTCCGCTTTGCGCGCGAGGTCTTCCGATTTGGTTGCTTTCATGACGCCCATCGAAATGGTGAGTTGGATATCTGTGTTGTTGATTTTAAGTTCTCGAACACCCGCCATGATTTTATTGGACAACTTCAGTATTTCTTCAGAAGAACCAATCAATAAGCCAATAAACTCATCCCCACCTAAACGGTAGAAATGATTGTCGTTATATTGAAGAGACTTTAACAGTTTTCCAAACTCCACCAAGCACACATTTCCAATGGCATGTCCATAACGGTCATTGATGTTTTTAAAATTATCAAAATCCATGAACATAACATGGAAACCAGGTTTATAATACTTCAATCCATAATGGTAATCAAAGGTATATTTGTTGAATAATTGGGTGAGTGAATCGGTATGGGTCTTATAAAATGTTTCTTCCTCTTGTGTATGTAAAACCGTCACATCAGTTACTGTAAAAATACTGATGTTTTCTTGTTTAGATGAGGGGAATATGTTGAATCTTAGCCATTTTCTAATACCATTATACATGATTGGAAAGCTCACATCTTTAGGTGTTTTAAAATCATGTAACTCATGATAAACCCCTTGATAATAGGCTTCTTTACCCGCCACATAACCATAGCTGTTGTTGTAGTCGAATGCAGCCAAAATCGTAGAAAGTTTGATGGATTTTGCATCCTCAAAACCAATCAAATCTAAACTGCCAGTGACAACCTCAAGTTCGATGTCTGAAGGGTTTTTACAATCCGCGAATAAAATGATGCGTTCTTGACGAGCCAAAAGAATGTCTTCAATGACATCTAGATGATAATCATCCCTTAAGCGTTGAGACGCCTCCAAAAAGTATTTATTTTTCATGTGAATCTCCCCCTAAAAAACAAACCAATACATAAAATAAAAATCAAAACAAAATCGCTCATTTCATATAGAAATAAGGAATTCATCCGTAGGGCAACTGGCTGTCTCATGGAGACCCTATAGCTTTCCGTCGCCGGATTACTCCGGGTTTGGCTTGATCAAACGTGCATCCCATCTCACCATTAATTGAGTGTGATCCGCTTTGATTTGATACTCAAATTATAACAAAGAATTATTTTAAAGTAAAGCGCTACCATACGCTATATTTCTATGTAGAAAACAATCGTTTGGACCTCAAAGGTTCTGAGTGGTTTTTTTTCTCTAAATCGTGTACAATAGTAGATGGTGAAGTCCGATTCAGTGACGGTTTTATGTCATAAAAACACTGTATTCGCTCTAGGATGCTCATTCGCTAGAAACTATGATTTAAGGAGATTTTTTACCATGAACACCACCCTTTCACGCATCAAAATGTTCATTATCCTGTTTGGATTATGGCTGTTATTCAATTTTAATTTGGAAATATCGACACTCATATTCGGTGTGGTTATTTCGTTTGTTGTCACGTACTTATCGCACAATATTTTATACACCAAAGAAGGCTTTAGGTATAAAAAACTCAAATTAACCACCATGGTTTATTATATGGGTGTGTTATTCATTGAGATTTTTAAATCGGCTTTTTTCTTTATCATTAACCTCGTCAAAGGTGGATATCAACCATTGGTGTTTAAATTGGATTTGTCTGTGTATGACCCTGTGCAAGTCGCGATTGTTGCGAACTCGATCACGTTAACGCCAGGGACAATCACCATCGATGTGGTGGGGCATACCATCTATGTGATGGTGCTAGCGAAACCAGGGACCCCACAAGAAGAACTTGAAGCACCAATCCGTCAAAAGTTCGAAAAATTACTGAAAGATATGGGTGAACACAAATGAGTTTAATCCACACATTTATTTTAATCACCATTGGTATGTTGGTGCTCGCAATCCTCTTTGCACTCATCCAAATGGTTCGCGGAAAAACGCTTTGGGACAGGATTTTAATGCTCAACCTCATCTCAGCTAAAGTCGTACTGATCATTGCCTTGTATGCGGTATATGTCGATAACATGATGTTTCTTGATATCGCGATTTCTTATGGTATCATTGGTTTCTTAACGATGACACTGCTATCTAAATTTATCATGACTGGGGGTAGACAAAAATGAGTTATGTGGCGATTGCTATTTTAATCATTTCTTGGTTTTTCCTCCTCTTTGGGATGGTTGCGATATTTAAACTGAATAACCTCTATACCCGAATTTTATCATCTGCCACCATCGATACTGTGGCTTCGATATTAATATTGATTGCTTTGATATTTGCACATCATGCTTGGGAATCTGTATTGAAACTCATCGTGTTGATTCTATTCTTGTTGGTCACGAGCCCAATTTCATCACACGTCAATATCCGTTCTGCCTATTTGATTGGGGTACCCCTCGACCATAAGGATGGTGATGATGTATGATGGAAACCATTGGACTGATTTTACAAATTTTGCTTATCATTATTGCGTTAGTCATCATCTTCCACAAAGAAAACTTTACCATCATCATCTATATTTCAGCTTTTGGTTTGATTGCTGCGACTTTATATGTCATCAATCAAGCACCGGATGTGGCGATTGCGGAAGTAGCGATTGGTTCAGCCATCATCCCGCTCATTTACGTCATCAGTATTTCTCGACAACGTGAATTCATCGTCCTTGACCGTGTCGATTATGACCAGTTCAACTTAGACAAAGAAGTGTCTGATGTCTATCAAATTTTGACTGAATTTGCCGATGAACACAGTTTAAAACTCAATATTTGTGCAGGCATCAAAGGCAGTGAACGTGAACTCACGAGAGAATTAAACATTGATTTGATCATTGTGTATAATCCCGACAAACAACGATTTGAATTCAAAGGCAAATCGTCATCGGTCATCATGAAACAACTTAAAACCATCACCAAGGAGAAACCTTTCATTCAGGTTTCTACCATCGAGGATCGTGATTTATATGATTAGACCATCATCGTTGATCAAACGTATCAGCTTGGTATTTTTATTGGGTGGGGTGCTTTATTTCTTCATCATCAGTTTTACAGATTTTAAAGAAATTTATAACTCAGCAGGCAAGGACTTCTTTTTATTGAATGGCTTGCTTGATACCGGTTCAAGAAACCTTGTCACTGCGATTTACTTGGATTATCGCTTATTTGATAGTTTGTTTGAAGCGGGTATTTTACTCATCGCGGTTTCAGGTGTCATGTGGGTATCTGAACATAAAATCACTGAGAAAAATGCGAACTTTATGCTGGATAAACAAAAAACACCAGAGCTCTTCATCACATTTAGTCGGTTGTTATACCCAGTGATGTTATTGTTTGGGATGTATGTGGTCATCAACGGGCACATTTCGCCAGGGGGTGGGTTCCAAGGTGGGGCAATCATCGCCACAGCCATCCTCATCCTTTATTACATCGACATTCGAAAAACCATTGAAGTCAATCTCATTTTAACGATTGAGAAGTTCTTATTTTTATTCTTATTTACGATTGCTTTTATCAGTTATTTTACCAGAGGTGAATTTTTCACCAATTTCATCCCGAGTTCTATGGGGATGGATGCACAAGTGTTCTATCTATATTTATTGAATATCCTCATCGGGGCGAAAGTCAGCCTTGGATTGATTGCGATATTTACAGCATTTTTAAAGGAGGGTCGCTAAATGAATCCCATCTTAAGTTTTGTTGTGATTCTGATTGGTGTTTACGGGTTAGCTACCAGTAGAAACATCATCAAGAGTGTGTTTTGTGTCACCATCATCGAATCCGCTACCATCCTATTATTCTTAAACTTAGGTGCTTATGAAGGTGGTTTAGTACCCATTTTAACCGAATTGGGCATTGAAATCGTAGACCCACTGCCACAAGCTTTGATGATCACCACAATTGTTATTGGATCGACCATCACCTCGCTTGCACTCATGCTTTGTATCAAGATATTCCACCATTACGGTTCGATTGAATGGAAGGTTATTTTGAGGGGGGACAAATGATGGTGTACGCCCCGTTATTATTTCTATTCTTACCTGTGGTTGCGAGTGTCATCGTTTATTTGATTGACCACATTTGGGTGAGAAGATCGCTCTTCTTGGTTCAAATAATGATGCTTGCGATGTTTGTTTTATATGCACAGTTTTTAACTCAACATCCAGATCAAAATATGCTTGTGTTTGGGGGATGGGACGAAACATTTGCCATCAGCTTTTACAATGACACATTATCTTTAGCCTTTGTTGGATTATCGATTTTGATGTGGTCGGTATTATTACTTTACACATTTAAATCCAACCGAAATGAACCCAAGTTTTTATTCTTCTTCATGTTTTTAGAAGGGATATTCCTTGGGCTCTTACAAACCAACGACTTGTTTAATCTATTCGTTTTCCTAGAATTGATGACGGTCATCATCACCATTTTGATTGTTTATAAGAAAACTGGACCTTCTTTCAAAGCGGGGATATTTTATTTACTCATCAATACAATTGGTGCGATGTTTTTCTTGTTAGGGATCATCTTCTTATACTATGTGTTTGGAACCATCAACATCCAATTGATTAAGGCGAACATTCATCTGTATGCCGATCGTAACATCGTTAAACTCGCCTTCATCATGATGATTTCAGGGCTATCCATCAAAGGGGCATTCTTCCCGTTATTTACGTGGTTACCTAAAGCCCATGGGGTGGCACAATCAACGATTTCAGCATTATTATCGGGATTAATCGTTAAAGGTGCACTCTATTTATTCGCACGTGTAGCGATTGATATGTATGCAGGTGCACAATACCAAACCCAAGAGTTGTTGTTTTATGTGGGTGCGACCACAGCGATTGTGGGTGTCATCTTCGCTTTAGTTCAAAAAGACTTGAAACAAATACTGGCTTACCATACGGTATCACAAGTGGGTATCATGGTGATGGGTTTATTTTCGAATAGTTATTTATCCTACATAGGCGGATTACTACATATTTTCAACCATGCGCTATTTAAATCGTTGTTATTCTTGGGGGTAGGGGTCGTCGTTACTAAGTTCCACACGAAGAAAGTCACAGAAATCCGGGGTTTGTTTAGAACCATGCCGGTGACTTCAATTCTACTGATTGTAGGGATGCTTTCCATCAGTGGGGCACCATTATTCAATGGGTTTGTCTCTAAGAATCTCGTGAAGTATGATTTTAAATACGACATGTTCAAAATGGCTTTATTCACCATCATCAATATTGGTACAGTGACATCCTTCATCAAGTTCTCACAAATCTTATTTGGACAGAAGACACAATCGGTCATAGTAACCGACCGAAAACAACAATCGGCGATGGCGATACTGGCCATCTTATGTGTGGTCATTGGCTTGTTTTATAAACCCTTATTCCTGTTTTTCTTTAACCTCGATCTATCCTATGTAAAACTATTTGATTTACAACAGTGGTTGGATTATTTCTTATATGTGGGGATTGGGTTATTGTTGTATCACTTTGTGATTAAGAAAGACTTCAAACCATTTAAGGCAATCAGAAATCTTTCCATCAGCTTTGAAAATGCCAATTATATGTTCATTTTATACATGGTCTTCATCGCTGTCTTTGTCTTCATGTATGCTTAAAATACCTCTTCGGAGGTGTTTTTTTTCGAAAGTTCACATAGACGGCTTGGATAAATAACCGTTTATGGTATCATAGGGCTAAGAGGTGATTTTATGTCTAAACCAAAAAAGGAACAAATGCGTTATTTGAATGTCAATCGTTACTTATTAAACAAACAATCCACCATCAGTGAAAACCCAAAACTTTTAGAAGAAAAAGCGAAAGCCATTTTGGATCAGAAGATTTCTGGCATCAGTTTTAGCCCGTACCTTGAAGGCCAAGACCCAAGTATAAAATCCATCATCACAGAACAACAAATCGCGGATCGTCTTGAAATCATCCGCCCCTATACCCACTGGATTCGCACATTCTCTACCACCAACGGGAATGAAGAAGTACCAAGAATCGCGCATGAAAAAGGCCTTAAAACCTTGGTGGGTGCATGGTTAGATTCAGATAAAGAAAACAACGAAATCGAAATCAATAACATCATACGTATTGGTCAGGCAGGGTATGCCGATTTAATCGCGATTGGTAATGAGGTCTTATTGCGAGATGACTTAGAAGTGGAAGAACTCATCGAATATATCCGTCGTGTTAAAAAAGCAGTTCCGAATGTCCCTGTTGGGTATGTGGATGCGTATTATATGTATGTCAATTTCCCTGAAATCGTCGATGAATGTGATGTTTTGTTCGCCAACTGCTACCCTTTCTGGGAACATTGTGCACTAGAAATCTCGGTTGAATACATGAAGAAAATGTATGAACTTGTGAAAACCAATGCGAAGGGTAAACCAGTCGTCATCAGTGAAACCGGCTGGCCAACCAAGGGTGAATCCTACGGGGCAGCTGTACCATCGTATGAAAACGCCATGAGGTATTTTATCAACACCTATGAATGGGCCAATCAAGAACATATCCATCTATTTTACTTCTCATCCTTTGACGAAGTATGGAAGATTAGTCATGAGGGTGAGTATGGGGCTTATTGGGGACTATGGGACAAGGATGGCAAGTTTAAATTTCAAAAATAGTACCCAAAATCATTCGTTTTTCTATCGATTTTGACCTAAATCCATCATTTCGTAGATTTTATAATCATATTTATTTTGAAAATAGGTATTCTTTTAAAAGCCGTGATAAAATGACTCTTGGAAAGAGGGGGGAACTCTTGCAAAAGTTTAAAACGGCTTTTTTTGATTTTATTCGAGGGGACAAAACGAAACTCATCGTTTTGATCACACAAATCATCGTGGCGTTTTTATTTGCGGTAGCACTGTTACTACCTTATATGGTGAGCTCTAATCTGATTGATGGGTCTTTATCTTCATCCGATTTTCCAGGGGGCGGTTTCTACACATTCATTTTCTTCGTTTCAATTTTAGGCTTTGCATATTTAGCCATCATGAACGATGAAAAACATAAAAACTGGGTCTTTTTAGGCCAAACCATTCTCGCGACATTTATCTTTTTTTACTCACTACTGTTCCATAAAGTTGGTTTAGCAAGTGCGTCTAATGGTTTTGGTAAAGTTTTGGAATTTTTATTGTTGATTGCTTTTTGGTTCTTGGTCTTTGGACAAAAACAGATCAGTGCATTCATCCACAAATTTGTACCTGAAAAAGCGATTAGCAATACACTGGTTAAACCTGAACCTGTTGAAATCAAAACAGAAAAACCCAACAAGTCATACATTCCAAAATCAGTGAATTTAAACGAACAACCGATGGAAAAAGAGGCTGAAACAACCACAAAGAAAGCAGAAGAACCAACCCATGAATAAAGATGAATTGATCAAAATTTCAAAAGAATTAAAACTCACGGACAATGAAGAATTGTTAGCCAAAATAGTGATTTCGCATTCAACCACATACAAAGTGACATCGATTGCTTTAGGACAAACCCGTGGCGCAGGTAGTGATGGGTTCATTGGAATTTATCAAAATCAACTGGTTGGTTTTGATACGAACTTACTCGGTAACAAGCCCACCAAAGAACGATTCAGATTCAATTTTGATGAGATTGATAAACTAGAAATTAAGAAAGGATTCTTAAATCTCAATAACCAATTTCACGTTCACTCTGGACACCATCATTACAAAATCTACTTCACAGGCAAAAGAAGACACTTGATTGAAGCGATGCATCGGAAGATATTGTCTAATCAATAATTTGTATATAACCAAAACCGAAATGGTTTTGGTTTTTATTTATATTTATATTTATATTTATATTGTGATTAATTCAAACACAAATCATTCGTATTTGTTTCTTTATGATGTTATCATATTATCAAGTTTATGTTAGGAAGTGGTTTTATGGATTGGAAAAAATCGGTTGGCATATTTATGGTCAGCCAAACGGTTTCTTTATTGGGTTCGATGTTGGTCATGTACGCCATTATGTGGTACATCACACTTGAAACACAATCGGGTTTGATGATGACCATCATGGTCATGTGTTCATTCATACCCTCATTGTTAATATCGCCATTCGCCGGGGTGTGGGCAGACAGGCTCAATCGAAAGATGCTGATGATTACAGCCGATATTGGGATTGCTTTGGTGACACTCCTCATCGCACTCTTGTTTTTGTTAGGCATTCGTGAGATATGGATTTTGTTTGTGGTCACTGTAGTCAGATCATTTGGACAAAGTGTCCATCAACCCGCTGTATCTGCCGTTTACCCACAAATCGTACCAGAAACACACTTAGTCAAAGTTCAAGGAATTGCTCAAGGTATTCAATCGTCTTCGATGATTTTAATGCCACTGCTCGCAGGGGTGTTATTGGCGTATTTTGAATTAGAACTCATATTATTTATTGATGTCATTACTGCAGCGATTGCAGTAGCTATATTGGTTTTTTATGTAAAACTACCTAAACACAAAGCGGAGTTGGAACACAAATCGATTGATTATTTTGAAGACATCAAACGGGGGATTCATTACGCATTTACACACAAATTGATCTTCAATATTTTGATGTTTTCATTCTTATTTATGATTATGGTTGCGGCACCATCCTTTTTAACTTATTTGCAGGTGGCCAGGGTATTTGGTGCTGAAGCATGGCGATTATCTGCTTTAGAAGCGATATTTGGTACAGGGATGTTGTTGGGGTCAATCGTCATCACCGCGTGGGGTGGATTTAAAAACCGTTTGGTGACGTTTTTCTTATCCTATATCGCGATTGGTATGGGTACGGTTGGTTTAGGATTACCATTCAACTTTATCTTCTACATTGGATTATGGGGTGTGGTCGGTTTCTTCATCTCATTAAGTAGCCCACTCATGGTAGGGCTCATTCAAGAAAAGGTTGACCCAAACTACATTGGACGTGTATTCTCAGTCTTTGGGTTGATCAATACCATCAGTTTACCCTTAGGCATGTTAATCTTTGGACCATTGTCAGATGTGTTTGATATTTCAAACATCATACTCTTGAGTGGTATTGGTATGGGCATCATCGCACTCGTACCTTTATTCAGCAAATCATTATTAAAAGAGGGTTTACCAAAACCTACAAACAATAACTAAAGCGGGCAACCGCTTTTTCTTTTAAGTAAACAACCGATTTCTTAATTATAATGCATATAATTTGAATTTGCATGCCGTTTGGGTTTATATATTCTTTGGGTGATTATAATATGAAAAAGCAAAGAAGCAAAGTAATCGTCGTAGGCGGTGTTGCGGGCGGCATGAGTTTCGCCACACGTTACCGACGATTAAATCAAAATGATGACATCATCATTTTTGAAAAAGGCCCTTACGTATCATTTGCCAACTGTGGTTTACCTTACCACATTTCCGGTGAAATTTCGACTCGAAGTGGTCTATTAGTGGTTAGAGAATCACTATTAAAAGAACGATTCCATTTGGATATTCGTTCGAATGCAGAAGTCATCTCAATTGACAGTGTCAATAAACAAGTGACTTATTTGAAAGAAGGCAACACCTTGGTTGAAAGTTATGACAAACTGGTCCTTTCAACTGGCGCTAAACCGATTGTCATAGACATCAAAGGTGAATACAATGTGCCTATTTTTACATTGAGAAACATCCCTGATTTAGACAAAATCATGCGTTTCATCAAGGAAAACAAACCAAAACACGCCACAGTAATTGGTGCGGGTTACATCGGACTAGAAGTCGCTGAGAATCTCATTTTAAAAGGCATACAAACAACCATCATTGAAAAAGCGCCTGAAGTATTGCCGATTGTAGACCCAGAAATGGCAGCATTCATTCGTGAAGCATTGGTAGAAAAACAAACTCAAGTGTTCACGAGCAATGAAATACAAGAAATCCAAGGCAACGAAGTCCTGCTTTCTAGTGGAGATCGCTTCAATACCGATTTCATCGTGATGGCGGTAGGTGTTTTACCTGATTCTCTGCTCGCTAAACAAGCAGGTGTTCAAACAGGTATTCGCGGTGGCATCCAAGTGAATCACCAATACGAAACCTCAGTCAAAGACATCTACGCTATAGGGGACGCAATTTTAGTTAAAAACCAAGTATCCAATCAAGAAACTTTGATTCCACTCGCATCGCCAGCCAACCGTCAAGGTCGACAATTGGCAGACATTCTCAGTGGTCTAAATGTAACCAATAAAGGCTCATTAGGGACATCGATTGTGAAAGTGTTTGATTTATCTTTAGGCGCAACTGGTCTCAATGAACGCCAATTGGCTGGTAGAAAATATGCAGTATTGCATTTGACTGCCAATGACCATGCAAGTTATTACCCAAATGCAACCTATATCTATTTAAAAGTCATTTATGACCCAGAAACTGAACTCATATTAGGTGCACAAGCGGTTGGTAAAAAAGGTGTCGATAAACGCATCGATATCATCGCAACTGCCATCAAAGCCAAATTACCAGTCACGTTCTTGCAAGAACTTGAACTCACGTATGCACCACCATTCGGTAGTGCAAAAGACATCGTCAATATGGCTGGGTATGTCGCATCCAATCAATTGCTTGGCATCACACGAACCATCCAATGGTATGATGCCATTCAAATGTTGAATGACAATTCGGTTCTTTTTGTCGATGTACGTTCATTCTTTGAATCGGCGGCACAAGGGTCTCTTCCAAACGCCTTAAATGTGGATTTAGACCAAATAAAAGATTTATATACCCAAATACCAAAAGATAAAAAAATCGTTGTCTTCTGTGACAATGGTATTCGTGGTTACAATGCAGAACAATTTTTACGCAACGAAGGCTATGATGTCTATAACCTCGATGGCGGATACAATTACATTTCAAAAATGCTAAAGGAGACAGCTCATGTTTAAAAATGTAGATGCGAAAACACTTCAAGAAAAAATCGGATCCGGTGAAGCTAAAGTCATTGACTGTAGAGAAGAATATGAATACGAAGAAGGTCATATCCCTGGGTCAATCAACATGCCAACCTCAAACTTTTTAAAATACATCAAACTGATTGATAAAGCCAACCACTATTATATCATTTGTTTAACGGGTTCACGCTCCCATATGGTAGCGCGATACCTAGATGCACAAGGTTATAATGTCACCAATGTGGTCGGTGGCATCATCACCTACCAAGGTCCAATTGAAGCTTAATACATAGCGACACTGCGGTGTCGTTATTTTTTTTCAAAAGACTATTTCAAAGTTATAATATAACTAGACAAAATCGGTCAAGAATTTATCATTGAAGTTTTTATACAATGAAGGTGGTGATGAGATGGATGATCAAGTCAAAGAGGTTGCGAAACTTCAAAATTATATCGAAACACACCTAATGGATGAGATTATGTTGCTAGAGCTCGCAAAAGTATCCCACTATTCACCTTGGTATGTGGATAAACTCTTTAGAAAATACCTAGATAAAACCCCGATGCAGTACATCAAAGAAAGACGACTAACGTTGGCAGCGCTGAAGTTACGAGATGAAAACATCAAAGTCTTGGATGTCGCGCTTGAGTTTCTTTTTGATTCACATGAAGGTTTTACCAGGGCTTTTTCAAAACAGTTTGGGGTGAGTCCATATCGATATAAGAAAGATACCCCCGCGATTCAACTCTTTTTACCTTACATCGTCTCAGATTACCAAGCATTTTTACATAGGAGAAAACCACCGATGAATTATCAAGCTGTACCGATTTTTACACAAGTGATTGAAAGACCCAAGCGTAAACTGATTGTGAAGCGTGGGGTCAAAGCAGAACACTACTTTGCGTATTGTGAAGAAGTGGGTTGTGATATTTGGGGGATATTAACCTCCGTAAAAGAGGCTTTGTATGAACCTGTGGGGTTATGGTTACCTAAAAAACTAAAAGCGGGTAAGTCCACCTATGTTCAAGGGGTTGAAGTTCCTGAAACTTTTGAGAAAGCAATCCCATCAGGATTTGAAATCATCACGTTAGAACCGCAGCTTTACATGGTATTTCAAGGTCCAAAATACGATGATGTCAATTTTATGGAAGCGATAGACGCATTCAATCAAGCCTTGGGATCGTTTGATCCAACACTCTATGGCTATGAATTTGATTTAGAAAACGCCCCTGTCTTCCAATTAGAACCTCGTGGTGAACGCGGATACATCGAAGCGAAACCGATTCGAAAGATTACTATAAAATAGTCATCAATTCGATTGACAATCCATGGATAGATTGATAGAATACACATCGAAGGGGAGTAGTTTCCCAAGAATCCATCGTCAGGACGGTTAATCATAACCCGGTGCATTCCAAGCTGAGCTTGTAACAAGACCTTCAAGACTTTTTGTCTTGGGGGTTTTTCTTTTTCCAAGATAAACCAATGAAAGGAGACGTCATGGAACACGTCATCAATGTTTTACTACTATTAGTAGGTTTTGTTTTTTTAGTTAAAGGGGCAGATTTCTTTGTGGCTTCATCTGCATCCATCGCACGTCGTTTTAAAATATCATCGCTAGTGATCGGGTTGACTCTGGTCGCTTTCGGGACATCGTTGCCTGAACTCGCCGTTAGTTTTATCGCATCCCTCACGGTTGAGCCCGGTCAAACTGCAGACATCGCGATGGGCAATGTCATCGGTTCAAATATCGTGAATATTACCCTCATCTTGGGATTAACAGCATTGGCTAGACCGGTCAATGTATCGAAAACGATGCATAAAAAAGAGTTTCCGTATTTGATTTTTACTTCTTTATTGATTGCTTTATTTGCTTTTGCATTCCAAGCAGATGCGCAAATTGTTTGGTGGGAAGCTTTGTTTCTACTCGTCGTCTTCGTAGGTTATGTTTATTTAATGCTGAAAACATCCAAGGAAGCGTCTTCGAATGAGGAATATGCCATCATGGATATGAAAAAATCCATCCTATGGGTGATTGTCGGATTGGTCGGGGTCACGGCTGGGGGCTTTATGGTCACTAAAGGTGCAGAAAACATCGCGGTCGATGTCCTAGTGAATTTGTTTCATATGACCACATCAAAAGCCGTGACATTGGTGGGTTTATCGATTGTTGCTGTCGGGACATCTCTACCTGAAATGGTCACTTCCATAGTCGCTGCTAAAAAAGGCGAGAATGAGATTGCTTTTGGTAACTTGGTCGGGTCAAATATCTTCAATATACTATTCATTCTTGGTCTATCTGGATTGGTAACACCACTGGGGATCAATGGTGACGTACTCATAGATATATGGGTGATGATTGGTGTCACGGTATTTGCATTAGGGGCAGCAGTCACATTTGGAAAAGTGTCCAAAAAAGAAGGTTTCGTACTTGTAATCCTATATGTTACCTACCTTATTTACATCATATTAAGGGCATTATCCATTTTTTAATACAGTTTAAGATCACCATTTTGGTGGTCTTTTCATTTTTGTATGTTATAGTAAAAATGAGGTGATACGATGCAATATCAAATTAAAACCACATTCGATCAAACCATAGATCGAGTGATTCAAGGGTTCGTTGACCTTGAAATGATGAAGCAGTGGCAACCCCACTTAGTTGAAGTACAATCGGAATCTGGTGTTTGGCCAAATACGGGTTTTGTTGGGTATTTGATGTATGATGTCACAGGCATGAAGTCAAAAATGAAAGTCATTATTGAATCCAATAAACTGCCCAATCAATTGGTATTCATTTATGAAATCCCAGGTGTATATAACCGTTGTGCCTATAATTTTGAAGAAAATGGATTACAAACCGAGTATCGAATGGATGTAATTTTTACATTTGAAGATGGTGTAGAAAGACCAGAAGCCGTATTCAAAGCTGAGACCATACGCATCATGAATGTATTCAAACAATATATCGAAGGTATATAATATGGAAATCTTTTCATACAACCACAATTACGAAGTGCAGTTATTTGACTTAATTCAAAGTGATTCTGAATGGTTAGAGTACATTCAGTTCAAACAAAAATATGTGCAAGCATTGAATCAATCCATCGTTTTTATCCTGATGGAAAAGGATGCATGTATTGGATTCATCCGCGGTAAAGATGATGCAGGATTTGGCTTTTATGTGTATGATTTACTCGTTAGAAAAGACAAACGCGGTCATGGTTATGGTAAAACGCTGATCGATCATGTTAGAAGCCTTTACCAACCGGTGTATGTGATGTCGGATGTTGACCCCTATTATGAAAAGATTGGTATGACAAAAATCGGTTCTATTTTTGAATAAATCACCTATTTGGTGATTTTTTCTTTCATTAGGGGTTTTTTCTCTGTTTTCAATCCTTTATAATAAACATAGAAACCTTAGAGGTAATGAAACCATGAATGCATTTAAATCATTGAATCGTAGCCACACCAACGCACGCAAATGGGACCTAGAACGTGGGTCTTTTGAGGAGGATTTTTTACCTTTTTCCATCGCGGACTCTGACTATAAATCACCCAAACCCATCATTGATGCTTTAAAAAGACGTGTTGAACACGGGGCGTTTGGTTATAATTTCATCGATGAATCTTACAATCAAGCAGTACAAAATTGGTTTGAAAGAAGGTACCATTTTACCGTTAAAAAAGAAGAATTTTTTCCTGCCCCAGGGGTGGTAGCCGCCCTATATTTAGCGGTTAAAGGGTTAACGAGAAAACAAGATAAAGTCGTCATTCAAACCCCTGTGTATCCAAGATTTTTCGATGTCATTTTTGATAACCATCGAGAATTCATTGATAACAAGCTTGTGAATATCAATGGCCATTACACGATGGATTTCTTTGGTCTTGAACAAGCATTCAAACAAGGCGCGAAGATGTTCATTTTATGTAACCCTCACAACCCTGTAGGCAGGGTATGGACAAAACGTGAAATTGAACAAGTCGTGAATTTATGTAAGCAATATAGAGTGACCTTGGTTTCCGATGAAATCCACGCCGATATCATCTTAAAAGGCCATGAGTTTACATCGTTAGGGCACTATCTAGATACATACGATCAATTGATGGTGTGTACCTCACCAAATAAAACATTCAATATTGCAGGCTTACATTTATCGAACATCATCATTCGTAACCCTAAGATGAGAGAAGCCATTCACCATGAGTTGCGTGTGTCTCACAACTGTACCCCGAACCTATTCGCGACTTTGGCATGCCAAGTCGCCTATACCGAATGTGACGATTGGGTCGATGCTCAAAACAAACACATCGAACAAAACTTCAAACGTCTCTATGCCTTTTTTAAAGAACACGTCCCACAGATGAAAATCTCTAAAGCAGAAGGCACTTACTTGGCTTGGTTGGATATGTCCTTTTTAAAGAAAGATTCCAGCTATATTACACAAAAGGTACTGGACTATGGCATCACCTTATCCGATGGGAACAAGTTTGACCCGGATTTAAAACAATTTGTCAGAATGAATTTAGCTTGTTCAAAGGACCAACTTCAAGCCGGTCTTGAACGATTCTTAAACTTTATACTCGATGAACTCCAAGCCTAAATCGCTTGGTTTTTTTCTTTGTTAGAAATATGATAAAATCTTTTCAAAAGAGGTGTCTTATGAAACTTTGGAAATCTAGCAACATTCATACGTTAACTGAACAAAATGACATCTATAACATACTAACCGACCAGGGACACATTGTCGGCTTGAATGTCGATGAAACGAAACCTTATGATGAAGTGATCGATTTGGGTAAAAAGCACCTTTACCCAGGGTTTGTTGATGCCCATCTCCATTTAATCGGCTATGGGCAGTTTTCAAGTCGCCTGGATTTAACCCACATGCATAGCAAAACAACGATACTGGATTTACTTAAGAAACAAAACATCGAAGCATATATCATCTTGGATGGCTACCATGAATGGGTGGGGATAACGAAGTTGGATTTGAATGACGTAAATCCGAATAAACCCATCATATTAAGACATCATGATTTTCACGCCGTGACAGTCAATGACGTCGTATTAAACGCACTTAATCTCAAGAGTGAAACAGGGATCCTCAGGGAAGAAGAGGCGAGGTTCGTTCTAAATCACTATACCCACCTCAGCAATCCAACCTTAGAAACTTACCTAGAAACCGCGTTAAAACGTTTATATAAATTTGGTATTACAGGCGGACACAGCGATGATTTGTTCTATTTTAATGGGTATAAAGATACCTTACAAGTCTTTTTAAACGTCTTAAATAGAATGCCATTTAGAGCCCATTTATTGGTCCACCACGAGGTTCTCGATGACTATATACAATCGCCTTATTTCAATCATCACAGTCCATATTTAGAGCTCAAAGGGGTCAAAGTTTTCTATGATGGTACGATGTCATCTAAGACAGCTTTGATGCATGATGGGTATCAGAATACGACCTCGAAAGGGCTTAGAACGACCCCGAATTTTATCGAAATAGTGAAAAAAGTAAGGCAAATTGGTTTGACGTTGGCCATCCACGTGATTGGTGATGCAGGGCTCGATGAACTCATCGATATTTTATTAAAATACCCACCAAAAAATCATCAAAAGGATCGGATTATTCACGCCCCATGGGTGTCTGAATATGGCATGAATAAGCTAAAATCCATGCCTGTAACCTTGGACGTTCAACCGCAGTTTTTATCGAGTGATTTCCCAGAAGCCTTATCTATTTTTAAGTCATTGCCACCCTATATTTTTCCTTGGAAAACCATGTTAAAAAACGGATTGATCCTCTCTTTCAGCAGTGACGCCCCGGTAGAGACCCCAAACCCATTACTCGGTATCTTAGACTCAACTGAACGGGTAGCGAAGGATCACCAAGTATACCAACCTGAAGAACGGATTTCAAGACTCGACGCCATCAAGGGCTATACGATCTATGCCAACGCTCAAAACCAAGATCAAAATCGTGGTTTAATCGCGGTGGGGCATGTCGCTGACTTTACAGTTTTTGATGTGGATTTAGAAACAGCAGATGTAGCGACACTCAAAGAAGATATCGTCTATATGACCGTGATTGATGAACACATCGTCTACCAAAAATAGACCCTGTGTTTTTTCTTTTGTGGGAATTGGCACTTAATACTTGACATTGCCAAAACCTTGGATAAAATAGTATTTGGAGGCGATAATTATGTCAAAGACACAAGCATTTAAAACAGAATCTCAAAAGCTTTTACATTTGATGACACACTCAATCTACACACAAAAAGAAATCTTTTTAAGAGAACTCATATCGAACGCAAGTGACGCGATCGATAAGAGACACTTCTTATCACTCACCGATGAAAAGGTACCAAGCGATACGTATAAAATCAGCATTATCCCAAATAAAGATGCGCGTACACTCACCATCACCGATAATGGGATTGGGTTTACCGAAGAAGAACTCATCACGAATCTGGGGACCATCGCTCAAAGTGGTTCTAAAGCATTCATTGAAAAACTCGATCAAAATGATACCAACATCATTGGTCAGTTTGGTGTGGGTTTCTATAGTGCATTTATGGTATCCGATAAAGTTGAAGTCCGTACCAAATCACCATATGCAGACAAAGGGTATCTTTGGACATCCGATGGGGTATCTGAATTTACGGTGGATGAATTGGATAAAGATGTCATCGGCACGGAAATCACTTTATATTTAAAACAAGATATTGAAGACGAAGAAGTTAAAGAAAGTTTCAGTGACTATTTAGAAGTCTATGAACTCAGATCACTCATTAAGAAATACAGCGACTATGTGCGCTATCCGATCTATTTAGCTGATGAGGTTGAAAAACCAGTCAACCAAATGACCCCGCTTTGGCAACGTTCTAAAGCGGACATCACCGATGAGGCGTTGAATGGTTTTTACAAACACCAGTTCAACGACTTCGAAGACCCGATGAAAGTCATTCACATGTCTGTTGAAGGCATGCTTACATTCAATGCGTTGTTATTCATACCTAAAAAACCAGCCTATAACTTCTATAGCGAAACCTATGAAAAAGGGTTACAACTCTATTCAAAAGGCGTCTTCATTCAAGATAAGAATAAAGATTTGATTGGTGACCACTTTAAATTTGTCAAAGGTGTCGTGGACTCTTCGGATTTATCTTTAAACATTTCACGCGAACTTTTACAACAAGACAGACAACTTAAGAAGATTGCGAGCGCTATCGAAAAGAAAGTCAAGAATGAACTTCAAAACTGGTTGGAAAACGATCGAGACAAATACATCGAATTTTATGACATCTATAAGACATCACTCAAATATGGGATCTATCAAAACTTTGGTTTACATAAAGAACTTCTACAAGACCTCATCTTATTTAAAACCAACCTATCCGATGATTACATCACCTTTAAAGAATACTTAGACCGTAAGAAAACCGATCAAAAAGACATTTATTACGCCACAGGTAAATCCAAACAAGCCATCTTAAACTTACCTCAAATGGGCATCTTAAAAGAAAAGGGTTATGAAGTGCTATTATTAACCGAAGAAGTCGATGAATTTATGATTCAAATCATGGGTTCATATCAGGATGTCCCATTCAAATCCATTCAATCGAAAGATTTGGATTTGGTCGATGAAGAAAAGAAAAAAGACATCAAGAAGAAAGAAAAATCCAATAAATCTTTACTTGAAGCGTTAAAAGAGGTCCTTGGAGATAAAGTATCGGATGTCAAACTTTCACAACGTCTAAAAGAAGCCCCAGTTTGCTTGGTTTCTGGTGAAGGGGTATCGCTTGAAATGGAAAAGGTATTAAAGAATGTACCAAACGGCGAAAATGTTAAAGCAGAACGTATTTTGGAACTGAACCCAGACCATGAAATCTTCCAAGTGTTACAAGGATTAACGGAAGATAAAGAAGCACTCAAGTCTTACGCAACCCTCTTGTATCACCAAGCGTTATTGATTGAAGGCTTACCAATTGAAGACCCATCCGAATACATTCAAGTCTTGAACGACTGGATGATTCACAAAAAGTAACGATAAAGCTCACTTCAGTGGGCTTTTATTCTCATCATCTTATTTTCCCCTTATTTTGGTATCTATCAAGATTTAACAACACAATCAAGAAGTCCCCTTCCTCTTTAGGTAGCGGGATGAATTGATTTTTTTGTCTTTGATATTGATTATTATATATAAATTATGTTATAATATAAACATAATAACCATTCGGTATAATTTGTGAAAGAAGGCTTTTTTATAATGAAATTAGACACTAATGCACATTCAGTCTTCATGTTATGGTATCACCTGATATTAGTTACTAAATATAGACGTAAAGTCTTTACGGATGAAATCTCTATTCGCGCTAAAGATATTTTTGAATATATTGCTATGAATTATCATATTACGCTTATCGAGTGGAATCATGATGCTGATCATGTTCATATTCTCTTCAGGAGTCATCCTAAAACGGAATTATCTAAATTCATCAATGCCTACAAATCAGCTTCATCTCGATTAATCAAACAAGAATTTGAATCAGTTCGTAAACAACTATGGAAGTCCTACTTTTGGAGTCAAAGTTTTTGTCTATTAACTTCGGGTGGTGCGCCTATCGAAGTGATCAAGCAGTATATCGAAAGCCAGGGTGAACCGGATGAACAAAGCCTTTAAGTTTCGAATCGATCCAAATGAATCTCAAAAGACTTTGATTCATATGACTCTAGGCCATAATCGCTTTCTCTGGAATAAGATGTTAGAAGATAAACAGAAATATTTCGAACTCACTAAAAACATCCTTCATCCCACACCTGCACAATACAAAGATGCTTATCCATTTCTAAAAGACATAGACTCGCTTTCTCTAGCCAATACACAACTCAATCAAGAAAAAGCTTTTATAATGTTTTTTAAACGTAAACAAGACTTTCCAAAGTTTCATTCTAAGAAACAAGACTATGGTTATACGACCAATCGAGTGAATAATAACATCGTTCTATTAAAAGGTTTTATCAAATTACCTAAACTCGGTGAAGTGAAAATCAAACAACATAGAGCCATACCCAATGAGATGATTCTCAAAAGTGTAACGGTATCTAAGACGAGTACGGGTAAGTATTATGTTTCTATCCTATATGAATACCAAAAAGAGATTAAGAGACAAGAAATCAAAACATCCATTGGTCTAGATTTCTCAATGACTCATTTCTATGTGGATCATGAAGGATTTAAATTGGATTATCCTAAAGACATTCAAACAGACTTCAATAAACTCAGAGTCCTTCAAAGAAGTTTATCTAGAAGAATCCAGGGTTCTAGTAACTTTCATAAGAAAGTATTAGAAATCGCCTTATTACATGAGAGAATCAGACATAAAAGAGATGATTTCCTACATAAACAATCAAACGCGATAGCCAAGCGTTATGATTTGGTGAGTGTCGAAGGATTGAATCTTAAAGATATGTCTCAAACAAGTCCCTATTATGCCAAACAGATTTCTAGGTTTGGATGGACGAGATTTGTTTCATTCTTGAAGTATAAGTTAGAAATACAAGGTAAGACTTTGATGGTGATGGACGAGTGGTACCCATCGTCAAAGACATGTAGTACCTGTGGTGAGATTCATAGAGAACTCAAACTCAATAATCGAGTATTTGAGTGTAAGCAGTGTGAACTACACTTAGATAGAGATCATAACGCAGCGATCAATATCAACAAAGAAGGGTTTAGAAAGTATAAGTTAGCATTTCTGTTATAAACAATTAAGAACCGTAGGGACTACGGGGATAGCCTATTGAGTCACTGGTGGCTACACTGGTTTGGATAGGAAGCCCCCACTTCTATTTAAGTGGTGGGTAGTTCACAGCGCGTTATTGTTATATAATAAAGTAAAGGTGTGTGATGCTATGCGATGGATTATGTTCATCCGTTTATTCAAACAAATATTTTCAAAAAAGAAACTACCCGATTTAGACTTTATCCAAAATCAAGGTTTACTCGCAGTAAAGATTGCACAAACCTTCGCACTAAGAATCGATTTTTTAAATGAAGCGACGTGTACACATTTAGCGAAATTATATACGCGAACCACCCCAATCCAAGGGGAGGATTTTAAGGTTTTACTCAAACAATATACGAATGAAGCTTGGTTAAAACAATTTAAACACATCGAAGAAACGCCGATTGGCAGCGCATCGGTTGGACAAGTCCACCGTGCGACTTTACAATCGGGTGAAGAAGTAGTCATCAAATTCATCAAAAAGGATTTCAAAAAGAAGTTTGAAAAAGATGTGCGCTCTTTAAGAAGATTCATTAAATTCATCATATTTTTCTACCCTAAATTGGCGAAAGTGGCCGATCCTGTGGGTATCCTTGAACACATTGAAGCATACACGCTGGCAGAACTCGATTTGAGAAATGAAATCAGTCATGGGGAAGTCCTCAAAAGAATCTATGAAGAAAATAAAGACAAATTTGATTTATCTCGATTGAAATTTCCTATCATATATAAAGACCTATCCAATGAACACGTCTTGGTTTCACAGTTTATCGAAGGCAAAACGGTAGATGATTTGTTAGAAGAAAAAGCGATGCCATTTGAAGATATCTTAGAAATATTCCATATCCACGGTTTTTATATTTTCATTGTGGGCACATTCCACGGGGATTTACACCCTGGCAACCTCATCAAAAAAGGCAACGATTTCTATTTCATCGATACCGGCGCGATTTCAGAGGTTGGTAAGAAAATTCAAATGGGCTTATTTGAGTTCATGGAAAAATTAGCTTACTATGATTTCCCAGGTTGCGCGTTGGCATTAAACCACATGGCATCCAAAGAAATCCATGGTAAAACTTACGATGCCTACTATGTGAAACTCCTCGATTTGTATAAAGATTTTTCAGGCAAATCGGTATCTGAAGTATCGTTGACACGAAAAATGATGGAAACCATCAAGCTCGGTGTCAATTCTGGTATGGTGTTTGAAAAAGGGATGTTCCCCATCATTAAAAGCATGATGTACTTGGATGGTATGGTTTTAAAAGGCGCACCAGACACGGTATTGATGATTGAAATGAGACGGTTCTTAGAAGAGTTTCATCAAGCAAATGAGGCGATCAACGCATGAAAAAAATAGCGATTATTGGGGCTGGACCTGGGGGTCTAGCGGCAGGGATGGTCTTATCTAAAAAAGGCTATGACATCCATATATATGAAAAAGACAATCAAGTCGGTGGCCGTTCCAAGCAACTTACTTTAGGAGACTATCGATTCGATGTGGGACCAACCTTCTTAATGTATCTAGAAATATTAGAAGAAGTCTTCAAAGCGGCGGGTTATGATTTACATAAAGAATTAGACCTCATCAGGTTGGAAGAGCTTTACACATTGATGTTCAATGACGTCACTTTCCATATGAGTCAAGACCCCGCTGAGAATGCGAAAATGTATGACAAATACCAACCAGGTATGGGTGAAAGCTATTTGAAATGGCTCAAAGCTCAAGAAAAGAAATTAAACGCCATCGCACTCATCCTGAAAAAACCATTCCCGAATGTGTTTCATTTCTTAAGACCAGACGTCATCAAAGCGGCACCATATGCCCATATCTTTCAATCGGTTTATACCCATTTATCGACATTCAATAAAAACGAGAACTTTATACATTCTTTATCATTTCAAGCGAAGTATCTCGGGATGGCTTCTTATCAAGCCCCATCCATCTTCACCATATTGCCTTATTTAGAACACGCCATGGGGTTATATCATGTCAAGGGTGGGCTCAATCAAATCAACCATAAGATGGCGGAATTGATCGAAAAAAATGGGGGGCAAATCCATCTAAATCGACCTGTGGAAGAAATCATAGTCGATAAAGGGGTTGCGAAAGGGTTGAGGGTCAATGGGGAAGCGATTTTATTCGATGAAATCATCATCAACGCTGACTTCGCTTATTCAATGAATAAACTCATACAACCAGAACACTTAAAGAAATACACCCCAGAAAAACTACAAAAGAAAAAATACAGTGTGTCTACCTTTATGCTTTATATTGGACTGGATAAAGAATATGACTTTGCACACCATGAGATACTGTTCTCTAAGGATTATGAAGCCTATCTCAAAGGACTGACTACGAATCAATTTACGGATGATTTTAGTGTTTATGTTCATAACCCTGGTCGGACAGATGATTCCTATGCCCCGAAAGGTCATACGAGTTTGTTTGTCTTAGTACCTGTACCAAACACACAAGCAAAACAAGACTGGTCTATCTATCAAAAGCATCTCAAAGAAAAGACATTAGAGCTCATTGAATCTAAACATGGAGTGGATTTGAGAAGCCATATCCAAGTGATTGAAATGCTCAATCCAACCGATTGGGAACATGATTTCAATGTGCACTATGGGGCTGTGTTTAATTTAGCCCATAATTTGCCTCAAATGTTACACAGAAGACCACACAATCGATTTGAAGATATCAGTCATGTGTACTTAGTCGGTGGTGGCACCCACCCAGGCAGTGGGTTACCAACCATCTATCAATCGGCACTGATATTAAAACATTATCTATAAAGTAAAGCACCTCAAAAAGGTGTTTTTATTTTTTAATTAATACGTAATGAAAAAGTAATGGTAATGCTTAGGGTATTTTTTTATAATCTTATTACGTGTGTAGATGTAATGAATACGTAAGTGATATAATGAAATTGTTAAGAAACGATTCATGACATCCCCTACCGAAATGAGTTGAAATCAATGAAGAACCCCTATCGAGGTAAAGGTTTATATTACAGACTGGCACTACTCATTCTAATCATCATTGGACTGGGTGTTTTCAGTGCTTTTTTTGTCACTAGTATCATCCGTGGTGGCTATGAACAAGAATCAGAACAAAAAATCGAACTTTACTCAGGATTTATTGAATCGAGATTGTCAGCTTATGATCGAATTGATACGTTCATTGAATCTCTAATTGACAATGAGATTCAAGTGATGGCGAATCTATTATTGTCTGAAAAAAGTCAATTCAGTGATCTCTACTTTCAAAATAAAGTAGAGGAATTGGGTATCACGACTTTAGCGTGGGTCAACGATTCTGGACAAACACAGGCTGCTTCGTTACCCATTTTTTATAATTATCAAATTGATGAAAACCATGTATTATGGTCATTTTTCAGTGGACCAGATACCGTATTGATTGAGCCCATAAGGGAATCGTTTATATTCAACAATACGCCATATAAGTATGGCAATTTCAAAGATGAGTTTGGCTTTATGTTACAGATTGGCATTGAAGTGGCTGACTATAACACCATCTTTGATGAATTGACACTTCAAGCCATCATCGAAGATATATATCAAAGCAGTGACATCAGTTATGTGAAGTTCATCAATCCTTCGTATGAAATTGTCGCCCACTCTTTTATAGAATTGATTGGTACCACTGAAACAGAAGCACATTTAATTGAAGCGATTGATTTAGAAACCACCATCACACATAGACATAATCATGAACTTGAAGGTGTGGATGCTTATAGTATTGCGAAACCGGTCTATGTGAATGATGTATACATAGGCATTTTAGATATTGGTTTTGATCCAAATTTTGTCGTGCCAATCATCCGTTTGGTCAATACAGTCACCATCATCATCGTGACACTATTGACGATTGTGATTCTCTTTTTGGCATTGTATGGTGCACGTGCGAGAGCCATCATGTTTGAAGCGGCATTTCTAGATGGTCATACCAAACTGTATTCAAAACAAGCCTTGGATTATACCCTCAGTCAAACAGCCTTAAAACAAAACATGAAAAACATGAGCTATGTGCTGTTAAATTTAGATAACTATCGCACGTTAATCAGTATTCATGGCATGGATACCGTTCAGCAAGTCATCCAAATTCTTTCTAAACGAATCACTCAGTTCTATGATTCAAGGTATATTTTTAGAGTATCTCCTGAGGAAGTATTCATCCTTTGTCACTCACAAAATCACGAATTTATTCTTAAAAAATTAGAAGAATCCAAAAAGGAACTTTCCAAAGACATCATCATTAATGACTTGATATTCAATGTGTCAATCACAGCTGCGATATTAGATGATTGTAAGGATATGTCTTATAATGAAATATACAATAATCTTAATATCGTGATGCGTGAAGCAAAACGGTCGAATAAAGGCGGGTATTTGTTTTATGATGATCAATTAATTGCAAGATTGATGCGTCAAAAAGCCATTGAAGTGAACTTGAAAAAAATCCTAAAGACCGATTTTTCAAGTCAATTGTATGCGGTTTTCCAACCGCAAATCTCAACCGTTGATGGTGAGATAGGTGCTTTTGAAGTTTTATCACGGATGCAAATCGATACGTATGGCTTTATTCCACCCCCTGAGTTCATCCGAATAGCAGAAGAACAAGGGCTGATTCAATCCTTAGGTCATTATGTTTTAAAACAGGTTGCGAAATTTTACCACCAAATGGTCGATTCAGGGTTGAAACCAATCCCTGTTTCCATCAACGTTTCAATGATTGAAATTATGCAAAAGGATTTCGTTCAAACATTCATCGATCATGTAGATAATTTAGGTATGCCTCACGAATACATTCAAATAGAAGTGACGGAAACAGTCCTCGCGACCAATTTCGAGCACCTGAAAGTTCAGTTTGATACCTTACGCAGTGCAGGCATTAAAATATCGATAGATGATTTTGGTACAGGGTATTCATCCTTGTCCTACTTGAAGATTGCCCCAATTGACTTTATAAAACTAGACAAGCGCTTTATTGATGACTTGGATCAAGCTGAAAATAATTATACATTGTCTGAAGCAGTTGTGAATATCACCCATATGCTGGGTGCGAAAGTGGTTGCTGAAGGGGTGGAAACAGAACGCCAAGTCAACCGTTTGAATATGATGGCTTGTGACTATATCCAAGGGTATTATTACTCTAAACCATTGAAGATGGATGATGCCATTGAATACATTAAGAAAAGAAAAATAGAAATAGTATAAAAAAACGCTCCCATTTGTGTTATTATTAAGATAAAGAAATGCACTCATAACGAGTGGAAGGGAGAAAACAATGAAACAAAGAAGTATCGGTATGATGATTTTGTTATTTTTATTCACCTTTGGTATTTACCCGATTTATTGGATCATTATGTTCCAAGTCGAACTAAAGAAACAAACAGGTGATGGCTTTGGTGGGTTAGGCCATGTCTTAATGTTACTATTTACCTTTGGTATTTATGGCATCTACTGGCAATATGCAGCCGGCAAACGTTTAGCCAAACAAGGTGCTGAAGATATGTCTATCATCTATTTGATTCTTGCCATCGTCGTTGGTGGGTTCCTTAACCCATTCTTGATGCAAAATCAAGCAAACAAACTTGCATAAAAAAACAAAGGACAGCGTTGGCTGTCCTTTTACTTTCTACTTAATTTGTTCTGTGGGTTTCTTTAGTGCTTTGATGAGTAAGGTAATTAAACCAACAACTAAACCCACAAAGAAGAAGAATAATCCAAATAAAACATACATCAAATCATTCCAAGAACCTGCAGGTTGTGGCATTTGAGATAACCAAATGAACACCAAACCTAAAGCGAGTAAAATCAAGGTTGGAACGAAAGCGAATTTTTGTTTTACAAAGGAAAATCCAAGACCAACTGCGATAGTAAGCAGTCCAAAACCAGCGATATAAGGGATAAATGGTACCATATAATCTCTCCTTTTCATTCATCATACTTGAAATATTGACATTTGTCAAATAGAGTTGTTTTACGCCATATTAAGCCAAAAAATGTGATGATTTGACAGTCAAATCATTTGAAATTAACCTATGCATTCTATACAATGGTGTTATGTAAAAAGGAAGTGTACATATGATTCATGATATAAAAACATCTTTTATATATAAAACGATTTATTTGGTGATAGGTTTTGTTGGATTATTTCTGGCCACCGAAATCATCACGGGTAAGTTCAATGATGGTTTTTTTGTATATTATACCAATCTATCGAATTTGATTGCTTATGGATTGATGGTTGCCTTATGGTGGGTGGACTACCAATCCTTAAAAGGGAAACCTCAAACATTCAAATACCCAACCATTCGATTTGTCATCACCATCATGATTTTGGTGACTTTGATCATCTACAATACATTGCTTGGTAATATGTTTGATCCAAGTTATTGGCGCGTTCGAAACGTCATCATGCACCTGTTAGGGCCGATTCTAGTGGTGCTTGACTTCTTATTGTTTAATCCATCGAATAACCTAAAATGGCGTGTGATTTTAGATAGTTTGATTTTACCTTATACCTATGTCATCGTTACATTGATCATTGGGGTATTCACAAATTCATATCCTTACTTCTTCTTAAATGTGAATAATATCGGATATGGTGGCGTGCTTGGTTGGGTATTCATCTTGACCTTAGGATTTTTGGTATTGAGTTTAGGTTTGGTAGGATACAACAAAACTATATTAAAAAATAAAAAATAGTGTGATTTCATTTCACATTATTTTTTTAGATGATACAATGGAAAGTGAAGTGGTGATCTTATGCGCGTTGGTTTTATTTATAACCCCGAAAGTGGCAGTGGCAAAATTGAACGAAATTCTCAGTATATCATCGACGCATTTACCGCTAAAGGCCATGTGATGGATGTTTTAAAAACGAAAAAAACGTTGGACGCGAAAAGATATGCCATGGAAAGTGACCATGATATGTTGTTGGTGGCCGGTGGTGACGGGACTTTAAATGAAGTTGTGAATGGCTTAATGACCAGAGAACAAAGACCTAAAATCGCCTATATCCCGACCGGAACGGTTAACGATGTCGCACACATGTTGGGGATATCGATGAATGTTAAAAAAGCGGTTAAATTGATTTTAGAAACGGGCGAAGTCAAAAAAATGGACATATCCAAAATCAATGATACCTATTTTACCTACGCAGCAGCAACCGGTCGTTTCACCAAAGCCAGTTATGATGTGAAGCGGAAAGATAAAAAACGTTTTGGCATACTGGCGTATGTGGTCAGAGGTATAACCGATTTATTATTTGATTACAAAATGCCGATGAAAATCACCTATGAAGGTGGGGTATTGGAAAAAACCTTCACACTATTGTTATTCTTAAATGGTCCCCGTGTCGGTGGAAGAAACCTCTACCTCATGAAAAAATCCAAACTCAATGATGGTAAAATCGAAGCGCGCATCTTTGAACATAGACGCTTTTGGATGTTGATTAAAATTTTGACATTCTTCGCGATCGGTGGTTTAGTCATGCGAGGTGGTCACCGTTTGACTTCGTCGTTTTATGAAATTGAAGCTGAACATGACCGAGCCGATATTGATTGGAACACCGATGGTGAAAAAACAGAGAAAAACAGTGTTCGTATCGATGTCATCCAAGAAGCCATTGAGATTTATGTCTCAAAGAGAGCAGCCAAATACATATTCTAAACCACCACTCGGTGGTTTTATTTTTCACAAAAATACACATATTTGAAAAACTTGTGCAAAGTTATTGATTGTGTATGCGTATGATGGTATACTTTGAAATACCGACCGACCGTTCGGTCGGCTTTCTATGGAGGATTATACATGAGCGGATATAGTGTTAGAAAACCAATCACTGTGATCATGGGTGTACTCATTGTCATCGTGTTAGGGTTATTCTCAATTACCAGATTACCTTTAACCTTGTTTCCAGATATTGAGTTACCATTTGTCGTAACCATTACAGAGTATCAAGGGGCATCACCAGAAGAAGTGGAAGCCGAGGTTTCGAAGAAAATCGAATCTACTGTCGCAACCATTTCCAATTTCGCAGAAGTATCCTCGATGTCGAATGAACATTTCGCCATTTCCATCGTGACATTCGCCGATGGGGCGAATATGGATTCGGTCGTCATCGAACTACGTGAATTACTCAATAACATCCAGTTTGTGGATGGGGTGGGGAACACCCGTATCTTAAGAATCAGTCCGGATATGTTACCGGTCATGCGTGTTACTTTGTTTAGAGATTATGATGAAGTATTGACCGATGAAGAAATCTTAATTCGTAATACTGAATGGATTCAAAGAGAACTATTGATTGATTTACAAAGCATCCCAGGGGTCGCCGATGTTTCGATTTCCGGTCAAGCCGATGTTGTTTTACAAATCAATTTAGACAATACCAAACTCGCTTCCTATGGTCTAGACCACGCCACAGTTTTACAAACCATCGAGGATCAAAATGAAGGCGGTTTGATTGGGGTGGCATTAGATTCAGGCGAGCTACGCATGCTCTATTTAGGTAACAAAATTACCCAATTAGATGAAATCGCAGCCTTACCGATTCATTTTGATGGTGCTGAAGTCATTTATTTGAATGATTTAATCGTTGAAGATGGGATCAAATACATCAATGCCAATACCGATACCTATTCTAAAATCAATGGCACACAAGGCATTCAAGTGTCGTTTACCAAACAATCCAATTACGGGATCACAGAAGTTTCAAGTGCGATTACCAGACGATTAAACGACATCATGGACCGTGAAGGTGAAACGGCACATTATGAAATATTATTAGACCAAGGGGAATACATCACACAATCGATTGGTTCAGTACTCAATAACCTCATTGTAGGGGGCGTACTCGCGATTGTCATTCTATTCTTATTTTTAAGAAACATCAAACCTACCCTCATCGTTGGGTTGGCTATTCCAACCTCGGTTATTGGCGCATTTATGTTGATGTATTTTACAGGCGTTACATTGAACCTCATTTCGATGGGGGGACTCGCTTTAGGGATAGGGATGCTGGTTGATAACGCGGTTGTTGTTATTGAAAACATCTATCGTATGATTTCTGAAGGTAAATCCAAACGCGAAGCAGCAACCCAAGGGGCGAAGGAAGTCGCCGGTGCGATTACATCATCGACCATCACAACAGTCGCGGTATTCTTACCGATTGTATTCATTGAAGGCATCATCGCGGATGTATTCATCTCGATGGCGCTTACGATTGCTTACTCCTTAGGGGCATCCTTAGTCATCGCTTTAACCCTAGTACCAATGATGGCATCCCGTATGTTGGATGACCATAAACCACAAAAAGATGGTAAGTGGATGACATCCATGAAACAAGCCTATGAACGTTCGGTCCTATTCACATTAAGACATAAAATAACCACACTACTCGTTGTTTTAGGGTTATTGATTGTTTCGGTATGGATCGTCGCTTCAAAGGGATTCATCTTATTACCTGAATCCGATGAAGGTGTGATTGACATCAGTATCCTGACGACCTCACAAACGACTTTCCAATCCAAAGCTGCATTCACGGACTTATTAACCACAGAATTGCTTGAGATGAGCGATATCGAAACCGTTTCAGCATCCATTGGTGGGTCTGGTGGCTTTGGTGGCTTTGGTGGTATGATGGGTGGCGGTTCAGACATTGAACTTTCCATCAACTTAAAAGAAAATCGTAGTAAATCTACTCAAGAAAATGAAGATTTAATTAAAGCCCTATTGGCAGATTTTGATTACTCAAGCCTAACAGGGTTTAACACAAGCAACATCATTGAAACCACGGTATCTTCTCAAAATTCTACGGGTGCTTTAGGTGGTGCATCCGGTATATCGATCAAAGTATCGGGTTATGATTTACAAACCCTAGAAGCGATCGCCAATGACATCACAGCCATTCTAGAAAACACACCAGGGGTTGTTAAACCAGACAATGGGGTATCACAAGGCGCAGACAATGTTAAAATCACCATCCATAAAGACAATGCTATGGTGTATGGTTTAACCTCTGCTGATGTGAATGCGAATATTGCCTACCTCTATCAAGGCTTGGGGGGGTTGGGAGAAACCCAAACATTGACCCTAACCATTGAGGGGGTAACCTATGATATCTCATTACCAAATGACGCCATTTCAGGGGGATTAACCTTTGATTTATTTGGAGATTATTTGAACTTCTTATCAGGCATTATGTTATTCAGTGATGCAGACCGCGCAATGATTGATCGCTATACAGCAGCCACTGGTCAAGGCATTTACACCATTGACCCAAGTGCATTAGCCACAGGTGGATACCTTAAATTTATGGTCAACCCATTCTTACGTGTGGTCGGTGGTGAAATCGTCTTTAATCCAGACATGATGAGTGCAGACCCAATGCTCATCACACGGGCAGTATCACCACTTTATGTCGATAGCGCAAGTTCAGTAGCATCCATCGATTATATCACCGGTTTTACAACCATCAATACCGATGGCTCTAACCGTTATGTCAATGTCACAGCAGAAATCGAAGATGGTAAGAATGTAACTTTGGTTTCTCAAGAAGCCACCAGAAAAGTCAATGATTACTTGAATTCAGATGACTTCAAACAATATGGTAATGGCTATTATGTATCCTTTGAAGGTGAGTCCGAAGAAATTCTTCAAGCGGTCAATGACCTCATACTCGCCGCGTTGGTTGCGATACTGTTGGTATACATGGTCATGGCGATTCAATTCCAATCCTTGGTATACCCATTCATCATTTTATTCACCATCCCACTCGCATTCACTGGGGGGATGCTCGCACTATTGGTCACCAATTCCTACCTAAGTTTGGTATCCATTATGGGCTTGGTCATCCTCGTGGGTATCGTTGTCAATAACGGTATCGTGTTGGTAGACTATATCAATCAATTGAGAAATGAAGGTATGACCATTAAAGATGCGATTGTCTTGGCAGGTAAAACCCGCTTAAGACCGATTTTCATGACATCGTTGACCACCATTTTAGGCTTAGCTGCTTTGGCTTTAGGCTTTGGTGAAGGTTCGGAACTCCTACAACCGATGGCGATCACAACCATTGGTGGGTTGATCTACTCTACCATTTTGACCTTGGTTGTTGTCCCGACCATCTATGCATTACTCAACCGTAAAACGATGAAAAAAGAGGCAACTGCACATGTCACAAACCAAAGATAAAATCATCCAAGTTTTGGTTGAACACATCAAACAGGGGACGAATTTAAACGAGATATCGTTATCTAAAGTGGCTCAAGAGGCAGAAATTGGTAAGAGTACAGTTTACGAACATTTCAAGAACAAAGAAGAAATGATATCGAGTACGTATGCATATTTACTCCATAAGTATCAACAAATCTTATTAGAACCGATTGTTATGGCATCATTTAAAGAAGCCTTCATCGCACAAATCAAGCGCATTTTATGCGTGATGAGTGATGCGAAAAGCATCATGGATGCCATCATGAACACCCAGTTGGAAGGGATACCATCGCTCAGTTTAGAACATCAAAAGTTAATGGAAAACATCCAAGAACAAATGAATCTACGATTCACAGATATCATGACTTTAGGTATTCAATCGAATGAAATCCAAGTTCAAAATATCACCCCATTTACCAAAAACATCATTCAGGCTTTAATTTCCGGACTGCTCCTACAATATGTGAAGGGTGAAATGGATTTAAATGATGATGGTATTTGTGAACTCGTATTTAACCAAGTATTAAAAGCAATCTCATAATGAAAATAGACACCAATGATTTTTCATAAAATCTGGTGTCTTTTTGTTTAAAATACTGCTATAAAGCGATTTTCAGTCCTTATTATTAGTGAAAGTGTTATGAAAACATTTTCAAAAATGACGAAAACGTTTTAGAGTTTAGAACGATTGCTTTCCTATATTTGATTTGAGACAATAGGGGTAAAGAACACGAAAGGAAATTGAATATATGGAATCAGACATCCAACAAACACAGTCTCATGTGGGTGGTCTTGTCCAAAACGCTCAGGCAGCTCTTGAGGCTTTTTATACCTACACTCAAGAGCAAATTGACCACATCATTGCGAAAGTATCGGTTGCTGCATTAGAGGCACACGGTAAGCTTGCCATGATGGCGGTTCAAGAAACCAAACGCGGCGTTTTCGAAGATAAGGCTACAAAGAATTTATTTGCAGTAGAATATGTCGTCAATCACATCCGCCACTTAAAAACAGTGGGCGTGATCAGTGAGGACGAAGTGAGTGGCATCACTCAAATCGCTGACCCTGTGGGCGTCATCTGTGGCATCATCCCAGTGACCAACCCAACCTCAACCACCATCTTCAAATGCATCATCGCTTTAAAGACCAGAAACCCAATCATTTTTGCTTTCCACCCCAACGCACAACAATGCTCGGCTGAGGCAGCACGCATTGTCAAGCAAGCAGCGATTGCTGCCGGTGCGCCGAAGCATGCCATCCAATGGATTGAAACCCCATCGATGGAAAATACATTGGAACTCATGAAACATGAAGGCACCAACCTCATCCTCGCCACAGGTGGTAATGCCATGGTAAAAACCGCCTATTCTTGTGGGAAACCTGCCCTTGGGGTTGGGGCTGGGAATGTGCCTGCTTATATCCATAAATCAGCCAACATCAAACAAGCGGTGAATGACATCGTGATGTCAAAAGCATTTGATAACGGGATGGTCTGTGCCTCTGAACAAGGGTGCTTCATCGATCGTGATATCTACGAAGAAACCATCGATCGCTTCAAACAATTCGGTACTTACTTTTTATCTGAAACCGATAAATTAAAACTTATGAAACTATCTTTTGGTGTAAATGCTTATGAAGACTATGCCAAAGCAAAACTCAATCCAAATATCGTTGGACAATCTGCTTTATGGTTGGCCAAAGAAATTGGTATTGATGTCCCGGCCAATACGGTTATCTTAGGTGTCCACTGTAAAGCAGTAGGGCCAGAAGAACCATTCAGCAGGGAAAAACTCTCCCCAATCCTTGCCTTCTATGAGGTGATGGATGATGCGGAAGGCATCGATTTGGCCAGAAAAATGGTTGAATTCGATGGACTCGGACACAGCGCTTGTATTCATGCCAACGATACCAGTGTGGTGAAACGATTTGGTACCGTCACCAAAGCCATCCGCATCATTCACAATTCACCTACGACATTTGGTGGTATTGGCCAAGTTTATAACCAATTCATCCCATCCCTAACGTTAGGTTGTGGATCCTATGGTAGAAACAGCGTTGGTGATAATGTCAGCGCGAATCACTTACTCAACATTAAGAAGATTGGACGTAGAAAAAATAATATGCAATGGTTTAAGATTCCATCGAAGATCTATTTTGAAAGGGACGCGATCGAGTATTTAAGACAGATGCATGATGTGTCCAAAGTATTCATCGTGACCGACCGTGTGATGGTCGATTTAGGCTATGTTCAAAAGGTCACCGACCAACTAAACCTTAGACGTAACAAAGTCCAAGTTCAATTGTTCTGTGATGTCGAACCGGACCCATCCATTGATACCGTAAATAAAGGGTATCAAATCATGAGAAGCTTTGAACCAGACACGATTATCGCGATTGGGGGCGGTTCTCCAATGGACGCAGCTAAAGCGATGTGGTTGTTCTATGAACACCCAGAAGTGAACTTCAATGATTTGAAACAAAAATTTATGGACATTCGTAAACGTGCTTTTAGATACCCAGAATTGGGTAAAAAGAGCAGTTTGGTATGTATTCCAACCACCTCAGGTACAGGTAGTGAAGTAACACCATTCGCTGTCATCACCGACAAAAAGGACAACAAAAAATACCCATTGGCGGACTATTCCTTAACACCAACTGTGGCGATTGTCGACCCTGCTTTGGTACTGACACAACCTAAAACAGTCACTGCAGATACTGGTATGGACGTTTTGACACACGCGATTGAAGCCTTTGTTTCAACCCTCGCGAATGACTATACCGACGCACTTGCGTTATCAGCGATTGAAATGGTATTCAAGTATCTCAAACGTGCTTGGGACAATGGTCAAGATTTTGAAGCTAGAGAAAAAATGCACAATGCATCCACCATGGCCGGTATGGCGTTTGGTAATGCTTTCTTAGGTATTTCACACTCCATGGCTCATAAGATTGGTGGATTATTCCATGTACCTCATGGTCGCTTAAATGCCATCTTGTTGCCAGAGGTTATCCGATACAATGGACAAAAACCATCTAAGTTATCTACTTGGCCAAAATACAACTACTATCAAGCCGATGAAAAGTACCAAAAGATTGCGAGAGTTTTAGGACTCAATGCGAATACACCCGCTGAAGGTGTGGAGTCCTTGGCACAAGCTGTCTTTGATTTGGGTGAAAGTATCGGAATTCAAATGAGTTTACGTGCTCAAAAAGTCAATGAAAAAACATTTATGGCGAATGTTGAAAGCTTAGCCTATGCTGCGTATGAAGACCAATGTACACCTGCCAATCCAAGACTGGCTTTGGTTGAAGATATGAAACAAATCATGATTAAGGTTTATCGATAAAAAAAGAGGACATCCGTTGTGGTGTCCTTTATCTTTAAATGGCTTTTTTATAACAACGTCTTCGCTTATGATTGATGTAATCGAAATCTTTCCATTGAGCCTGTATTGCGAGGTTATTTTCAAGTTCTGGTCCGGTTTCAGCGAATTGGATATTTCGTTTCATGGCTTTTTGAATACCATCATTCAACATAAGCGCTGGTAAGCCTTTACCATGGTGTTTAGGGTCTACTGCGATGAAGTACAAATCAACGACTTCGTGTTTTTTTAAGGCCTTTAAGATTCTAAAAATACCAAATGGGAATAAGTGGCCATTGCTTTTTTTATTCGCCATCGCTAGTGAAGGCATCATCAATCCAAATCCAGCTACCTGATCTTCATTATCTAATACAAACCACAAGTAATCGAGTTTAACGATGGTGATCATTTGCTTGATGTAATAATCCATGACTTTGTCACTAATTGGATGAAAACCATAGAGTTCATTGAAAGCCACGTTATACATTTTGAATGCAGGGTAGATATATTTAAAGACATCTTTCTTTTTCTTACAAACAACTAACTTAAACCCATAACGACGTTGTGTGATGTCGGCTACTTTACTGATTTTTTCTGGGATAGAAGTCATCATGATACGTTTTTCAATCCAGTCAGCATCTTTGATAAATCCCAGTTGTTCTAAGTGTTCACTGTAGTATTTAGGGTTCCAAATGGTGATGAACATATTTAAGTATTCAAACCCATCGACCAACATACCCATACGGTCCAAATCGGTAAATCCGATCGGTCCAATCAAAGTATCCATCCCTTTGGATTTATTCCATTCAGTGACCGCAGCCATCAGTGCTTTCGTAACTTCAATGTCATCAATCATATCGATTCGTGAAAATCGACCAATCTTGGTTTGTTTGGCTTCATTCCATTGGTGGTTGATGATCCCAGCGACACGACCAACTATTTTGTTATCTTTATAGGCTAAAAAGCATTGTGAATCACAGTATTCATGGGCAGGGTTTTTCTTTTTATCGAAGACATGCATCTCATCTATCGATAATGCTGGCACGAAACTAGGTTCATTTTTAAAGATTTTGTTTGGAAATTCAGTGAAGCGTCTTAAGTCTCTTTTATTCTGTACTGGCTTAATCGTAATCATGTAGTTACCTCGCACGCAATTACCCTTATTTTAGCACAAATCAAATTGCAGGAATCTTTTTTTTGTGCTATTATAATGTCGCGTGCCGAAATAGCTCAGTCGGTAGAGCAGCTGTCTCGTAATCAGCAGGTCGTAGGTTCGATTCCTATTTTCGGCACCACTTTTTGAATAAATAGTAATTATTGAATGATCATTGAAGTTCAATGGTCTTTTTTTTTATGGTGAAGAAGAAGGGTTACTTTTTGATGCGATAATAAGATATGTAAACATTGAATTTCTAGAGTCGAATGAGGAGATTTGAGTTGTGATGCCACCCATGAACTTCTAAGAGTTGTATCTATAAAAATATAGTAACTATTATATTGATGAAAGCGACAAGAGAAAAATATAGAAACTAAAAGGATCTCAATTTTCCTAGACTCTTTAATGGCTTATATAGCCATGGAACCATATATTTTGAAACAAAACAAAAAACAAACGATTCAAAATGAAACGATAATATAATGTATTGTTGCAAAATGAAACGTAAAGTGCTATGATAGTATCAGAGGTGAACAAGCATGAAATTTAGTGAATCGAAAACAGTCGAAATAAAAGAGAAGTATACAAAATCAGTACTAAAGACAGTTTCAGCATTTAGCAATTATCATGATGGTACGATTTATATCGGGATTAATGATCAAGGTGATATTGTTGGATTTTCTAGGGTAGATGAAGAGAAAATTTCAATTGAGAATTCAATTAATACGACAATTACACCAAAACCTTTCTTTGATATGAATATTTTAGAAATTGATAACAAGAAGATATTAGAAATTGTTGTTTCTAAAGGGGACAATGGGCCTTATTATTATCAAAACACAGCTTATATGAGAAATGATACCTCAACCATACCTGTTGACGGTACTAATTTAACTAGACTCATTTTAAACAGTAAAAATCTAACATACGATCAGTTGAACGCTAGTCAAACAGAATTGAGTTTTAACTATTTAAAAGAAAAACTAAGCTTAGTTCTTAATATTAAAGATACCAATAAAGCTGTTTTAACGACACTTGGTTTATATAGTGGTAAAAATTACAATAATGGAGCGCTACTACTTTCTGATGATGGAAACCTGAGTCAATCATTTGTTGACATTGCAAGATTCAAATTGGACATTCATCATTTTATGGATAGAAAACGATTTGAGCATCAATCATTATTACATTATTTTGATCAAACAATGGATTATTTTCAGGCACATTATCCACCATACCAAGCGATTGAAGGCATCCAAAGAACAACAAAGGAACAGGTTCCTCTTATTGCATTTCGAGAAGCTTTATCAAACGCTATCATTCATAGAGACTATTTGTTGAGTTCAGGTGTCCAAATATCTATGTTTGAAAATCGAATTGAGATTGTTTCACCTGGTGGTCTTCCTGAGGGCATGGATGAAGATCAATATTATAGAGGATTAACTTCGTTATCTAGAAATCCAATCATTGCTAATGTATTCTTTAGACTTAATTTAATTGAGCAATTTGGTACAGGTATTAAAAGAATTATCGATAGTTACAAACACTATAAGATAAAACCATCTTTTGATATTCAAAAATCTCTGATCAGAATAATTTTACCAGTATCAAATTTTGATTATTCTAAACTAGAGAAAAAAGAAGCTATTGTTTCATATCTACACGCTTATCCAAAATCATCAAGAAAAAGTATTGAAGATGCAATTTCTATTGAAAAAAGTACACTAATAAGAAGATTGAATGAACTTGATGAGCTTGGAATTATCTCAAAGATTGGAAATGGTCCAAGTACTATATATTTTTGTAGATGATGCATTTATTTGTGTGAAAAATATAACACTATAAAACGATAAATCGTTAAAAATATATGTATAAAATTCGGATCATCTTTTCGGCACCACTTTTTGAATAATGAGTAATTAGTGAAAGATCATTGAAGTTCAATGGTCTTTTGTTTCGATTTATTTAGAAGAATAAAATACAAACCGATAAGGTGAACGAATCATTTAATTTCACTGATGTTGCTTTATCAGAATTAGATAGGCATGGCGTAAAAACATCAGTTCATAATAACGGGAGTATAGAAAACCCAAAGTCCTAGTATAAAAATTATTGACAAAATATAGTGTTTCGGCTGAAATGGAGTTGTAATCCAATAAATACGAAGGAGTGTGATTTTATGTATTACTTTAGACATATTGAGAAGATAATTCTAGAAGATAAAGAAATGTTTAAGGCATTGTTGATAACAGGACCACGACAAGTTGGAAAAACGACGACACTCAAACACCTATTTAACAACACAATCAAGAAGTCCCCTTCCTCTTTAGGTAGCGGGATGAATTGATTCGTAAAATTCTTTCACATTTATTTCACAAAACCCATAAATAATGTTATAATATAGTTGAATAATCACTATACATAAACACTATGAAAGGGCGGATTTGGTATGAACAAAGCCTTTAAGTTTCGAATCTATCCAAATGAATCTCAAAAGACTTTAATCCATATGACACTAGGCCATAATCGCTTTCTCTGGAATAAGATGTTAGAAGATAAACAGAAACATTTCGAACTCACTAAAAACATCCTTCATCCCACACCTGCACAATATAAAGATGCTTATCCATTTCTAAAAGACATAGACTCATTATCTCTAGCCAATACGCAACTCAATCTAGAAAAAGCTTTTAAACAATTCTTCAATCATAAACAAGACTTCCCAAAGTTTCATTCAAAGAAACAAGACTATGGTTATACAACCAATCGAGTGAATAATAACATCGTTCTATTGAAAGGTTTTATCAAATTACCTAAACTGGGTGAAGTAAAGATCAAACAACATAGATCTATACCTAGTGATATGACTTTAAAGAACGTTACGGTATCTAAGACGAGTACGGGTAAGTATTATGTTTCTATTTTGTATGAATACCAAAAAGAGATTAAGAAAAAAGATGTAAAAGAATCGATTGGATTAGATTTCTCGATGAATCATTTCTATGTGGATCATGAAGGATTTAAATTGGATTATCCTAAAGACATTCAAACAGACTTCAATAAACTCAAAGTCCTTCAAAGAAGTTTATCTAGAAGAATCCAGGGTTCTAGTAACTATCATAAGAAAGTATTAGAAATCGCCTTATTACATGAAAGAATCAGACATAAAAGAGATGACTTCCTACATAAACAATCAAACGTGATAGCCAAGCGTTATGATTTGGTAAGTGTTGAAGGATTGAATCTCATAGATATGTCTCAAACAAGTCCATATTACGCTAAGCAAATATCACGGTTTGGTTGGACTAGGTTTATATCATTCTTGAAGTATAAGTTAGAAATACAAGGTAAGACTTTGATGGTGATGGACGAGTGGTACCCATCGTCAAAGACATGTAGTACCTGTGGTGAGATTCATAGTGAACTCAAACTCAATAATCGAGTATTTGAGTGTAAGCAGTGTGAACTACACTTAGATAGAGATCATAACGCAGCGATCAATATCAACAAAGAAGGGTTTAGAAAGTATAAGTTAGCATTTCAGTTATAAACAAATAAGAACCGTAGGGACTACGGGGATAGCCTATTGAGTCACTGGTGGCTACACTGGTTTGGATAGGAAGCCCCCACTTCTAGTTAAGTGGTGGGTAGTTCACAGAGTCTTAACAGTATTGAACCAAAAACCACCTTATTACATTTGGATTTTCACCCAGAAAACATTTTATTCGACGGCCAGTCTTATAAAATCATCGATTGGGTCAATGCGAAAGCAGGCAACCCAGTGATGGATATTGCGAGAACGTATGTGATCTTCAAGCAGTATTTGAGTCGTCAAGCCAATAAATACGTAAAAATGATTTGCAAAACCATTCAGATTGACCCAAATGACGTTTATCAAGCGGTACCGCTCATGGCTTTCTTAAGAATTCTTGAGAACGATACCGATCCTTTTAGAACCACCTTAGAATCACTCGTTTAGGAGGTTTACCATGTCTAAGGATGTTTTGATGTATGTATCTGCTTTTCCAAATCCGATTCAATTGCGTTATGAACAATTGAGACAACTGTTGTCTCAAATTGAACCCAACATTGAGCCTTATTTATGGGCAGGTGTACCTACATTTCAAACCGAGAACCGATATGTTCGATTCATCTTATTCAAAGACCACATCAATATCAATACGTCTTTAGGGATTTCCATATTAGAACTGAAACCACCGTATAAAGTGACACCCAAAGGGATGGTTCAACTATTCTTAAATGATACTTTAGATGAATTGTGGATGTTAGAACTATTCAAAACCGTCTTTTTTGTGGAGGATTAATGATGTTTATAACGATATTAGCGATACTTTTCACCCTCTTATCTTTGATGGTTGCTGCATTTCAATGGTTACTGTTTTTTAAAATGCCCTGGGGTGAGTACACCATGGGTGGGTATCATCCAGGGGTACTGCCAAAACAGTACCGAATAGCTGCGCTTATTCAATCGTTCCTCATTTTGTTTAATGCCATCGTGATTTTAAATCACAGTGAACTGCTGACTTTTTTACCAAAGCCTTTTACAAACCTTTGGATGTGGGTCATCATGATTATGATGGGATTATCTGCCATCATGAATCTCATCACCAAGAGTCAAAAAGAACGCAGATTATGGGCACCCATCACGCTCATAGTTTTTATATCCAGTGTGTTAATTTATATTTTATAGGGGATGTTTATGAAAGATAAATGCGATATCAAGCTCAAACTGAAAGAAAAGCGCATCGAAATCATCGATGACTACACCATCAAATACCATGACAAATCACAAAGTGTTTGGTCTAAGGGGAAGATGGTCAATGGCCAGCCAGATGGCTACTGGACGTGGTATCGAAAAGATGGGACTTTGAAACGTTCAGGTTATTTTAAAAATGGTGAACCTGTGGGGGAATGGATTACTTATGATACCACAGGACAACCCTATAAAATCACCCATAAAGGCACAGGTGAACATGATGTTGAGTAAAGTAGAGTATAAAGCCCTCTATGAACCCAAAGCAGAACCCACCATCCAATATATCCCCAAACTCAGATTCATTACGATTACCGGTGAAGGTGACCCCAACGGTCAGGTATTTCAAAGTCATGTAGAAGCCCTTTATTCAATCAGTTATGCCATCAAGATGTCTTATAAAAAAGAACCCCCTCAAGGCTATTATGACTATAAGGTTTTTCCATTAGAAGGTGTATGGGATTTGGTGGATAAAACCAAACCCATTACCGATAAATCCAATTATCGATATCATTTGATGATACAACAACCCGATTTTGTCGATGAAGATTTGTTTGATCATTACCAAAAACAAGTGATGAAGAAGAAAGATAACCCCTATCTGAATAAACTCAAATACGCAGTGATTGAGGAAGGTTGGGTATGTCAAATGCTGCACATGGGCCCTTATGATGGTGAGCCTAAGACTTTTACAACCATGATGGATTATGTTCAATCGATTGGTTATGAACGGATTCATAAAGGTCATAGAGAAATCTATATTTCTGACCCAAGAAGAAGTGAACCCCAGAAAATGAAGACCATTTTGAGGTTTTCTATCCAAAAAAAATAAAAATAAGTATCGAAAACGCTTATTTATAATTATAATGAATGTATAGATTCCAATTTTTAAGGGAAGGTGAAAGTATGCATAAGCCGTGGCTTCCTTATGTCTGGATTACCGTGATCGGTTTGTTTCTTTTGATCATCACTTGGTTCATTTATGTGGGTTTATATTTGAGTATTGAACATATGTATTATCCCAATGACCCACAAGATTTTCCAGCTGACACTTTGAGATTAGCCAGTGCATTGGTTTTATTGGTGATATATGTTGGAACATCGATGTTGTATGATAAACCATTAATCAAAGCAATTGGTTTGGTACCTGTGGTTTCGATGATGGTGATCGCGTTATATTTATCGTTTTATGGACGTCCATGGGTTGGATTCTTTTGGATCCTCGTATTCGGATTTCACATCATTTTCTTCTTAAGAAAACTTAAGGTACCTACATATACTTATTATGCAGTCATATATGCAGCACTATTGGCTTTAGCCTACGCGTTATAGGGGTCTATATGGCTAAAATAATTGTTTTTACAGGTGGTTTGGCGACCCTCAAAACAACAGTATCAAAACGCTTATCGATTGATTTAGGTATTTTATGTTTGAATAAAGATGACATCAAAGCAGTATTGGTTGACCATATTGGTTTTAATAATCGCGAAGAGAATAAAAAACTATCAGTTGCTACCGTTCAAACGATGATTGAAGTCGCACACCAAGCGCATCTTGCAGATCAAAACATCATCATCGAAGCTAATTTTAAATCCAATGAACTTAAAGATATTTTAATTAAATCAGGGTATTTAGAACAAGACATGGTTACAATATTCTTATATGGTGATTCGAAGGTATTGTATGACCGGTATGTTCAAAGACAACATACCCGTCACATCGCACATACATCCACAGGTCTATTATCCTATGAAGTATTCGAAGCTGCTTTAAAAGAACACCGGATTGAGGATGCTGTAGGACAAGTTATTGTGTATAATACCACCACCTTTAGTGATGAAGATTACACAATATTAAAACAAAAAATCCAATCCATCATAGACCAACCTATAGGAGGTTCACATGCCTTATAGATATACCAAAGATGTCATAAAACTTTATATTCCAGTGTCTGTCATTAAATCTTATGATGAACATCCAGAACCCTATGGTGATCGGATGGTAACACTCATAAACGGGATGTATACAGACGTCTTTGAAGATGAAGCAGGCATTTATACCATGACCAACGACCTCGATTTGGTCGAATACATAAAGTCAATAGGAGGCGTACATGCGCGCAAGAGGTGATTATTTATTCAATGCAGTGTTGTTAGCAGTTTTATCGGTGGTTGTGGCCATTGCCGGTCTATTTTATGGGATCAATTTTGGATTACCTTTGAGTGGGCCGATGGCCGGATTGAGTATTGGTGGCTTTATGTTTTTGGTTTCATTATGGAACTATTATGTTTACAAGTCCGATAGAAACCGTGAAGCAAGAAAAGATGCAAGAATCCAGGCTTTAGAAGATGAAATCAGAAGACTAAAGAATAGATAAACCCAACCTAGGGTTTTTTTCTTTTGCAACCAAGCGTTGCGTGACAATTCATAACAAGCCCTATACAATATAGGTGTGGGAGGTAAAAAAACCATGATAGATGCCATCAAAGTCGGACTAAAAATAACCCAATATCGAAAAGACTTACAACTGACTCAAGACGATCTGGCCAATCGATTTAACATCACACGTCAAGCCTTATCCAAATGGGAAAATGGGACCAGTTTACCTTCAATCGACTTACTCACCGATTTATGTCAGTTATTTCAAACGAATGTCGAGAATCTCCTTTGTTTGAATGAAACCATCACGATTGAAGATGAACACAATCTATTTAAAAACCACAGTCGACCATACATCATCCAAAAAATCATCAAAGGAGAAATCAACGTGAACATACCCGATGTGTTTTACCAGTTTTCACCCTTAGAAAGGATGAAAATTTTAAAAGCAATCAAAGAAGACAAATTGAATTGCAACCTAAGAGATTTAGCGGTTCGTTTAACACAAAGCGAACATAAGTATTTATTCAATACCATTAAAAGAGGAGGTATTATGTTATGATTCTCAAAAAAATCCAAGTGGATGGTCAAGATATCCATGTCCAGCTATCTAAAGAAGATGCGAAAAAAGCGTATTTAAATCAAGAACCATTGGTGTTTACCGATGAAGCAGAAAAACAAGCCTTCATCGCGTCATTTGAAACACGTAAAGAAGAAAAAAATGAAGAACCAAGAAACCGCTCCAAAATGCACAAACTCGTGCAAATGTTGCCATTCATGGATGACGATACGATTCACGAATTGGTTCAAAAAATCATCAGCGATGAAGATACCCTACATGGCATGGACATCGCAGTAGTCATGCCATTTTTGGATGAAGATGACGCAACGGCTTTATTTAAAAAGGCCATCACAGGCAAACATCCCAAACTCAATCCAATCGTGATGGCACCCTTTGTAGATGAAGATGCGCTTTCAGTTGTCGTCGATGAATACATCGCAGGTAATCTTTCTGAAAGCCAGTTGGATGCGTTATACCCATTTCTCAATGAAGACGATTTAAAACGTTTGTTCAAACACATCATTCAAAATGAATAACGCATATGCCCATCTCAGGTGGGCATATTTTTTTGAGTATAAGCATTCGAAAAGTCGATCAATCTCAATTGGTATATAATAGGATTAAAGGATGTGAGATAATGACCAAAATAGATGTTACAAGACAAACTGAATTATTACAAATACTCCAACAAAGATTTGAAAAAAACCCTAAGAGACACCCAGGCGTATCCTGGTCTACCGTATCTGATAAAATCCATAAACAACCCGCACTGCTATGGACCATTGATCAAATGGAAGTTACAGGTGGTGAACCGGATGTGGTGGTTTTTGATGAAAAAGATAAATTCATATACATCGTGGATTGTTCAAAAGAATCGCCATCCGGTAGAAGAAGCCTGTGTTATGATCAAGACGCATTAAATGCGAGAAAAGAGTTTAAACCGGTAGATTCTGCCATGAATATGGCTTCGAATATGGGGATTACCTTACTCAATGAAGACCAATACCTCAAACTTCAAGCCTTAGGTGATTTTGATACGAAGACCTCTTCGTGGTTATTAACACCGAAAGCCATCCGCGATTTGGATGGTGCCATTTTTGGGGATAAACGTTATAACCACACCTTTTTCTACCATAATGGTGTCCAATCCTATTATAAGGACCGTGGGTTTAGAGGTTTCATTGTATTGTAAAAAATGTGTAAACTGAAAGTATCTCGAAAGCAACCCAAAATCTTTTCAGCTATAATATAGATAGAAATCAATATAAGGGGTAAATAACCATGATCGATGTACTATTTGTTTGTATCCACAATTCTGCCAGAAGTCAGATGGCAGAAGCGTATTTAAATGCTTACGGCAAAGGCTTATTTAAAGCGGAAAGTGCTGGGTTAGAACCAGGCAGATTGAATCCGAATGTTGTAAAAGTGATGGCACTCGATGGCATCGATATTTCAAACAACACGACCAAGTCTACGTTTGACATGTTGAAAAAAGGCACCAGATACACCTATGTGGTCACTGTCTGTGATGAAGCCTCAGGTCAACGTTGCCCATTTTTTCCAGGTGTGCTAAAAACATTCCACTGGAACATTGAAGACCCTTCAGCCTTAAAGGGCGATTATGACGTGATTTTACCTGAGTTACTCAAAATCCGTGATGAAGTTAAAACCCGTGTAAAACAATTCATCCTTGAATTTGAAGCTTATGCACAATCGAGAAAATAAAAAGTTCACAGCGTGAACTTTTTTTCTTAGGACAAAGCAAGTGAAATTAGAAACCAAACAATTAAGCCAAAAATGATTAGGGTTGCGATAAATTTGAGATTGCTAACATGAAAATACTTTTTCTTTTTGTCTGGATGGTTTGGCTTTTTGACAAATTGAGCTTGTGCTGCCTGACGGTTTAAATTTGGACCAGAGCCCATACTGCCATTGGGTTGCATATAATACCTCCCTAAATAGATGGCAATATCTTATCATAAACAAAAATAATAAACAATAGTTAATATCAAAAATTGTCACAACAATGTCACATGAAACCTAAAGACAAATCCCTCGGTTTTTGGTATAATACCCATGAAAGTGAAGTGACTCTTTTGAAACAAACCTTATGTTGGTCTGAAACCGACTTAAATTTAATAGAAAACCAAGAAACATTAAAAAAAGTGATCCAGTCCGGACACCTCGTCATTTTTCCAACCGAGACTGTCTATGGGATTGGCGCGAATGCTTTAGACCCACTCGCATCGAAACGGATTTATCAAGCCAAAGGTAGGCCTTCAGATAACCCATTGATTGTGCATATTTCGAATAAAGAAGATGTGTATGCTTATGTGCGTTTTGTCAGTGAAGAAGCAGAAACATTGATGGATACGTTTTGGCCTGGCCCCTTGACACTCATCTTTGAAAAGAACGAAAAGATTCCATTAGAAACCACAGGTGGGTTGAATACTGTAGCGATACGCTTACCAAGTAATCTCATCGCTCAACAAGTGATTGATTTGGCGGGTGTGCCGATGGCTGCCCCATCAGCGAATATCTCTGGTAAACCCAGTTCAACCGCGTTTCAACACGTCTTTGATGACTTCAACGGTCGTGTCGATGTCATCATCGATGGTGGCCCATCGGAGATTGGGCTAGAGTCCACCGTCATCGATATGACCACAGAAACACCGACCATCCTACGACCAGGGTTCATCACGAAAAAGATGATTGAACAGGCCTTAAATCGAGCAATATTTGATTTATCCGATACCAAACCCACGGGGAATGTAAAATCCCCTGGCATGAAATATACCCATTATAAACCCAAAGGGGATGTCACCATCCTAAAAGGTGATATTGAAGCGATGAAAGACTATGTTCGCTCACACCATTTAAACCACCCAAATCAGCGCTACGCGGTGATCTGTGAAACGGAATATGTTTCTTTATTTGACGTTCCTGTACGAGCCTTAGGATCAGTACATGATCAAAAAGAAATGGCTCATAACCTATTTTCTGCTTTAAGAGACATGGATGACTGGGCGGTGGATTATATATTCATCCATCACTTAAGTACCGATGATCTAGGGTATGCTTTGATGAACCGTTTGGAGAAAGCTGCAGGTTATCAAATCATCGATTTATAGGAGGACCTATGAAAAAATCCACGAGTTTCATATTGGGTTGTTTTGTGACGATGAATATAATCATATTAAGTACGATTTTTGGTTACTTCGTTACTCAAATCTCGACTTTATTTTCTGTTTTAAATGAAGAGATTGGCTTGCTTTTCGTCATTTTAGTTGCTTTTTTCTTAGCCTTTTTAGCAATCATCATCCTTTCTCACATCATTTTATCGATGTGTTATTTACCGGCTTACTTTCAAACAAATCGACAATATCGATATCGCTTTTTGGGATTTGCGAAAATAGCCAACCTCAGTCTAGGCATTTTGTATATCGTATTTACTCTGATTTATACTTTCGTTATGGATATTAAAGATTTATTGCCATTGACGAGTTATGTGAAGGTCTTGTGGGTGATGGTTGCCATATCGATGTTGTTGGTGGGCTATTTTACTTCCGAACCACAAAGTAAACTTGCAAAATAGAGGAGAAACCATGAAGAAAAAGACCAGTTTTGTCTTGGGATTGCTGAGTAGCTTCTTGACACTCACCCTGATTTTGATATGGTTAGGCCTCCTTTTGATTTTATTTTTCCCCTTATCCTTTTTGCTTGGTGTAGACGATGTGATTGTTTTTGTTACAGCGACGATCATTCGCATCATGCTCATTGTTGGGCTTGTATTCACAGGTATTCCAATCATCATTTATGGGATTGCTACACCACATTATTTTTTATACCTACATGAAAGTCATAGTCGGTTTGTCTTAAACATGCATAAAATCGTGAATATCATCCTCTGCGGGTTATTATTCATGTCATTCTTAAACTTACTTAAAGGTATCTTATTTGATGGTAGAACAATCCATTATGAATTTTGGTTTGTACTTACTGCCTTTTGTCTTATATTGCCATTGGCGGTACTTACCAAAGTACCTAAAAAGCAAAAACGAGATTTATAAGCATTATCATAGGAATTTATCTTTCATCGGATTACAATGAAACTATGGAGGTAATCAAGATGAAAATTCAAAAGAATGTTGGGTCTACCGACAAGTTGATTCGTTATGTATTATCCGCTTTGCTCGTCGTTGTAGGCGTATTACTCTTAAACCAAATCTTGTGGTTATCGATCGCACTGTTTGTGTTCGCTGTGGTATTAACATTGACAGCTCTATTCAGTTTCTGCGGTTTATACACCCTATTTGGCATCAACACATGTAAACTCGAAAAGAAGTGAAATTGGCATTTGCCAGTTTCATTTTTCTTTTTAAGGTTTATAATGAATAAGAAGGTGGTGTTTTTATGCAAGTCCTCTCTGAAATGGAGTTACATGACATCTATGAACAATACTTTGAAAAAGGCGATGAATTGGTATTAAAATCATTCCCATCCAAACAAAAAAGACAACATGGGGTATGTTTGTTCATCGTCAAAGCGCTTGATACAAATAAAAGATACACAGAAAAAGAAATCAATGAAGTGCTCAAACCCATTTATCATGATTTCGTCATGATCAGACGATACCTTGTCGATTTAGGTTTGATCAGCCGCACCAATGATGGCAGTGCTTATTGGGTCAATATATGATCATTGTTAACCTCGAACAATCATTGTGTGAAGAAAAACCATTGGGGTCTTCGATTTTAGCCAATCACCCGTTTATCCACGCCTCTACCTTTGAACTGTTTCCTTTGGTGGTACCAAAACTCTTGGATAAACCAAACCTGGTTGTCATCATCATCGATGAATCGAAATTAACCAGTGAAGTCAAATATGAAGATAAGAACAACAATCGTTTGTTTTTTCCGCACATATACGGACCAATCAACGCAGAAGCTGTTGTGATGATGGCACCGTTTGTGGTAGAACATGGGGTATGGGTCAACCCTGTAGCATCCAATTTTGATTTTGGAACATAGTTTGATACAATAACCTTGAGGTGTTAAGATGAAACCAAAAGACTTGACTTTTTTATCCGAAATCCAATACAAGGTAACCCAAGAAAACGCGACAGAACCGCCATTTCATAATGAGTTTTGGCATAACACCAAACCGGGATTGTATGTCGATATTGTCGATGGAACCCCCTTATTCACATCCTTAGATAAGTTTGATTCTGGGTGTGGCTGGCCAAGTTTTTCCAAACCAATTGATCCAAAATTGGTGGTTGAGAAAAAAGATTATACCCATGGCATGTTTCGAATTGAAATTAGAAGTAAAGAAGCAGATAGCCATTTGGGACATGTCTTTGACGATGGTCCAAGAGCACTGGGTGGGTTGAGGTATTGTATCAATTCAGCCGCCTTAAGATTCATTCCTGTAGAAGCATTAGAATCTGCTGGCTATGGGGCGTATATATCTTTATTTGAAAATAAATAATCGGTCCATTGACCGATTATTTTTGTATATAAACTTGATCGTTTTCATTTTTGACTTCAAACGTTTTAACCTGTTTGGTTGGTAGTTTGAACATCGCTAAATGGGTTTTTTCATCGATGTCGCCTGTTCGGATATCGATTTTCGCCCCAAGGCCACTCAAAACAACGCGATGTGTGATGATGATTTCTGCATCCGATAAGACAAGCCATAACGCTTGTTTTTTTGTATTTATACAAGATTTTGTGAAATCGTTATCATACGTTTAACCCTTTACTGCAGTAGAGTGATAAAGTATAATGGAAGGCAGAACAAAGGAAGGTAACTTAAATATGAAAAAATGGTTTGTTTTAGCATTACTTTTGGTGAGCACAGTGATACTATCGGCATGTCAACCCGCCAAAACAGATTTAGAATACATCACAGATAAAGGCACATTTATTTTAGGGTATACAGATTTCCCACCGATGGGTTTTCTAGAAAATGGCGAACCGACTGGGTTTGATATTGAAATCGCGCAATTGGTGTTTGAACGCTTGGGTGTAAAGTTAGAATTTCGTTATATCGATTGGGATGCAAAAGTCGTTGAACTTAAGTCTCGTAGAATCGATGCTATTTGGAATGGTTTGACCATCACGGATGAACGTAAACTTGAAATGACGTTTTCGAAACCTTATTTTGACAATAATTTGATCATCATTTCAAAAACAGGTTCGAATATCAACACGATTGCGAATCTAAGTGGTAAGAAGATTGGCGTTGAAACAAGTTCTTCAGCGGACATCGCTGTAGGCAAAAATACCTTAATCACATCTTCAGTAAATGAAGTGAAAAAATACAACACCTCTTCTGAAGCGATTTTAGCACTCAATGCCGGATTGGTAGATGCGGTGATTGTCGATGAAATCTATGCCCGTTATGTGGTGATGAAAAACAATAATATCTATCAAATTGGCACTGAAATCATTGGTTCTGAACAATACGGTGTGGGTTTTAGATTGGGTGACGAAGATTTACGTGATCGTGTCGATGAAATTTTGGATGAACTATACAATGAAGGTTTGATTCAACCGATTTCGGTCAAATATTTTGGCGTTAACCTATTCATTCGAGGCTAATGGATTACATCATAGAGGTATTGCTTTACTTACTACAAGGGTCAAAAACAACCCTTTTAGTCTTTTCTATGACCTTGTTGTCGATACCTCTCGGCTTATTCATCGCGGTCATTCGAAAATTAAATATCCCTATGGTCAGTAGAATCATCGACTTGTACACATGGGTGATTCGTGGTACCCCACTACTATTACAAATCTTTTTTGTGGTCTATGGGTTGCCAATTCTATTTGGTAGCATATTCTTAATCGATGAAATCTATGGTGCGGTTTTGACATTCATCATCAACTATACGGCTTATTTTATTGAAATATTTAGAGGAGGGATGAATGCCATACCGAAGTCTCAATACGACGCTTCTAAGGCATTGTCACTGAATCCATATCAAATGTATCGATATGTGATTCTACCTCAAACCATCCACAAAACCTTGCCATCGATTGCCAATGAAATGATCACACTCGTCAAAGATACCGCATTGGTTAGTGCGGTTGCGATTTCAGATATATTAAGAAACACACGAGAAACGGTCAGCAGAGACTTTCGGGTAGAAGCTTATTTCATCGCCGCCATTTTGTATTTGATTTTTACTTATGTGATTGTGTATATTTTTAAACGCATTGAAAAACGACGATTGGTCGCTTACGGGGTGAATTGATATGCTCTTAGAAACCAAAAATCTATCCAAAAATTATCAAAATTTAAAGGCAGTGAGCCAGGTCGATTTGTCACTTGATTCAGGTGAAGTATTGAGTATCATTGGTCCTTCAGGATCTGGCAAGAGTACACTTCTCAAACTGATTGCGAACCTTGAAACACCTTCTGTAGGTGAGGTCATCATTTTAGGGACTTCAACCACCACCTTAGAAAAAAACCAAAAACGCGCACTTTATCAACACATGGGCTTTATCTTTCAAGATTTTGGCTTGTTTGAGCACCTCACAGTCAGACAAAACCTTGAACTTTCGCCTAGAATCGTTTTTAAAAGAGATAAAGCCACGATTATAAAAGAAACCGAACGGTTGTTGAAATTGGTTGGATTAGAAGATAAGATCGATGCGTATCCCATCACCTTGTCAGGTGGACAAAAACAACGCATCGCGATTGCTAGAGCCCTAGCAACCCACCCTAAAATCTTGTTGTTTGATGAACCGACCTCAGCGCTCGATATCAAATCGATCGATGACTTGGTAGACATCATTATCAAATTGAAAAATGAGCAAATTGGTATCTTAATTGTGACACATGATTTACGTTTCGCAAAATTAATCTCCTCTCGATTGCTTTTTATGAAGAATTCGAGTATCATTTTCAGTGAAAACATTCAAAATATCGAAAATATTGATGGTATATTTGATGATTTTCTGAAGTGAGGTCTTGTTATGTCGAAACTGAAGAGCCCAATGAACGATGCATTACTAGAAAGTATCCTCAAATTAGAATCGCTCGAAGAAGCCTATGCTTTTTTTGAAGATTTGTGCACCATCAAAGAAGTCGATGCGATGGCACAACGCTTACATGCTGCGAAGCTTCTATTACAAGGGAAAACATATGAACAAATCATTCAAGAAACCCACATCAGTTCGACGACCTTGAGCCGTGTTTCTACCTGTGTCCGTTATGGTGCAGGCGGATATGCGCGCGTTTTAATCAAACAGGCTAAAAACAAATAGTTGTGATTATTCAAATAAGCATTGACAAAATGAATCCAGTCATTTATCCTATCTATGGGAATGAAGTGCTCCCCAAGTCTTTGACTTAAACCGCAAATTTGCTGATGACTTCTACAACTTTTTTAGTTGTAGGAGTTTTATTTTTTTGGAGGTATGTATGTTATTATCCCTAGCGTTGGTGTTATTGGTGGGCTTGATGCTCGCTGCTTTATTCAAAAAGATTCGAATGCCTTCACTCATCGGTTTTGTTTTAACCGGCATCATTTTGGGACCTTATGTGCTCAATCAAATGGATGATCAGCTATTACTCATTTCACAAGATTTAAGAACCATGGCTTTAATCATCATTTTGATCCGTGCTGGGTTGTCCTTGGATACCCAAAAAATCCGTTCACAAGGCCGTATCGCTATGTTACTTACCTTTTTACCTGCTACATTCGAAATCGTAGGTACCCTTTTATTTACGCGATTTGTGATGGGTTGGGCTTGGGTGGATGGGTTTATTCTCGGTACGATTTTAGCGGCAGTTTCACCGGCTGTCATCGTACCAAGGATGATTCACCTCATTGAAAAGAAGTATGGTGCGAAGCGTGGCATCCCAGATATGGTGATGGCAGGGGCTTCTGCCGATGATATAGTTGTCATTCTATTATTCACCATTGGGGTATCTATCAAACAGACAGGCAGTTTTGATTTATCCAACCTACTCTTAGTACCGGTTGAAATCGTATTAGGCGTTATTTATGGTATTCTGATTGGTAAAGGGTTGGTCTATTTTTTCAAAAAGTTCCATATGCGCGATACCGTGAAAGTATTGATCATCATTGGGCTTGCTTTATTATTCATAACGCTTGAAAAACAACTGTATTACTCTGGTCTACTATGCATCATCGCGATGGCTTCCATGATTTATCAGGATTATCCGATATTATCGATGCGATTATTGAAAAAATATGAGAAGATTTGGGTATTTACTGAAATGTTGTTGTTTGTGTTGGTTGGGGCTGCGATGGACATATCGGTTTTACCAACCATCGGATTGATGGGCATTGGACTCATCGGATTCATCTTGGTATTTAGATTGTTTGGGGTATGGGTTTCTGCAATCCATTCGAATGCGAATACCAAAGAACGTATCTTCATGATGGTCTCATATATACCCAAGGCCACCGTACAAGCCTCGATTGGTGCCATCCCGTTAGCGCTTGGTTTTACCCATGGAACAGAGATACTTGCCATCGCAGTGATGGCCATCATTCTCAACGCACCACTGGGTGCATTCCTCATCGATTGGACCCACACATCACTGCTAAAAATCGAAAACGAATGACCAATAAACGCGACCTTCTTCAAAAAATGAGGTCGCGTTTTACTTTTCTTCAAAATGGTTAAAAAAGTCCTAAAAACCGAATGATTTTTCTTTACTTTTAAGGGCACTTGAGTATAATGAAGCTGGATAACAAAAGCGGCCCATATCAAAGTGTGATTAGAACTCAAAAAACAGCAGTGTTTGGCGAATTCATTGGTGCGATCACCCACTGATTTGGGGGCTGTTTGATGTATATAAACGACTTTATACAAAAAGGGGGGGACCACACATGCAAGCTAAGAAACCAGCACCACAACCAGTTAAACCTGCAGCTCAACCAGCTAAACCAGCAGCGCAACCAGCTAAGCCTTCTACAGCAAAACCAGCACCTAAAAAATAGTTAGGTAAACATCGGTCGAATGTCGACTACATTGTCCAAAATAGACAAGTCATGTGGGTAAGTTTATACTTATTCACATGTTTTTTTTCTTTTGATTTCCAATCGATGAAAGATGGGTTGAAATATCTGTTTATTGGTGGTACGATAGTACATGTAACTTTGAATTTCAAAGTATTAAGGAGAAGACCATGAAATGTTTGAAAAAAGTCGCGATTCTTACGACAGTACTATCCCTCTTTTTAAGTTTATTTGTTTTATACACCCCTAAACCAAAAATGAACCCCGATGGGTTTTCAGCGGTTCGAGCTTTAGAACACATCGAAGTCATTTCAAGGGAACCCCATTCTGTATTTGACCCGGTTGCACATGAAGCGGTTAGGTTATACATCAAAAACACGATGACCACTTACGTTGGTGCGTCCAATGTCTATGAATATAACTATTCGAAAGAAACCTTAGGGGAAGGCACGGACTATGACATAAAGAATGTCCTTGGTGTCATCCCAGGGGATTCAGAAGTAGGTATCATGCTCGTTGGACACTACGATTCACGAGGTCACATCGGTCGTTATGGTGAACTGGGTCGTTCGTATGGCGCAGCCGACGATGGCTACGCGCTTGGAACCATGCTCGAAATCGCCCATTTGTATAAGGATTCTAACCCTAAAAATAGTATTTATTTCCTATTTACGGATGCTGAAGAAACCGGGCTTTATGGTGCGAGAATGATGGCTACCGAAACCGCCTTGATGGACAAGATTGCTTTTATTATCAACATCGAAGCCAGAGGCGTCAGTGGGGCAGCTTATATGTTTGAAACGTCATCGAACAATCAAAAGGTTATATCGTTTTATCGTAAAGCCAATTTACCTGTATCTTACAGTCTCGCTACGGCTGTTTATCAAGTGATGCCAAACTTTACCGATTTTACTGAATTTTTAGCGATTGACAAACAAGGCATCAACTTCGCGGTACTCGAAGGGTTATCTCATTATCATACCCCACTCGATAATTACCAAGAAGTCAGTGTTACATCGATTCAACATTATGGGGAACAAATTGAACCCTTGGTTAAAGCATTTGTAGAAGATGTACGCTATGGCGATGTTGATTATTTTGTTTCTTCACAAGATAGTGTGTTCTTTACATTGTTCGCCAATGTATTCATCTCCTATAGTGAAACCACTGCGAATGTTTTACATATCCTTACCCTAGTAGCATTCATCGCGGTATTGTTTTGGTTATTCAAACAAAACGCGATTGAAAAGACGAAGATTTTACACTATACATCTAGATTCTTCATGGTATTCTTTGTTGTGATCGTATTGGGATACCTATTTGCACAAGTGATGGCTTTATTCGGTAGAACACCGTTTTCACTCACCTATGTTCGAATGAATGGATCTGAATTACCTACCATGTTATTCATGGTATTACTGATCGGTTTGGGTTATAAGTATTATTCGATCAAAGTGAATACGATTGAAAAAATGCGTGCCTTCTTGACGTTTGGGATTGCTTTTCAATTGTTGATTGCGTTACTGACAGGTTTTGTATTGTCTGGTGCGTCATTCCTCTTTTTTGTTCCAGCGTTATTAGGGGTTGTCGTCCTATATGTATCGATAACCAAACAACGTTTACTCAAACATGTGGTATATGGGTTGACCATGCTGGTATCGATTTTATTGATTGTCCCGATTTTGTATTCGTTCTTCCTCGCACTCACTGTCGGTGGCACACCGATTTTAGTCGCGTTACTCTTCATCCATTTAACCATCTTAATGCCGGTATTTAAATTACATTTAGAGCTTTCCAACTGAGGTTACGATTTGTAACCTTTTTTTACTGGAAAAAGGAAACCGATTTCATTATAATAGATATGTATTCCGAAGAGGTGTTTTTTATGAAATCTTACTTAGAACGCTTTAAACCATTGGAAATGAAACCACTCCAAGGGTTGAAAGACTTATCCAGAATCGCCGCGACCGAAGGGATTGTCTTACTCAAAAATGAAAAGGACATCCTACCTTTACAGAACGTTAAAATCAACGTTTTTGGTCGTATTCAAACCAATTATTACAAAAGTGGCACCGGGTCTGGTGGCTTGGTCAATGTGGACTATACCACATCGATCATCGAAGCACTCTTAGAAAACCCATTGGTTGAAGTCAATAAAACATTGTTAAATACTTATAGGGTGTGGGAAAAAGACCACCCATTCAATGCGGGTTCAGGGATGTGGGCCAGCGAACCTTGGAGCCAAGTGGAAATGGCTTTGGATGAAGCTACCCTAAAACAAGCCAAAGCATTTTCTGAGGTGGCTATCGTATGTATTGGTAGAACTGCTGGTGAAGACAAAGACAACACCTTAACCAAGGGGTCTTATTATCTATCGGATTTAGAAACCGATATGATCAAACAAGTAGCCTCTAACTTTAAAAAAGTCGTTGTCATCATGAATGTGGGCAACACCATGGATTTATCTTTCATGGACCAATACCCAATTCAAGGGTTATTGTATGTATGGCATGGTGGCCAAGAAGGTGGCCGTGCAGTATCCGACATTTTAACCGGTGTATTTACCCCTTCCGGTAAATTACCAGACACATTTGCCTATCACGTAGAAGATTACCCGTCAACGAAACATTTTGGTGGACACGATACAAATATTTATGCTGAAGATATCTATGTGGGCTACCGCTATTTTGAAACTTTTAAACCAGAAGCCGTCAGATATCCGTTTGGGTTTGGTTTATCTTATACCACATTTGATTATCATGCCAGAGAAACCAACCGTCCGTTCGAATATGAAATCGATGTCAAAAATACCGGTAATTATCCAGGTAAAGCCGTGATCCAAGCCTATATCAAAGCCCCACAAGGGTTATTAGGAAAACCATTCAAATCCTTGGTTGGGTTTGTCAAAACCGCCCTTTTACAACCAAATGAAACCGATACGGTATATATTCAATTTGAAAAATACGATTTCGCCTCCTACGACGAAGTCGGAGTCACAGGGTATTTTTCATCTTATGTATTGGAAAAAGGCTTTTATCAATTGACTTTATCTACGGATGTTAAAACCGATTTTAGTTTCTTTGAATTTGAAATCCATGACACAGAACTGATTGAAACCCATCAAGAGGCCCTTCGTCCAATCCAACCTTTTGAACGTTTGAAACCTGTTTTGAAACAAGGTAAATTGGTAGAATCCTATGAATCTGTCCCTTTGAGAACCTATAAGATGGCTGATCGTATTAAAGACAATCAACCCAAAGAAATTCAGCACACGTGTTTAGAAAAGCGTACATTACTCGATGTGTATCAACATAAGGTATCCTTAGATGCGTTTGTTTCACAATTTTCATTGACAGAATTGTCTGAAATCGTTCGCGGTGAAGGGATGTCTTCGCCCAAAGTCACCCCAGGAACTGCCTCCGCATTCGGGGGTGTCACAGACAAATTAAAAGCCCATGGCTTACCGATTGCGTGTTGTTCCGATGGCCCTTCTGGGATTCGTATGGACTCAGGGATGCCTTCAACCTCTCTACCAAACGGTACCGCGCTCGCTTCCACATTCAACACACAGTTATTAGAAAGCTTGTATTATTTAATCGGGATTGAAATGTTGTCTTATAACATTGATATCTTGTTAGGGCCTGGTATGAATATCCACCGTCACCCACTGTGTGGTAGAAACTTTGAATACTTTTCAGAAGACCCAAGACTCACTGGCGATATGGCTACTGCCATCATTTTTGGTCTACAAGCGGCGGGTGTGACTGGGACTTTGAAACACTTGGCAGCCAACAACCAAGAATACAGACGTTTTGACGCGGATTCGATTGTGTCTGAACGTGCGTTACGAGAAATCTATTTGAAAGGTTTCGAACGCGCAGTAAGAAAAGCCCATGCGAAAGCAATCATGACCAGTTATAACCCAATTAATGGCATCTGGGCAGCTTCTAACTATGATTTAAACACCACCATCGTCAGAAAAGAATGGGGCTTTAAAGGGATCATTATGACCGATTGGTGGGCAAAGATGAACGATGAAACCTCAACCGGGGATAAATCGAACACCAAAGCGATGATTCAAGCTCAAAACGATTTATATATGGTGGTGGTAGATGCTTTAAACAACTCCATGAATGACAATACCATCGCTTCATTCAAAGAAGGTTCCCTAAGCAAAGCCGAAGCCCAAAGGGTAGCGAAAAACATTTGTCATTATTTGATGGAGTCACCGACATTTAGACGTCAACACGACATCGACTTTAAGTTTAAAGCACCGCATTTATTCACACCCCTATTGGAAGACATTAAAATCAATGGGGAATCTTTGTTGGGGTTCAATCCACTGGTCGGTCATTACGTGATTAAATCTAAAAACCATTTCGTAGTTGAAGCGATATCCCATGAAAAGCACCACATTCAGATCAAAAAGAACGCGAATACAGCCCTAATCATTGTTAATAATGGGGTAGAACAAAACACGTATTTGATCACCAACATTGAAAGAAGCAAACCGACCGAATCGATTTCAGATAAAGTGACGATGAGTAAAGTCCTCAAAGTCAATACCGATGCGTGGGGTAAAACAAAGTTACCACTTGACCAACCACTCTATCAAAACGAAGGTATTCATTTGAATCAAAATGTCATCAGCTTGGATAAAGATGGTCTCATCAGCTTTGGTTTAGAAGTACCTATGTATGGTAAATACATCGTAGAACTCTCCATTTCAAGTGATCAAAGTAGCCTCGCTCAAATGCCTATTTCGATTCTACTAGGGGATACTGTTTTATCCACGCTGACCACCAACGGTACCGACGGGAAAACCATTCATATCGCATCACAAGTCATCATCCCTCAAGGTAAATTCTTGTTCACCATCAAAGCTTTACGAACCGGATTAAGTATCTCAAGACTTGAATTGGTTCGACATCAATAAAAATGAATTTTGTAAAAAGCACCGTTTTTGGATAAATGCGTGCTTTTTGCTTAATCAATGATATAATTAAGTATATATTACCTATAGAGACATCACACTGATGTTTTTTGAAGTATGTCATGGATGTTTCAATTTCAATTGAGTTTATCCGATAGAGGTGCACCACATATGGGTCGTTATCGTTTACGTTTAGCCATCATATTCACATCATTATTCTTAATCCTCTCCATCGTATTGGTGCTTTTTTACATGTCCATCACACGAAACTTCATATCGAGTCGTGCAGAAGAATCCTTTAGAACCTATAATCTTGGCATTTCTACCCGAGTTGAAGTCACGCTCAATCAAACCTACGATACATTTAAAGAAATGGTCGATGAATATCGCGAACAAAGCTTAGACCCAGTCATCCAATTGAATGGTATCAATGCCTATGATTTGGTCGTTTCTAAATCCTTAACTGGGTATACGGTGAACGGTCAATTTTACAATTATTCATTCCGGTATTTGGATACCAATTATTTTGACCAAAATATTTCGATTTACCCCCTCAGTTTGGTTTTAGATGGGTATGATGTCACCACCAACTATGTCGCATTCAGCTATGATGATGTTGTCGCATTAATCGACGCTCACGACTATTTCAATACCATCGTTGAACCATTCAACGTACTTAAATACCGCTACGTCATTTTCCATCGCGATGGATATACGTATGTCGATCAAGCGGGCGATTATGATACCGATCAGTTTGGCAATGTATTTTCTGAAAGCGACAGAACCGCATTCTTCCAAGGCATCAACGGGTCAAGTATGACTGCCGGGGTTGGCCAGTTTTCGATGTTCAATGAACCTTCCTTTTTCGCCTATAGCCAGATGCAAACCATCACTTCAGACGGTGGGATTTATTTTGGTCAGGTCATCAACTATTATGATTTATTAGATTCCATGGCATTCTTGACGAACAGTTTGATGTTTGCTTTTATCATCATCATGATTGTGTTTGTTTCGAGCATGTTCGCGGTTTATCGCATCCTCGATTCGAAATCAGAGGACATTGAATCCGCACGTCTGATCCATTATTATGTCAAACCATACATATTAAAAGTCAACGGTAAAGGCAAAATATTCTTTTATAATGCCAGTTTCAAACGCAACATCCGTAACTTTAAAAAATATAAAAACGTCTCGGATATTCCACTGCGTGATGGTGGTACCGAAGCGTTTGAAAAGATGAAAAAACAAGAACCATTTGTTGCGAAATTCGCAGTACCTTCAGGTGAAATATACATTCGCTTCATCCCTGTGCGTTATGCATTGACGTATGCACTCGTTGGGGATGACATCACGAAACTCGAAGAAACCTATAAATATCACAGAGAAATTGCCTTTTATAACAACATCACCAATGAACCGAACATGAACTATATGAAAGCCGATGTTAAAGCATTGGTTGGGGATGAAAAACGTTTCAAACATCGAAATGCTTTAGTCATTTTCGGGATTTTTAAGTATGGCGATATTACCAAAGTCATCGGTGAAAAGTTGTCTGGTGAAGTTTTAATCTATGTAGCGAAAACAGTTAAGGAAACCTTAAAAGATTTCCAAGCATCCTTATACCACATCTCATTTGACCGCTTTGGTATATTGTTTGAAAACCTTGAAAATTATGAAAAGATTGAAACATGGGCTGACCGTTTAACCGAAGCTTTCGAAAAACCGATTGATGTGGACAAGAACAAGTTCGTTTTACAATTTAGAATTGGTCAATTCAATATTGATAGCGATGAATATGTTTCCATCCATGAAGATCAGGTCTATGACAACGCGATTTTAGCCCTCAACCGTGCGGCCGCTTACCACTCACAAAAACCCGTAGTTTATGACGTCACTTTCGGGCAAAGTTTATCCAGAAGACAAGTCATTGAAACCGACATGATGACTGGGATTGAACGTCATGAATTCGTCATGTATCTTCAACCTCAATACCACATCAATTCTGAAAAAATCGTCGGATTTGAGGCATTGGTACGCTGGGATAATCCGAAATACAAACTCGACTCACCTTCGGAATTCATTGAGATTGCTGAAAACAATAATATGATCATCGACATCGGTCGTATCGTTATGAATGAAACCTTCAAACTGGCTAAAGAATTGGAAGACTACGACATCAAGATATCGATGAACGTCTCTCCAGTTCAAATCTTACAAGCCGGGTTCGTTACAGAACTCGTCAATGCGTATGAACAATATGGCCTAAAAGAACACTCGATATCGATCGAAATTACAGAAACCTTCTTGATGACCTCGTTTGATATCATCATTGAAAAACTCAAACTCTTACAATCGAAAGGGTTTGACATTCACTTGGATGACTTTGGTACGGGGTACAGCTCACTCTTGTATCTAAAAGAACTGCCAATCAACGCCATTAAGATCGATAAAGAATTCGTCAAACACTCCACTGCCGATAAGCACTCGCGCGCGATTATTAATATGATCATCGCGCTCGCGAAAAACCTAGACCTACAAATCATCGCAGAAGGGGTCGAAGATGAGAAGCAATTTAAGTTCTTACAAAAGAGTGGCGCAGACATCATTCAAGGCTTCTATTTAGGTAAAGCCATGAAATATGAAGATGCAATCGCGCTCTTAAAAGCATATAATATAGATAGATCTGCATCATTGACAAGAAAGAGGTAATGTTATGCAAAACATGAGTCCAACCTTAGCCGTCATATTGATGTTGTTCTTGATGATTGCGACTGCGGTCGCTTCATATTTCCTTTATGTCAATTGGAAATACGCTGAACAAAAGTGGAAAGAAGAAAAATCCATTTTGGTCGAAGGGATCATCTCCCGATCAGCGATGAACAGCATGATTACCAACTACATCTCAAAAATCGGTAAAGACAATATGTTTTCACTGGTTTACATCGATATCGACCGTTTTTCTGAAATCATTCAAGCCTTTGGTGAAAAAGAAGCCAATAAAATGATTGAAAAGATTACAAAGCGTATCCGTGGGGTCTTACCAAAAGAAGTCAAGGCGGCACGTTTTGAAAATGACATTTTTGTTATTTTTATGCCAATGGAATTTGACCAATCGGATGCGGTGGAGTTTTCAAGAAAAATCCAAGAACAAATCAATGAAACCATCACTTTATTCGGATCTACGGATGTCAATTTGACTTCGTCGATTTCGATTGCATATTACCCAATGCACGGCGAAAATACGAAATCTTTATTAAACTCATTGAAGCTCGCCAACTACACCGTTAAAAAGACCGGTGGTAATGCGATTCGTCTCTATAGTGAAGACATGAGTGAAACCGAAAGCGAATTTTTGGATTACTATTATCAAATCAAAAACGCCATCGCGAAAAAAGAATTCTTACTATATTACCACCCAATCGTGGATATCCAAACCAAAGAAGTTTATGGGGTTGAAGCCCTCTTAAGATGGAATCACCCAGAACATGGGCTCTTGTCACCATTTAAGTTCATCAATATCATGGAACAATCTGGGGATATTTATTGGGTAGGTCTGTGGGGATTGGAATCTTTAATCAAGAGTTACTATGAATTCAAACAAAGCTTCCCGAAAGCCAACATCAAGTTTACATTTAACATCAGCCCGAAACAGTTGATGAATGAAGCATTGGCTGTGGACTTTCAAAGGGTACTCAAGAAGTATAAGATGAATGCAGAAAACATCATTCTAGAAATCGTTGAATTCGCGTTATTCGATAGGCACAATGTCGTCTTACAAAACATCACACAACTCAAAGCCTTAGGCTTCCAGTTCGCTGTCGATGGTTTTGGACTAGACTACGCGACGTTAGCAAAACTAGAATCGATGCCACTTGATACCATCAAGCTCTCGAAAGAATTCTTAAATGAAGAGCATTCTTATGTTAAATCCAGATTCGTAACGTTACTCGTTGAATTTGCTGAGAAGAATCAAAAAACGATCATTTCAGAAGGCATTGAAAACGAACAGATGTTACAAACCATTGCTGGCTACAATATCCATATAGTTCAGGGATTCTATTTTGCCCGTCCGATGTCATTTGAGAATTTGAAAACATACTATAAAGAAACCGATTTATCTAAACTCATCCAATTATAAAAAAAATATTTCAAAACTGTTGACATTCTTTTTTATCGGGTGTATATTATAGGTGTAGTAAAATTCAAACTAATGTTAAAGGCAAAACTAGAGAAATCTAGTGACGCAAAGCTATAGGGCCTATATAAATGGTAGCCAGTTGTCATTTTTCGTGACAGCTGGCTTTTTGTTATAAAAAAACAGTTGTTTACGAACAAGGGGTGTGAGATATGAGACTTTCAACCGTTCTTGGGATCAAGAAGACAACCACAATGACGGCTAGATTCTTAACGCTAGGCGTTATCATATCGGGTCTACTTTCACTCGGATTCGGGGTTGTCACATTTTACGGGTTATCCACCGGTTCATTCGTCATATCGATGAACGAAGAGGCAGTTGCGAAAGGGATTCAGTTATCCTTAGATCCATTATTTGGAGAAAATAGCGCAACCTCTCGATTGTACGTCGATCCGAAAGAAAACACCGATGAAGCAACCTACAGTTATCTAAAAATTGCAGAAGCACAAGGTGGGGTTGGTCTTTACGAGGACCCCGATGCCGATTATCTGGCTTATTCATTCTTTGTGAGAAACAATGGCTTTGAAATGATCAACTTGACTTACTCGATCAACATCGTGGAAGTAACGAAGAGTCTGGATGAATACATCCGAATCATGATTCTTGTTGAACAAGTAGGTGCAGAGCCATTCGGTTACACACAACAGATGTATATGAAACCGGATACGACACCGAAGAACTATCCGATTGGGATGCCACAAGCAAAAAACTTTCTGAGTGAAAACTACAGCAGAGACCCAATCATCAGTGAGACCATCGAAAAGTTACAAACCCAAAAAGTATTAAAATTTACTGTATTCATGTGGATTGAAGGGTATGATACAGAACCGAACATGGAACGCGGTAGCATCAAAATTGATATGAAGTTCGGCATCAGAAACGCGGCGGCATAAGCCTATGATTAAGAAACTTTATATTACAGCGCTATCGATGATCCTGCTCACATTGACCTTCACAACAGCCACCTTCGCGTGGGTTAGTATGGGGGAAACCAATAGAGTCGACGGTTTTCAACTCACCATGAATCAAGGCAGTAACCTAGAATTTTCATTGGATGGCATCAACTGGTCCAGTGAAATCACAACAAATCAAATTAACGAAATTTGGAGAAACTCAAGATTACTTGATTTGACTTCTCTAGATGGCAATAACTTTATTGGGAATAGGATTCCTTTGGTCAATGCCGAATTAAACTTTGTAGGCATCCCAAATAAGAATTACATATCTCTAGAGTTATTTGTTAGGACAACAACTCGCTATAGAAATCTATACCTAGTTGACAATGTCAGTTCAATAGCTAATTTCGATAATCCACCTGATCGTGGCACATATGTTATATCGAAAGGTGTGAATTTTAGGAGTCCAGTAACATTTATGTATGGACCAAGTGAAATCGTGTTCGAAAATGAAATCAGAACTTATTACGCTAAAGATGCGATAAGGATTTCAATTACCGAATTGAAAACAGATAATCCCTTGGATACAAGAGATAACAGTGAATTGGTCAGTTTCATTTATGACCCTTCAGAAAATCCGGTTCGTGGTTACGGAAAAAGTTATGGTAGTGTAGATTATATGCGAGTATCTAAATCTATTTACTTTGAAATACCTACAGTTCAACAACCATTAATTGCTAATCTATCGTCATTTTCATCAGATAATCCATACATACCACTTGATACAAATTCAAAGGTTGCAACATTAATCGCTACCGATCAAGTGAATGATCAAAACAGAACTTATTATATGGGAAAGTTTAGGTTGAATATTTGGATTGAAGGTTGGGATGCCGATGCATTCGATGCTATTTTCGATGATACACTATTATTCAGATTTGAGTTTAGAACAGCTGAAAGTATTGATATTTAGCAACAAATCAGTTACAATCGTAATTGATATGAAATAAAAAAGACATAAAAAACAAAGGAAAAAGGGGAAAAACAAAATGAGAAAATTAACTCAAAAATTAGTTTTATCAGTAGTAACGATGGCACTAGTCGTAATCGCACTTGGTACATCGACATTCGCATGGTTTTCGTTAACAAACTCTGCAGCAGTTGGGCAATTCGAAGCTCAAGTAACTGCAGGTGAAGGTATTGAAGTTTCATTAGGTACATGGGCGACAAATGACGCATCAGTAACATCATCTTCTACTTGGTATACTGTTATTCCAGCAACAGTAATCCAAAACAGATTAACCGAAATGTATTCTACAAACTTGAAATTAGTTGACTTAACATCGGAAGATGGTATTGTTATCGAAGATTTAGGTGGCACAGGTGTAAATAATTTGTCAGGTAGATACGTAGAATTCAAATTATTCTTTAGATCTACAGCTGAAAGTACAATTGTATGGAATTCAGCTTCATTAACAGGAACAGCTAAAGCTTGGACTGTTGATGCTTCTTTCAAAGGTGCAAATCTAGACACATTTACTGGTGCTCCTACACACTCAGTTGGTTCCACTGTTCAAGTAGCAGCATGGTCTGCAGCTAGAATTTCAATTTTCAACGCAGCAGGAACTCTTGGTGACGTATTCCAAGCACCACAAGCTACTGGTTCTACTACAGCAAGCGTAGTTTATAACTCAACAGCTCTACCGGCTGTATCATATGCTACAGGTGCAGAATTTGGTGCAGCTTCTTATCAATTAGCTAAGAATGATGGTGTAAGTATTTACACATTACCTGGCGCAGGTTATGGTGCAGCAGTAGAAACCGTTACAGCAGGCGTACCTGTTGTAGCATTAGCTAAAGCACAACCTACTGACCAATATGCTTTTGGTACTGTCATTGTTAGAGTTTGGATTGAAGGTTGGGATGCAGATGCATTTGACGCAATTTTTGCAACTAACTTATTTGTTCAATTAGGATTCGGCAAACAATAATTGAATAATTGAATATAGGGTTTGCATGGAAACATGCAAACCCTTATATTTAAATGCTGAAATTTAAGATAATCTCATTGATACTAGATTTTAGACAAATAATATATTATAATTGTATTAGTGAAAACGGTGTCTAAAAGGAGATGTGTCTAGTGAGTCAATCTAAAGCCAATATAATAAAAATTTTGAAAATTACCGGAAATGTAGTGTTTTACACACTAATAGTAATCCTATTGTTATTCTCTATTTCCAATCTGAGTGTTAAGACTAATAAAGATGTTGCTAACATTTTTGGTAGAGGATTCTTGCCTGTAATTTCAGATTCTATGGAAGGAAATAATTCTGATTCGTTTAATAAGGGATCCTTGGTTTTTGTTACTTTATTAACCGATGAAGCCAAAGAGAACTTAGAAGTTGGTGACATTGTTACATTTTATGATTTGAATTTATCAGCACTAAACACCCACAGAGTTGTTCATATTACACCTAGTTATATTGTGACTCAAGGTGATAAAGCTGCAGCATCTGCGCCATATGTTATTGGTGGAGATAATACAGGCGTTCAATATGAAATCGTAACCTATGACAATATTAAAGCCATTCATACAGGACATGTTGGTGGTGTCGGTAGTGCAGTATCTTATCTACAAACTCCAACAGGTTTTGCAATCTTTGTTATTGCACCTGTCGTATTATTATTAGCATATCAAGGATATGTCTTAACTAAGACATTACTCGCAGTTAACAAAGAAAAGATTGAAGCTAAACACGCAGTTGATAAAGAACAACTACTTGAAGCTGAAAAAGAAAGAATTCGTAAAGAATTATTAGAAGAACTTAAGAAGGAAGAATCCAACAAATAGTTTTTCTTCTGGTTGTGAGGTAAAACGATGATTAATTTTGCTCGTTATTACATCGACTTCATTAGAGAATTTTTCGTAAATATCGGCAAATTTTTCAATGCGATCATTGGTGCATTTGCCGATTTATTTATTAATGACGTTGCTGGATATTTTGATAAATTAGTACAAGCCAGTACTTTATTTGATTTCTTAGACTGGCTAATCGCCATATTGGTCCTTGGGATCAACATGGTTTTTATCGTTTTCTTTACACTCAAAATTTATCAATTACTTCGTGTATACATCCGTTTTGTCAAAACTGAAATGGATAAAGATGAATTACTTGAGGAAGTCGCTTTATTAACACAAAAAACCGTTGAACTTGCCGATGAAAAAAATAAGATTTTAATGTTGAAACTTGGAGGTGCCTCAGCATCCTCATCATTACCTGGTAAAGAACAAGAAAAACCAGATAAGAATGCACCACAAGCCATTGGACCAACCAGATTTGCTAAATTAACACAAGTCGATGAAGCCTATCGAAATGTCATCACATCGATTCAGATGACACCAGAAGACACCATAGGACTACCAGAACTCGTCAACCGTTTTATAAACTTCTCAGCATCTAGACTTAACTTATATTACAATGAAAAAATCATACGCACATTCTTTGCTGGTATGGCATCCTCTAAGATATTAATCTTAGAAGGTATTTCCGGTACCGGTAAAACCAGTTTACCTTATGCGATGGGCAAATTTTTCGGACACGATTCCGCGATTATTTCCGTCCAACCTTCTTGGCGTGATAGAGCCGAAATGATCGGTTATTTAAACGAATTTACCAAGAAGTTTAATGAAACTGACTTCTTAAAAGAACTCTACGAAACCACGTATCGTGAAGATTTAAACTTCATCGTCCTGGACGAATTAAACTTAGCCCGTATTGAGTATTATTTCGCAGAATTCCTATCCATCATGGAAATGCCTAACGAAGCCGAATGGAAGATTGACGTGGTCTCTGACCGTCAACCGACCGACCCTAAGCATTTCATGGATGGCAAGATTTTAGTCCCTCAAAATGTATGGTTCGTCGGTACAGCGAACAAGGATGACTCCACATTCACGATTACCGATAAAGTTTATGACCGTGCATCCTCCATTATTATGAATACAAAAGCTGAATTTGTCGATGCCCCTTACACAGAAGGCGTCACAATGAGCTATGAATACTTAAAGACCTTGTTTGATGCTTCATGGAAAGCACACCCAATTTCTCCAAAAGCACTCGATAACTTAGGCAAACTCGATGATTTTATCGCACAAAAATTCAAAATCACCTTTGGTAACCGTATCATGAAACAAATTAAACTGTTCACACCGATTTATGTCGGTTGTGGTGGTTCAGAATACGAAGCACTCGATTATATGGTTGCGAGAAAGATCTTAAGAAAGTTCGAAGTCTTGAACTTACCATTCTTACAAGATGAACTGAGCGAACTGATCGTATTGCTCGATAAGTTGTTCGGTAAGAACGTGTTCAAAGAATGTATCGGATTCCTAACAGATCTTAAGAAGATGAACTAAGTGAGTTTTTAAATGAAAAAAAGACAAACCGACAAATTAAGTCAGTTCTATTATTCATACGATCAAACATTCAAAGATTTGGAAAAGTCCCATACTTTTCCAAAGACTTTTTATAGCGCTTTGATGGCGGGAAAAAACACACTATATCAAAAGAGTATGTCTGAAACCAAGACGTTTGATGAAACGTGGATTAAGACCATCGAATCGTATTTTCCAAGCATTGAAAAAATCATATTGAACCCGAAATCGGGTTTAAAATACTTAGAAGAAATTGTACCAATCGAAAAAGCCAAAAAGATTCGTAGTAACTCGATTCGTCATTTGGCTTCGCATACCCATTTTATCCGAGAAATTCGTGATGAAGTTGTCATGCCGAAGAAGATTATGACGACTGAAACCGACATCGACTATGGTACGTATGAAAACCGATTTGTGATGACCCTCATAGAACGGCTTTTTAACTTCGTCAGAAGCCGTCATGAATTGATCAAGGATAACATCATTTCGTATCAAAAGAAACATTTTAACTACACGTCAACCTTTCACATCAGTGACCTTGAAGTCGATTTAAACCTCGATGTTGTGTTCAAGGAAGATTTAGAAGATAAATCCATCAATATATACAACAAAGGTATTCTGGAACGTGTTGAATACTTATCTAAACGTGTAACCTCGATTCGAAATTCACCATTCATGACCATCATGGCTGGTGAAAAGAAAGTATTGCCACCAATCATGCAAACCAACGTCATTTTAAAGAACGTTGATTTTAGAAATTGTTATGTCTTATGGCTATTCTTGGACAGATATAATACGTTGGCATACGATGTTACAGTGAAAGAAAAAGACTTAACATTCGACCGGTCTTATCAAGATGCGGTTGAACGCTTAGCACTCAATACATTCACGATGGTTGCTTTTAACCAAGGGGTTAGAAAGCCATCTTACGATGAAATTGTCGAAAAAGAAATCATCAAAAAGGCATTTAAGATTGCCAATATTCATGTCAATGATATTGTCGATACGCCAGAACCCATCGTGGTTGAAGATGAACGTATCAACCAATACTTCTTACAAGAAAATATCAAGATATTTAAAAAACGTGTGGATGAAGAGGTTGAACGCAGCTCTACCTATGAAGTTGGGTTAAAACGTGCATTACGTGATACCATCTCAATATCAAATGCCATATTTAAACACCATTTCGAACTCGAAGAAAATGATGATTACTTTGCCCGCATGGTCAAAGACGATGACGTTGAGAAAAATCTAGAAGTTTCGAAAGAAAAAGCTAAAATTGCGAGAATCATTCGTGAAACCAAAGAAGTCGACTACAATAATGCCATTCGTTTAGAGCGCAAATTGATGAAAGACATTGAAGCGGCGAATCAACGCCTCATTTTGATGAACCGTAAGAAGACCGAAGATGAAGCTGAACGCATTAAGATTGAAGCGGCCTTAAAAGAACAAAAAGACATCGCGGCTAAAGAAGCACAAATGTTGGCGGATAATTTAGAACTGGTCAACCAAAACCGTGAAGCTTTAACCAATGAAAAGAAACAAGTCGATGAAAATATCACTTCAGAGACTCAAAAGGCAATTGAAGAAAATAATGCACTCATTAATAACTTAAAACAAACCTTACAAAACCAATTGGATCAAAAGATTGCTACACTGGATAAACACTTTCAAGCAGAACGTGAAGCCATTGAAAAAGAACAGGCTAAACAAATCAAGAAACTCGAAAGAGAAGAAAAATTGGCAATTACCGAAGCTCAAAAGAAAGCCAAGGCTGAGTATCGTTTGGTAGTTCAAAACTTGCGTAAGAAAGCCAAGATTGAACACGATCGAATGATGAAGAAACTTAAACTTCAACGTCAAAAAGAACAAGAAAAACTATTGAAAGAGTTTGAAAAACTCAAACTTACGATGGCTAAACGTCAAGAGAAAGCCTTGCTAGATATTCAAAAACAATCTGAAAAAGACATCGAAAAACTCAAAAAAGATGGCCTACCAAAAGAGACCAAAACACCTGTAGGTGACAATGAATCCGAATAAAATAAAAGGGGGGATCTAGATGAAAAAAATCATAAAAATATCGATGACGGTATTCACAGTATTTTTCTTCTTGGCATCCATCCTTTTATTATTACTAGGGACATTGGCATTACAAGAAAACAGATATTTAAAGATATTCAACCACACCTATTCGGTGGTTGGGTCAGGGTCAATGGAACCCACCATCATGACGGGTGAATTTATCATCATTCGTTACGTTTCCTATGATTCCGTTTATGAAAGTGTTTTGGAAGGTGAAGAACCCATCATTGCTTTTCGAACCGATAAAAATATCGTTCATAGGGCAATCGAAGCAACGAGTGAGGGATTAATCACGAAAGGTGATAATAACCCATCTGTTGATGCTGGTTTTGTCACTGAAGAAAATTTTATTGGTATTGTCGTTTCTCATTTTATGTTGTTGGATGTAGGGAACATTACCTTGAACTATAAAAATGTTGTGTTCCTCGTAATCATCGTTTTATTACTCTTCATCTTGATGCATGAACTCATCAATTTCTTAAAGATGGTAAGAGCCGCTCAAGAAGAAAAAATGTTATTGAAACATGAAACTGAAAAAGAGATTTGGATCAAAGCGGAGAAAGAACGCTTAAGACTCGAACTTGAAGCAGAGATGAAAGCCCGCAGAGAGGCTGACAAAGACAAAAATAATACCGCCAGTTGATGGCGGTATTTTTTGAATAAATTTATGTAAAAATTGGTAGTTAATTATGATGAATAATATCTCATATTGTTACAATTATTTTACGAAAATGCCACGGTCTAAAATACTCATAGCTTCATCGATGACTCGATCGATTTCAGCGGGTTGAACATCTTTCTTAAATATGATTTGTAACCCTACGAAATTGGATATACCCATGAGTGTATAAGATAGGGTTTCTAAGTCCAAATCTGCTCTGATTTCCTTTTTATCAACGTATTCTTTCAAATGCTTGATATAGGATTCTGCGAAGCTTTCATAGTAGTTCTTGAATATTTCAAAGTCAACAAACAGGGATTCCCATATGATTCGATAGGCAAGTGGGTCTTTTAATGCATAGGAAATGAAGGCTTTGATCCCTGCACGTTCGATGTCATATCGATGTGTTAAACCCTTGGTTGCATCGGCACTGGCTTTTCGGATAGAAACGCGATATAAGTCGAGAATATATAGATACAAAGCCAATTTACTGTCAAAGTAAATATAAAAAGTACCTGCGGCAATTTTGGATTTAGCGATGATATCATTGATGGAAGTCGATTGATAACCATTTTTCGCAAATAGCTTTTTGCCTGTAGATACAATTTTATTGAATGTTTTAATGCCTGAGGTGGTCTTTGGATAACGATACGATTCTTTGTTCATAGTAATCACCGATTTCATTGTATAGCACCAAGCTTCAAAATACAAGCGTTTTTTATGATGCTTTTTTTCATATTGTGAATTTTTAATATCAACGTTAAGACCACCATCAAGCCCTTATATGCTTTATGAAATTACATTTCATGATTTCAGAGAATTCAGGTCAATGGTTGGGTGAATTAGAATTCATCTGTAAGGGTGAATAATTATTTTTATGTAAGCGCTTGACAACACATTTCATATCACGTAGAATGAAGGTGTGATATGAATTTTTATTCACGTAGTTTTTTGATAAAACCATGAACAACGATTCAATCGATTAAATAAATTTTAAGATACATCAAGGAGGAAACTATGAATCAAAAAGTATTTATTGTTGGTGCGAAAAGAAGCCCGATTGGCGCATTCTTAGGCACGCTTAAAGACCTTCATCCAGTCGAACTTGGGACACAAGTATTGAAGCAACTTTTAGCGGATACCCAAGTCCCTAAAGACAAGATTGATGAAGTGATTGTGGGCAATGTCATCCAAGCAGGTCTTGGACAAAACATCGCAAGACAAATCTCAATCAAATCAGGTTTATCCAATGAAATTCCAGCCTATACCTTAAATATGGTATGTGGTAGCGGCATGAAATCCGTGATGAATGCTTACGTGAGCATTCAAGCAGGATTTTCAAATTTGGTTGTTGCGGGTGGGGTAGAATCCATGAGTGGGGCACCTTACATTGTCACATCCAAGATGAGAGATGGCGTTAAAATGGGCGCAATCGAAATGAAAGATACCATTTTACAAGACGCTTTACATGATTCATTCATTCCAGGTATGCACATGGGCATCACCGCTGAAAACATCGCAGTTAAACACCAACTCAGTCGAGAAGAAATGGATGCTTTCGCATTAGGATCACAACAAAAGGCAATCAACGCGGTCGACAGTGGTCGTTTCTCGGATGAAATCGTACCAATTGAAATTAAAACCAAAAAAGAAACCATCGTATTCGCACAAGACGAATACCCAAATCGTGGCACGAATGCTGAAAAGATGGCGAAACTAAGACCTGCGTTTAAAAACGATGGTTTAGTCACAGCAGGCAGTTCATCTGGTATCAATGATGGTGCAAGCTTCTTAATTCTTGCTTCTGAGGCGATCGTAAAACAATATCACTTACCAGTATTGGGTGAAATCGTTGCTGTCGGACAAGGTGGGGTTGACCCGAATGTCATGGGCTTAGGTCCGGTACCAGCCGTTAAAGATGTATTGCATAGAGCAAACTTACAATTATCAGACATGGAACTCGTTGAACTCAATGAAGCATTTGCAGCTCAAAGTTTAGGTGTCGTTAATGAACTTGCTGAAGCACATGGTGTTTCTAAACAAGACTTATTAAGCAAAACCAATGTCAATGGTGGTGCGATTGCCTTAGGTCACCCAGTGGGTGTCTCTGGCAATAGAATCATCGTTACACTGTTACATGAACTCAAAAAACAAGATAAGCATCTGGGCTTAGCCAGCCTATGCATCGGTGGCGGTATGGGTACTGCCATCATCGTCAAACGATAGAAGGAGATTTTTATGAAATTACAAGGACAAGTTGCCATCATTACTGGTGGTGCTAAAGGTATTGGTATGGAAATTGCGAAAGCTTTTGCACAAGAAGGTGCGAAAGTCATCGCTGCAGACATGGGTGAAATGACCTATGCATGCGAAAATGTAGTTTACAAGAAATTAAATGTCACAGACTCCCAAGGTTGCAAAGTTTTCTTCGATGAAGTTTTGGCTGAGTTTGGGCACATCGATATTTTGGTCAACAATGCAGGTATTACGAAAGATGCTATGACACGCAAAATGACCGATGAACAATGGGATGCGGTCATCAACGTAAACCTAAAAGGTGTATTTAACTTAACCCGCCATGTTGGTCCACAAATGGAAAACCAAGGCAAAGGTTCGATCATCAACATTTCATCTGTAGTGGGTGTATTTGGTAACATTGGACAAGCCAATTATGCAGCCACCAAAGCTGGGGTCTTGGGTTTAACCATGACTTGGGCGAAAGAATTTGCGAGAAAAGGTGCGAATGTCCGTGTCAATGCGATTGCCCCAGGGTATGTCATGACCGATATTTTAAAAACAGTACCACAAGAATTGCTCGATGGATTTGCTAAATTGACCATGTTGGGTCGTCTCGGACAACCAGAAGAAATCGCTAAAGTGGCATTATTCTTAGCCAGCGATGACTCATCGTATATCACTGGACAAACCATCAATGTCAATGGTGGCATGCGTCTATAATACAAACTGAAAAACACGCCAAACGACCGTTTGGCTTGTCGTTCGTTATAATTAAGCCTCATTAGAGGTTGGAAAGGATCTATTTATGAAACCATCTGTAGGTATTGTTGGTACAGGTATATATTTACCCAAAGGTAGAATGACTGCGAAAGAAATCGCAGAAAGAACCAATGGCGTTTGGACAGAACAAGCCATTGAAGAAAAATTAGGCATCCTAGAGAAAGTCATTCCTGCAGACCCAGTCATGGACGGATCTCAAGAAATGGGGGCATTGGCTGCCCTGGATTGCTTAAAAAACACAGGCGTTGACCCGAAAGACATCAATGTGATTTTATGTGTCACTGAGGAATGGAAAGAATACCCATTGACCACATCTGCATTATACGTTCAAGACCGTATCGGTGCTGTGAACGCTTGGGGAATTGACGTTCAAAACCGTTGCTGCACCACCGTATCTGCCCTAAAAATGGCTAAGGATATGTTGATCGCAGATGATGATATCCACATGGTCATGGTGGTTGGCGGTTATAGAAATTTAGATTTCGTCGATTACACAGATAAAAACATGTCGATGATGTATGACCTAGCAGCTGGTGGTGGTGCCATCATCTTAAAGAAGAACCATGGAAAAAATGAACTTTTGGGTTCTCACATCATTGGGGATGGGTCATTATCAAGAACTGCTGGGGTTGAAATTGGCGGTATTTGTAACCCAATTACCAAAGATAACGTCGAAGAAGCGAAAAAGTCTTTACGTTTATTAGACCCAATTAAAATGAAAAATCGCTTGAATGAAGTATCGATGCCAAACTGGTACAAGTGCATTGAAGAATCTTTACGCAAATCGAACTACACCAAAGCGGATTTTTCCAAAGATGGATTCCTAGCCATCTTACATATGAAACGTTCAGGCCATGTATCGTTATTACAAGATTTGAATTTACAACCTGAACAATCGATTTACTTAGAAAACTACGGACACATTGGTCAAATCGACCAAATCTTATCCTTACATTTGGCATTACAAAGCGGTCAAGTTAAAGATGGCACGATTGTATGCATGCTTGCTGCAGGGATTGGGTATGTATGGGCAGCCAATGTCGTGAGATGGGGGGCATAAGATGCGCGAAATTATCAACCTCCTATTCCTTGGATTACAAGATTCAGCCATATTAGCGCTGGTTACTTTAGGGATTGTCATCATTTATAAGACATCCTTCACCACGAACTTTGCTCAAGGCTCGATTGCTACCATATCGGCTTATACCGTTACTGCATTATTCGATACTTGGTTAAAACAATACTTTGCTTTTGAACAAGCGTGGATTGGTTTGGTCATCTCAATCGTGATTGGTGTCATCATTGGTGCTGGGTTTGGAGTGTTCATCGACACGATGATCATCCGTAAATCCAAATATTCAAATCCGGTTTCCAAACAAATGATAACCATGGGGATTATCCTCATGATTTCAGGGTTAATTTCAGTGGTGTTCACAGGTCTTCGTATGGAAACCCGTACACCACGGGCTTTGGTTCCTTGGAACATCACACTCAAGTTCGCAGGTCAGCCCAACTTAACCTTATCAGGTCATGGATTCTTGGCCATCATCATCTCTGCAGTAGTCATCACTACCATATTCATCGCTTTGAAATATACCAAATGGGGTATCGGTGTGAGAGCCACAGCCTCAAATGAAAAAGTGGCAGGCATGATGGGCATCAACACCAAAATGATCACAGCGATGAGCTGGGGATTGGCTGGTGGTTTGGGTGCTTTAGCAGCATCGCTGTATGCACCACTCATCTTCACATTAGGACCCGATATGATGGTCATTATGCAAGTCAACGGCTTCTTGGCGGGTGTCTTAGGTGGGTTTTATACCTTTGGTGGACCGATTGCTGCTGCACTCATGATTACATTTGCAAGAGTGATCATCAAAGACTTGTTATTTGGTGTCAATATCAGCATTCTTGGTAGCAACATTGACCAATGGGTATTGACCTTCGTGTATTTCTTATTATTAATCGTTATCTTGATCAAGCCAGTCGGTATTTTTGGCAAGAAGATAGCGAAGAAGGTGTAGGTATCGTATGCAAAACACCTTTAGAAATTTAAAGAATAGCCCACTATTTGGGATCTTCATATTTAGTATCGCCATTGTCTTGGTTCGATTACTTGGTAATGCAGGTTTCATCAAGCAATCCACCATTGACTTCTTATCCATTGTTTGGATTTATACCATCGTTGGTTTAGGGTATTCCTTATTACTTGGATACACTGGACTCGCATCCCTTGGGACAGCATCTTTCATCGGTTTGGGGACTTATTTGGTTTCCTTCGCTGTTGCAAGCGCTGGTTTACCACTCGTGGTCGCCTTCATCATTGGGATTGCGGTTGCCATCATCTTTGGGACACTGGTTGGGTTCATATCCTTACGTATTGAAGGCATGTATCTGGCCATCATCACCTTAGGGTTGGCAGAAATCATGATTGAAATCTTTAGAAAAGCCCGCAATATTACCGGTGGTGACGGGGGCTTAAGATATGAATCATTCAATTTATTTGGTTTTACAGAAGGTGCGAACGCACTGATGTATCGCAACATGGTCTATTTTATTGTGGTTGCAGTTCTGGTTGTGTCGATGATTTTATTCTTAAACATTGTCAATAGTCCAACGGGAAGAGCGATGTTATCGATTAAAAACTCAACCTCTGCAGCGCAAGCGATGGGCATTTCCGTATTGAAATACCGCTTATTGGCGTTTGTACTCGCAACCATCATGGCTGTCATTGGTGGGATGCTTTACATGCCTTACTTCGAATATACAGAACCAGGCATATTCAACTTAGCCATTTCATTAAACATCTTAGCCGCCGTCATTGTGGGTGGGTCAAAATCGATTTGGGGTGTGACTTTAGGTACTTTCGTCATTTTCGGATTGAAAGACATAGTTTTAAAACAAATCCCATTCTTTAGAACCAATGGGAATGCCGTATATTTCTTCACTGGTGCACTCGTCATCTTAATTGTCATGTATTACCCTGGTGGCTTGGTTAAGCTATTTGCAGACCTCAAAATCAAAATCCAAGGTTGGATTAAACTTTGGAAAACCAAAGGGGGTAAAGCATGAGTAAAGTTATACATGCTGAACATACGTTAGACCCAAATGTGATTTTGAGTGTTCAAGGTCTAACCATGAAGTTTGGTGGATTGGTCGCCGTCGATAATTTGTCATTTGATGTCAAAAAAGGTGAAATATTTGGACTCATCGGACCCAATGGGGCAGGCAAAACAACGGTGTTCAACTGCATCACTCAGTTTTATAAGCCGACCAGTGGTGAGTTGATTTATCGTGATAATCAAGACAAAGTCGTTAAACTCAACCACGTCAAGGTTCACGATGTGGTCAGACATGGGATTGTTCGTACATTCCAAAATGTCGAATTGATTTGGGAATTGAATATCTTAGAAAATCTATTGATAGCAGGACATACCCTATATAAATCTAATTTCTTTGACCATTTATTCCATACACCGAGATACAAAAAAGAAGAAAAAGTCATCCGTGAAAAAGCACTCAAAGTATTGAATGACTTGGGATTGACTCAGTATATGTATTTTTATCCAATGGGTTTACCTTATGGGGTATTAAAGTTAATTGAACTGGCGAGAACACTCATGACCAACCCTAAACTGATCATTTTAGATGAACCAGCCGCAGGTTTAAATGACTTAGAGACAGAAAAATTGACTGAAACCATCCGCAAGATTCAAAATGAATTCAACTGTACTATTTTCTTAGTTGAACACGACATGGGGTTGGTCATGAAGTTATGTGACACCATCTGTGCGATATCCTTTGGTAAAAAATTAGCCATTGGTTCCCCTGCACAAATCAAAGCGGACCCTGTGGTTCAAGAAGCTTACTTGGGGGGTGAATAGTCATGGCTCTATTGGAAATTAAAGATTTGGTCATCGATTATGGCATCATCAAGGCAGTTAAGGGCATCCACATTGAAGTTAAACCAGGTACGATTGTCGCTTTGTTAGGCGCGAATGGGGCAGGCAAATCCTCACTCATCCGTTCGATATCTGGGGCAGTTAAAGTGAAATCCGGAGAAATCTTATATCAAGGTAAAAATATTGCAAACCTCGACCCTCATAAGATTTCAGAACTTGGCATCAAACAATCGCCAGAAGGCAGAATGATTTTTACAGGGTTAACAGTCGAAGAAAACCTCTTGGCTGGTGCGTATACCGTGAAGAAAACAGACATCCCAAGGTTGTTTGATGAAGTTTATGGGTATTTCCCCGTCCTTAGAGAAAGAAGAAAACAACAAGCATCCACGTTATCCGGTGGTGAACAACAAATGTTGGCCATTGGACGTGCCTTGATGGGTAACCCTGAAGTCTTGTTGTTAGATGAACCATCTTTAGGCTTGGCACCGCTCATTGTCAGAAACATTTTCGAAATTATTAAAAAGATCAAAGAACGTGGTAAAACCATCTTGATCGTTGAACAAAACGCTTTACAAACGCTTAAAATCGCCGATTATGCCTATATCTTAGAACTGGGTAAAATCGTTGGTGAAGGTTCAGGCCAAGCGCTCTTAGCAGACGAAAAACTCGTCAATGCGTATCTTGGTTCATAATTTGGGTTTCTAGTTTCAAACGAAACGATAATATATGCCGTTAGGCAAGAAAAAGGAGAAAAATATGAAAAGAATTGTAGCATTATTGTTAGCAGTTATTTCAGTATTCGCGCTTGTAGCGTGCCAAGAAGCTGAAGTTACCGTTAGCAGACTCGTCGTTACATCTCCGACTAAAGTTGAATACTTAGTTGGTGAAGCATTTGACGCAGCAGGTCTAGAAGTTAAAGCTGTGATGTCCGATAAGACCGAAAAAGTCTTAACTAGCAGCGAATATACTTTAACAGGTTTCACTACCGCAACTGCAGGTTTAGTAACCATCACTGTATCTTATGAGGGCGTTACTGCAACTTTCGGTATCGCTGTATTTAACCCAGATGCCCCAGAAGTGGCATTAGCACTTAACTTAAAATCTCTACCTACACAACAAATCTATAACCGTGATCAACAATTCAACGCCTCAGGTTTAGTCGTTGAAGTCACTTATTCCACAGGTAGAAAACAAGTGTTGACTTCCAGCCAATATACCCTTTCTGGATTCAAACAAGGCGTTATTGGTAAATATGATGTTGTCGTAACCTTTGGTGAACTTACCGCTTCCTTCTATGCAGAAGTTAGAGCAGTGACTGTTCAAGGTGTGACAGCAACCACCATCAAAGTTGGTAATACTGCAGCCATTTCAGGTGCATTGTCATTTGTCGGTCTTCCATTCGTGGCAGGTATGAAGGCAGCATTTGAAGTCATCAACGAAGCAGGCGGTGTCGATGGTAGAACCATTGAATACGTTAACCGTGATGACGCATTTGACGCAACCGTTGGTTTAACCAATACAAAACAATTGATCAATGAAGACAAAGTATTCGCATTGGTTGGTCACTTTGGTACAGGTACTGTTTCTGCAACATTAACCACCATCCGCGAAGCGGGTATCCCAATGGTTTACGCAGCTACAGGTGTCAACGTGCTTTATACTGAAAGAAACCCACTTGACCCAGTCATGCCAGTTCAACCTATTTATCTAACCGATGGTAGATTGATGACAGCTAGAGCTTTAAAAGAAGCTTTATATGGACCAAACAAGAACCAAAAATTAGCAGCAAACGCGAAGATTGGTGTTCTTTATACAACTTCATTAGATGGTATCTCCATTAAAGAAGGTGTTGAAATTGAAGCGAAGACACATGGTGTTAACAACAACTTCATTTACGCTTCATTCTTAGCAACAGATACTGCATCCTTGACATCTACTGTACAAAACCTACAATCCCAAGGTGTCGCAGCGATCATCATCGCATCCAACCAAGTATCCTTTAAGGCTGCGATTGGTACCATGCAAAATGTGGGTGTCAACGTTCCTGTATTCACCTCTTATGTAAACGCTGACGCAACCGCAGTAGATGCAAACATCAACTATACATTTGATATTTATACCAATGCATGGGTTGACTTAACATCAACAAAAGGTCAAGCTGGTTTAGTTGGATTTGTCGCAGCTATTCAAGGCGCAAGCTTCTTATCTGAAGCTGAAAAAACAGCTTATGCTGGTAACTCATTCGCAATCGCAGGTTACATCGCAGCAATGAACTTCATCGAAGGTCTTGAAAGAGTGGAAGCATCCGGTCAAGAATTGACTTGGGAATCCTTCATCAAAGCCATGGAATCTGAACCACTAGACGTACCAATGGGTGGGTCTGTTGACTTCGGCGATGGCAAACGTTGGGGTATTGACTCTATGTCATTATTACAATATACTGTCGTTAATGGCGATAACCCTGCAACCGTAGAAGTTGAAACATCATACAAAGCATTCGTTAAAGTTAGAGACATCGAAACCTTAACACAAATTCAAGCAAAATAATTAAAATCGAATAGGGCTAGGGGAGCCAATCGCTCCCCTAGATACCTATTTTTTTGAAAGAGGTCACTTATGAAACAAGCCAGATACATCACTGTACAAGAAATGATTGATTTAGTAGGACCCAAAGATGAAATCGTCGTAGGGATGGCGGCCAATGAGCCTCAACTCTTCATGGCGAACTTACACCTCTGTGCCGATCGTGTCGAAAAAGTCACGGTTACCAACTGCTTACCGATTGTCAACGCAGATTTTTTCATTGAAGAACAATACCGCAACAAATTTAACTTAGATGGTTGGTTTTATACCAATGTTTTAAGAAAAGTACATCCCCATGGCAATATCTCGTTTATCCCTAACCACTTGCATCTGGCAGGTCATAAACGTTTATTTTATAAAAAACCGCGCATTTTCGTCACCGCTGCGAGCATGCCTGACGAACATGGTTATATCTCGTTATCGACTTCGAACGTTTATGAAAAACAAATGGTTGAAGCCGCTGAAATCGTCATTTTTGAAGTTAATCCGAACTTTCCAAGAACGATTGGCGACTTAGAAGTCCACATCAGTGAAGTCGATTACTTGGTTAAAGCCGACTACCCAGTACCAACCATTCCTGACATTGAACCATCGGAAAAAGACATGATCATTGGCAAATTGATTGCTGAAAAAATCAACGATGGGGATACCATTCAACTTGGTATTGGTGGTATGCCAAACGCAGTCGCTAAGTCTTTATATGGTAAAAAAGACTTAGGTATCCATACCGAAATGTTTACCAACGAAATGATGAATCTCATCAAAGCGGGGGTCATCACAGGTAAAAAGAAAACATTACACCGTGGTAAACACATCGCTTGTTTCGCCATGGGGACACAAGATCTCTATGATTTCATTCATGATAACCCATCCTGCTGGATTTTAAACGGTAAATATGTCAATGACCCAGCCATTATTGGGTTAAATGACAATCAAGTATCGATCAACTCAACCATCGAAATCGATTTGAGTGGACAATGTTGTTCCGAATCCATCGGTACCCAACAATTTTCTGGTACTGGGGGTCAAACCGATACCGCTGTTGGCGCACAAAACGCCAAAGGTGGGCGCAGTTTCATCGCTCTTTATTCCACAGCCATGGTGAAAAACCCGGTCACTGGTGAAAAAGAAGAGGTATCTAAGATTGTTTCGATGCTTAAACCAGGTGCAGCCGTATCGTTATCCCGAAATGACGTTGACTTTGTCGTCACTGAATATGGTATGGTCGGTTTGCGTGGTACCAATATACGCGAAAGATGTAAACTCCTCATTTCGATTGCCCATCCTAAATTTAGAGCACAACTCACCCAAGAAGCAATTAAAGCGGGGTACCTCCATGAGTCATTTTTGGATTAACGACAAAAAAGTCTTTTATGAAGATGAAGGCAGTGGGCAACCCATCATACTCCTCAACGGGATCATGATGTCCACCAAAAGCTGGGCACCCTTTGTCGATACATTTAAAGCAAACAACCGTTTGATTCGGGTGGATTTCTTTGACCAAGGTCAGTCCGATAAGCTCATTGGAGAATCGTATACCCATCAAATCCAAGTCGATTTGTTAAAAGGCTTGTTCGATCACTTAAAATTAGAACAGGCATCCATCGTCGGTATTTCCTATGGTGGTGAAATCGCCATTCAATTTGCTATCAAACACAAGGCATTGGTCAATCGATTGGTCTTATTTAATACCGCTGCCTATACCAACCCTTGGTTAAAAGATATTGGCAGAGCGTGGATGGCAGCAGCTAAAACCCGTAATGGTGAAGCTTATTATAATACCGCCATTCCAGTCATTTATTCACCAGTTTTTTATGAATCCAATCAAACATGGATGCAAAATCGTAAAAAAATCCTCGTACCTGTATTCTCAAATGATGTTTTTCTCGATCAAATGGAACGATTGACCTTGTCGAGTGAATCCTATGATGTCAGGGAAACCATCCATACGATTGAAGCTGAAACCCTCATCGTTTCAGCAGAAGAAGATTACTTAACACCAGTAGACAATCAAAAATATGTGGCCGAACGCATTAAACACAGCCATTGGGTCAAAATACCTGGGGCAGGTCACGCATCGATGTATGAAAAACCGTTGTTGTTCTCAACCTTATGTTTAGGGTTCATCAACGCGAAAGATACCAAGTACGTCATATAGGAGGCTGCGATGGAAAAGAAATTTGTACAATTAAAAAACGGAGAAACTTACGCTTACCTCGAAAAAGGTCATGGCAAAACGATGATCCTCATTCATGGCAATTTGTCCTCATCTGTTTATTATTTACCCCTCATTGAGCGATTACCAGATGATGTACGTGTCATCGCCTTAGATTTACGTGGTTTTGGTGATTCATCATACCATGAACGTTTTGATTCGTTGGCCAATCTCGCCACCGATGTGCAATTATTCATGTCAGAACTTAAAATCGATAAAGCAACCATCGTGGGATGGTCATTGGGTGGTGGGGTTGCGATGGAATTTGCGAGCCGCTATCCTAAATCGACAGAAAAGCTCATTTTGATCAATTCAACTACCCATAAAGGTTACCCAATCTTCAAGAAAGATAAGAATAATGCACCCATCTTCACTGAAGGTTACAAATCTAAAGATGAGATGGCACTCGACCCGCTACAAGTAAAACCAGTATTGGATGCCATCGCTACTGAAAATGCATTTTTCATGTCATATATTTATGATTTAACCATCTATACGCATCAAAAACCAACACCAGAGGCGAACCAACTTTACATCAAAGAAACCCTCAAACAACGTTGTTTGGTGGATGCTGATTTCGCATTAGCGAGCTTAAATATGAGTGAGACCCCGAATTTATACAGTAAAGGTGATGGGTCGATCAAACAAATCAAAGCAGAAACCTTGATGTTTTGGGGCAATTTAGACAAAACAGTACCAGAATACATGGTATTAGATAACTTGAATGCAATTCCTGGGTCAAAATACATCAAACTCGAACCATGTGGTCATTCACCACTGGTTGATCAACCCGATCGATTGACACAAGAAATCTTAACATTTGTTCGCTAAGATAAAAATAATACAAGATGGTTTCCATTTTGTATTTTTTTATGTTTAAATTTATTCTAATGTTGAAAACTTCGATTCAAAAATGGGTATTTCGATGTTTCATCTCGATTTACGTCCTTATTATTGATATAATAAAGATAGACGAAAGTGAGGATTTCAATGTGTCTATCGAACTTGAAAAGAACCTATTGACTGAATCAACACTTCAAACACCGATTGAATTTATCCATCAACAGGCGGAATACCAACGACTCATGATGGCCTATTACGCTGCCATGCGTGAAGTCCAAACCAAATTTGAAATACTCAATGATGAACTCAATGTACGCTATAGACGTAATCCAATTGAGTTTATTAAGGTTAGACTCAAGAAAAACCAGAGCATTCTCGACAAATTATCGCGTTATGGTCTTGAACGTACGTTGGATAATTTAAAGCACATCAATGACATCGCTGGGGTAAGAATTGTCTGTACCTATATCGATGATATTTATGAGATTGCGAATATGTTCGTTTCACAAGACGACATTACCCTGATTCAAATCAAAGATTACATCAAAAAACCCAAAGATAACGGTTATCGTAGTCTCCATTTAACCATCGAAATACCTGTATATTTTAGTGATTCCAAACGTCGTCTACGCGTTGAAGTGCAAATCCGAACGATTGCGATGGATTTTTGGGCGAGCCTAGAACACGACATGAAATATAAGAATAATGTTCAAATCCCACTCGAACTTAAAGATGAACTGAAGCAATGTGCTGACATCATCTCATCTACCGATAAGCGGATGCAAAAAATCAAGAACGAACTCGATGAAGTATTGAAATCTGCTGAAAAAGGAGCTCAATCATGACACACCTCTTTTCACCATTAACGATTAAAAATATGACTTTAAAAAACCGCATTGTCATGCCACCCATGTGCATGTACAGCGCGACTGAACAAGGGATGGCAACGGACTTTCATGTCATCCACTATGCTTCAAGAGCGATTGGACAATTGGGTTTAATCATCGTTGAAGCTACAGCGATTGAACCTGAGGGCCGTATTACCACCAATGATTTGGGTGTTTGGGACGATGAACATGTCAAAGGATTAAAGTGGATCACCAAACAAATCCATGCCAACGAAGCGAAAGCATGCTTACAGATTGCCCATGCTGGACGAAAATCCAGAGCGACTGAAGTACCAAAAGCCCCAAGTGCGATTGCTTTTGAAGGCTATCCAGAACCCAGTGCACTCACCGTCGATGACATCAAAGCATTGATTGAAAAATACCGACAAGCAACCAGACGTGCGAAAGAAGCCAATTTTGATTGTATTGAAATTCACGCAGCCCATGGTTATTTAATCCATGAGTTTACTTCACCCCTGACGAATACCAGAACCGATCAATATGGGGGCACTCAAGTCAACCGAAACCGATTCTTGTATGAGGTGATTGAAGCCGTTCGCTCAGAATGGCCACTGGATTTGCCTTTATCCTTACGTATTTCGGCGGAAGACTATGTCAAAGAAGGACTTCATCCACAACAATGGGCTGAAATCATCAATGGGCTACCCCATGGCTATGTGGATATTGTTCATGTGTCATCGGGTGGACTTGTCAAAGTACCAATCGATGATTATCCGGGGTATCAATTGATGTTCGCCAAGAAAATCCGTAAAGATACACACCTGATGGTGATTGCTGGCGGTTTAATTGAAGACCCAGTGATGGCCAATGGGGTACTGGAATCCGATGAAGCGGACTTGATCTTTTTCGGACGATTGGCGTTAAAAGACCCTTATTTCCCATTAAGGTTTGCCCAACGCATGCGTTATGACCTCGCATGGCCAGAACCTTACAAGCGTGCTAAAAAATAAACACAGTCGAGATGTTTTTACTTAGAAAGTTGTTTTCTAAATAAGAACGTCTTTTTCTTTTGCATTATCAGTCAAGGTACGATATAATATCACTGTAGATACACCCCCGCCCAGGGGGAGACGGGAGCATATATGAAACACGAAACAGCTTATCAAACGTTAAAAAATGCCAAAGGACAAATCGAGGCGTCTTTAAAAATGTTAGAAGACCACCGATACTGTGTGGATATATCGAATCAGTTGATGGCTACCATCGCCCTGATTAAACGAGCCAATAAACAAATTTTGTCTGAACATTTGAACCATTGTGTGGTGGAATCCATCCACAATCAAGATGCAGAAGCCAAAATGAAGGAAATTGAGCAATTGATTGAAAGGATGATGTAATATGGATAAAAAAACATTCCTCATTGAGGGTATGACTTGCGCAGCGTGTGTTCGCAGTGTCGAAAAAGCAACCACCAAAGTAGCGGGTGTCCAAGGGGTAACAGTCAACCTGATCACCAACAAAATGGAAGTCGCTTATGACCCCGATAAAACAGACATTAAAGATATCGAAGACAGTGTCAAAAAAGCCGGTTATAAAGCCGTTTTAATGACAGAACCAAAACAGTATTCCGTTGAAGGGATGACATGTGCTGCCTGTGTTATAGCGGTTGAAAAAACAGCCAAAAAAACCCCAGGTGTGCTTTCGGCTGAAGTCAATTTAACAACTGAAAAACTCAAAATTACGGTCGATTCAAGCACATTTGATGCTGATCTGTTGAAACGCAAAATCATGATTGCAGGGTACCAATTAAAAACAGAAAAAACGTTGGATGAGCATCAAAAAAGCAAGGATCGAGCGAGCAAAATTATGTTATTGAAATTCATTTTTTCCGCCCTATTCACACTACCAGTACTCTACATTGCGATGGGACACATGATTGGATTGCCAATACCAATGTGGCTTGACCCACATATGGCATCGAAAAATTTCGCTTTAGCACAACTATTCTTAACATTGCCGATCATCATCATCGGTTATCAGTTTTATTTTATTGGTTTTAGGACATTATTGCATAAAAACCCTAATATGGACACGTTGGTAGCTCTGGGTACAGGGGCTGCATTCATCCAAGGGATTTATGGGACCGTTTTAATTTTAACAGAACGTGTCCACACGGTAGATTTGTACTTTGAAGTAGCCGCTGTCATCATCACGTTGATCATATTGGGTAAGTATTTTGAAACCATATCCAAAGGAAAAACATCCGAAGCAATTAAGAAACTGGTGGATTTATCGCCTAAAACAGCGGTGGTATTGATTCAAAATGAAGAGCACATCATCCCTGTGGAAGATGTTATGAGAGATGATTTAATTCTGGTTAAACCAGGGGAACGAGTCCCAGTCGATGGTATCATCATGGAGGGGTTATCGAGTATCGATGAATCGATGATTACAGGTGAATCCATTCCAGTTGAAAAGAAACCTGGTGACAACGTGATCGGCGCATCCATCAACAAAAATGGCGCATTGACCATCAAAGCCACCAAAGTTGGGAAAGATTCCACGTTATCTCAAATCATCAAATTGGTCGAGGATGCACAATCATCCAAAGCACCGATTGCGAAACTCGCAGATAAAATATCCGGTATATTTGTACCAATCGTCATGGTTTTAGCGGGATTGACGTTTGTATTTTGGTTATTGATGGGTAAATCGTTTGATTTTAGCTTCTTAAACATGATTGCTGTCTTGGTCATTGCTTGTCCATGTGCTTTGGGTCTAGCAACCCCAACCGCCATCATGGTAGGGACAGGTAAAGGGGCATCCAACGGGATTTTAATTAAAAGTGGTGAAGCTTTGGAAAAAGCCCATGAAATCAATGTGGTTGTCCTCGATAAAACGGGCACCATCACACAAGGCATTCCGCAAGTTAAAAAAGTATTGTCAACCAGCCAATACAGTGAAGAACAACTCTTACAAATCGCGGCGAGTTTAGAAACCAAGAGTGAACATCCACTCGGTGAAGCCATTGTCCGTAGTGCAAAAGAGAAAAACTACCGTCTGAAATCGGTTGATCTGTTCTTGAATCACCCTGGATTTGGGGTAGAAGGTGTCATCGAAGGCAAAACCATTCACATCGGTAATTTGAAATTGGTTCAACGCTTGAAAGTCAAGATTGGGCAACTCCAAGTGTTAGCTGATGAACTTTCACAACAAGGCAACACACTCATCTATGTCGTGATTGACGGCGCGATTGCTGGCTTAATCGCGATTGCTGATACCATAAAATCATCTTCAAAAGCGGCTGTAGCGGCCTTACAATCGAAAGGCATTCGAGTTTACATGATGACAGGTGACCACCAAATTACCGCCAAAGCCATCGCAAAAGAAGTGGGTATCACCGATGTAATCGCAGAGGTATTGCCAGAAGATAAATCCAAAGAAGTGGGTAAACTGATTGAGGCTGGATACAAAGTAGCGATGGTTGGGGATGGCATCAATGATGCCCCGGCATTGGCACTCGCAGATGTGGGAATCGCGATTGGTAATGGCACCGACGTAGCCATCGAATCGGCAGATATCGTGCTTATGAGAAACGACTTGATGGACGTATCCACAGCGATTGAATTGTCTAAAAAGACGATCATCAATATTAAAGAGAATTTATTCTGGGCCTTCTTTTACAACACCTTAGGCATTCCCGTAGCGATGGGGGTATTATACCTTTTTGGTGGACCATTATTAGACCCTATGCTCGCTGGGGCAGCGATGAGTTTTTCAAGTGTGAGTGTTGTAATGAACGCACTTAGACTTAAACGTTTTAAACCTCAAAGAAAGGAGGTCCAAGCATGAAAAAAAGAATTCAAATCGAAGGCATGAGTTGCATGCACTGTGTCAAACATGTCACCAATGCACTCAATGATGTTCAAGGCGTTTCGAATGTGGTTGTCAACCTCAAACAAAACGATGCAGTGATTGAAGTCACAGATACGGTTTTAAACAATGTATTGGTTGAAGCCATCGCAGAAGCAGGCTATAAAGCGGTTAAAGTAGAACAAATATAAGCAAATGAAAAAGGAACTTTTCGAGATTGAAAAGTTCCTTTGTTTTTAGTCTTGATTGAGAATAGCTTCGATGGCTTCGAATACTTTTTCCATCGGAATCTCGGATGAAATGGTATTTTCTTCATTGCCTGCAAAATGGATACCAATTAAGTTACCTGCACTGTCAAACATCGCCCCACCCGATGACCCAGCCCCTAAAGCGGCGTTGGTTTGGAATGAACTACAGGTCGATGTGCATAAATCGGAATCTGCACCTAAACTGATGGGGACATTGAGTGCAGTGACAACGCCTTCTTTGACGGTATTGAAGTTTTGTGGACCGCCTGGAGACCCAATGGAGAAGACGGTTTGTCCTTGGTATACAGGTAATGCTTCTTTGGTTGTAAACTGACTATCATTGAGAACAACCAATTGAGCACGGGTAGTCAATTTCAATATGGCTAAATCGGTATCAACTGTATAAGTTCCTTCTAAAGTGGCTTTATCATTTAGTTCACTACCGTTATAATAAATGCGGTAAATTGTGCCACCTTCAATCACATGGGCATTGGTGATGATGTAATAGTCATATTCAGTAAATGTATTTAATCCTACGGTGACTTGACGGCTGTCTCGATCAAATATGACACCAGAACCCCAAGAATTACAGGTGGTCATAAATTCGCCTTGAACACAATTATAAATCCCAATAACACTAGACTTTCTAGCTTCTACAATCGCCAAGTCGATGGACTTGAATGCGGTACCAATGACATCGGCATTGAGGATGTGTTCGGTATCGTTACGGGTGTATCGTATATTGTTGATGGTGAATTGTTTGTTGGCTTCACCAGGCTCAAAAGTGACATCAGCAACAAATTTGACAACAATCGATGTCCGGTGACTAACGATATCGAAATCTGTGTAGGTGACCCCATCAACGGTGATGGAAATCAATTCATCTTTCGTGACATTTTTAATGGTGGTAGAAAATTCGTATTGACCTTCATCATTTCTAGTGATGGTTAGTGTGGTTACTTCAGGTTCCTTACGGATACGATCAATTAAGTCGCCAATGAACTTATAGGTCTCTTTTGCAGCTGTTTCATAGACCGTATTGAGTGGGACCCCTTCAATGCGAATATCGACAAAAATGCTCGTCACATAGAGCAGTCCAAGGACAACGATGGTATTGCGAACCCATCCGAAAAATTTCTTCATTTATGAGCCCTCCTTCACTGAAAATCATCAACTGATTTTCTTATCAATATCATTATATCACATCCAATTGTGAAGATATACTCCCCATATTATTACATAAAGTAGGTAAAAACATTTACAAAAAGGAAGATTATGCTATAATTAAATAGGCTCAGGAGGAAATACAATGAAATTTGAAAAACTATCAACAAATCGTGCAAAGTTTACGTTTGAAGTAACCCCACACGAATTCGAACATGGTCTAGATCATGCGTTTGAACACGCAGTTCAAAATGTCGAAGTAAAAGGGTTTAGAAAAGGCAAAGTACCTAGAAATATTTTTGAAACTAAATTTGGTGTTGAATCTCTATATGAAGATGCTTTAAACCACGTCATCAGCCATTTATATCAACAAATTTTCGATGAAAAGTCTGTCGTTGTCGTGGGTGAACCACAAATCGATTTAGACATCAAATCTGTCAAAAGAGGCGAACCATTCTCGGTTTCAATCATCGTTCCAGTGAAACCAGAAGTCGTTTTAGGCGATTACAAAGGTGTCGAAGTAGCGAAAAAGAATTTGGTTGCATCTGAAGCAGAAGTGGAAGCTGAAATCAAAAAACTACTGGCACAAAATTCGTCATTAGAAGCAAAAACATCGGATGTACTTGAAAATGGCGATACCGCAATTTTCGATTTTGAAGGCTTTGTAGACAATGTCCCATTCGATGGTGGTAAAGCAGAAAACTACGAATTGGTCATCGGTTCAGGACAATTTATCCCAGGTTTTGAAGATGGTATGGTAGGCTTACGCATCGGTGAATCTAGAGACGTGAATGTTCAATTCCCTGAACAATACCAAGCAGAACACCTTGCAGGTAAAAAAGCGGTATTCAAAGTGAAATTACATGAAATCAAAGTCGCAAAACTTGAAGTGTTAAACGATGAATTCGTCGTTGGTTTAAAGCGTGAAGGCGTTGAAACCGTCGATGCTTTAAGAGCAGACATCAAAGCAAACCTCGAAAAACAAAAAGAATCCAGTGAAGCTGACCGCATCACCGGTTCTGCAGTCAAGTTTGCATGCGATAATGCAACTGTTGACATCCCAGAAGAAATGATTGACCAAGAAGTCAAACAACTTCGTAAGAATGTTGAAAACCAAGCAAAACAATACAACATTGACTTTGAAATGTTCGTTCAACTCAACGGTTTAACGATGGATCAATTCAATGCAGAAATGAACAAGCAAGCCAAAGATAGAGTCTTAACAAGCTTAGTCATTGAAGCGGTTGCTCAAAAAGAAAACATCGTAGCAAGCGAAGCTGAAGTCGATGCGAAATACGATGAAATCGCTAAAATGTATAAATTAAGCGTTGCGGATGTCAAGAAACAACTTGAACCAGAAGTGGTCTCCAATGAAGTGACATTCAACAAAGCAATTGATTTATTAACTGCAAGCGTTAAAGAAGTTTAATGGATTTAGGGCACCTCGGTGTCCTTTATTTAAATCCATAATTGGCACTCAAGTGTTTCGATTGCAAATTATGGGGAATTTATGTATAATAATGACACAATAAGATGTTATTGTATATAATGAAATCAAGAGGTGATTATATGGAATCAAAAAACCTTCCGGCGATTGTCGTTAGAGGCATCGTACCGATCCCTAACAACGATTTTAGGACAGAAATCGGACGTCCTATTTCATTCAAAGCTTTAGATGAATCGGAAAATTCATTTGGTAATTACATTTTAATTTTGATTCAAAAGAATCCTCTCATCGAAAATCCGACACCTGCGGACATAGAAGAGTATGGTGTATTAGCCAAAACCACCATGAAATTGAAGTTACCGAATGGAAACTTAAAAGCAAAATTCAACGTCATTTCCCGCATTAAAGTGAAAGAGTATTTCTTAACTTCACCATTTTTCGTTGCGGAATATGAAGAAACCACCACGATCACATCCGATGTAGACCAAGAAATGACCTTGGTACGCATGGTTATGAATGAAGTGGTCACCAATGCGAATATTGTGTTAAACAACGCACAAGAAGTGGTTAGAACGGTTCAATCCGGTTTAACTACCGATAAATTGGTGGATACCATTGTGGCCGGACTGAAAGGCAACGAACAAGACAAATACCGTTACTTGGCTGAACTCAATCTCAACAACCGTTTAAAAATGGTGTTAGAGGACATTGCTAAACAAAAGATGGTATCTGAACTTGAACAACACATCAATGAAGAAGTCAAAAAATCGATCGATGAATCTCAAAAAGAATATTACTTAAGAGAAAAGATGCGCGCGATTCAAAATGAACTTGGGGACAAAGCCCGCAAAGAAGATGAAGTGGATGAACTCAGAACCAAGATTTTAGCGGCGAAAATGCCAAAAGAAATCGAAGAAAAAGCACTTCAAGAGTTGGCCAGATATTCATCGACACCCCCAGCCATGGCGGAATCGGGCATCATCAAAACGTATTTAGATTTCTTAGTCGCACTCCCTTGGAAAAAAGCGAGCCGCGACTCCAATGATTTGAAGAAAGTTCAAGAAAAACTCGACAAGAATCACTATGGTTTAGGTACAGTTAAGGACAGAATTGTGGAGTACCTAGCTGTGAAAATATCGACCAAGAAGAATCCACAAACCATCCTATGTTTGGTCGGACCTCCAGGGGTTGGTAAAACCTCACTTGCGATTTCAATCGCCGACGCTTTAGGCCGTAAGTTTGTCAAACAATCTTTGGGTGGCGTTCGCGATGAATCTGAAATCCGTGGACACAGAAGAACCTATATTGGCGCATTGCCAGGCCGTATTCTCTCAGGTATGAAGAATGCAGGCACCATCAATCCAGTCTTCTTACTCGATGAAATCGATAAGATGAGCTCGGATTATAAAGGTGACCCAGCATCCGCGATGCTTGAAGTACTAGACCCAGAACAAAACGCGAAGTTCTCAGACCACTATTTAGAAGAAAACTACGACTTATCACAAGTCTTGTTCATCACCACAGCGAACTACTTAGAAAATATCCCTGCACCATTGCGTGACCGTATGGAAATTGTTGAACTATCCTCTTACACAGAGTTTGAAAAATTCAACATTGCGAAGAGCCATTTGATTGATAAGCAATTGAAGGCACATGGGATCACTGAAAAAGAATTCTCCGTCACAGATGAAACCATTTATCACATCATTCGTCATTACACAAGAGAAGCAGGTGTACGCGAACTCAATCGCTTCATTGGCACGCTCATCCGTAAAGGAATCAAAGAAATCCTCATGGAAAAGAAACCGAGAATTGATGTGACGCTTGAAAACGTTGAACACTATTTGGGTAAACAAAGATTCTCCCATAACCTTGCGGATGTCAAGGACCAAGTCGGGGTTGCAACCGGATTGGCATACACCCAATTTGGTGGCGATACGTTATCGGTTGAAGTCACCTTCTTCAAAGGCAAAGGTGCTTTATCCTTAACGGGTAAACTAGGCGATGTGATGAAAGAAAGTGCGATAACAGCACTCTCTTATGTCAAAGCCAATGCCGATAAGTTCAATATTGACCCAAGCTTCTTTGATGCCCATGATATCCATGTCCACGTCCCTGAAGGCGCAACACCAAAAGATGGTCCATCCGCAGGGATTACCATTACCACCGCCATTTTATCTGCCATTACAGGCAAACTCATTGATAAAGAAGTCGGTATGACGGGTGAAATGACACTTCGTGGCTATGTCTTACCAATTGGTGGCTTACGCGAAAAGTCGATTGCGGCGCACAGAAGTGGTCTCAAAACCATCCTCATTCCGAAAGAAAATGAAAAAGACATCGAAGACATCCCAAATGAAGTCAGAAGTGCACTTAAAATCATTTCTGTTGCCAATATTTCCGAAGTATTTGATGTTGCATTTAAAAAGTAATGGAAAACCCAGTCATGGGTTTTTCTTTTTCTGAGAAAATTAAGATTGACCAATGGTAAAAAATACAACATTTTATGATATAATGATTTCGAAATGAGTGATTCTATATGTACATAATACGAAGTGCTGAGTTTGTTAAAAGTGGGACCGATGAAACCCATTACCCAGAAGCACTGAAATCTGAATATCTTTTTTTAGGTCGAAGCAACGTTGGGAAAAGTTCGTTGATCAACGCGATTGTCAACCGTAAAAACCTCGCGAGAACTTCTTCAGAACCAGGTAAAACGATTACGATGAATTTCTTCATCATCAACGATGAAATCTATTTGGTGGATGCCCCAGGGTATGGGTATGCCAGAAGAAGCCAAACCCAAATTGCCCAGTTCCAACAAATGCTTTTAAACTATATCCAAAATCGTGTATCTTTAAAACGTATATTTATGTTGATTGACATGAAAGTATGTGCCACCAAAGATGATATTGAAGTATATCAATCCTTAAAAAGGGCTGGGCATGAAGTCACGATACTCTTGACAAAACAAGATAAATTGAACCAAAGTGAGCGTTCAAAAAACCTAAACATCATTAAACAACAACTAAACGATGCTGAAGTATTGATGATTCCCACTTCAAGTGAATCCAAACGTGGCATCGAAAAAATCCATGCGATATTTGAGGAGGACTTACATGAATAAAGTAATCATCATGACAGATTCCACGTGTGACTTAACCAAATCGTTGATTGAATCTCGTGGGATCCATGTGGTACCACTATACGTGAATTTTGGCGATTTGACCTACCGTGATGGTGTGGATTTAACCACAGAAGAATTGTATGCGAAAGTCGATGAACTCGGCTTTTTACCCAAATCTGCTGCAGTATCTCCGGGTGATTTTGTCAATCAATTCACGCCATTCATTGAACAGGGCTTTGACATTGTATGCATCACCATTGGGTCTAAACTATCCGGGACGTATCAAAGTGCTTTATTGGCCAAAGATATGGTCGATGAATCACGAATTCATATCGTAGATTCGAATAATTTATCCTCTGGTGTGGGCTTGGTTGTGTTAAAAGGCTGTGACTTAAGAGACCAAGGGTTGGATGCGAAAACCATCAAACAACACCTCGATGAAATTACGCCACGCGTCAGAAGTCAATTTGCCATCCAAACCATGGATTATTTGTATAAAGGCGGTAGATGTAGTGCGCTTTCTGCGTTTTTAGGTGGTGTATTGGCGATTAAGCCGATCATTCAAGTCAACGATGGTAAGCTCGATGTCTATAAAAAGGCCATTGGTAAAATGACCCGTGCTTTAGACTATATGCTTGAAGATTATCAGACCTTATTGGATAAAATAGACCCTGAATATGTCATGATTACCCACTCCTTGGCAGATAAATCAGCCGTGTATATGAAAGAAAAAGTGGCTGAAATTGGCATGCCTAAAAACCTATTAGAAACCTACGCTGGTTGTGTGATTTCAACCCATTGTGGTAAAGGCACCATCGGTATATTGTATATCCTTAAACCTTAGTCATTATATTTACAAGATGTATCAATTATGTTACAATAAATCAAACGCAGAATGGGAAGAGTAAGCGACCCCCACTTTTAAGAGACAGATTGGTTGGTGAAAAATCTGAGGTGAATTGCTGAAGGTAGCCCTGGAGTTGATTGAGTGAACGCAGAGTAACTCAATTCGGTTGACCCCGTTATCAGTAATGAAGTGCTGTTCAGTCAAAACTGGATAGAATTAAGGTGGTACCACGATCAATCGTCCTTAAGAATGCAAATTCTTAGGGACTTTTCTTTTTGAGGAGATGATATTTTGGACCGTATTGTGACCAAACGCTTGGTATTAAGGCCACTCAAACCAAGCGATGCAAAAGCGATGTATGATTATGCAAAAACCGATGACGTGGGGCCTCAGGCCGGATGGACACCCCATAAAAATATGGAAGAATCGGCAAATATTCTGAATTATATGATCAAAACCAATGAAGTGTGGGGCATCACCTTACGTGAAGATGACACATTGATTGGTACGATTGGCTTGCATAAAGATGAAGATGAAAAACCAACATTTCGCAGTCTAGGCTATGTATTACATCCAAAGTTTCATGGCCAAGGGCTTATGACGGAAGCAGCGAAAGCACTGATTGTTTATGCGTTTGAACAAACCGATACTTTGGTGATTGGCTGTGGTCATTTTATTGACAATTTAGCCAGCAAACGTGTGATTGAAAAGTGTGGTTTCATCTATCAAAAAGACGTTGAAAAAGATTTTAATTTATTCGGCTTTAAAGTTAAAAAAACCTGTGCTGAATACGCATTAACCATAGATATGTATAAGGAGAATCGAATATTATGGCAACAACACTAGACACCAAATATAATCACAAAGCCGTTGAAGCTGGACTGTATGAGTACTGGCTTGAAAAAGGCTATTTTAAAGCAGATGGGTCCAAACAACGACCATTTTGTATTGTGATCCCACCACCCAATGTCACCGGTAAATTACACTTAGGGCATGCTTGGGATGGGACATTACAAGACATCATCATCCGTCGTAAACGCATGCAGGGCTACGATGTTTTATTTTTACCAGGCATGGACCATGCAGGGATTGCAACCCAGGCGAAAGTCGATGAACGTTTGAAGAAAATGGGTATTTCACGTTACGATATCGGTAGAGAAAAATTCTTAGAACAAGCGTGGGCTTGGAAAGATGAATATGCCGGTCATATCAAACGCCAATGGGGTGTTTTAGGGCTATCCTTAGATTACTCAAGAGAACGTTTCACCTTGGATGAACAGCTATCCGATGCAGTACAAGAAGTCTTCATTCAATTATATAATAAAGGTTTGATTTATCGTGGTAACCGCATCATCAACTGGGATGTTGAAGCCAAAACAGCATTATCGAACATTGAAGTAGAATTCATTGAAACCAAAAGCAAACTCTTTTATTTCCGATACCCACTCACCGATGGAAAAGGCCATATGGTCATCGCAACCACCCGTCCTGAAACGATGTTTGCTGACCAAGCGTTGATGGTTCACCCAAGCGATTTACGTTATCAATCGTTCATTGGTAAAAAGGTATACATCCCAAATACGCAAGTTCAAATTCCCATCATTGCCGACGATTATGTCGACATGTCGTTTGGTACCGGGGTCGTTAAAGTCACCCCTGCCCATGACCCAAATGACTTTGAAGTTGGCAAACGTCATGGCTTAGCAATGCCATTATGTATGACTGAAGATGGACATATGAATGCCATGGCATTTAAATACAACGGCTTAGAACGTTTTGAATGCCGTAAGCAATTGGTTGAAGATTTAAAAGCAGCCAACCTCGTTGAAAAAATTGAAGAATATGTCAATAATGTTGGTCACTCAGAACGCACTGGGGTTGTGGTTGAACCTAGACTTTCTTTACAATGGTTTGTCAAGATGAGACCACTGGTTGACCAAGCAATTCAAATGAGTGATACAGAATTTGTTCCTAAACGCTTTGAAAAAGTGTATTTGAACTGGCTTGAAAACATTGAAGACTGGTGTATCTCCAGACAATTATGGTGGGGACACCGTATCCCTGTTTGGTACAAGGGCGATGAAGTTGTGGTTTCAATCGAGAAACCAGGGGAAGGGTACACCCAGGATGAAGACGTACTAGATACGTGGTTTAGTAGTGCATTGTGGCCATTTTCAACGTTGGGTTGGCCAGAATCCACGAGCGATTTAAAAACATATTACCCAACCAATGTATTGGTCACTGGGTATGACATCATATTTTTCTGGGTTGCACGTATGATTTTCCAAGGGGTTGAATTCACAGGACAATCCCCATTCAAACAAGTTTTGATGCACGGTTTAGTCAGAGATGAACATGGCCGTAAGATGTCGAAATCGCTAGGCAATGGTGTTGACCCGATGGACGTATCTGAAGCCTATGGTACCGATGCGATGCGCTATTTCTTATCGACCAATGCAGCCCCTGGACAAGACTTACGTTATGAAACAGAAAAAGTCGCGTCCTCATGGAATTTTATCAATAAGTTATGGAACATCGTTCGATTCATCGATATGAACGTTGATGATAAACGAGATGATTTCAACGAGGCTACCTTATCGATTTACGACCAATGGATTTTAACCCGTCTCAATGAAGTCATTCTGGATGTCGATCAAAACTATGAAAAATATGAATTTGGTGAAGTGTCTAGAACACTCTATAATTTTATTTGGGATGAGTTCGCGAGCTGGTATGTTGAAATTGCGAAAGTAACCTTGAAAGATCACCGTAAAGAAAACACCCAAAAAGTTTTGCTATATGTCATTAAACAAATATTGAAATTATTGCACCCATTCATGCCATTTGTTACAGAACGTTTATATCAAAACCTCACCGGTGAGGATTCCATCATGGTTTCTGCTTGGCCAGAAGTACGTGCCTATGGTTTTGAATCTACTTTGAAATCGGTCAATGTGCTTTTTGAAATGGTGACGAAAGTAAGACAGCTTCGACAAGAGATGAACATCACACCTTCCAAACCACTCACCATCGAAATTGTATCCAATTTACAGTTCTTGAATGCTGAAAAAGACATGTTTGCTTATTTCTTAAGAAGCAATGAATTGTTGGTATCTAATAAAGAATCATTAACCTCAGAAACCATTTTATTGGCAGGTTCTGGCTACGAGTTATACGTCTTAAAGAGCGATATCATCAGTGAATCTGAAGAAAAAGCGAAATTGGAAAAAGAATTAGCCACCATTATAAAAGAACTCGAACGCGTCAAAAATATGCTTTCAAATCCAAACTTCCTCGAACGAGCAAAACCTGAAAAGGTTTTAGAAGAAAAGGCAAAAATGAATAACTATCAAGCGCAATACGACGCTTTGATTAAGAAGCTGGGATAACATGTTCAATACATTTTTAGAAGCGGTAACTTGGATTGAACACCAAGTCAAATTTAAACCCAAAACCGATTTAGATCGCATGCGTGCAGCAGCGAAAGCCTTAGGCAATCCTCAGGATGCTTATAAAATCATCCACGTCGGTGGTACCAATGGTAAGGGGTCGGTGGCGAGCTATATCTCAACCATCTTAAACAAACACATGAAGGTGGGTACCTATACGTCCCCATACATCCTTAAATTCAATGAAAGAATCAAAGTCGCATTGGATATGATTCCAGACGATGTATTACTCGGATACATCAATCAAATCCATGATTTCAATGAATCTTTTAAAGCAAGTTATGGCGAAACATTGTCGTTTTTTGAACTTGTCACCTTGATTGCTTTTATGTATTTCAAAGACCAACAGGTGGATTTGGTGGTGTTAGAAGTCGGGTTAGGTGGACTACTGGATGCGACCAACATTGTCACCCCCATTGCAAGTGTCATTACGAATATTGGATTTGACCATATGCAACAACTCGGTCATACCTTAGAATCGATCGCATACAATAAATTAGGTATTGTCAAACCAGGCATCCCGCTGTTTACATCTGTCGATCAAGCGCTGTTACCTCAGTTTGAAAAATCATGCGCAGACAAAGGCTCAAAACTCTATCATATCCATGATGGTATGATTCAAATTGAATCGAAAGAACCGCTTCAATTCATGTATGAATACCACCACTATGAAACAGGCTTACAAGGCCTCTATCAAGCCAAAAATGCAGCTTTATCAATCGCTGTGGTTAACTATTTATTTCCAAAGATTCCAATCCGCTCCATCAAAGATGGCATCCATGAAACTCAATGGCCTGGTCGTTTTGAAGTCATCACCAGACATCCACTTTTGATCTTGGATGGTGCACATAACCGTCATGGTATTGACGCTTTAACTAAAAGCATTCAATCGATGTATCCACAAGCCACCATCCACAGTTTATTTTGTGCCATGGCCGATAAGGAAACGGGTTTGATGCTCGAAATGATTTCAAATATTTCATCCTCTGTCACAGTAACCCATTTTGATTATAAACGTGTTGCTGAATTGGCGGTTTTATTAGAACAAACCCCACACCATACCAAACAAGCGATTGAAGACCCCGTTAAAGCGGTTGAATATTTGCTTCATAAAGCAGACAAAGACGACATCATTTTAATCACGGGCTCCTTGTATTTTGTTTCATACATTAGACCGTATTTGATGGAAAGACTAACCTCACAGAAAGCGTGAGGTTTTCTTTTTTTTCAGTTCAATTTTGTATATATGGGATGAGGTGATTTGGATGTTATTTATCAAAGAAATGATGACGGAGGATAAACCACGAGAACGTTTGGTTCAACATGGGGTTGAATCGTTATCAAACTATGAGTTATTGGCAATTTTATTACAAACGGGGACCAAAACACAATCGGTCATCGATTTATCAAAACAAGTGTTACATCGATTTGATCAGTTGAAAGACATCGAACGCATGAGTTATCCCGAGTGGATTCAAATTCCAGGGATAGGGATGGCTAAAGCCTGTACAGTCATGGCTGCGATTGAACTTACCAAACGTGTGATTCAAAACCAAGAAATGAAAGTCACACAAATTGTGGTTGCAACAGATATTTATCATCATTTAAAAAACGTATTAAGTCACTTAGAACAAGAACACTTTTATACCATTTATTTAGACATGAAAAATCAAATTTTAGCCACGAAAAGGCTTTATATTGGTACCCTCAATCAATCAAATATTCACCCAAGAGAAGTATTCAAACACGCCGTTAAATTGTCTGCGGCTTCTGTGATATTTGTTCACAATCACCCCAGTGGGGATTCAACCCCTTCGTTGGCGGATTACCGTGCCACAGAACAACTCGAACAATCGGCGAAAATCATGGGCGTCGCTGTGATTGATCATGTCGTCATTGGGAAGAAAGAGTGTTATTCCATCAAAGAAAATCGTAAATATCATTTTGAGTAGTTTTGTTATATAATAGATTCAAGGATGTGAGTTTATGGCAAAAGACAAAGAACCTCTACAAATTGAACATAAGCAAGAACCAAAAGAACCCAAACAAAAAGCGAGTACAAGCACCAAGTTTTGGGTAGCCATCGCGTTTGGTGTGATGATTTTGTTCTTGTTAATTTTGGTATCATCAATCATTGATATTGGTGAAAGATTGGCGAAAATCCATGAGTTTGTGGCTTATGGTTTTTATGGTGTTTCTTTCCTGCTCACCTACATTTTAATCATCAATCCAGTACGCATTATTTTGGTATCACCTGCATTTTCGATTGAAACCGTCATGGATGATAAACCCACCCATAGACGATATCAAACGTACAAACGCGTCTCAAAAAACTTAATGGAGCGCAATGAGATTTCACAAACGGAAAAAGAAAAGTTAAGCGAGGCATTGAATGACCCTGAAGCTTTACAAAAAGCCTTGAATGAAATCTATAATTCCACCATGAAAAAGAAGATGAACCAAGTCATTATGAGACATGCAAAAACAGTCCTCATTTCGACGGCCATCTCCCAAAATGGGCGATTGGATTTATTCACAGTTGTGGTTGTCAATATCCGTATGATCAAAGAACTCGTACAAATGTGTGGCTTCAGACCAAGTTATAAAAACTTAGCCAAATTAACCATCAATGTCTTTACTACAGCACTAATCGCTGAAGGCTTAGAAAACATCAATTTAAACGATATGTTACCAACCTCCACAGCCAATATGTTGGGGGAAATTCCACTCATCAAACCAGTCATGAATTCAGTTGCACAAGGCATCACGAACGGCTTATTAACCATCCGAATTGGCGTTGTAACGCGCAAATATCTGTTCGCTGATAGCAAAGAATTGAGCAAGAAAGCGATTCAAAAAGGCGCATTCATGGAATCTTTAAAAATGATACCTATCGTCGTCAAAGACTCCATCATTCATTTCCCTCAAAAGTTCTTCGACCTATTTAAACGTAATAAAGACGAAGAATCCGCAGAATTTTAAAAAAAATGAGGGTTACGATTGACATTAGTTTATAACTAAGGTAAAATAGTAGCGTTGCAAAGAATACCACATAGAACAGGTCATAAATATGGATATATCCATTACCTTAGATAGTGAGTCTTCAAAACATAATAAGGAGGTGTATTTGTAATGTACGCAATGATTAAAACGGGTGGTAAACAAATCAAAGTTGAAGTTTGTCAAGAAATCTATGTTGAAAAGCTAGATGTCCAAGCAGACGAAGTGGTTACCTTTAATGAAGTTTTACTCATCGGTGGTGAATCTACAATCGTAGGGAACCCATTGGTAAATGGCGCATCTGTTACAGCGAAAGTCGTTAAACAAGGTAGAGGCAAGAAGATTATTGTCTTCAAGTATAGACCTAAAAAAGACTACAGACGCAAACAAGGTCACAGACAAAGCTATACAAAACTAGTCGTTGAATCCATCAACGCTTAATAACAACATATGATTAAATATCATGTGTGTAAGGACCAAACGATCACATCCATTCGTGTGAGTGGACATGCCAATTATAAAAAACATGGCGAAGACATCGTTTGTGCTGCAGTATCCACAGCCACCATCCTTTCTGCAAACTTATTAGAAAGAATGGGCTTTAAAGGGGACTACACTGTATCGGTTGAAGAAGGTTTCTTCGATTTGAAGGTGTTACAATCCAACCCCAATCTTGAGCATGTCTTAAACAATTTAGAGGAGACGCTCAAAGAACTAGAACTACAATACCCTAAATATATAAAACACCAAAAGGAGGGATAACATGTTACAATTAAACATTCAGTTATTCGCATCGAAAAAAGGTACGGGTTCATCTCGTAACGGACGCGATTCAGCAGCTCAACGTCTAGGCGCAAAACTATCAGATGGTCAATTCTGCACTGCTGGTTCTATTATCTACCGTCAACGCGGAACAAAAGTACATCCTGGTAACAACGTTGGTCGTGGTGGTGACGATACTTTATTTGCTAAAGTAACCGGCATCGTCAAGTACGAACGTCTTGGCAGAGATAAAAAGCAAGTTTCAGTCTACGAAGGATAAGCCCGACTTATCCTTTTTTTTCAATTCAGGAGGTTCACCATGTTTAAAGATGAAACATTCATAAAAGTTAAGGGCGGCAGAGGTGGCGATGGTATCGTCGCATTCAGACGCGAAAAATATGTTGAGTACGGCGGTCCTGCAGGCGGTACTGGTGGGGCTGGCGGTAACATCTATTTTGTTGCTGAAGAAGGCTTATCGACACTTTTAGACCTCACATTCAATAAGCACATTACAGCGAAAGACGGCACGAACGGACTCAATAAGTCTCAAAATGGTCGAAACGCTGAACATACGTATATCAAAGTACCGATTGGTACGATTGTCTATGACCAAGATACCAACTTGATGATTGGTGACTTGACGATGCACGGACAAACACTTTTAATTGCCAAAGGCGGCCGTGGTGGTCGTGGGAACGAAGCTTTCGCAACCCATCGAAACCCAGCCCCGGAAATTTGTGAAAAAGGCGATTTGGGTGAACAAAAGAACTTACGCGTAGAACTCAAAGTACTCGCGGATGTTGGGTTGGTTGGTTACCCATCGGTGGGGAAATCCACGTTAATTTCCGCGGTATCACGTGCGAGACCCAAAATTGCAGAATACCACTTCACCACATTAGAACCACATTTAGGGCTTGTTTACGTGGGTGAAAATAAGAGTTTTGTCATGGCTGACTTGCCAGGGCTCATCGAAGGGGCATCCTTAGGTGCCGGCTTAGGCATTCAGTTCTTAAAACACATTGAACGTTGCCGTGTCATCATCCATGTGGTTGAAATGGATTCACTTGAGGAGAAAAACCCTTACGAAGACTTCCTAAAAATCAATAAAGAATTGGAATCATACAATTACGATTTACTCAAACGCCCAATGATCATCGCAGCATCCAAAATGGATTTACCAAACGCGTGGGCAAATTTAGAAAAATTCAAAGAACAAATCGGCGATCAATATGAGGTTTTCCCAATCTCATCGATCACGAAACAAGGTTTAAAAGAACTCGTTTATCGAGCGATGGACCTCGTTGAAATTACCCCGAAATTTGAAATCTCTGAAGTACATAAAAACTACATCAAAAACAAGGAAGAAGCGTTCTTTACCATTGAAAAGGCAGGGGATGGTGTCTATGTTGTCAAAGGTGAAGGTTTATATCGTTTATTCATGCGTACCGATTTTTCTAAAGAAGAAAACGTCAGACGTTTTGCTAGACAACTGAGAAGTTACGGTGTCGATGAAGCACTTAGAAAAGCCGGTGTTCAATCGGGTGACAGCGTTCGTGTCTTTGAATACGAATTTGAATTTACCGATTAATCATCAAATTTACACACTTTCAATTGTTGAAAGTGTGTTTTTATTTTATAATAAGGGTAAGGAGAGCGTGATTATGAAATTAAATATCGTAACAAACATTGTACCAAATGAAAAAATGCGTATTTTCATCGTGCATGGGATTGCTGAACATGTCGGTAGATACGATCATGTCGCTAAGTTTTTAAACGATAAAGGATATTCCGTCGTTCGTTTTGATTTGCGAGGTCATGGGAAGTCAGAAGGTAAACGCGGCTACATCCGTACCTATCGGGATTATTTGGATGATGTAACCACTGTATTTAACGCACATAAAGGTTCAAGAAACATTTTGTTTGGTCACTCCATGGGTGCGTTGATCACACACCTTTATATGACCCAAGACAATGGATTTGACGCTTCAATTACCAGTGCTGGACCCACCTATTACATCAAAGATGTGCAGTTTGTCCGTTACATCGGATTCAAGTATTATGGTTTTTTACAAGTGAAAAACAATTTGGCACGCAATATGTTGTCACACATTGAAAAAGTAGAAGACGACTATATGCGTGACCCATTGGTACTTAAAAAGTACTACATCAATTTGATTGGTGAAATGTTTGTAAAAGGGGTCAAACACTTAAATAAAAACCTCATTTATCACAACAAACCGATATTGATGTTCCATGGTGCATTGGATAAAATTGTCCCAGTTGATTTTTCAAATCGACTGTTTGAATTGTTATCACAACCCGATAAAACGTTAAAAATTTACCCGAATGATTGGCATGAAACATTAAATGAACTTGACCGTGAAGATGTCTTGAATGATGTCGTCGCTTGGTTAGACAAACACATATAAGATGAAAATCCGCCCAATAGACTGAGTCTACTCGGCGGATTTTTTTAGTGAATTAGTTTATTTTGTTTAATGGCCCACGTGTGTTTCGCTTGTCGTTTACGACGTTTGATGGTTTTTGAAGTATCGCTTCTCAGTGGGAACTTCATTAAGTGTTCTTTAATCATCAAGTGTTTAATCTTTCGACTACAAACCACGTCGGCACGTTTGGCATGGCGGGTCATTTGAAGTTTCATGACTTCGATATCAAATTGGTATTGTCCGATGGCGCGGTGCGATTTTAGACGATTTTGATTGAGGTTTTCTTGGATGCGTGTGCGTGCAAGCGCATCTTTTTCGGCATAAAACGCAATTTTCTCATCAAATACTAAGGTTGCCTGTTTAATATCGGCATCCACAGCGAAAACCTTTTTAGAAAGTTCTTTAAATGCGACCGCGTTTTGATTGTCAATATTGGTGTTGCTTGCTTTGAATTTAGCTTCAAGTTCAGCGGTGACGCTTTCTGTGTTTGTTTTTGTCGCCATCAACAAAGTCTCACGTCGTTCTACCGCTTGTTGATACGCTTTTAAGCCTGCATTGGATTTATCATTGTGTTGCTCAATGAAATGGGTTAGTGCCAAATCAATGCCTTTGAGTTGTGACTGAAGTTGGCGTTGTTGAACTTTAGTGAAAGATAGTCGGTAATTTTCGAGTTCCTTCAATTTTTCAGTCATCTTTTGAACACGTTTTTCCAAGGTGTCGGCGATATTGTGTTGTGTGAGATCATAGGCGGTCTCATATTCTTTCATGATACGGTGTTGTTCATAGCGTATTTGATTGAATTGTTGATCACATAAAGCGATGCCTTTCTTGTGGTAATTCAAGAACTGTGTACGGGTTTTGACCGCTTGTTTTGACAAGTAGATATAAGAAGTAGAAAATACCTTTTCCAATATAACATCTTGGTCGAGTGCATTTAAAACCGCCTTGGTATGGGCTAACAAATCATCGTTTGTTTTAAGAATTAACGCTGTTAGGGCCTCAATAGCATCAATGGAATCATAGTAAACACGGCCCTCTTCATATTGTGAGCGGTCCAAATTTTTCTCTCTTAATTCACGCGTTTTTTCGATTTTAACCAACATCATTTCAAGGGGTTTATGATTTTTGTCGAGGCTTTGCATCTCTTTATTGGTTTTACGGATCTGTTCTTGAATATGTTTGATCAAATCATTGTTCTTATGAATTTCTTTATTTAATGTGGCCAATTCATTTTTTAAGTTACGTGCAGTCTTCCGTTGTTGTTTGGAGATTAAACGCGATGAAATGCGTGAAATTTGTTCATAGATCAATGCTTTGGTCGATTCGATGTTGGCATTTTCATTTTGTAAGTGGGCAATTTGTTGGTATAAATCGGCCCCTTTCGCACGCAGTGACTTCAATTGTTCATCCAACATCGTGATTTGTTCCACATATAATTTGTGTTCAGATTCATAATCACTGAGGATGGATTCTTTTAAATTCATGTATTTAAATGCGGTGAGTTCATTGATTTTTTCTTGGTAATATGCGGTGGTTTCGGCTTCAAGTTCTTCGATGAGCTTTGTTTTTAACGCGGTTTGTTCATCTAAAATGTCGTGAATAAATTTTAAAGAACCACGCCATTGTTCAATCGAAGAAGTTTGGAAAATATCCCTTAACAATAATAGAATGTTTTCAAACTCATTTTGCATGACAAGCAGCATTTGAAAGTAAATGTCGAATAAACGTTTTTGACGCTGTGTCTCGTTCATGCTGGTATCTAAAATACGTCTTGCTTTTCGAATTCCGATTTCTTTGGTATGACGGCTCTTTTCAAGCTCTACTTGTGAATCATATTCAATCAGCGCTTTGGATTCTTGGACTTCGATGATTTGTGAAAGTAATTTTTGTGAGAAGGATATCATTTTTTGTTCGAATATTCGGATTTCTTTGGCTTTATCTTGCTCAAATAAATACCCTTTTTCTCGTTTTTGATATTGTAATTCATACTCTTTTTTACGTTCATCGAATATTTGTTTATGGCCACTTAGACTATTTTTGGCATACTCCATGTCCAAATAAGCGACCACATTGGTGCGCTTGATATCGTAATCGTGTTTCAAAATGATCCTGTTTTTTTCATGTTTAAGGGTATTTTCATCGATGGTAGACACATAGTTTAGTTTACGTTCATCTAGCGAAAATAGTTGTTTATAATGGTTGTTCTCTAGGGTCCGATAATTCATTTCAGCGTCATGAACTTCCCTAGCCAATAATACCATGGCCTCATAAGGGTAAATATCTAGACCTTGTTGTTCACGCAACACTTGGTTTTCAATGAATAAACGTTTTTCAAGCATTTTATTCTGGTCATTCAGTTTCAACCAATCTTTTTCAAACTCATATTTATGTCTGCGCAACTCTTGTTCTTTAAAACGCTCAGCCATTCTACGTTTAAGACGGTAAATTTCCTGGGTTTTAATGAATTCAAATTCGTGGGTCAACAGTTCATGCTGATGACGCTTTTGTCTTATTCGATTTTGAATCGAAGTATCTCTGATCGCTTGTTTGGCTTGTAACTCTAGGTTGTTTTTTTCTTTGATATAGTTTTTATTGATCGCACCTAAGCGTTCATGATAATCCAAAGCCTCTTTAGATAACTCTAAACGGTGCTGTTGGGTCATTTTTTCAAGAGCAATCAATTGGAGGTTGATTTGTTCTTTCGCATTCGCCAGTTTAGAGTTGTGGACAGTAATGTCTCGAGAGAAGTTGCGGATGATTTGGTCTTTGGTGGCTTCGTAGTTGATTTTGAGTTGATCCAATCGGGCATCGTACTTGATCAATTCATCTTCAAACTCATCGCGAGTTAAACGGTCTTGATCTTGATAAGATTGTTTGAGCGCAGTCATTGCTTCTTGAACACGTTCGATTTCACTTTGAATATCCGATTCTTGTTGACCCATGATTTTTTGATATTTCTTTTGAATGTCACGGATTTTTTGATTGAACTTGATGGTGACACGGTTAAATACCGTTTTGATTTTTAGAATAGACTCATCAAAATCGGTTTGTTCCGATTGTTTTTTGGTTTGAATGGTTTGAATTTCTGTATTCAGTCGAACTTGTCTGGCTTGGTCAGCGGCTTTATTATCTTTAAGTTCGTTTTCAAAACGTTTTTCAATGTCTTTAAGCGTTTGTTCCTTGATTTTTTCAATTTCATCGATCGCTTTTTGATAGGACACTTTTTCTTGTTCATATTCAAAATCGAGTTCTTGATGACGTTGTTTCATCTCTAATAATGCACGGTAGATGTGGATATTTGTCTGCTGTGTTTGTCTTTGAAAATTGAGATGAATCTCTGTTAATTTCTTATTGGCTTCAATGTTTTCATTGACGACTTGTTGTTTAAATTGCTTGAGCGTATCGGCGTAAACCACATCGAGCTGATGTAATGCGTCTTGGTGTGATTTGTTGATTTCGGAGAGTTGAATCGAGTAATCTTTAGTATATCGTATGAGTGAATTTTCATATTGTCGATTGAGTTCAATGATTTGGTCATACAGGTTTTCTAAAGAAACACGGGTTGCTTTGAGCTGGTGAGACGTTTCATTGGTGATGGCATACGCGGTTAAGACATCACGAAAAAGCGTATCGAAACGCCCTTTTTGTTTATATTCATAATTTTTAGCGTTTATTTTACTCAAATAAACCACCTCTAATTCTTGTTTATTATACCATAATAAAGCCATCATTTGGTATAATCAAACTGTAAAGGAATGGATTATGAAGAAAAAAATCCCAAAAATACAATTTCATATCGATCAAATGACCCATATCGTGAGAAAAGACCGTAAACACTGGATATCTTTAGCGGATGCGAAAGCGCGGTATGATACCCACCATAATGGTGAAGATAATTTAGAATATATCGCATACCAAAAACGTATTTTTGATGAGTTCATCGGTATATATATGAATAAAGGAACCACTTTAGATTATGGGTGTGGTGAAGGGGCAGTGCTAAAGCAATTCATCCCAGACTTGGCTTTATATGATTTGTTTTATTATCCGGATAGAGCCATTTTTAACCAAAGATTTGATAACATTATCTTGATTGAGGTCATCGAACATTTTGAAGAACCAATCCAGGCATTTAAAGGATTGGTTGAACTATTAAACCCAGGCGGAAGACTCATCATTCAAACCCAGTTTTATGAAGATTATAAAAACATCCACCAATGGTGGTATGTGAGAGATGTTACCCATGTCGTTTTTTATAACATACAGTCATTTTATTATTTATGTGAACATTTTGATTTGAAGTTGATTTACTCAGACAACAAATCGCGGGTTGTGCTTGAAAAACCCGTTTTATAAAATAAATCATGGTATAATGGTTTTGTTATTGAGGTGATTTTTTTATGTATGCTTACATCATTGGCACGATTGCTGAAATTGAACCAACCAACGTGGTTTTGGATAACCAAGGCGTTGGTTATTTGATTGTTGCACCCAACCCATATATTTATAAATTAGGTGAAACAGTCAAAATGTATTTACATCACCATGTGCGCGAAGACCAAGATACTTTGTATGGTTTTGATACCAAAGAAGCCAGAAATCTCTTCGAAGATTTGATCAGTGTTTCTGGTATTGGCCCTAAAAGTGCACTATCGATCTTAGCTTCTGGTAAACCAGACCAAATCGAATATGCCATTGAAAATCAAGACGTCAAGTTTTTAACCAAATTTCCAGGGATTGGCCCAAAGAGTGCACAACAAATCATACTCGATTTGAAAGGTAAATTGGACAAAAAAGCCCTTGAAATTCACACCAACCATAAAGATGAAGTCCAAGAAGCATTGATGGCATTGGGGTATTCTGCCTCAGAATTACGTAAAGTCATCTCTAAATTAGACCCCGCTTTGTCAACCGAAAAACGCATCAAACAAGCCCTTCAACTCTTAATAAAGTAGGTATTATATGAAAAACGATGAACGCATCATCTCCTCGCTCGCGATGAAAGAGGATGAAGATCAAACGTTAAGACCCCAAAAATTAAATGAATATATCGGACAAAAAGACATCAAAGAAATGTTGGATGTTTATATCAAAGCCGCTTTGAAGCGTGAAGAAACCATTGACCATATTTTGTTTTATGGCCCCCCTGGTTTAGGTAAGACGACCCTCGCCCAAATCGTCTCGAATGAGATGGGTGTGAATATGAAAGTCACCTCTGGACCAGCGATTGAACGCAGTGGTGACCTCGCGGCGATTTTGACATCCTTGGAACCGGGGGATGTATTATTCATCGATGAAATTCACCGGTTGCCTCGCGTCGTCGAAGAAGTCTTATACGCAGCGATGGAAGATTATGTCATCGATATTGTGATAGGAAAAGACCAACAATCCCGCTCCATCAGAATTGATTTACCCCCATTTACTTTAATTGGCGCAACCACGCGTTTTGGTGATTTATCCGCCCCATTGCGCGATCGTTTTGGCGTGGTAATGAGACTATCTTTTTACAACCAAGAAGAGCTTGGCCAAATCATCAAACGCACCTCAAGTGTGTATAAAACAGAGATTAAAACTAACGCGATTCTTGAACTTGCGAAGCGTTCCCGTGGTACACCACGTATTGCGAACCGTTTATTCAGACGTGTGAGAGATTTCGCTGAAATCATCGGTGATGGCACCATCACATTAGAGATAACGAATCATGCTTTGGAAAAACTAGGCATATCATCCAACGGGTTAGACCATACCGATAAGCGCTATTTATCCGCCATCATCGACAAGTTTGCGGGTGGACCCGTGGGACTTGAATCGATTGCAGCGACCATCGGTGAAGAAATCACCACGGTGGAAGATGTGTATGAACCTTATCTTTTACAAGAAGGCTTCATCAAGCGAACCGCACGTGGTCGAATTGCCATGCAAAAAAGTTACGATGCCTTAGGCAAAAAATATTTAAAAGGATTATTCGAAGAATGAGAACAGCGGATTTTGATTTTGAATTACCTGAACGATTAATTGCACAACACCCCTTGAAAAACCGTGACGAGTCACGGCTTTTTATGGTTAACCGAAAAACCAACGCATTTACCCATACCAAATTCAGCCAAATCATCGATGAACTCACCGACCACGATGTGCTGGTGGTCAACAATACCAAGGTCATGCCGGCACGATTGATCGGGGTAAAAGTGGATACCAACGCGGTCATCGAGCTACTTTTATTAGAACAACACGAATCGATGTGGGACGCTTTAGTCAAACCGGGTCGACGTGTCAAAGTCGGAACCAAAATCAGTTTTGGTGGCGGAAAAATGATTGCGACATGTGTTATGGAAAAAGAAGAAGGCATCAAATCGTTCATCTTCACACATGAGGGCATATTTTACGAGGTTTTAGATGAACTCGGTGAAATGCCACTGCCTCCGTATATCCATGAAAAACTTGAAGAAAAAGACCGTTATCAAACCGTTTATGCGAAAGAAATTGGCAGTGCTGCCGCACCGACTGCAGGGCTCCATTTTACCCAACCTTTGTTAGAAAAAATTAGACAAAAAGAGGTAGAAATCATTGAGATCACTTTGCATGTTGGTTTAGGGACATTTAGACCAACCTCCACAGATACCATCGAAGACCACCACATGCATGAAGAATTATATCAAATTACTGAAAAAGCAGCAGAGCGTCTAAATGATGCGATAAAAAAACAAAAACGCATTGTCGCTGTGGGTACTACCACCGTCAGAACACTTGAAAGTAACTATACCACACAATTCAATCCAGGGATTTATCGTACAAGCATTTTTATCTATCCAGGGTATACGTTTAAAACGATTGGTGCATTGATAACCAATTTTCACTTGCCAAAATCGACTTTGATTATGTTGGTATCCGCTTTTTCCAATCGAGAATTGATATTAAAAGCTTATAACGAAGCAGTTAAACAACAATACCGTTTCTTTTCATTCGGAGATGCGATGTTCATCAAATAATAAAATCCATGCCGTGAAAGCATGGATTTTGAATTTTTATAGGATGAAGTGTGTGATGAAAGCCATCAAACCAACGCTCACACAATAGACGCCAAAATACAATAAATGTTTGATTTGAAGGCGTTTCATGACAAAATATGCAGCAAGATAAGTTGTGAGGAGTGTAAAGATGAAAGCCAACCCATAACCAATCACATCGATGGATTCGGCTTGTTCAGCCAAATCGATGATTGACAACATGGATGCTGGAATCGAAACGATGATATAGCAAAGGAATGAAAACTTTAACAAGGATTTCAAGGAAAGTCTTTGTGATAGTCCACCAATGATGGTTGACCCACTGCGTGAAACACCAGGGAAAATGGCGATGGCTTGTACCAACCCAATGAATAAGGCATCTTTATATCGGACATCATCGTGGGATTCCACTTGATTTCTAGACTTATAAATGATCAATAAGAAGGTACCTGTAAGGATCAAAGCTAACCCCACAAACCATAAACTCTTGATTGAGCCGACCCAATCTTTAAGGATGAAGCCAAATATTCCGATTGGAATGACCGCAATCAGTAATTTGATGACATACAAGAAATCCTCTTTCGCAGTTTCGTCTTTTTTAAAAATAAAACGCCATGTTTGTGAAATTAAGTGCCAAATATCTTTGTAAAATAACAACACCATCGCGATGAGAGAAGCCATGTTTGTGAACATTTCAAATGCCAAACCGGGTTGTTTTAAATCCAAAATATATTGAAATAAAACCAAATGACCCGAAGAAGAAATGGGTAATATCTCGGTAATGCCTTGAATAATACCCAATAAAATGTATTTAATCCAGTCTATAATCATGCGCAACACCTCAAAAAAATGTACATAATAAATATACCACACAAAACGTATAATTGCTTGTAAAAAAATGGTTCTCCACGTATAATCATAATGAAGGGGTGTTCGCATGTTAGCCACTTATCAGTTCGATACATTTACCATCATCGGTGTGATTGCGATTGCATCACTGGTGGTATTGATCAGTCTCAATGCTTATTTAAAAAAACGTAAACCCAAATCATTTGACCGTCATGCGATTGAACCCACATTCATTTTATCGCTTAAAAACGCATTTGGATTTGACAATTTAGTTCAAATCACAGTTGAACATGAACGGGTAAAATTCACTGTTGGAAACATCAAAGCTGTGAATTTTGATGCATTAAAGGCGTTGTCAAATACAGGGGTTTTTGTCAAAGGGAAAGAGATTACCATGACCTTTGATTACGAACCAAAACTCATTAAAAAACAATTGGAAAAAGGAGCTTAATACGATGGAAAAATCATTTAGAGTCATCGCAGAAAATGGCATTCATGCCAGACCTGCCACCAATTTAGTCACTTTAGCCAACCGCTTCAAATCCGATGTTTGGTTGATTGCTAACCAAAAAGCCGTAGACATGAAATCCATCATGGGCGTGATGTCTTTAGGCATCTATCGCCATGCAGAATTTACCATTCGTGTCATTGGCGAAGATGAAGCCGTTGCAATCGAAGCGTTAACCGATTTATTGATTAGGGATAATTTAGGGTTACCTCTCGATGTCTAAGTTTAAAACAGTTGTTGGCGGGTTCTTCATTGGATTGGCCAACATTATCCCAGGGGTAAGCGGTGGTACCATGGCCGTCATTTTTGGTATCTATGAAACGCTTATCAACGGGATATTATCGATATTTAAAACGCCACTTAAAACCATCAAAGCACTTTATCCCATCCTTATAGGATTGGCGCTAGGGATTGTCTTTGGGGTTTTTGTTATCGATTTGGGGTATCGTGAAGTACCCTTACTCACCACGTTAATATTCATCGGTTTGATTCTCGGTGGGGTTGAATCCATTTATAAGAAAATCCAACATAAAGATGTTGCCCATGCCCTAATATTTGGGATTGCGTTTGTGTTGATGGTATTATTACCAATCTTGAAGTCCAATATCACCGTACACACCGGATGGGTGTATTACTTGATGTTACTCTTGGTGGGATTCATCGCTGCAGGTACGATGATTGCACCAGGCATCAGTGGGTCTTTGGTCTTATTGTTATTGGGGTATTATGCCCATGTGTTGTCGCTTGCAAAAGGTGCGATTGAAGCCGTATTTAGCCTAGATTTCGTCACTTTATTTGAGTTATTACCGGCAATCATGGTATTTTTAATGGGTGCACTGATCGGTTTAATCGTTTTCTCAAAAGTCATTTCAATCATCATGAAAACGTATGAATCTTTGTTTTATGCAGGCATTTTGGGCTTATTGTTATCGAGCCCAATTTCAGTTTTAACCATGTTACACCAAACCAAACCCCTCCAATATTTTGGATGGGTAGAAATTCTTTTAGGCATTATTTTAAGTATAGGAGCCGCATACGGGTCGTATGTGATCATTAAAAACAGTGAGAACTAAAAAAGTCAAACAGGCGTATGACGCCATTCATGAATCCAACTTAATCTTAACTGAACCCAAAATAATCACCGCTGACCTACCCATCGTATTGGAAGTAGGCAGTGGAAAAGGTAAATTCATTACAGAATTGGCGAAATTGTACCCAAACATACACTTTGTGGCGTTTGAAAAAGACATCAATGTGTGTTACCGTATTTTGGAAAAACAAGAAGCCTTAATGTTGCCCAATTTAACCATTGTCCAAGATGATGCCAATGCGTTGCTAGAATATTTTAATCCCAAGTCAGTATCGAAAATATACTTAAACTTTAGTGACCCATGGCCGAAAAAACGCCACCATAAGAGACGATTGACGGCTGAAACCTATTTACGTATGTATGAAACCATTTTGATAGACGGTGGGGAATTGGAGTTTAGATCTGATTTTGAACCACTTTATTTAGATTCCTTAGAATACTTGATGTCTTCACGATTTGAAGTCTTTTGGGCCAACACCCAATGTGATTGTCGTGAAGCTGTGTCTGAATACGAAGAAAAGAAACGAAAGGAAAGCCCAATCTATGGGTTTAAGGCAAGATTAAAATGATGAAAATTGATCCGATTTATGAAAAATTGATGAATGCATTTGGGATTTCAGCGTATGAACACAATGTCTTCCAAATCATCGTGAATGAGATGCGTAAGTACCCAAAATATGACATTGAAGTCGATAATTTGGGTTCGATTTTCGCAGTCAAAAAATCCAAAGTTGCTGATGCGAAAACCGTGATGGTAGCAGGCCATATGGATGAAGTCGGTTTGATGATTTCAGATATTTTACAAAATGGAGCCATCAAGGTGATCCCGATTGGCGGGTTGGTTGCTGAAGTATTCATTTCACAAAAATTGTATGCTGAAACCAAAAAAGGCTTGATTCCTGGCATCATTGGTTCTGTACCACCCCATTTATCTAAAAATCAAGCAGCGGACTTTCCCGATTTGATTTTTGATATTGGCGCTAAATCCAAAGAAGACGTCTTGCAAGCAGGTATTGCTGTGGGTGACATGGTATTACCAAAAAACGATTTTGAACTCAATTTTGATGGCACAAAAGCGATGTCTAAAGCTGTCGATAACCGTTGGGGTTGTGGCATGGCTTTAGAAATCATCCGTGATTTCCACGACATCGATTTGCCGTTTAATTTGGTTGTCGGTGCAACCGTTCAAGAAGAGGTGGGCTTAAGGGGAGCAGGGACTTCAGTTTTTAAATTCAAACCTGATTTTTTCCTTGCATTGGACGCTTCACCTTTAAACGATTTGGCTGACCCTAAAGCCTCTGGTAAAATGGGGGATGGTTTCCTCATTCGCCTATTTGACCCACGAAACATCATGGCACCACGTCTATTCAATTATTTTAAAGATTTGGCAGCATCACAATCCATTAAACACCAAGTGTATATTGCTAAAGGCGGAACAGACGCGGCAAGAGCACTGGATTCCAACGATGGTATTATCGCAACCACCATTGGCTTACCTGCGCGCTACATTCACTCTACAGTGGCGATGTTTGATCTAACCGACCACCAATCTGCATGGCTGATGGTACGCGCTTTACTTAAAGACTTGACCAACGAGAAAATTGCAAAACTTCAAAATCCACTGTTATAATAAACTATAGGAGGGTTTAAAAATGGAATACAAAATACTATCCAACGGCGTGAAAATGCCGATGCTTGGTTTAGGGACATTTAAAGTATCCGAAGGTGAAGCCTATGATACGGTTTTAGAAGCACTTAAACTGGGATACCGTCACATCGATACCGCTCAAATTTATGGGAATGAGGCTTCAGTCGGTAGAGCCATTCATGACTCTGGCATCCCAAGGGAAGATATCTTTGTAACAACCAAATTATCACCCATCAACCTAGGTTATGAAGAAGCGAAAAAAGAACTCAAGATTTCATTGGAAAAATTGGGTTTAGATTACGTGGACTTATACTTAATCCACTGGCCTAGCCCGTCGAATGCCTTAAATCAAGCGACTTGGCGTGGTATGGAAGAAGTGTATGAACAAAAATTAGCCAGAGCCATCGGGGTATCCAATTTCAAGATTCATCACATGGATGCTTTATTGAAAACAGCCAAGATTGTGCCGATGGCCAATCAAATTGAATTACACCCAGGGCTCTATCAATTACCTACCCAAGTGTACTTAAATGAAAAGCACATCGCATTGATTTCGTATGGTCCATTCATGAAGGGTGAAGTATTTAGTGAAGAAGGGCCTTATTATGCCGTACTTAAAGGGATTGCAGATAAGTACCAAAAATCTATTGCACAAGTCATCATCGCTTGGGGATTACAACGCGGAATCTTAATGATCCCAAAATCGGTGACCCCAAAACGCTTAAAAGAGAATTTTGAAGCCAAAGATTTGAAGTTGACCGTAGAAGAACTGGCATCGATCAATCAACTCAATCGTGGCCGTCGTGTATACACTGACCCAGACAACAATTCATTTGTAAAACAAAGCTAAATGCACCCAAGCGGTGCATTTTTTTTGGCTTTTTTCATAAAAAGTGTGTATGGTGTTTATAAAATGACCCCTTCTAAAGAAGCACCTTAAAAATACCTGTGTTTTTACGGGTATTTATAAACGCTTTTTCAAACTTTCCAAAAAACGGTTACAAAATTTGCTCTGAAACCGTTGACATGTTATATTTTCCATGATAAAATTAGGTGTATTTAAACGGTGTCCGCATATATGGACGATAAAATGAACGAATACTGATCACCATTTCTAGGAGGATTTTATGGATAGATTATCTAGGGTCATTCGACCTTTTCCAAAACGACCAATCAAGGTTGTTCAATTTGGAGAAGGTAATTTTCTACGTGCTTTCGTAGACCCTTTTATTCAAACACTGAATGAACAAGGTTTGTTTGATGGCAATGTCGCTGTCATCCAACCGATGCCACAAGGCAGAGTTAGAGATTTAGAACAACAAGACGGTTTATACACATTGATTTTAGAAGGCCTTGAACAAGGTAAAGTCATCTCTGAACACAAGATCATCGATGTTTTATCTGAATTCATCGACCCATATACACAATATCAAAACTATTTGGATTTAGCAGCATCACCCATCTTAACCACGGTGGTTTCCAATACCACTGAAGCGGGCATCGCATTCATGGCTGAAACCATCCATTTCAATCAATGCCCAACCTCATTCCCTGGCAAACTACTCGCCTTCCTACGCATGCGCTTTGAAGTATTCGCTGGTGCAAAAGAAGCGGGATTAGATATCTTAGCATGTGAACTCATCGACGATAACGGTCAAACCCTTAAAAAAGTGTTGGTTGAAATGGCCCGTTACAACAACATGAGTGAAACATTCATTCACTGGATGACGACAGCCAATCGCTTTTATAACACCTTGGTTGACCGTATTGTTCCAGGTTATCCAAAACAAGATGCACAACGATTGGAATCTGAATTTGGGTATTTAGATCATTCCATGGTCAAAGGGGAAATCTTCCACTTATGGGTCATTGAAGGTGAAAAAGGCTTAAATCAAAGATTACCTTTTGATCAAGCGGGCTTGAATGTGTACTTTGTAGATGTGCTCAAACCTTATAAAGAACGCAAAGTGAAAATCTTAAATGGTTCTCATACCGCATTGGTTCCGATTGCTTATCTTTGTGGCATCGATACGGTCAAAGAAGCCGTGACTGACCCGCAAGTGGGCAAATTCATTCAAAATCTCATTTGGCAAGAAGTGATTCCAACCATCGATTTACCTAAAGCCGATATGGAAAAATTCGCTCAAGCGGTTTTGGAACGCTATTTAAACCCTTTTGTTAGACATGAACTCATGAGTATCGCATTGAACTCGATGAGCAAATATAAATCGAGAATTTTACCGAGTGTGTTGACTCAACTCGACCATGGTAAGTTTCCTAAGTTACAATTATTCAGTTTGGCAGCCAACATCGTGTTCTATCGTGGTAAACGCAACGATGAATCGATCAAACTTCAAGATGACCCGCAATTCTTAGAACTCTACCAACAACTATGGTCTAAAGGCAATGTCACTGAAGTGGTTCAAACGGTCTTAGGTTTATCTCACTGGGAAACCAGCCGTTTGGTTCAAACCGATGTTGTGAACTATGTGAATCAAAACGTAGAAGCCATCCTATCACTGGGTATGAGAAACGCTTTACAACACGTATTGGAGGCTTAAGCATTGAAACAAACACCATTTCTAATCATCCACAACGATGACAATGTGATGATTGCTTTGATGGATTTAAAACAAGGTCAAATGGTGAATGACATCACCTTGACCGAAGATGTTTTAAAAGGCCACAAAATCGCACTTAAAGATATCCAAACGGGTGAAGACATCATCAAATATGGCTTCCCGATTGGACATGCTACAAAAGATATAAAAACAGGGGCGCATGTACACGTACATAATTTAGCCACCAATTTAAACGATGTCCTCGATTATCAGTACACCCCACAATATGAATCTTATGAAGTAAAACCTAAAAATCGCGATATATACGTTTATCGCAGAGCAAATGGTGAAGTTGGCATTCGTAATGAGCTTTGGATTGTTCCGACCGTAGGTTGTATCGTTGGACAAACCAAACAACTCGCGGATTTATTCATGAAAGAAGTCAATCCAGGACCAGAATTCGATGGCATACACCTATTTGGACACCAATTTGGTTGTTCTCAAATGGGCGATGACCATGAAAATACCAAAGAGACGTTACAGAACATCTCGAAACACCCGAATGCCGGCGCAGTCTTGGTGTTGGGGTTGGGTTGTGAAAACAACCAAGTCAAAGCATTTAGAGAATCCTATGGCAACTATGATCCGAACCGTGTGAAATTTTTAGTCATGCAAGACGTAGAAGATGAACTCGAAGCGGGATTGGCAGTGCTAAAAGAACTTTACAACGCGATGAAAGACGATCAACGCGTGAAGGCGGATATCTCTGAATTACGCATTGGTCTCAAATGCGGTGGGTCTGATGGTTTATCAGGCATCACAGCGAACCCTTTATTGGGTAAACTTTCCGATTACATCACCCACCATGGTGGCACCACCGTGTTGACGGAAGTGCCTGAAATGTTTGGTGCAGAAAAAATTTTGATGAGACGTTCCAAAGACCAAACCGTCTTTGAAAAAACCGTCAACCTCATCAACGACTTCAAAGCTTATTACAAGAAGAACAACCAAGTCATTTATGATAACCCTTCACCGGGCAATAAAAATGGTGGGATTTCTACTTTAGAAGATAAATCGCTGGGTTGTACACAAAAAGCGGGTTTATCGGTGGTTTGTGATGTCTTAGGTCAAACGGAAAGACTCAAAACCAAAGGCTTAAACCTCATCAGTGCCCCAGGGAATGACTTAGTATCGGTCACTACCTTAGGCATGAGTGGTTGCCAACTCGTCTTATTCTCCACTGGACGTGGCACCCCATTTGGTGGATTCATTCCAACCATCAAGGTATCAACCAACTCAGAAATTTATAACAAAAAACCCAATTGGATCGACTTCAATGCCGGTAGTTTGACTGAAGGGGTCGATATGGATACCTTATTAGAACAATTCATCGATTTCATCGTTTCAGTAGTCAACGGCCAAAAAACCAGAAACGAAATCAATCATTTTAGAGAAATAGGTATTTTTAAAACAGGCGTCATCCTATAAGGAGGAATCATATGAATACATTTATGAATAAAGACTTCATGCTCAGCAATGCGGTCGCGAAAAAGCTTTATCATGAATATGCTTCAAACATGCCCATCATCGACTATCACTGTCATTTAAACCCAAAAGAGATTTATGAAAACAAACCATTTGATAATTTATCGAAGGTTTGGTTGGGTGGTGACCACTACAAATGGCGTTTGATGCGTGCCAATGGGGTAGATGAATCCTTTATTACAGGCAATCAGCCGGATTTTGATAAATTTTACAAATACGCAGAAGTGATGCCTTATTTGGTCGGTAACCCACTGTACCATTGGAGTCACTTAGAATTACGTCGCTTCTTCAACATTGAAACGCTGTTATCGCCAAAAACCGCCAAAGCGATTTACGATGAAGCCAACCTTCAATTGAAGCACATGACACCAAAAAAATTCATCGAAATGAGCAACGTTAAATTGGTTTGTACTACAGACGACCCCATCGATGATTTGAAATACCACGAGTTATTAGAAAAAGAATCGAACAATTTCAAAGTGAAACCAGCATTCAGACCCGATAAAGCCATCAATATTGAACTTTCATGGTTTAACGATTGGTTGAATCAATTGGGTGCAGTTGTGGGGTTTGCTATCGATACAATCGAAGATTTGATGCGTGCATTGAACCAACGTATGGATTACTTCCATGACCATGGCTGCCGTTTATCGGACCACGGGTTAGATTCAATCCATTTCCAAGATACCAATGATGAAGAAATTGACCTGATATTCAAACGTGCCAGAGCCAAAGTGACCTTGAGCAAAGATGAAGTTGAAAAATATAAAGGGTATATGCTCGTATTTTTAGGCAAAGCATACCACCAACGTGGTTGGGTACAACAATACCACATTGGGGCACTCAGAAATAACTCCAAACGCATGTTACAAACCTTAGGGCCGGATACAGGTTATGATGCCATCAATGATGAATTGATTGCTAAACCGTTATCACGCATTTTAGATGCTTTAGACCATCATGATCAATTGCCAAAAACCATCATCTATGCCCTCAATCCACGCGACCACGAAGTCGTTGTGACACTGATGCAAGCCTTCCAAGATGGGAAAACCCCAGGTAAACTCCAATGTGGGTCCGCATGGTGGTTCAATGATACGATTGACGGGATGAGCAGACAAATGGATGCTTTAGCTAACAATGGTTTACTTTCGAGATTCGTGGGCATGCTCACCGATTCTCGTTCCTTCTTAAGTTATCCAAGACACGAATACTTCAGACGCTTACTTTGTGATAAAATAGGTCGTTGGGTGGAACAAGGGTTGTTCCCAGAAGACTACGATGTACTGGGGAGAATTGTTGAAGACATCGCATACAACAACGCGAAGAAGTACTTCAACATGTAAAAAAAAATCGCTTTTCAGCGATGATTTCCGAAATCTTTAATTTCATGGTTTCGGGCAAAGGTTTTGACCATGGGTGTGGCACATACGGTGTTTCGTAATTCTCGAAATACGGTTTATCCCAATCCATATATCGTTCGGTCGATATCGGCATAGTAAATGTTGAATCGATAAAAATGGCTTTTCCTCCAGATCGCCAAGGTCGACTTAGAACGATGTTGTACTGTCCAAGGGATTGGAAGCGACAACCATTGAAAACCAGCCCGAACGATGATTTGGGATGTGTAGATGGGGCTGCAATATAGCCACTACCATTCGAAATGATCGTACAGTGATCGAAAAACGCATCACTACCACCAAAAATGAAATCAATGTTTCCGATGATGGTGGAATTGAAGATGAATTGTTTAAGTGGACGATTCAAAAGTTCCAAATCAGATAATATATGATCATAACGCAATATCAAATCCGATGGCAGAGGCCCAAAGAACACGGTATCTTGGGTGGATTTGAGGATACAATTTTGAATCAATGTATCATCACCGTATGAAGAAAGCGCTATCGCTTGACCAATTTTAGGACCGGTACCACTTGTGTTTTCAATGGTAAGGTTAGTTAAAGTCACATGGTCAGCCAAAACCAAGACCGTTTGGGTTCTAAACGTATTCATCAGTAACCCATCGGCGTGGAACTTCAAAGCGTGGTCGTCGAATGAGATGATCGTATCGTGAGATTCACCAATCAACTTTAAATGTGGGTGTCTTAAGGTTAATTTTTGTTTGTAAAAACCATTAGACAGGTGTACTTCGAGTTTGGTCTCGAGTGGATAACCATCCAAAATGGCTTGAATATCATCTTTAGGGGTCAGTTCAATTGTTTTCATAAAACACCTCGCGTAAATCTATTATATAAAGGAGGTCTTACTTTGACAATAGCGAAATACCGTCTCATCGATTTGATTGTACTAGGTGCAGTGGCTGTCCTTGTAGACCTTGTTGGATTTTTTGCCAGTCAAAAAGAATTGATTTTCTTATATGTCACACTCTCAACACCCATCTTGATGATCATCTATTTTCGATGGGGTGCTTACGGACTATATGTCAATGGTGTGATTGCCTTATTACACACGATACTGTATCGAAATTTTGATTTATTACCGATGTTGGGATACATCGCATCGATTTTCACCTTAAGTAGTGCCATGGTGTGGTTTAAAATCACCAATAAAAGTCATATTCGCAGTGAGGTCTTGCTGGTTACATTATATTTTCTCACAGGGTACTTAGCACTGTTTTTCACCCAAGTACTGATTCAATGGTGGTTATTTGATACCGTTGAATGGGTCGTACTCATCACCAGACATGGATTCAACATCATCTTAGGGTGGGTCATTCTCATGATTGCACGTCACCAAGAAGATTTTATGGTCGATATGAAAGCATATCTACTGAAACAAATCAAGGAAAGACAAGAAGAGGAACGCATTTATGAAAGTTAACAACGACGTTAAAAACATGAGTTTAGATGAACTGAAACATGAACTCTTAATGGAGTCATTGGAGAAAAACAAGTGGCATCGCTATTGGGTTTCGATCAAAAAAGACTGGCCATTATACGTCATGCTCATCCCCGTCATCTTATATTTCTTCATTTTTAGGTACATGCCGATTTATGGTATCTTGGCAGCATTTAAAAACCAAAACGATCTAACACTATCGGTTGGTCAGGCCCCATTTGCTGGATTTTACGCATTTAGATCGCTGATTGCTGGTGACTACGCAAAAGAGTTCTGGCAAGCGTTTAGAAATACATTCGCGATTTCCATGTATGGCTTGATTTTCGGTTTCCCTGTACCCATCATCCTCGCATTGTTTTTCTCGGAAATCAAATCGGATTTCTACCGAAGCTTAACACAAATCCTAACTTATTTACCGAAATTCATCAGTACCGTAGTCATCACCTCCATCATCACGTTGATGTTATTTGAAGGCAATGAACCGCACCAAGCCCCAGGGGTTTTAACCTCCTTATTCCAAATGTTTGGACTGATTGGTGAAAATACCCGTATGTTACATGAGCCTCAATATTTTAGATCGATTTATATCATTTCAGGGATTTGGGAAGGCGCAGGTTACGGGTCGATTGTGTATTTCGCAGCGATCATGGCCATCAGCCCAACCAACTATGAAGCCGCTAGAATCGATGGGGCGAACAAATTGGCTCAAATCCGATATGTTACCTTGCCAGGGATGGCACCAACTTTAACCATCATGCTCATCTTGCGTATCGGCGAAATATTATCGGTTGGCTATGAAAAAATCATTTTGTTATATAACGTTCAAACGTATGAAACGGCCGATGTCATCTCAACCTTTGTTACCAGAATTGGTGGGTTGATGGGCGGACAATCGATTTCACTCAATACCGCCGCAGCCGCAGACTTATTCAACTCGATCATCGCGATGTTCTTGGTCTTAGGTGCAAACTTCATATCGAAACGTGTATCTGACACGTCATTATTCTAAGGAGAACCCCTATGCGAAGATTAGATATATCTGAAGTCATTTTCAAAGTCATAGCGTATGTGTTGGTTACCTTATTCGCTATCGCAGCTTTATACCCATTCATTTACACACTATCTGCATCGGTATCGGGCAAACTCGCTTTTGAGCAAGGTCGAGTCATATTTTGGCCTGTGGATTTTCAATTAGACGCGTTGATCGCCGTCATTTCCGATAAAGGATTTTGGATTGCGTATACCAATACCCTGTTCTATACCTTCTTTGGAACCATCTTCTCGATGGTGATGTCGATTGCTGCTGCGTATGCACTGTCCAAATCCCGTTTGGTATTTAGAAGACAAATCAACTTCTTAATCGTATTTACCATGTGGTTTTCTGCAGGGATGATTCCGACCTTCTTGAACTATAAGATGTTTGGGGTCGATTTCCGCTGGGGGATCATCTACGGTTTTGGGGTTCAAGCATTCAATGTCATTTTACTTAGAAACTATTTTAGTGGGGTCTCAAAAGAAATCGAAGAAGCGGCCATCGTCGATGGTGCAAACGAATTCCAAGTCCTCACCAATGTATACTTACCGATGTCTAAAAGTGCCTTGGCTACCGTCACGCTGTTCTATGCGTTATCGCGTTGGAATGGTTATTTCTGGAACTTAGTCTTGGTCAACTGGAACGTCGAACACCCGCTTCAAGTCCATCTTCGTAAGTATTTGAGTGAATACTTGATGGACGAAAACGCATCGATCACGAATACCCCTTATTCACCGTATTCGTACATGTATGCGATGATAGTCATGTCTATTATCCCAATCATCGTTGTCTACCCGTATTTACAAAAGTATTTCGCACGCGGTGTCAACGTTGGTGGGGTTAAAGAATAAAGAAAGAGGAGGAAGAAAAAGTATGAAAAAAATGTTTGGGATAATCCTAACGGTATTATCACTATTCGTTTTAGCAGGCTGTATCGGTGGCGGTAATGAACCTGAACCGGAAAAAGTGTTGGTCGCAATCAACGTTAAAGTCGCACCTACTAAAACAGCTTATGAAGTCAACGACACAGCGCTTGACTTAACAGGACTTCAAGTTGAAGGTATCTATAACGATGCTTCCAGCGTGATTCTAACTCAAGGTACGGGTGCGAACCAATACCAAGTATCTGGATTCTCTGCAGCTACACCAGGTCTAAAGACCATCACTGTAACTGTGGGTACATTAACGACTACATTTGTGGTTGTTGTCAATGACCCGGATGCCCCAGTAACTTTACTTGCAATTCAAGTGAAGACATTACCTTCAAAGACCACGTATGGTCTAAATGGTGTATTAAGCTTAAATGGATTAGTCGTTGAAGCTTTATACTCAGATGGGTCTAAAGTCGCTATACCACATGCAGAATTGACAGTGGCTGGATTTGATTCATTGTCGGCTGGTCTAAAAGTGATCACTGTGACATATCAATCACAAACCGCACAATTCCAAGTAAACGTGTCTGGTACATTGGTTGAAGATGACCCTTCAAAAGCAATCACATTGAAAGTCGCTATTAACTACGAAGGTAGAGGTATTTCCTACCAAGAAGCAAACCCATATGTTTCTTTAAATGGTAAAACCTATACCAATGGTATGTTGATGCCAGTGTGGGAAGCCCTTGGACAAAAATTAAACATCACATTCCAAGATGCTAAAGTCAGCAATACTACCACCAACCAATTCAACGAATTATTAACCAATAGTTTCTCCACAGTGGATTTAGTAAACGCTACTGGTGCACAACTCACACAATATGGTGTTTCTGGTAACAACTTTGTTGACTTATCCAAGTATTTAAACTCGATGCCTAACTTAAACAAGTTCTTAACAGACAACCCTTCAGTTAGAGCTTCCATGACCGCTGCCAATGGTGGTATCTACTATACCCCTTATTTCGATGGTTTCGGTGAAATCGAACAAATGTTCTTAGTTCGTATTGACTGGGTTCAAGATATCCTTGATGTTGCATCCCCAGCATTTGATACAACCGCTTATACCGGTTCATTCACAGTAACTAGAACGACCCCTGAAAACTTAAACGTTGTTGTTCAAGTTGCTAATCCGGATGGCACAACCCGTAATGTAACCAAAGCACACACAGCAAACATCTTAACTACCCTTCAAAACTTACCTAATAAGACTGGTGCATCGATGGCAAACGCATTCAGATCTTATATGCAAGCAACCTATGGTAGCCAAGGTTATGCGAAACTTTCTGACGTATTCGTCGGTACAGACGCAGCATACGATGTCGATGAATTATTGGCATTGATGTATGTTGTTAAAGCGAACCCACAATTCTTAACTAGAGAATTATCTACACCGAAGACAGCGGTTGAAGTTATGTTCCCAAGAACATCACAAGCTGCACGTATTCGTAACTTATTCCGTGGTCTTGAAATGTTTGGTCTACGTGGTATGTTCTCCAGATATGACTGGGCATACTTCAATGAACAAGGTGGTATTGTGGATGCGAGAGCAGAACAGAAGACCATCGATGGTGTTACACAACTTACCAACATGTTTGCTGACCAATTGATCATTCAAACATTTGACTCTGGTTCAAACACTGACCACAGAGCACAATTGTTACAAGGTTCATATGGTTTCATCACTTATGATTACAATGCATCTTCAACACCAAACGGTTATATCACAGCCGCTCAAGCATTAGACCCTACATTCCGTTTTGAAGCCATTTTACCTCCTGTCAATGACTGGTTAGGTACAGGTGAATATTTCCACTTCTCTGAAGGTGTCAGATCCCTTAAGAATGAAGCATGGGGTATCCCAGCACACGTGGCAAACGATACAGCGAAATTGGCTAGAGTCTTGACTTTAGTCGATGGTATGTATGATTATTCATCCAATGATTCTGTTGGTAACATCCACTTATATGGTCCTCAAGGCTTCATCGATGGACAAATCTCCTATAATGGTGAAATGATTCCTGCGATTTCTGCAGCAGCACTCGCTGAAATGCAAACACTGGCTTCTGGTAATATGATCAACTACCTAAGACGTTATGTTGGCGCAACCATGCCAATTGGACACATCCGTGGTCTAGGTCTTGAATTCCAAACATTGTCTAGCCAAGGTATCGCTGGTATCCAAAGAATCAATACCGCAGTTCAAGCAGGCACATTTAGATTAGCGGGTGTTTATCAATCTGAAAACCCATGGTACAGATTAGCGCCGTCCCTATTCGCACTTACTGCCGATGAACTTGCTGATATGCAAACCTTAACTTACGATGACATTTGGGCAGATGCACAATTGGCTAAACTCGTTAGATACGGTTTCTCTGGTAATGGTAATACTGTCACTGCACAAGTATATTTCAGTACTTATGTTACAAAAGATGGCATCAATACTTACCAAGTGATTTATAAAGCTGCATTAGAAGCGGCTTACGCAAGGGTTAATAAATAATTAACATGATTGGAACGAGAAGGGCAACTCGCCCTTCTCGGGTCCAACCTAACTAAACTTAAATGAAAGTAGAAGTGATTTTATGCAAAATATTCTTAAAACAATCGGCAAGCACATCCAACCCATCGTTTATACGTTATTGATCCTCACTGCATCAGGGTTCTATGTATATACTTTAGGTTACAGTACAAACTGGGCTTATATCGTTTCCGAAACCCGTGCTTCACAATTCTATCTTGCCTCCCAAACCGCCAATCGTGTGTTATCACAAGTCGGTTTTATTGGTGTGATTTTATTACTATTACTTGTTTTTACAGCATCATTTACACGTAAAAAATTCTATCTAAGTAATATTGTTTTAAGCGTACTTTCATCGATCATATTGCTTGTTTCCGCTGTTTTAACGCTTTATTATAACAGTGTATTAGAACCGATGTATCGAAACATCAGTCCATTAGAAGTCCCAGAACATTTGTATCAAATCAGACGTACAGTTAAAAACTATATCGTCTTTGAATTTGGTAACTTATACGCAATTTTAATGATTGTGGTGTCAATCACAGTCGTGGTATTCTTAGTATATAAAGTGCGTGCTCAAAGAGAACGTGCCCAACTCATTCAAAAGGCGGTGACATCCTATGGCAACCATTAAAAATATCCGTGTCGATAAGATGCGTTACCAACAAAATAAGTTAGCCTATTGGTTGGTATTGTTGGCCATGGTAAATCAGGTTGGTTCATTGTTTTCAACCATCATCCCGCGTATGGTTGTACCATCGTTTACTACCGCTATGGAAATATTAATCAACATTACATTAATGCTATTTACATTTCTAGCGGCTGAAAAAGTCAAAGCTTACAACATCAAATGGGGCTATGGTTTGTTCGTTATCGCATTTTTACACTTACTTAGAATCTTTTATGAACCATTGAAATTATTCCGCTTAGGGCAAATTTCAGGGCGTCAATACTTCATAATTATCGATTTGATTATTGGTTCGATCATTTTACTTTTGATTGCAGCAATAATTACCATTAAAAAACATCGTGCATTGATGGCACATTTAAAGGAATCAGGTGAATAATATGTCAACGATGTCACTACAACATGTCAATAAAATCTATTTAAATGGGGTTCAAGCGGTATTTGATTTTAATATCGATATCGAACACGGTGAGTTCATCGTCTTGGTTGGACCTTCGGGGTGCGGTAAATCTACGACCCTAAGAATGATCGCTGGATTAGAAGAAATCTCTACAGGAAATCTTTTGATTGATGGTGCGAATGTCAATAATCTAGCACCCAAAGACCGCGATATCGCCATGGTATTCCAAAACTACGCATTGTATGCACACATGACGGTTTACCATAACATGGCTTTCTCATTGACACTTCGAAAAGTCAATTCTGACCACATCCATGAACGTGTCATGTGGGCTGCCAATATTTTAGGTTTAAAGCCTTATTTGAATCGAAAACCACGTGAGCTCTCGGGTGGTCAACGTCAACGTGTTGCCTTAGGCCGTGCGATTGTACGTGACCCAAAAGTATTCTTACTCGATGAACCATTATCCAATTTGGATGCGAAACTCAGAGGGATCATGCGTAAAGAATTGAAGGAATTACACCACCGTCTAGGGACGACCATGGTTTATGTGACCCATGACCAAATCGAAGCTCTAACATTAGCGGACCGCATGGTTGTCATGAAAGATGGCTATGTCCAACAAATCGGTACCCCGGTAGAAGTCTACAATAAACCCAATAATTTATTTGTTGCAAATTTTATTGGGACACCGCCAATGAATATCTTTAGAGGCGATATCGATGCGGATGGTTTATTGGAAATTGATGGTGTTAAAATGCACATTAACCAATCCAAACCATTTTCAACATTAAAAGCCAAAGGGTATTTTGGAAAAGAAATCATTGTCGGTTTGAGACCTGAACATTTCCGTATTTGCAAACAATGTGATGCGAAAGACATCGAAGGTTTCAATACCACCGTACAATTGTATGAATTATTAGGTGCTGAAGCGTTGGTGCATGTCCGTTTTGGAGGCAAAAATGTGATTTTAAAAATCAATGCCCGTCACATATATCAAGTCGGGGATGAGGTTGTCGTTTCTTTTGACCAATCTCATTTATATTTCTTTGACAAAGAAACGGAGCAAAGCATTTATGAATAGTGTAAAACCAAAAGAAACGTTCCAACAGTTCACTAAACGTTGGTACAGCTATAATAAATACAAAATCCCTGTGATGTTCACTGTGATTGGGTCACTCATTTATACCTTATTCCTCGATTTTAGAACCAACGGATTTGTCTTCCGTTCGCACATCTCAGCAATCAACGAACTCACCTCCAAAGAAGTTGGTTTCTACTTATTCGCCATGTACATCATTGCGATGGTACAAATCTTCAATTCAATGTCTTTTTCAAGAAAACGTTCACCCATATCTTTGATTTTATTCACGGTATTGAATGTGATTCAAGGGCTGTTTGTTTATTTGTATTCGAATGCATTTTTGGTTGAAGCCGCTACCAGAACAGATTATACTTTGAAAAACTACAGCATCATGTCGATGGGCATCATGGCGACAGGATTTGTGTTTTATGTGATTGCTACGCTATTTGCGTGGGCTTATGTGGACTGGAAATATGTCAAAATTGAAGAATAAGCCTGACCACGATGGGTTCAACCCTTATGGGATTGACAAACTGGCCAATATTAAACCAGGTGTCAAAATTGGCTTCATGAAATTTTGGTTTTCAGGGGCAGCATTCTTCGTCACATTTACGGCACTATCGATCGATACTTATGATGTGTTAGACCGATTTGTTTTATTGGTACTCATACTCACATTGGCTGTAGAATTCATTTCGAATAAAGTCATCGTATGGATGAATAACGATAAAACACCAACACTAAAATATTTACCATTTTACATCAAGCGCAGTTCAATCCTAAGCATCCTTGCTTCGTTGGGGTTTGTCATCATCATGGTGGTCACCAGTGTTTATTTTGTTGAATTGATGATGCTTATAGGAATCCCTTCCATTGGGATGTTGATGTTTGGTTTTGAAAACCGTGGGATTGACCCAATCACATTTGGGTTGGTTTACCTCTTCATGGATTACCTTTGGATTACTGCAAAAAATCTGATCATAACAAAAATAAAAAAATAGGAGCAAGCCATGTTTAAACTCATATTTAAATCCTCAAGAAGTTTTACATTTGAGTTGGACAATCAAGATATTTATTATAGCTCGAGCGCGTATGACGTGTTTTTGAATGACACGTTGGTTTTACAGAACGTAAAAACCAATGTGTTTTCTATTTATGACTTGATACCCAATCAAACTTATCGCGTTCGTATTGGCACCCATGAAGCTTCATTTGAAACGGAGTCTGAATCCTTATCGATGAATGTTATGGATTTTGGTGCCAAAGGCGACGGTATTTCAAACGATACGATGGCCATTCAAACCGCCATTTTATCTGCACCAGCTTATGCCAGAGTCTATATCCCCAAAGGCACCTACATCGTGGGTCCGATATTCTTAAAGAGTCACTTAACGATTGAATTGGCCCAAGGTGCAACCTTGTTATACCTCACGGATCGAGCACAATACCCAATTTTACCTGCCCGTTTCACCAAGCCCGATGGTTCATTTTATGAACTGGCATCTTGGGAAGGGGTAGCAGCCCCACAATACGCTTCGATGATTACCGGTTTAAACGTTGAACACGTGAAAATCATTGGTGAAGGGGTGTTTGATGGCAATGCACAACACGGTGATTGGTGGGTAAAACACAAAGTCATGCGTGGTGCATGGCGTCCAAATGGGTTGTTTTTGGTCCATTCGAAACACGTCGCACTCCAAGGCGTCACGGTTAAAAATACACCTTCTTGGAATTTACACCCTTATTTTTCAGAACACATTGATTTTATTGATTTAAAGATTGAATCACCTAAAGACTCACCGAACACCGATGGGTGTGACCCAGAGTCTTGTAAAGACGTCAGAATCATTGGCATCGATTTTTCTGTAGGTGATGACTGTATCGCCTTGAAATCCGGTAAAATTGAACTCGGTAAAACATATAAACAACCCTGCGAACGTGTCGTCATTCGTAATTGCATGATGAAGTATGGCCACGGGGCTGTGGTGTTGGGTTCGGAAATGTCTGGTGGGATGAAAGACATTCAAGTGTCGCAATGTTACTTTTTAGATACCGACCGTGGGTTACGTATCAAAACCAGACGTGGCCGAGGTAAAGACGCCGTCATCGATGGCATCACGTTTAATAACATCTACATGAAAGGTGTTTTGACCCCTTTGGTGATGAATATGTATTATTTCTGTGATGACGATGGCAAGACCGAATATGTGTGGTCAAAAGAAGCTTTACCGATCGATGACCGAACACCTTATTTGGGGCGATTCGCATTTAAAAATATGATTTGTGAGGATGTTCATGTGGCAGCAGGCTTTTTCTATGGACTCCCAGAACAGCCCATTAAAAGCATCGAACTGGAAAATATCCAATTTACGTATGCAGAAAACCCTGAAGCAGGCATACCTGCCATGATGAGTTTTGAAGAACCACGCACCAAGCAAGGGTTATACTTTAACCATGTCGATGAAGTTAAAATCAAAAACGTGTCGATCCGTGGTGCAGCAACCAAACCCATCGAATTGATCCACGTTAAAAAACAAGAAATTATCGATAGTACCTTGTAAAACAAATACCAATGCAATACAATGATGATAGGTGTCTATCATATTGAACGGAGATTATGATATGCAAAACCCCATTTTAGAACAAATCAAAGCGGTAGGCGTGGTCGCCGTCGTACGAGCTCAAACCAAAGAAGAAGCGACCAAAATTGCAGAAGCATGCATCGAAGGCGGACTTAAAGCCATCGAATTGACATTCACCGTGCCAAAAGCCGATGAAGTCATCCAACATTTGGCAGAAAGCATCCCTGCAGAAAAATTGATATTAGGGGCTGGCACAGTACTCGATGAAGCTACCGCGAAACTAGCCATAGAAGCCGGTGCGAAATACATCGTTAGCCCAGGGTTTGATTTAGCCACCGCACAGTATTGTAACTCGGTCGGTATACCTTACATGCCGGGTTGTATGACGATCACAGAAATGTTAACCGCCCTAAAAGCAGGCGTTCAAATCATTAAGCTATTCCCTGGGTCGGTTTTTGGTCCGGAATTTATAAAAGCAGTGAAAGGCCCGCTACCAAACATTCAAATCATGCCAACGGGTGGGGTATCTTTAGATAATGTCGGACAATGGATTAAAAATGGCGTGGTTGCTGTAGGCGTCGGTGGAGAACTCACCGGACCAGCCAAAAAAGGCGACTTCAAGGCCGTTACAGATAATGCTAGGGCTTTTGTTGAAGCCGTGAAAGCAGCCAGAAAAGGGGTTTAAACGATGATTGTTGATCATATCAAAAACTTGCATAAATATGTATCGCTCAATCCGAATATTCAAACCGTGATCGATTATATCCATGCACATGACATCAAAGATTTGCCTGTGGGCAACCACGTCATCACGGATCAAGTCCGTTTGATTCGAGAAGACTACATACCAAAACCGTTGATGCAATGTTATTTTGAATCTCACCAAGTCTATGGGGATATTCAACTTGTCTTGGAAGGCACTGAAATATTTGGTTACCTCGAAGCAGATGACTTAAAATTTCAAGTCACGGAAGCTTATAACCCTGAAAAAGATGTCAAAAAGGGACAATCCCTCGGCTATTTTTCAACTGTATTATTGACCAAAGGCATGTTCGCGATGGTTTTCAAAGATGAACTTCACATGCCTAAGTTGTCCAATGGGACACAAGATATGGTCAAAAAAGCCGTATTTAAAGTGAAATTATAAGGAGAAACCAATGAAAATTGTTACATTAGGTGAAATCATGTTACGCTTATCCCCAGTGGATAAAAATCGTTTTGTTCAAGCGGATGGTTTCGATGTGGTTTACGGCGGTGGTGAAGCCAACGTCGCGGTATCCTTGGCCAATTATGGTCACGATGCCTATTTTGTTTCAAAATTGCCTAAACATGAAATTGGGCAAGCAGCAGTGAATTCATTGAGAAAATTTGGCGTTCATACCAATTACATCCTTCGTGGTGGGGAACGCATTGGGATATATTATTTAGAACATGGCGCTTCCATGCGTCCATCCAAAGTCATTTATGACAGGGCAGACAGTGCCATCGCACTGGCAAAACCAGAAGAATTCAATTGGGATGAGATTTTCAAAGATGCCCAATGGTTCCATTTTTCAGGTATTACCCCAGCCATCTCACAAAATGGTGCAGCCATCACTAAAGCTGCCTGCATCGCAGCGAAAAAACATGGTGTAACTGTCTCAGTTGACCTCAATTACCGCAAGAAATTATGGACCCCTGAACAAGCTCAAAAAGTCATGAGAGACCTCATGCAATATGTGGATGTATGCATCGGTAATGAAGAAGATGCAGAATTGACATTGGGATTCAAACCCGGTGGCGATGTCACTAAAGGTGAACTTGACCACCAAGGCTATGAACGCATATTCAAAGAAATGTTGGAAACGTTCAAGTTTAAATATGTCGCAACCACATTGAGAGAATCGCATTCAGCATCTGACAATGGTTGGAGTGCGCTGATTTATGATGGCAATGCATTTTATTACTCCAAGTCATATGATATTCGGATTGTTGACCGTGTGGGTGGTGGGGATTCATTCTCAGGTGGTTTGATCCATGGTTTATTGACAAAGAAGACCCAAGGGGAAGCATTGGAATTTGCTGTGGCTGCCAGTGCCCTCAAACACACCATTTTTGGTGATTATAACCTAGTGGATGAAAAAGAAGTTGAAACACTGGCTAAAGGAGACGCCTCTGGTCGTGTTCAACGCTAAAAAATAGCGAAAGAAGGCATTATTATGAAAGACAACCGTTCAGTAAACCGTATTTTGGCCATACTAGAATTGATTTCCAAAAATCCAGATGGATTGACTTTAGGCGAGATTTATCGTGAACTCGATATGCCTAAAGCCACCGCTTATGATTTCTTACAGACATTATATAAAGCGGATGCCATCTATTATAAAGACCCATTTAGAAAGACATACGTCATTGGGTCTAAAATGTATGCCATTGGCTCGGTTTATACTAAAAACTCGAATTTTATTACCACGTCTGCACCGCTTTTAAAGCAATTTTCTGACGAATTCGGTTGCAACGCATTCGCAACCAAACGCATCAATGGGGATAAAATCGTGTTTGTCCATGCGTATCAATCGCCACAAAGCCAAATTGTTTCTCATGTTGAGGTGGGTCAAATTTATACCAGTTTTACCGATAACTTCATCGGTGAATGTTACGCTGCTTTCGATAAGAAAATTGAAGGTTTGGTCCGAATCGAAGAACCACGTAAAAAAGAAATCATCAGCAAGGGCTATAGTTGTGAATTGGGTGGTGAACTCAACCACGTCATGAATATTGCCATTCCTGTATATAACTTTGAGAACCGTGTTTGTGGTGTGGTCGCGATTTCAAGACTACACACCTCGATTGAAGATACTCAAAGCATAGCAAAACAATTCATTGAAGTGGGTAAACAAATCTCACGTCGCCTTGGCTATTTAGGAGATATCTTGTAATGAAAATTGGGATTCGAGCACATGATATGGGTAAAATGGATGCAAAATCACTGTTTCAACGTGCTCAATCGTATGGTTTTGATGGGATCCAATTGGTCGTTAATAAAGCCTTAATCCCAGAACCACCCCTCACCGTAGAGGCATTTGAATCCATAGCCACACAACAACAAGGGGTGGCGGTTTTACTGTTAGGCAGTTATTTTAATCCCATTCATAGCAATCAAAATAAAGTCAATGAAGGTGTATTTCGGTTCCAAAAACAATTAGAGCTCGCACACATCCTTAACACACCTTATGTCGCATCAGAAACGGGTTCTTACAACGATGACCAATGGACATACCACGAACAAAATCATACCAAAATGGCCTATGAACACGTATTATCTGTGTTCAAGCCATTGGTTGAAACCGCTGAAAAAGTCGGCAAAACAGTGCTCGTAGAAGCAGCCTATGGTCATGTGATTTTTTCACCTCATGCATTAAAACGCTTTATCCATGACTTAAACAGTACACACGTTAAAGTCATCATTGATTTATACAATTTACTCAATACACGAAACCATCGTCAACATACCCAAATCTTACAAGAAGCACTGCATTTGTTGAAAGATGATATCGCTGTATTTCATTTAAAAAACTACCAACTTAAAGAAGGTAAATTGGTTCAAGTTGGGCTCAACAAAGGCCTATTCGATTATGAACAATTATTACCCATGATGTTAAAAAGCAACCCAGATGCTTATTACATCTTTGAAGGAATCACTGGCGAAGACATCGCCGAAAGTATGGCTTTTATTCAAAAAATAAAGGAGGTTCACCGATGAAATTCAATGTTCGTTATTCAACCAGCCCAGAAGATTCAAAACACTATGACACCACCCAATTGAGAAAAACGTATTTGATTGAAGAGGTATTCGTCGAAAATGACATTGTTTTGACCTATTCTCATTTTGATCGAATCATTGCCGGGGGTGTATACCCAGTCAATCAAACGTTGACATTAGATGCACCTAAAGAAGTGGCGAGTGAATATTTCTTACAGCGCCGCGAGCTTGGCATCATCAATATTGGTGGTGAAGGGTATATCACCTATGATGGTTTCAAACAAGCGATGGCTCACAAAGATGGCTTATATTTGGGTAGAGGGGTAAAATCGATTGAATTTGGTTCAGTGGATCCTAAAAATCCAGCCAAATTTTACATCAACTCTTCGCCAGCACATAAGACATATCCAAACAAACACATTCCGTTTTCAATCACCAACCCGCGTGCAGTAGGGGCAGAATCCACGATGAATAAGCGGGTCATCTATCAGTATTTACATCCAGCAATTTTGGAGACATGTCAACTTCAAATGGGGTTGACTGAACTCGCATCGGGTTCATCTTGGAATACGATGCCTTGTCATACACATGAGCGTCGCATGGAAGTGTATTTTTATTTCAATTTACCAGCAGAACACCGCGTTTTCCATATGATGGGAAAACCCGATGAAACCAGACACATCGTCATCGCCGATGAACAAGCCGTGATTTCACCAAGTTGGAGCATCCATGCTGGTGTTGCAACCACCAATTACACGTTTATTTGGGGCATGTGTGGTGAAAACCAAGCGTACGATGACATGGATTTTATCCAAACCAAAGATTTAAAATAAAGGAGAAAAATGATGGGAATCTTAGATCAATTTAGTTTAAAAGGCAAAGTCGCGATCGTGACTGGCGCATCCACAGGGTTAGGCCAAGGCATGTGCTTAGGATTGGCCGATGCGGGTGCAGATGTGGTCGGTGTCGATTATGTCGATATGCCTGAAACCAAAGCACACGTTGAAGCTTTAGGCAAACGTTTTTACGGGATCAAAAAAGACTTGATCAACTCAAAACAAGTCGATTTGGTGGCGTTGGTTGAAGAGGCTGTAAAAGCATTCGGACATGTCGATATTTTAGTGAACAATGCAGGCATCATCAAACGTCAAGATGCCCTTGAGTTTTCCGAACAAAACTGGGATGACGTAATGAATATCAACGCCAGAACGGTATTTTTCTTATCTCAAGCGTGTGCCAATCAGTATGTCAAACAACAAACCGGTGGAAAAATCATTTCGGTAGCCTCCATGTTGGCCTATCAAGGCGGCATCCGTGTACCTTCCTATACTGCCTCGAAATCGGCAGTCAAAGGCATCACGATGGCGATGGCCAATGAGTGGGCAAAATACAATATCAACGTCAACGCGATTGCACCAGGGTATATGGCAACCAACAATACCAAGCAACTGCGTGACGATGAAACCAGAGCAGGCCAAATTTTAGAAAGAATACCTGCAGGTCGTTGGGGATTACCAAGCGACATGATGGGTGCGATTGTCTTTTTAGCCTCAGAAGCATCCGCTTATATCAATGGCTTTACACTGGCTGTCGATGGTGGCTGGTTAGCACGATAAAACAAATGGAACCTTCGGGTTCCTTTTTTGTTGAAATATACACATTAAAGTTTTATAATGATGGTGTACTTATGGGACCCTTCGTGGCCTAAAAAGGAGAAAATATGAGAGATAAAAGACTGTTTCAACTCACACTGACAGCCGTATTTGTGACGATTATTTTGACCATGTCATTGTTACCACAAATCGGATTCATCACCGTGATGCCAGGGGTATCTGTTACCTTAGTGCACATCCCAGTGATTGTTGGTGTTTTTTTAGTGGATCGACGAAACGCGATCATTTTAGGATTTTTCATGGGATTGGGCTCAATGATTGCTTCCTATATTTATGGCGCAACCGCATTTGACTTAGCATTCCAGTTGCCATGGATTTCGATTTTACCAAGAATGTTGTTCGCATGGGCAGCGTTTGAAGTGGTTCAACTCTTTAAAAAGATTGAAACCGTTAAATTGGGGAAAGTCATTTTATTTGGCGTGGTATCCTTAGTTACGGTATTCGCTTTATTCTATGGGTCTAAAGCCATCGTCACAGCGAATGCTTGGTCTACTTACAATGCCAAACAAGCACAAATCTATGTGCTCCGCGGCGAAGCGGACAGCATTGAGGATGCACAACCATTGGAAGCGGCTGCGAAACGCGCAGAAGCATTGGTCATTGAACTCAGTTTACCAGGGTTGGCCGATGAAGCAAACGAAAGAGAAACGCGTATTGGCAACATCGTCACACCAGTGGTATTGTTCTTAACGGTAGCGTTCTTAGTAGCCTACTATTGGTTTATTGAAAAACACCAAGGCAGTTATGTATTTATCCCATCGTCATTTATATTAGCCACCGTCATCCATACCGTTTTGGTGTTATTCGTGGTTGCGATATTTAAACCGGTCATCTTCAGTGCAGGATTCACCGATGTGATTTCGATCATCTATGGTATCGCGATGACCAATGGACTTATGGAAGCACTCGCTGCAGTCTTGGTTGGAACACCGATCATCGTCGGTATTCTTAACTACACGAGAAAGGAACTTGTATGATATTACTGATTGATGTTGGGAACACCGAAGTCAAAATTGGTGTCACTTCTGGAGGAAAAATTGAACAAAAATTTCGCTTAGCCACAGATCGGAATTTATCGGCCGATGCGTATTATCTTTTAATACACCCATTCATCAAAAATGATTTGGTTGAAAAAGTAGCCATCGCATCTGTTGTCCCCCCTGTGACCAAAGCCTTAAAAGAGCTTTTTGTCAAATATTATCAAATCCAACCTTTGGTGATTGGACCTGGCATCAAAACAGGCATCAACGTGAAAACCGATTACCCGAAAGAAGTGGGTGCAGACCTCATTTGTGCGGTCGCTGGGGCGAGAAATGAACCTACCCCAGTGCTCATCGTCGATTTAGGCACAGCGACGAAATACATTTACATGGAAAAAGCGACCATCAAAGGCGTCATCATCACCCCTGGGGTCATGATTTCGATGCGTGCCATGGTATCGAATACCGCGTTATTACCCGAATTTGATTTAGAAGTACCCAACAAAGTATTGGGAACGAACACGATTGCTTGCATGCAATCGGGTGTGACACATGGGGTAGCTGCTCAAGTCGATGGCTTAATCGAACGCATCCAAAAAGAAGTGGGTGTCAACTTTAAAGTCATCATGACTGGCGGGTTATCGGAAATCATCAAACCACTCTGTTATACAGAAGTTGAACGGGATGAACATTTGGTCCTCCGTGGGTTACTCGATATATTATTAAAAAACTAACAGCTTCGGCTGTTTTTTTGTTAAAATGAAGGGGTTATCGTTTATAATATTCACATGAGGAGGGATAGCATGGATTATATCCAAAAATATCAGTCCTGGGTTAACTATGAAGCCTTGGATTCAACATTAAAAACAGAATTAAAAGAAATGAATGATGCACAAAAAGAAGATGCATTTTACATGGACATAGAATTTGGTACAGGGGGCATCCGTGGTTTGATGGGTGCAGGGACCAACCGTGTCAATGTATATACCATCATGCGTGCCACCCTTGGATTTTCACGATACATTTTGAGCTTAAATCGACATAAACGTGTCGCGATTTCTTATGATAACCGCCTAAATTCATATGTGTTCGCAAAAAGAGCCGCTGGGGTACTCGCCGCTTTAGGCATCGAAGTCTATATCACAAAGGCATTGCGTCCTACCCCTTATTTATCCTATATGGTCAGACATTTCGACTGTGATGGTGGGATTATGATTACCGCATCACACAACCCTAAAACGTATAATGGTTATAAAGTATACGATGAAACGGGTTGTCAATTGGTACCACGTTTAGCGGACATGGTCATTCATGAGATTCAAAGCATTGAAGATTATTTCACGATTGGCTACGACGAATCCTCATCCAAAATCCATTGGGTAGATGCGTCATTTGATCGAAACTATTTGGATTTGGTTAAGACCATTCAAATCGAAAAATTACCGAATAAGCCATTGAAATTGGTATATTCACCACTCCATGGGGCAGGGGGACCACTCATCCCTAACTTATTAAAATCCTTGGGTTATGATGTCTACCCGGTAGAATCACAAATGGTCAATGACCCAAACTTTGGTGCAACCAATTCATCCAATCCTGAAGAAAAACTGGCCTATGAAGGCGCACTCGCACTCGCAAAACAAATTCAAGGGGACCTCATCTTAGTCACCGACCCCGATGCAGACCGATTGGGCGTTATGGTCAAACACCAAGGGAAGTTTCATTTCTTAAGTGGAAACCAAGCGGCATCCTTAACCTTATATTACATTTTAAGTCGTAAACAAGCCTTAGGCTTACTCCCAAAACATGGTTATGTCTTCACCACCAATGTCACCACACCACTCATCGATAAGATTGCGAAATCGTTTGATATGACCGTACAGACCACCCTGACCGGATTTAAATTTATTGGTGAGAAAGCCAAAGCCATCGAAGGTTCTGGGGTCTACATGTTTGGATGTGAAGAATCTTATGGGTCTTTGATCGCTGATTTTGTCAGAGATAAAGACGCCGTTCAAGCGGTTTATATGCTTGCTGAAATGGCTACTTACATGGCTCAACAAGGCAAAACCCTCATAGACCTCTTACAAACCGTCTATGAAACTTACGGGTACTACCTAGAAGAAACCTTGAATCTCAACCTTTCAGGGATTGAAGGGAAAAAGCGTATTGAAGCCTTAATGACGTATTTTAGAACCAACCGTCTATCGATTAAAAATAAAGAGATTGTTCAAATTGATGATGTATTAAAACAACAAACATGGCGTAAGACCGGGGTAGAAAGTTTACCTTACCCGGCATCAAATGTCCTAAAATTTTATTATCGTGATGGGTCATGGATTGTTTTAAGACCCTCCGGGACTGAACCGAAACTCAAGATTTATATGTCTGTTGTAGGGCAAACCAAAGCATTGGCTGAAGAAGCTTTAGAAAACTACAAGCTTACTGTCCAAGGGCTATTGGGTCAAATATAGGAGAAATATCATGTATACTCATAACCGTAAAAATGTTTTTAACAAGATGGAATCATCGAGCTTCGCTGTGTTCTTTTCTGGGATTGCACCGTTATCGACAGCCGATGAACAATACCCATTTGAAGTCAACCGCAATTTTTATTACCTCACAGGCATCGATCAAGAAGATGTCATTTTGGTCATGCTCAAAGGGGCGGGTTTAGAAAAAGCGTTGTTGTTCATTGAACCGGTTGACCCTGTCCAAGCCCTTTGGGTTGGGGCTGGCTTAACTAAAGAAGAAGCAACCACTGTATCGGGGATCACCGATATTTACGATCGAAAAGACTTTGAAGCCATTTTAAGTAAATACCTTCAAGATTCTAGAGCTGCTATTTTTGGGGCCTTAAAATATCTATATTTAGACCTAGAACGCAGGGATTTCAGACATATGCCAACACTGGCCAACCAATTTGGCAGTATCATGAAAGAAAAGTATCCTAACCTCATCGTTGGTAGTCTTCACCCTGAATTAGGTGAACTTAGAAGCCTCAAACAACCTTTAGAAATCGAGGCGATGAAAAAAGCCATCGAAATCACAAAGGAGGGCATTGAAGCGCTTTATAAAGCCGCTAAAGCGGGCATTAAAGAACATCAATTGGAAGCCCACTATAACTTTGTTTTGAATCAACATGGGGTCAAACCTTCCTTTGGAACCATCGCTGCCAATGGTTCGAACGCAACCATTTTACACTACCGTAAAAACAACGCTTTAATCGAAGAAAACAACCTCATCCTATTTGATTTAGGTGTTCAAAAAGATATGTATTGTTCGGATATTACGAGAACATTCCCAATCAGTGGTCGTTTTACAGACCGTCAAAAGGCTTATTATGAAATTGTTCTTGAAGCGAACAAACGTTCGATTGAATTCTTGAAGCCTGGCGTTACGTTCAAAGAATGGAATGATTTTGGTAAAAAAGTATTGGCTGAAGGTCTGATGAAATTGGGTAAAATCCAAGATGAGTCCGAAGTCACAAAGTATTATTATCATTCGTTGGGTCATTTCCTTGGTTTAGATGTCCACGATGTGGGCAATTACACCAAACCTTTTGAAGAAAATCAAGTCCTAACCGTAGAACCGGGGTTATATATCGCCGATGAAGGCATTGGTATTCGTATCGAAGATAACGTTTTAATTACCAAGGATGGTCGAATCAATTTATCCAAAGCCATCATCAAAGAAGTCAAAGACATCGAAGCATTCATGAAAAAATAAATCCAAGAGAAAAGGTAAATTGGTTGCCTTTTCTTTTTTTTATATCATTTTATGTATGTATTTAGTAGGAGGTTTTAACCATGAAAAAATATTGGATGGTCTGCTTACTCATTTTGCTTACAGGATTACGGTCGATTCATTTGAAAGCCGACAGTGATTACTTAGCTTATGAGTCGATTACACTCCATGAAGGTAAATTTTTGAGTGAATATACCGAAACAGAGTATAAATCCTACTTAAAAGAAGTCAATAAAAGACGTTTTGCTGGATGGAATGTCCACTATGTGTATGAAAATTTAAAAGTGACTTATAAAACCAAATCGGTATTTTCGTATTACAACGATGGTACCACCCCGATTGAATACAATTATAAATTTGAGAGTCAATTTACATCCTCAAGAAACATCACATCCACAGGTTCAATCGGCATCAATATGTCTGGACCAGTGAAAAAGTTTAAAGGCAATTTGGATGGGTCTTTGAAAATCACTGCATCTACAGAAACCACTCGAAAGGAAACAGAAACGTGGACCGTGAAGATGCAAGTTGACCCACAAACGATGGCGAATTTATATGTGGTGGGTGAAGGTAAAATCACCAACGGTGTCGCATCCAGATACTTATTTTGGATAGAACTCGAAAAAGGTGGGTTTGAAGTATTTATCGTCACCACCCAATACTATCGTTTAGAAAAGGTGAAAATATGAAAAAATGGTTATTTGTCATCGTGACCATGGTGATGGTTTTTTTCATCATCATGAGTGTTCAAGCGGAACAATTACCCTCTAAAAAATGGTTATTTAGACAAACGTTATACGCACAATTGACGACGGATGAAACCCTCACCATTGAAGGATTTTCTAACCATACATCGCCCTATATCGATGAAAATGCCATCGCATCGATTTATTTATCCAGTTTAGATGAACACTATAAATTGATACCTAAAAGCTTCGAATTGAAGACATTTGGCAAATATACTTATTTAGGTGATCGTTACACCAAGCATACGTTTATTTTGAAATTACCCACACTTGAGGTAGATTATTACATCAAAGATTGTTATTTGACCCTCATTTTAAAGAATGGTGATCGATTAACAGCCAGTATTGGGCGGTTGTCTTTGATGAAACCCAACTTAGAACAAGAACTCTCCGTTTACAATCAATATGGGTACAATCAAGAGGAGGGTGTATTTTTGAATCACATTGTTTTGGACATCTTGGTCAAACGTCCGATTCGAATTGAATCGATTTGTTATACGGTTAACCACTGTGTTGAAATACTAGAAGACATTCAAAACCAAAAAACCATTGAAATTGATCTGGACACCGATGTTTTTTATTATTCCAAAACACCGCTTAGAATTTTTTACACTTTAGAAGGGACACTCTATGCTCAAACCATTGACACGTTCTTATACTTTGAATCGATGAGTACAGTCATTCCTGAGAATAGCATGAATCGTATTTATGTCATTGATTGAATTAAGAGAAGTGACCAAGCGTTATGGGAATAGAACCCTCTTTAATGATTTATCCCTTCAATTCGAACCGGCGACGATTCACTTATTGGTCGGTCAAAATGGTTCAGGTAAAACCACACTATTGAAACTTTGCATGAACCGTATTCAAACCGATCGGGGTCAAATCATCCATCAAAAAAACATCAAATGTCGATATATGCCCGATTTGGTGGAACTGCCATATGCCGATAGACCGTATACATTCATCGCTTGGATGCTTTCAATCATGCGGGTTCCGATGGATGTGTCGTTGTTGGCAGATTTGGAAATTGACATGGCCAATGAGGTTTCTAATTTATCCAAAGGCAACAAGCAAAAAGTATTGTTGTATTTAAGTTTGGTCGGAAAACCCGATGTTGTTTTTATGGATGAACCATTCACGGCACTCGATTCTAAAACGATGAAAGTCATCCTTAAGCGGATTGAACAGATGCAAGCCCTAGGGACGTGTTTCATCATTTCGACCCATGAACCTAAATTGTTTTCAAAACTTTCGGTCATCACCCATGCGTTGGATTAAGTTTTTTGAGTATGAATTGAACAAGCGGAAATCAACCAAATGGGTATGGATGACGATGTTGTTTTATCTTTTATGGTTTGGATTATTGATCTATTTCAGCCATATTTGGGCCTCGAGAACGGAACGGGTTTTACAACAAGGATACATAAAACAGTATTACATCGAACAAAGTGGGTACTTGGCTTATCTATTGATTGGCTGCCATATCATCCTCAAATCGGTTGATTGGATGGGCGAAAAACACGCCTATCTAGAAGTCATGTTTGGTGATACGTACAACGCCATAAAAATGGTTCAGTTTTGGTTGTTCACCTTGGGGTTGGTTCTCATTCACGGGACTTCGATTCAACTCGTTTATGGCCTGGCATTCCATGAATTTGTCATTTTAAAAACAATATGGATTCAACTCTCGATCAATGCGTGCATTTTCAGTGGGATTGTGGTATTATGGATCCGGGTTAAGTCAACCTATACCCTCGTGTTTGGTGTGATGTTATTGATGTTACATCCCAACTTAAGTGCATTTTTCCCAAAAGGCACATGGCTAACGTGGTTCATCCCATACAACCGTGGACGTTTTGAATCGTACCCAATTTGGCTTGCTTTGGGCTATTATTGGCTGTCATATCACATACAGCGAATCAAGCCAAAATAAAAATGCATTTATGCTTGACATCTAGGGTTGATTTCGTTATAATACATAAGGAAACTAGAAATAGTGAAAAGAAGAAGTACCTACTTCTCGCCTGATCGATCAATCGGTAGGCAAATGGTCACGTTAAATTTTATTTTAAATTTACGTATATAAGTGGGTACTGTGAGTACACACTTTTTCTTTTAATAAAAGACACTTAGGAGGTGGCGTTTATCAAGAGTCCTGTCAAAGGCACAAGTCCTGTTAAAGGCAATAAACAAGTCGATGCTTTAGTCAATGAAGGTATTTCAGCTAGAGAGTTGTTGGTCATCGATGATCAAGGTCAAAATTTAGGATTAATCAAAATCCATCAAGCGCTATATGAAGCGAGAACACGTGAACTCGACTTAGTGGTGGTATCACCAGATTCTAAGCCTGTGGTTGCGAAAATCATGGATTATTCTAAGTTTAGATATGATCAACAAAGAAAACAACGTGAAATGAAGAAAAATCAACATGTCGTCGAAGTGAAGGAAATTCGTTTATCCCCAGTCATCGACACACACGATTTAGAAACAAAATCAAAACAAGCCATCAAGTTCCTTGAAAAAGGCGATAAAGTCAAAATTTCACTCCGCTTTAAAGGCCGTATGATCGTCCATAGTGATCAAGGCGTTAAAGTCATGGAAGGCTTTATTCAATCGTTGGGTGACACTATTGTGGTTGAGTCCCCAGTGAAGATGGAAGGCCGTCAATTATTCGCGACGGTTGCACCAAAACCAACCAAATAACAAAGGAGAGCAAACATTATGCCAAAACAAAAAACACATAGCGGTTTAAAGAAGAGAATTAAAGTTACTGGCTCTGGTAAACTCATGAGAGGCAAAGCTTATTCAAATCACTTAGCCGGCAGCAAAACAACCAAACAAAATAGACAATTAAGAGGCGAAACAGGTGTGTCTGCATCAGACTACAAACGTATCAAACAACTGATTTCGAACTTGAAGTAGGAGGACACACATGCCAAGAGTAAGAGGTAACGTGCAAACAAGAGCACGCCGTAAAAAAATATTAAGATTAGCCAAGGGTTACTTTGGTTCGAAACACACGATTTATAAGACAGCCCATGAACAAGTCATGAGAGCACTTGCTTACGCATATAGAGACAGAAAACAAACCAAGAGAAATATGCGCAAGCTTTGGATTTCCAGAATCAACGCAGCTTGCCGTTTGAACGGTTTCAAATATTCATTGTTGATCAATGGTTTATTGAAGGCTGGCGTCGTCGTCAACCGTAAAATGTTGGCAGACTTAGCTTACAACGACCCTAAAGGCTTCACTGCAGTTGTCGAAGTGGCTAGAAAAGGATTATCTGGCGAAATCAAACCACAAGCGATTGAAGTAAAACCAGTCGTAAAACCGGCTAAAGTTGAAAAAGTAGCCCCAGTGGTTGAAAAAGTTGCTGAACCACAAGTCGAATTAGAAACGTTGACGGTTGCACAACTTAAAGAAGTTGCACAAGGCTTAGGCTTAACGGGTCTTTCTGGATTAAAGAAAGCTGAATTGGTTGAAGCCATCAAAGCTGCACAAAAATAATTAAAAGAATAAAGAATGGACACCCCATTCTTTTTTTTGTATAATTTATAATATATCGAGGATAAAATATGTCACGCCGTTTACTGATTGCTTTAACGATCGGCTCATCCATCATTGTGGGCATGATCATCGCTTCGTATTTCTTACAATCGGATGAACAAACCATATATGCCTTGGTCAGTGTATTGTTTTTACTTTATGTGGCCTTGTATTTATTTGGTGGACTTGCCAAACTCATCGTATTTTTCATATACGGTGTTTTAATTGCGATCACATTGGCGTTGTTTGATACGAGATTCAGTTTAGCAATCATATTCATCGGTACGTTGCTCTTCGTTTTAAACCCTTTGGCTGACTTTGAAGCCTATTTGAATAAAACATTAGACGATGAAGACATCGAACCATTCAAAGTGCCATGGTATGGCAAATTTGAAACGTTCTATGCGTATCGTAAGGAAATGAAATCACATTATCACTTACCTCAAGTGCGCAAATTATACACTAAAAAATGGTACCAAAAAGCCCGCACTTTGACGGTGTTCGGTTTGTTTGCACTGGATATATTCATGTTGATTTTCGTTGCCAATGACATCGCGATTTTCCGCAGTATTACGCCAAATAATGTGTTGGTTATCTATTTCATAACCATCATTTTCATCATGATGATTTTACTACATAAAAAGGGCTTCACTACGATGATGCGTGTGGTAAGACTGTCTGTTTTCTTACCGATCATATTCATTCTGGCAGTGACCGATGATATCTCAACCACATACAAATGGGTATTCGTACCCGTGGTCATCATTTTTGGCATAACCATGGGTATTGTTGAATTGATTCGGTACTATATGCGTATCAGCTACAGTGCGTATCAATATTACGATCAAGACCGTCAAGAACTCGTGTTTGCTAATGCTTTATTTGAGCCTTTGGTGTATAATGAGCATACGACAGAAATTGGTCACTATGGGATGGAAGTGTCTTTAGAAACGTTCCAAGCCCATTTAAGTGAGATTTTGATCTATGCGAATTTCCACCGGTTCATCATCACTGCGTATACACACAATAAAAAATATGCCTATATTTACGCTGAATTTCACCACACACAGCACAGACGTATCTTGAAATTCCAATCGTTTTTGGAAGGCATTTTTAAGACCCATGTTGGATTAAGACAGTTTTCTGACCTCAATCGTAAGTTTTATGAAACCACATTTTTCCATAACTCAGACTACATCGTGGCTCGCGCCCTCAACCTAGCACACCTGTTGAATGAACTTGAAATTCGTGGTGAAGTCATCGTGAGTTTAATGGTATACTTTAAAGATAAAGACCAGGCAAAAAACTACATTAAGGCTTATCCATCGCGTGAACTCGATTACGATGAAGCGGGGATCATCACCCTACAAACCAATGTTCGGGTAAGAAACCTCGATTACATCATCGAGAACACGGTGAGAGACATATTACTAGAATTAAAGATGAATCAAGGTACGTATGTACGCATCATGCTTTACTATTAGAAAGGAGATACGCCTCGCGTAATCACTATGATCAAAAAAGCAGTTATACCAGCCGCAGGGTATGGGACTCGATTTTTACCTGCCACCAAAGCACTCGCTAAGGAAATGTTTCCCATCATCGACACCCCAACGATTCAATACATCGTTGAAGAAGCGCTCGCTTCAGGGATCGAAGAAATCCTCATCATTGTTTCAGCCAACAAAAACGCCATCATGGACCATTTTGACCGTAATCTCGAATTAGAGAACATCTTAAAGGAAAAACATAAAGATGCGGAATTAAAAATCATCACAGATGTGTCCAATTTAGCGAATATCCACTATATCCGTCAAAAGGAACAATTGGGTCTTGGTCACGCCGTTTTATGTGCGAAAGCTTTCATCGGTAATGAACCCTTCGCATTGCTTTTAGGGGACGACTTATATGTGGGTGATAAACAACCTGTCTTAAGACAATTGATTGACAAATACAATCGCTATGGTGGAACCATTTTAGGTACACTACCAGTCAGCTATGAAGATACCCAAAAATATGGTATTTGTGAACCTAAAGAAAAAATGGAAGACGGTCTTTATAAACTTTCTTCTGTCGTAGAAAAACCAAAACCTGAAAATGCCCCATCGAGAAGTGCCATTGGGGGCCGCTATATTTTGAGTCCAACCATTTTCAAATATTTAGAAAATCAACCCCGTGGGGCAGGTGGAGAAATCCAACTCACAGACTCCATTAAGCGCTTGATGGCTGAAGAATCCGTCTACTCATTCGATGTTGCAGGCAAGCGTTATGATATTGGTTCTCGCATTGGATACATCGAAGCTACCCTCGATTTTGGCCTCAAACGCGATGATGTTCGGCCACAAGTCATTGAGCTATTAAAGAAGAAATTGGCAGAGATTGAGTCGAAGTAGGTCATTTGACAAAATGGTTGATACAGTGATACAATGAAGGTGCCTAGAAGGTAAGCTGTGGAACCCAACCATCCGAAACGGGAATTGAGTCCTTGCGGGGTTAGAATGCCTATATATATAGGAATCACGAAGTAAAGGTCGATTTTACCCACTGTAACACTTTTAGTTCTCACACCTTTCTAGGTAAAATACGCCATTTTAAGCCCATTTTTGATGGGCTTTTACTTTGTAAGCACTTTTACAAATATTGTCGATAAAACTTTAGGATTTATGGCCTAAATATGATATAGTATTAAGGTATTATACAGAATTGAGGAATTACATGATTACATTTAAAGATTTAAACTTGCAGGAAGATATTCAGAAGGCGATAGACAAATTGGGATTCGTTTATCCGACGGATATCCAGGCCGCATCGATCCCCGTGGTCCGTGACGGTAAAGACATGATTGGGCAAGCCCAAACAGGTACCGGGAAAACATTCTCTTTCGCGATTCCAATCATCGAAAAGATTGATATGAATAACCCGAATGTACAAGCGCTTATTTTATTGCCAACGAGAGAGTTATCACTCCAAGTCTACGCTGAATTCTTAAAACTAATTCGCTTCTCTAGACAAATAAGAGCAACCGTGGTATACGGTGGCCAATCGATTGAAAGACAAATTAAGAGCTTGAAGGAAAAACCACAAATCATCATCGGGACACCGGGTCGTATCATCGACCACATGACCCGAAAGACACTCGATTTCAACAACTTACGTATGCTCGTTATGGACGAAGCCGACGAAATGTTGAAAATGGGTTTCCAAGAGGATTTGGAAATTATTTTGAAAGACACGCCGAAAGAAAGACAAACTGTGCTTTTTTCCGCGACCATCCCACCTTTCATCAAAAAAGTAGCTTCAACCTATCAACAGGACCCTGTTCATATCAAAATTGAAGCGAAGACACTTACGGTAGAAAAAATCAAACAAGTCTACTATGAAGTGAAAAAAGAATATAAGGATGACCTATTGGTCAGACTATTGGATTTTTATCATTTTAAATCCATCATCATTTTCGCCAACACCAAAGCAGGCGTGGATGATTTGGTTGCTTACCTACAAAATTTAGGGTACAGCGCCGATGCTTTACATGGGGACTTGAAACAACTTCAACGCGACCGTGTCATGAATGCTTTTAGGTCAAAAAATGTCAAAATTTTAGTGGCTACAGACGTTGCAGCCCGTGGATTAGACATCAACGATGTAGAAGCCATCATCAACTATGACATCCCGCAAGAATTGGAAGTGTACGTTCACCGTATTGGTCGTACTGGCCGTGCGGGTAAGAGTGGTTATGCCATTACCTTATCCAACGCTTGGAACAGACGTCGTATCAAGGAACTTGAAAGCTTCACCAAACAACCCCTTGAACTCAAAGAAATCCCAACGGTTGAAGACATCCACGCGGTGACCATCAAAGGGATTTACAACCAGATCGCTGACATGATTAGCCAAAAGAAAGAACACAAGTATGAAATTGTAATTCAAAAACTCTTGGCCGATGGTTACGACGGGATTGACATCATCAACGCGTTGATGACCATGTCAATCGATGATCAAGAAAAAGAATACCGTGACATCCCAGTCGATAAACCACGTGAGAAGAAAACCTTTGATCGTAACGATCGACGTCCACGTGAAGCCAGCGGTGACACCAGACGTCCTAAAACGGAGGGTGAAGCGAGACCAGCCAGAGCCAATCAAAAAGAATTCGTTGAATTCGAGATCAACTACGGTAAACAGGATCAAATTCGTGCGGTCTCTTTACTCGATTTATTCAAAAAAGAAGCAGATTTATATACCGGTAATGTCGGTGACATCACGATTGGTGATACCAAGACTGTTTTCCAATTGAACAAGCAATCTGTCAATCGTGTCATGGCCTTGAACGGTAAAAATTTCAAGAACAAGACCATCAAATTGAAGAAACTTTAAAAGGCATCCATAATGCCTTTTTTTGTCATTTTTATTGCTTAATTACGCGGTTTTTTGGTATAATTTAAGGTAGGTGATAATATGCTAGGTACATACGAACAAAAGCCTTACGGGGTAAAGAAAATCAATGTATTTGTTCCATACACATTGAATGGTCTTTACATAACCTCTAAAAAAGATGCACGCATCGATCAATTGGTCGATGACATCAATCGACTTTTACCACTCGAATCCCCACTCAATAAAGCCTTTTTCAGACTGATTCAAGACGCTGAAATGCTCGATTGGATGAGAACATCGATTGGTGATTATAACTTCAGTGATTTATACGCACCAAGCGGTTTTAACTTGTTTTACAATGACTTACTCAGTTTTCAAGAAACCTATGACGAAGCACCTGCTCACATGAAAAAAATCGGTTACGCGAACCGATTCTTGAAAGATTTACATTACGCTTTATTTTCCAAACATCAAAACCAATACCCAGGCGAATTTAGACGTACCCAATCATTTGTTGGGCCATCCATGGAACAAGCAACCTACATTCCACCAGACCCAGAATCGATGGTGACCATCATGGAAGAAATGGAATTGTTCATGTACCGTGATGACATTCCTGTGTATGTCCGTGCCGCGTTACTGTATTATCAAATCGCGACGTCCTTACCATTTTTAATTGGGAATGTGGAACTCGCTCGTATGGCTTCTCAGCTTTATTTGATTGAATTTGATGGCATTAAACATTTCATTCCTTTAACCAGACACTTAAAGCAAATTGAAGATGTCCGCAAAAAAGCCCTGGTTGAAGATGACATCAATGGCTTCATCGTTTACTACTTAACAGGTTTAAAAGCAGCCATTAAGGATGCCAATCGAATGATTACGGGCTACAACCGTATCAAATTGAAACAAGAAGAAAAGATTGAAGAAAGCGACCATACAATCTATCAAAAGCGTCGTTTACTTGAAATGATCCATGTGAGTCACCGAGTCATCTACCTTGAAAATGAACCTTTACAAGCCCATTTTGGTGTATTATCGAAAACCATCATCAAACGTTACCGTGATTTGATGGATTTGGATTTGATTTCGAAGAAAACCACTTATTTTAATAACCTCTATTACAATAAGGCGATTTTAAAATTGTTCGAATGAAACAGGTCAAATTAAAAATCATTGCCGGTACTTTGAAAGGTAAGACCCTCATCAGTTTGAGTGAAGACACCAAAGAAACGGCCTCACTCGTGCGGGGGGCTGTGTTCAATATGTTGTTTCAAATCGATGGTACTGTACTCGATTTATTCGCTGGGTCTGGCGCTTATGGGTTTGAAGCCTATTCACGTGGCGCAACCAAAATTTATTTAAATGACCATCACCCCTTGGCATACAAATCATTAAAGATGAATGAAGCCGATTTAAGCACAGGGGCAACCATTACAGCACTCGATTACAAAGAAGCGTTGCATTTCTATGAAAGACAACAGATTAAATTTGACTATATCTTTCTAGACCCACCGTATGCTATAGACATCGAACCCATTTTAAAAGGGGTGCTTTCGCTATTGAGCAAAGAAGGCAAAATCATCATTGAAATCGAATCATCGAATCCATGTCCAGTTGTTTCAGGCATCACCCTCAATAAAGACCGTGTTCATGGGATCAAAAGAATCGGAATTTATCAAAAATAACCACCCTAAGGATGGTTTTAAACGAAAAAAAATGCACTCTCTCGAGTGCGTTTTCTTTTTAGCGTTCTGAAATTGCTCCTACTGGGCATACTTCTTGGCAAGCCCCACAGTCGATACATACGGATTCATCAATCACGTAAATGTCGCCTTCTGAAATGCAGTCTACCGGGCATACAGATTGGCAGCTACCGCATGCGATACAGCTGTCGTCGATCCATCTTGGCATAATCATCACTCCTTATACTTTATTTTATTATATGTCAAGCAAAATGTAAACCCACAATTTAAGTGAATTCGCGTTTTGGCTTGCTTTTAATCCGATGATTTAGTATGATATTATTGTTATTGAAGGAGTGATTTTTAATGGAATGGCTATGGTATTTATTGACTGGTCTAGGAAGTCTATTGGTTGGTGGCGCAGCAGGTTTCTTTATTGCAAGGGCTTGGTTTAAAAACTACTTAAAGAAAAACCCACCTGTCAACGAACGTATGATTCGCGAAATGATGCGTCAAATGGGCAGAACCCCTTCTGAAAAGCAAGTTCGTCAAGTAATGAACTCAATGAATCAAGTTAAATAATGGGTGAGTAATCACCTTTTTATTTTTTTATGGTAGAATAGTCATGAGGTTGAGTCTATGAAAACGTATTTAAGATTATTAATCGCATTATCAATCCTTTCCTATATGAATGTTTTGTTCTTAAATTATCAAATCCATACCGATGGTCTAGATTCGATCCATCCGTTTTGGATTTTTACCATGGTTGTCCCGGTGATTTTGACTTTATTCGGTTTTTCAGAATCGTTTAAAGATTTAAAACGATACACATTGATCGATTTTTTGTTGAAAATATCGATTATCTTTGTGGTATTACGTGCAAGTGGGCTGGATACCCAAGGCTATATCTTATTCAACATGATCACAATACCCTTGTTTGTTGCTGATATTTTGGTGGAATGGTTCATGTATAAGGATTATGAAAAATTGCTAGAAGATACCAAAGAACCTGAGTCCTCTTATATCAAACTGATTGAGGAAACCCAAAAACACCCTAAAAAGAGTGCTCAAATTCAAGAAAAGTATTTGAAGGCCATCCATTATTCCAGAACGCTTGTTCAATTATTGACCGCCGGGGTTTTTGAACTGTTTGGCATCATCTCTGTGTTGGCCATACTGAAATATCACCATTTATTGGCTGGGATTCTCCTTGGGTTCGCTGCCATCGCCGGATTATTGATTTCAGCGTTCACTTACCGTCATGTATTCAATTTGCACTACAAGTTAAAACCGCACCTCCAGAAGAACCGTTTCGTTTGGAACTTTGTATCCGTAGGGATATTAATTCTATCGATTGGGCTTTTGACTGTATTTATCGATGTGTTCGATTTATCCTTAGATTACTATTTGATCTTACCGCTTTTCTATGTACTAGCGATGCCAATTGTTATTTCGAACAACCATTTCGCAAAAATATGGCTGGATGAAACCAAAGCCATCATCGAAGCAGACCCAGAATAAAAACAAAAAGTCCTACTCGGACTTTTTTTCGTATAAGTGTTTAAAAAATTGTTCTTTGTGATTTAAAAAGTGTTTGAGTAACTTGACCGATTCAATGTCATCGTAATCGATGCTTCGAATGCCCTCGGTATGGATTTCATATATGGTTGCGCCAGGGATAGACATCAAAATGGGTGAATGTGTGGCGATGATGAACTGATTGCCACGGAGGATCGCATCATCAAGTACCGATAACATCGTGATTTGATTTTGAATCGACAGTGGGGTTTCGGGTTCATCAAGCAAATAGAGTTCATGGGTTCTCAATCGAGACTTGAAAAAATCGAGGTATGCCTCACCATGGGAAGATGACAACAAATCTTTCTGATACATTTGATCGATGTCATTCAAGGTACGCATGTGCGGCATCCTTGCCAATGATTTTGAAAAATCGGATTTATGAGCGTATTCAGTTTCAATGTCATCGAGGGCTTGATAAGCCTCTTGACGATTTTGTTCAAGACTATGTATATATGTGGTGAAATCTTCAGCACTGAAATAAAAACCTTTGGGTTTGGTCCTTACATACTGAACACTAGGTAAATGTAAGGATGACTTGAACGCTTTAGGGTTTTTCTTCATAGCATCATTGGCGTCAATCCGGTATAATTTGAGGACATCATTCAGTAATTTAAGCAAAGAGGATTTACCTGACCCATTTTCACCCACCAAAATGGTGATGGGTGTAGTAAGGGTAATTTTATGGCCAAAAAAAGGTAGATTGTAAGGATAACCATCTTCATCGGTTTTTATAAATTCAATCGATTTTAAAATCACAGTATCACTTCCTAAGACAAGGATAACACGATTTGGGTAAAATAAAAACCCTCCAATGGTGAAGGGTTTGGGGATTACACTTTTTTCTTTGTAAACGACATCTTATTCTCAGTGCCTTTTAATAAGCGCTTATAGTTTTCACGATGGCGGTAGAATATGAATAGAATCATCAATGAATAGACAATGAGCACAAACAATTGTTCTAACATGATGTCTCTAATCCAAAATTCAGCGAGCGCCGCGATGAATACAGTAAGTGCAGCGAAAGTCGACCCCAAAGAGGCATACTTCGTTAAAATGACAGTGATGATGTAAGTGAAAATACATAAAATGCCGGCAATTGGTGTTAACGTCAACACGATACCTGCAGATGACGCCACCGCTTTACCACCTTTAAAGTGGTTAAATAGTGGGAAGGTATGGCCTAAGACTGCGACCACACCAAAGACGATTTCATAGTCATAAGGTTGATCAAATATAACCACATTGGTTGTAAGTTCGATTGTGGATTTCAAGATTCTAACGATGATGATTGGGAGTGCACCTTTGAGTGCGTCTAATGCAAAAGTCAATATGCCAAGCTTGAGTCCCATCACTCTGAGGGCGTTAGAAGCCCCGATATTTTTTGAACCATGTTCCCTTAAATCAATTTTTAAGAAAACTTTGCCAATCCATAGTCCATTCGGTATTGAACCAATCAGATAAGCGAATAAAATTAAACCGATTTGTATTGCGATAAAGCCCATCTTTTCACCTCGTAATGACAATATTATATCATATATTTTGAAATTCCAATTAAAATAGCGCATTTATCCAAAATGACTATATTTTTTATTGTGAAAACGGTTTAAAATTTGGTATAATATGACTAAAGTAAGGACTGATTTAATGGAAGAATTGAAGAAGACATATTCTGAAGATTCGATCCAGATACTAGAAGGACTAGAAGCGGTCAGGAAACGTCCTGGGATGTACATCGGGTCTACCGATACCAGGGGTTTACACCATTTGGTTTGGGAAATTGTCGACAACGCGATCGATGAAGCCCTATCTGGATTTGGGTCTGAAATCAATGTCGTAATTAAAAATGATAATAGCATCGTGATCAATGATTTTGGTCGCGGTTTGCCATATAAGTTACATAAGTCTGGCAGACCAACGACAGAAATCATTTTTACTGTTTTACATGCGGGTGGTAAGTTTGGTTCTGAAGGTGGCTATAAGGTTTCAGGGGGCTTGCACGGGGTTGGTGCATCGGTCGTCAACGCCTTATCGACATTCCTTGAAGTCACCATTTACCGTGATGGTCTCATCATGCAACAACGCTTCTCTGAAGGTGGAAAAGTCATTTCTCCATTAGAAGAAATCGGTAAAACACGACGAACTGGGACATCGGTTTGGTTTAAACCAGATCCAAAGATTTTTTCAACAACACTATACAGCTATGATACCATTAAAGACCGACTCCGTGAGAGTGCTTTTTTAATTCGCAATCTTAAGATTACATTAAATGACGAACGTACCAATCAAAGCGACGTATTCCAATATGAACGTGGCATTTCTGAATACGTAGAATTTCTCAATAAAGGCAAACAAGAATTCCACCCTGTTAAGGATTTGATGGGTGTATATACTGTCAATAAGAACAATGCCATTGAAGTTGAAACAGCATTCCAATTCACCAACCAATACAGTGAAACCATCATTTCATTTGTCAATAACGTCCGTACCCGCGATGGCGGTACGCATGAAACCGGGTTCAAGAGTGCATCGACCCGTGCCATCAATGATTATGCGAGAAAATATGGCCTATTGAAAGAAAAAGACCAAAACCTCGATGGCGTAGATATCCGTGAAGGTATGACTGCCGTCATATCAGTGCGTATCCCTGAAGCATTCCTTGAATTTGAAGGTCAAACCAAATCCAAATTGGGTTCTCCTGAAGCAAGAAATGCGATGGAATCCATCATTTATGATAAATTAACCTATTACCTAGAAGAAAACATGGACTTTTCTTATGGCTTAATCAAACGTGCTTTCGATGCATTTAAAGCGCGAGAAGCTGCACGTAAAGCCAGAGATGAAGCCAGAAGCGATAAGAAGAAAAATAAAAAAGAAGTCTCATTATCGGGTAAATTAACCCCAGCTCAAGGTAAAGATAAAACGAAGAACGAATTATTCTTAGTCGAAGGTGATTCCGCGGGTGGGTCTGCAAAACAAGGTCGTGACCGACGCTTTCAAGCCATCTTACCTTTGCGTGGTAAAGTCATCAACACAGAGAAAGCCAATGTGGATGCGATATTGAAAAATGAAGAAATCAATACCATCATTCACACCATTGGTGCGGATTTTGGTGTCGATTTTGACATCAGTAAATGTAATTATAACAAAGTCATCATCATGACCGATGCGGATACCGACGGTGCGCACATCCAAGTCTTGTTGATCACATTCTTCTTTAGATATATGAAACCCTTGGTGGAAGCAGGCAAATTATACATTGCTTTACCACCTTTATATAAAGTCACTCAGAAAAAGGGTGGCAAACTCATCTCCAACTATGCGTGGAATGACATTGAATTAAAACGCCTCACCCAAGGTGGCAACACCACCATACAACGCTACAAAGGGTTGGGGGAAATGAATTTTGATCAACTGTGGGAAACCACCATGGACCCTAAAACCAGAACACTCATTCAAGTGCGTTTAGAAGATGAAGGCGAAGCTGAAAAGCGTGTATCCATCTTGATGGGCGACCAAGTCGGCCCAAGACGTGAATGGATTGAACACAACGTCGAATTCATCGATGACGACGATTATCAAATCAAGGAGGCAGATTATGAGTAAAAAACCAGTCTCCCAAGCCATTGATACCTTTATCGAAGAGAAAATCACCAGCGAACGTTTAGAAGACATCGTTGGGGAACGTTTTGGACGTTATTCCAAATACATCATCCAAGATAGAGCATTACCGGATGCGCGTGACGGCCTCAAACCTGTCCAAAGACGCATTCTTTTTGCCATGTACAAAATGGGTATGTTCAATGACAAACCCTATAAAAAATCTGCCCGTATCGCTGGCGAAGTCATGGGGAAATACCACCCACATGGCGACTCATCGATTTATGAAGCCATGGTACGTATGAGCCAAAACTTCAAAATGGGCGTATGCTTAATCGATATGCACGGCAACAACGGTTCGATCGACGGCGACTCTGCCGCAGCGATGCGTTATACCGAAGCGCGTTTGTCTAAAGAAGCGGAATTTTTGATTGCTGATATTGATAAAAGGACCGTTCCATTCATTCCGAACTTCGATGATGAAGAATTGGAACCTACTGTTCTACCAGCGAAGTTTCCAAACCTCTTGGTCAACGGTGCAAACGGGATTTCATCCGGTTACGCCACCAAAATTCCACCACACAATTTAAAAGAAATCATCAAAGCAACCATTGAACGTATCGACAAACCGGATTTAACCGTCGAACGTATTTTAAAAATCGTTCAAGGCCCTGATTTTCCAACAGGGGCCATCGTTCAAGGTAAAGAAGGGATCCGTCAAGCGTTTGAAACCGGGGCAGGTAAAGTCATCATCCGTTCCAAAACGTCTTTCGAAACCTTTAATAAAGACCAAACCCGCATCGTCGTCTCCGAAATCCCGTTTGAAGTCAATAAAGCTGAATTGGTGAAATCCATCGACATGCTTCGAATTGATAAGAAACTTGAAGACATTCAAGAAGTGAGAGATGAATCCGACCGTGAAGGGATGAGAATCTCGATTGAACTTAAAAAGGATTCCAATCCGGACATATGTTTGGCATACTTACTCAAAAATACCGATTTACAAATTACTTATAACTACAATATGGTGGCCATTCACCATCAAAGACCCGTTCAAATGGGTATTTTAGACATCTTAGATGCGTATATTAACCACCAAAAAGAAGTCATCACCAACCGTTCCAACTTTGAATTGGATCGTGCAGAGAAACGATTGCACATCGTCAACGGTTTGATTAAGATGGTCGATGTGGTCGATGAAGTCGTTCACATCATTCGTCAATCCAAAAACAAACAAAATTCCAAAGAAAACATCATGAATGCATTCGGATTCACTGAGTTACAAGCCGAAGCCATCGTGACTTTACAACTCTATCGTTTGAGCTCGACGGATATTGATGCTTTAATCAAAGAGTCAAACGAACTTTCTGAAAAAATCGAGTGGTTGACCAAAGTCTTGTCCGATGAACAAGTATTGTTATCGGTCATTAAAAAAGAATTGAAAGAAGTATCTTCTAAAGTGGGTACTGAACGTAAAACACAAATTGAGGAAGAAATTTCAGCCATCAAGATTGAAAAATCTGACCTCATCAGTGAAGAGCGCGTCAGGGTTGGTGTAACCAAAGATGGCTACATCAAACGTTCAAACCTCAGAAGCTATGTGGCTTCTAAACAACCAGGATTGAAAGAACAAGATGGTATGTTGTTCGACCAAGAAGTGTCAACCAAAGATACCCTACTGATGTTCACCACCTTAGGCAACTACTTATATATTCCAGTGTTTGAAATTGAAGAAACCAAATGGAAAGATTTGGGTTCTTTCATCAACAACATCATTCCAATTGAGAAAAATGAGTTTATCATCAAAATTTTATGCATCAGCAACTTTGATGAGGACCAAACCCTCTTACTCATCACCGAAACCGGTCAAATCAAGCAAACCAAATTGGCAGATTTCAATGTATCGAGGTATACAAAACCAATCCGTGCAATGAAAGTCGATGACAACGATGAATTGACATCCGTAGAACTTGGTCCAAAACAAAATATCATCGTATTTACCAAACAAGCGTATGCCCTTCGATTCAGCGCAAACGATGTGCCTATTTACGGGACACAAGCGAGTGGCATCAAATCCTTACCACTCATTGGTGATGATAAAGTCGTCAAGGCAATTTATGCAAAATCCTCCGATGACTTGGTCATTTTAACCTCTTTAGGCAACATTAAACGTGAAAAAGTAAGCAACATCCCATTGACGAAGCGTTTGAAAAACCCAATCCAATTGTTTGCTATGAAGAAACGCAACCCACACTTCATCCGTGACGTATCTCGATTATCCAATGAACAAATCAAAGAAAATGTGTCGGTGTTGATCACAGCAAAACAAGGTTCCGTTTCCCTTAAAGTAGAAGACATTAAGAGCAGTGCAGAATATGGCAAACCATTTGTCGACTTCAATACCTTTGGTAAATCATTATTCATCACGATTGAAGCTGCGCTACATGAATCTTCCGATGAGGATATTGTTGAAAAAGGGGTCGCGGTTCAAAAAGCGAAACCGGTCAAGGTAGAAAAACCAAAACCAGAACCTAAAGTGATTGCTCAAACCGTCATCAAAGAAACCCCAATCGAACCTGTAGTTAAACACACCGCTGAAACTGAACCGATCGAACAATCACCGGCAATCAGTCCAACGATTGAGACCACACCAACCAAACCGGTAGAAAAAGAGTCTAAATCGAAAAAAATCCAAATTAAAAAATTATCACTCTTCGATGAAGAAGATGATTGGAAGGAGTAACATGATTAGAATTACCGTTAAAAATCAAGTCTTAGAACTTGACCCAGGCATTACCCTCGAAGCACTTAAGAATCAATTAGGTATTGAAGCTTATGCTGCCACCGTCAACAACCGAATTCGTGAGTTAACATTCCCGTTAACTAAAAATTCGGACGTGGTCTTCTTAGATCTAAAAGACCGCGACGCTGTAAGAATTTACGAAGCGACCCTCCGATATGTGATTGCGATGGCCGTGAGAAATCTGTATCCAAACGTTACCGTAAAATTCAACTATAGCGTGTCTAGAGCCATTTTAGGGGTTTTAGAAAACCTAGATCAAAAAATCGATCGAAACATCATCAAATCCATCGATTCGGAAATCAAACGTTTGGTTGAACTCGATTTACCAATCATTCGTAAGAACATGGATTTAGAAGAAGCCATGGAGTTATACAAATCCAGTGGGCATTTGGACAAAGTCGCCATTTTGAAGTACCGCGACGAAGATAAGGTCAATATGTACACCTGTGACCAATACTTCAACTACATGTTTGGTTACATGTTACCAAGCACAGGCTATTTGACTAAATACGCTTTAAGTTTGTATCATCCAGGATTCATCATTCAATACCCAAGAAGTGAACTTGGTGGCGTTATTCCGCCATTTGACGATGCACCTATTTTCTCCAAAACAATCAAAGAAGCGACCAAATGGGGTAAACTCATCGGTGGTGAATACATCTCAAAACTCAACCAATACGTTGAAAAAGGTCTTGAGGTTGAACTCATCAATATGTGTGAAACCAAACACAACCGACAAATGGCTGAACTTGGGGACAAAATTGCATCCGACATCGATTCAATTCGTTTGATTGCGATTGCAGGACCATCCTCCTCGGGTAAAACCACATTCTCAACCCGCTTGAGAATCGAACTCTTATCCAGAGGGATTAAGCCATTGATGATTTCCATCGATGATTACTACAAACCTAAATCACAAGCCCCTAAAGATGAATTTGGAAATCCAGACCTAGAACACATTGAAGCACTAGACATTCAACTGTTTGATGAACAAATGTTGGCGTTGATTCAAGGCGAAGAGGTCACATTACCACACTTTAACTTTAAACTTGGGAAACGTGAAGATGGCCGTAAAGTGAAAATCAGTGAAACCACACCAATCATCATTGAAGGCATCCATGCATTGAATGACCGATTGACAGAATCGATTCCACACCATCAAAAATTCAAAGTGTTCATCGCCCCACAAACCCAATTGCACATCGATAACCATAACCCAATCAGTTTTACGGACCTCCGTTTATTAAGACGTATCGTCCGTGACCAAAAATTCAGAAACTCACCAGCGGAAGAAACCATCGCGATGTGGGCGAGTGTAAGACGTGGCGAATTTAAATGGATTTATCCATACCAAGAAACCGCGAATTACGTATTTAATTCTGAATTGACATATGAACTCGCCGTCATGAAGAAACATGCATTTAGAACTTTAAACGCGATTCCAAGAGATTCTGAGCACTTCATCACCGCGAACCGTTTAATCAAGTTCTTGAAGTACTTCAAAGACATTGAAGACGATTTGGTACCAAATAACTCATTATTAAGAGAATTCATCGGTGGATCTGTATTCCACGTCTAAGATTTAAGGAGGTGTTACTTTGAAATGTTTAGGCAACATGGAAAGACTTCATTTACCCAATGACTTGGTCATGCAACTGTTCAAGCTTTATGAACAAAAAGGTCAATCCTATTACTACAAAGCCTTATTTAGCCGCGATGACGAGGTCATGGCGCGAACCACACTCGAACTCGATACCCAAGCTTTAGCCTATTATCTAAAGCTCAATTTAACACCTGCAAGAATCAAATTACTGTCTGACCCAAGAAAAGATTTCGTTTCTAAAAACAGAGATGAAATTTTGCTTAAAAATATCAAAGAAATCCTTACGCGTGTTCAACAATTGGCAGATACATTCGATTTGACAACCAATGAGATTAAAGACCTCACATTGACACTCTTTCGAGGTTATGAAGATATCCGTTTGGTCAAAGACCCTAAAGCGAAAGTAGAAAAATTGGCGAAATCCTTTGATGAATTGAATTCAGAAGATAAACTGAAGAAAATCATTGAATTGTTCCACCAACACCGTAGAAATAATAAATACGAGATTGTCCAAATCATGACCAATTTCTATATTGATTTTGTCAAACTCAATTTATTTACCGATAAGAACGATTTGATTGGTTTGATGGTGATTTACACCCTCGCAGCGAAATACTTCAAGGTATGCCGCTACGATTCGTTTTTCCAAGCCTTATTACCGCTACAAGCCCAATTCGACAGTGGTTTCATCCAAGCCTCATTCAACTGGAGCGAAGGGTTCTCACAAATCGAACCCATCCAACGCATTTTTGTCAATGTCCTAGAGACATTACATCGAAATGTCGAGACGAAGGCCCATGAGTATGAGTTTGAACGTAAAATGAACAAAACCAACAGCATCGAGGGCACCATTCTCAGTGGTCCTGCGACATTCAGTAAAAAAGACATACGTGTCAAACACCCGTATGCCTCAGACGCTACCATCAATCGAACCCTCATGAGCTTAAAAGAGCGTGGGATGATTCGTCCCCTTGGCAGTGGTCGAACCGCTCAATGGTTGAGGGTTGCAGACAAACTAGAAAAATTCAATCCACAACAATTGGATCTATTCAATCACATGGAATAAAAATTAACGCATATCACAACGATATGCGTTTTTTTTTCTATTTTGACTTGTAAGGGAAAAGTACACGCATGTGCGTGTCTTTTTCTTGAACGAGCGCGAACACACTTGTTAAATCACCTTGAAGGTTATTGACCTTAATATATTCATTCAAGTCCTCATTGAATTTGCCATCCATGAAGGATTCGAAATCGGATTTAGGAATTTCACATTCCAAGAAGTCATTTCGCTTCAAAGGAATAACTTTGATACCACCAGCGGATTTCATGCTTGCAGGTATTGAAGCATATTTAACGTAAAGGACATTTTTGACGCCCCCTTGTTTAATGACCATTTCAAAAGTGTATGGTTCAAAATCGGTAACACCATTTTGATCTAAATAAGTTTGAAGTATATCGTGTACCACAGAAGCGGATTTACCCATGGCTTGTGCCAAGTGGGTATGATTCAAAACAACGCGTTTAAAAGTAACTGCCATGAATTAACCTCTTTTCTTGTATACTTTTATTTTAGACTGTTTCCATTTAAACATCAATAGTAACCATATTATCTAATATGAATAAATCGTCATATTAATTCGTCTAGAATCCAATTCACTATAAACCACGAATGCGACTCCTAGCAACCATCAGAATATTGAAGTGAAGTTGAGATCATTTGAAAATATTGTCTACATGAAAAATGACACATATACCCATGAGAAAAAGAAGAAGTAATAGAAGAGAAGTGGGATTGCTTGAACTATACTCAAAATGGGTAAAAATACCCTAAAAAGGGCCCAGATGGACAAATATTAAGGATAGCAGATGTCATTCGCGCAAAACACCTCTCTCACCTGTATTTAATTATATAACAATTGATTCGTGAGTATAATTAAGTGCGAAAATAGACGCTAAACACCTCGATTAAACAATATAAAACCTATTTTACTGACATCATTTAATCGATAGAAGTTTACCATTATAATTTTGTATTTGTACCTATAATGTATATTATGTAAACCATATAAGAAAACGACTATAGTGCGGAAAATGGGTTTTGTGTGGGAATGTTTAAAACTATTAATCATCGAATTTTGGCCTTCTCAAATGTTGCTATGGGTATTTTTGTGTTTTTAGGCATTCAAGTTTAGCTTCTGTTTAGATGCTGAAAAAAAACTCTCTTTTGACCATCTTTTTTAAATGCAAAAACCCATGCTTCATGGTACAATGAATTCGGAGTTGATGACTATGAAAAAAATCCTAATTGTATTTACCGGTGGTACCATTTCGATGACCAACGATGATCAGACTTCTAAGTCGGTCATATCTAACAATGAATCCGATTTAATCAGCAAAATCAGTAAGCGTTTTCATAATTTTTCATTGGTGCCATATTTGTACTCAATGAAACCATCACCCTCGATCACGCCAAATGATATGTTACTGATTGGCCAACTCATTGATGCCCATATGTCAGACGATGAATTCGTTGGTGCTGTTGTCACACATGGTACAGATACCTTGGAGGAAACGGCGTACTTTTTAGACTTATTTGTCCAAACCAAAAAGCCAGTGGTCGTTACAGGGTCGATGAGAAATTTCTCTGAACTTGGCTATGATGGATTCAGTAATTTATTGTCTGGTATTTTGGTTGCTTCTAACCCAAGCTCTTTCAACCGTGGGTGCTTAGTTGTCTTAAATGATGAAATCAACTCGGCTATTGAAGTCACCAAAACACATACACTTGCGCTTGACACATTTAAGTCACTTGAGTTTGGTCCACTTGGGATTGTCGATGAACAGGATGTAACTTACTACCGAGATTCTGCGAAGAAAAAATACCATTTAACCCCAAGTGAACTGACAGCGAATGTGGAGATTGTTAAAGTGGTTACGGGTCAAAATGGCGATCTCATTGACTTCTTCACGGACTCAAAGAAAGTTCAAGGCATCATTTTAGAGGCTTTTGGACGTGGGAATGTGCCACCAACCATGGTACCCGCGATTAAACGAGCTTTGGATTCAGGTATCAAGGTCGTCATCACATCACGCTGTCCTAAAGGACGCGTACGCGATACGTATGGGTATGAAGGTGGCGGTTATCACTTAAAACAATTGGGTGTATTGTTCGCTGGGGATTTATCGAGTCAAAAAGCGCGATTGAAACTCATGTTGGCTTTAAGTCAATCGAATCCAAAAGTTGAAAAATATTTTGAATTTTAACGATAAGCCTAGTCATGCTAGGCTTTTTATTATGAATAATTTCAGTAAAGCGCTTTCTTGATTTTACATCGTTGTTTCGCCATTATGGGGTTTAATATGATTTTTGGAAGGTTTTGTGAAAATGTGAAAAACTTGTCCTTTTGTCTACCATTTTATGAAATATATGGTAAAATACTTATGGATGTTAAAACAGGATAAATTGAATCAATTTTTCCTATGAAAAATCGATTATAGGAGGCATCGTATGAAAAGAAAAACCAAGATTGTTTGTACCATTGGACCATCAAGTGAAAATGAAGTAATGATTGAAAAAATGATTGAAGCAGGGATGAACGTTGCACGTTTGAACTTCTCTCATGGTTCTCATGAAGAACATAGAAACCGTATCGAAACCATTCGACGTGTCGCTGCGAAAATGGGTCGTTTTGTCGGTATTTTAGCTGACACCAAAGGACCTGAAATTCGTACCGGTGTATTTGAAAATGGGTTCGCATCCTTTAAAAAAGGTGACATTGTTAAGGTCCATAAGGAACAAATCGTTGGTACTAAGGAAGCTTTCCATATCGATTGCAGAGAATTATTTGATGACATCAAAGTAGGCGATTTCTTACTCATCGACGATGGTAAAATGCGTTTAAATATCATTGAAGCTACCAATGACGTATTGACATGTGAAATCTTTAATAATGGCGTCATTAAAACCAAAAAAGGTGTTAACGTACCTAACGTTAAGTTGTCCATGCCATTCGTATCTAAAAAAGATAAGGAAGATATGCAATTCTGCGCTGAAATGGCTGTAGATATGATTGCGTTGTCTTTTGTTAGACGTAAAGAAGACGTATTAGAAATCAAAGAAATCCTAAAAGAATTCAAAGCACCAAAAATTGAAATCATCGCTAAGATTGAATCTCAAGAAGGTGTCGATGAACTTGAAAATATCCTTGAAGTGTGTGACGGTGTGATGGTTGCTAGAGGTGACTTAGGCGTTGAAGTTTCAACTGCTCTGGTCCCACTTTATCAAAAGAAAATCATTTCGGTTGCCAATGCTAAAGGTAAACCAGTCATTACAGCTACCCATATGCTAGAATCCATGATGAGTAACCCTCGTCCAACCCGTGCGGAAGCTTCCGACGTTGCGAATGCCATCTTGGATGGCTCGGATGCAATCATGTTATCTGGTGAATCGGCTGCTGGTGAATACCCTGTTGAATCTGTATTGACCATGGATACAATTGCCAAAGCCATTGAAGACAACATTCCTTATTATGAAAAACTTCAAAAAGCGATCCAAACGTCACAATCCACAGTGAATGATGCGATTGGAATCTCTGTCAGCTTAAGTGCACTGACTTTACCTGAAGTCAAAGTGATCATCGCCTTTACAGAAACCGGTGGTACACCAAAACGTCTATGCAAATTTAGACCTTCAGTACCCGTTATCGCTGTTTCAAATAACCGTGCTACCTGCAACCAATTGACTTATTATTGGGGTGTGTTCTCTGCCTATCGTAGAGACTTTACCGACATGGGTTCTTATGACCGCGTTGCGATTGATGTGGCTAAAGAATTTGGGTTCCAAAAGGGTGATAAGATCATCATCACTTCAGGTTGGGCTCAACAACACGGATCAACCAATACCCTTCGTATCATTGAAATCTAATTGAATAGATAATAAAAGAGTTCATCACTGAACTCTTTTTTGTTTACTAGGAAAGTTCGTCTTTTATTGTTCGCTTTCCGAATGTTCTTTCAATCAGTTTTATATAATTCTACTATAAACTTGGTATTAAATACGCGTATTGTGAAAATTATATATAATTAAATAGTGTCATAAAATGTATAAATAAGGGTGCTTTTATGGTATAATTTAAGTAGGAAAGGAGGAATCGTTTTATGCCTTATAAAGCCCTAATAACAAGACTCTATCTAGAGCCTGAACAACACCAGTTTCTGTTATCTTTAATGCGTGCTTCAAGAAGTCTTTATAATCAAGCCCTTTATAATGTGAGACAACATTTTATAAAAACCAATGGCTACTTATCCTATAACGAAAACTATCAACTACTCAAAGACAGTGAACACTATCGTTACTTAAGTACCACTCAAGGTCAAATGGTCATTCGTAAAGTCGATGAAGCGATGAAAGGCTTCTTTGGATCATTGAAGTCAAAAGTCAAACAAACCATCAGACTTCCGAGATACTTAAAGAAAGACACCCATTATCCCATCTATGACCGAATGGTCTATAAACCAAATCATGAA
>Ga0074195_1000140_pt1 | contig 172764 bp, 144 predicted proteins | sample EPASupsiteHSE623_FD_64525 | JGI IMG/M metagenome (GOLD analysis project Ga0074195, IMG submission 64525) | Bioremediated contaminated groundwater from EPA Superfund site, New Mexico - Sample HSE6-23 | ecosystem: Environmental > Aquatic > Deep subsurface > Groundwater > Contaminated ... | reverse complement strand
CTGGGGCATGGGGCCGTCAGCAGCCGAGCAAACCAGAATAGCGCCATCCATCTGGGCCGCGCCGGTGATCATGTTCTTGATGTAATCAGCGTGGCCGGGGCAGTCAACGTGAGCGTAGTGGCGATTCGCCGTTTCGTACTCGACGTGCGCGGTGTTGATCGTGATGCCGCGCGCTTTTTCCTCGGGTGCTGCGTCAATCTGGTCGTAGGCCTTGGCCTGACCGCCAAACTTGGCTGCCAGCACAGTGGTGATGGCAGCCGTCAAGGTGGTCTTACCATGATCGACGTGACCAATGGTGCCGACGTTGACGTGCGGCTTGGTACGTGTGAATTTTTCTTTTCCCATTATCAATTCTCCAAAGAGCTAGTTCCCGTGTACAGGTTTAATGTTTGCACGATGTTGCTGATTCGCCCCGCACGGGAACAGGGCGGCACACCGTCGCAGACAACTTGAAATTATTTGGCGCGCGCTGCCATGATGGCTTCGGACACGTTACGCGGAGCTTCCGAGTAATGCTTGAATTCCATCGTGTAAGTGGCGCGGCCCTGCGACATGGAGCGCAGCGTCGTCGAGTATCCGAACATTTCTGACAATGGAACTTCAGCCTTGATGGCCTTGCCGCCGCCAACCATGTCTTCCATGCCCTGCACCATGCCGCGGCGTGAGGCCAAATCGCCCATCACGTTACCGGCGTAGTCTTCTGGCGTTTCCACCTCAACTGCCATCATGGGTTCAAGAATGACCGGGCCAGCCTTGCGGCAACCTTCTTTGAAACCGAAGATGGCGGCCATCTTGAATGCCAGTTCGTTCGAGTCAACATCATGGTACGAGCCGAAATGCAGCGTGACCTTAACGTCAACGACTGGGTAGCCAGCCAACACGCCTTGCGTGACGGCCTCGTTAATGCCTTTTTCAACCGCAGGGATGTATTCGCGGGGCACCGTGCCACCTTTGATCGCATCCACAAACTCAATGCCCTTGCCAGCTTCATTGGGTTCGATCTTCAACACCACGTGACCGTACTGGCCCTTGCCGCCGGACTGGCGCACAAACTTGCCTTCAGCGTCTTCCACCGTCTTGCGAATGGTTTCGCGGTAGGACACTTGCGGCTTGCCGACGTTGGCTTCCACGCCAAACTCACGCTTCATGCGGTCAACAATAATTTCCAGGTGCAACTCGCCCATACCGGCGATCAGGGTCTGGCCCGACTCTTCGTCGGTCTTGACGCGGAAAGATGGATCTTCTTGCGCCAAACGCTGCAAGGCGATGCCCATTTTTTCCTGGTCAACCTTGGTCTTGGGTTCCACGGCCTGCGTAATCACGGGCTCCGGGAACACCATGCGCTCAAGCATGATGATGGCACTGGGATCGCACAGGGTTTCACCCGTGGTCACATCTTTCAAACCGATACAGGCAGCGATGTCACCGGCGACGATTTCGCTGACTTCTTCGCGGTTGTTGGCGTGCATTTGCACAATGCGACCGATGCGTTCTTTCTTGCCGCGAATCGGGTTATAGACGGTATCGCCTTTTTGCAGCACGCCGGAATAGACGCGCACAAAGGTCAACTGACCCACAAACGGGTCGGTCATCAGCTTGAATGCCAAGGCCGAGAACTTCTCCTTATCGTCTGCCTTACGCACCACTGGATTTTCATCTTCGTCCATACCCTTGACCGGCGGAATATCCACCGGCGACGGCATGAACTCAATCACGGCATCCAGCATGCGCTGCACGCCTTTGTTCTTGAACGCAGAGCCGCAAAACATAGGCTGGATCTCGCTGGCGATCGTGCGCGTGCGGATACCAAACTTGATCTCGGCTTCAGTCAAGTCACCTTCTTCAAGGTACTTGTTCATCAACTCTTCGGACGCCTCGGCAGCGGCCTCGACCATTTTTTCACGCCACTCCTTGGCGCTTTCCACCAAGTCAGCAGGAATTTCGCGGTACTCAAACTTCATGCCTTGTGAAGCCTCGTCCCAAATGATCGCCCGCATTTTGATCAAGTCAACCACGCCAGTGAAGTTTTCTTCTGCGCCGATTGGAATCACCATGGGAACAGGGCTGGCCTTCAGGCGCAACTTCATCTGATCCACGACCTTGAAAAAGTTGGCGCCGGTGCGATCCATCTTGTTCACAAAGGCCAGACGTGGCACCTTGTATTTGTTGGCCTGGCGCCAAACAGTCTCGGACTGGGGCTGCACGCCACCCACCGCACAGTACACCATGCACGCACCATCCAGCACGCGCATCGAGCGCTCGACTTCAATCGTGAAATCCACGTGGCCGGGGGTGTCAATGATGTTGATACGGTGCTCAGGCAGGGACTTGTCCATCCCCGTCCAGAAACAGGTCGTTGCAGCGGAGGTGATCGTGATGCCACGCTCCTGCTCCTGCTCCATCCAGTCCATGGTGGCCGCGCCGTCATGAACTTCACCAATTTTGTGGCTCACGCCAGTATAAAAAAGCACGCGCTCGGTGGTAGTGGTTTTACCGGCGTCAATGTGAGCCGAAATACCAATATTGCGGTAGCGCTCAATGGGGGTATGGCGAGCCATGGTGGATCCTTGGTTGATCTGTATATTTCAAACCACTACCCGCAAAGACTTGTAGCCCTTGCGACGTAGCGTGCGGCTTTCACTCTGTAGGCAGTCTCGAAGGCGATGCGTGAAGCAAGCCAGAGGACTGCGACGGCGAATGAAAGCCGCGCAGTAGCCGTCTTAGAAACGGAAGTGGGAGAAGGCCTTGTTGGCTTCTGCCATGCGGTGAACTTCGTCACGCTTTTTCATGGCGCCGCCACGGCCTTCAGTAGCTTCCATCAACTCGTTAGCCAAGCGCAATGCCATGGATTTTTCACCGCGCTTGCGCGCAGCTTCTTTAATCCAACGCATGGACAGGGCCAAACGACGGACCGGGCGCACTTCAACAGGCACCTGGTAGTTAGCACCGCCAACACGGCGGGACTTCACTTCAACCATCGGCTTGACGTTATTGATCGCCATGGTGAAGGCTTCAACCGGGTCTTTACCTGGGTTCTTCTTTTCGATCTGCTCCAGCGCGCCATAAATGATGCGCTCAGCGACCGCTTTTTTGCCGCCTTCCATGATCACGTTCATGAATTTAGACAGCTCGACATTGCCGAACTTAGGATCCGGCAGGATTTCACGTTTAGGGACTTCGCGACGACGTGGCATTTTTTCACCTCTTAATTGCTTCAGTTGGCATCAAAATTTGACACCGCAAAAACCATATTGGTTTTCACTTACTCGACCCAACACGGGTCACTACGTTGCATCACCGCGCCACGCGGGAAACAACACCTTTTCATCCGACCAAGCGTTGGCTTATTTGGCCTTTGGCTTCTTCGCGCCGTACTTGGAGCGCGACTGCTTGCGATCTTTCACGCCTTGCAAGTCGAGCGAACCACGCACGATGTGGTAACGCACACCAGGCAGATCCTTGACACGACCGCCGCGAACCAGCACGACGCTGTGTTCCTGCAGGTTGTGGCCTTCGCCGCCGATGTAGGAAATAACTTCAAACCCGTTGGTCAGGCGCACTTTGGCGACTTTACGCAGAGCCGAGTTAGGTTTCTTAGGCGTTGTGGTGTACACACGGGTGCACACACCACGACGCTGTGGAGAGTTTTGCATCGCAGGGCTTTTGGACTTGATCGTTTCGACCTCGCGCCCCTGACGTACTAGTTGATTAATGGTTGGCATTGAAAAACGTCCCTAAACGTTTGGTAACTAAAACTTAAATACTTCGAAAACGTGAATCCCTTCGGAAATTCCGAAAAGCCTTCTACTATAGCAGGACAAGGGTTCGTCCGCAATCAACTTTTGAAACCCGTGAGGATTCGTATTGTTGGCGCGCACTCACTTTCAAAACACCCCTGCTTTTACTTGATCCATAGTCGCACGGCGTCCCATGCGCGGCCCAACACACCGGCCTGTTCAACCGCTTCCAGCGCGACCAAAGGCACATCGACCAGCGCCTGTTCACCGCTAGTGACCTTCAAAGTAGCCACTTGTTGACCTTTGACAAAGGGGGCCACCAGGGGATCAGGGCGAACCACCTGCGTTTTGAGTTTGCCTGCAGTTCCCGTGGGAACGGCGACCACAATCGCCAGCGGGCGTCCCAACTTGACCGTTGCACTCTTGCCCTTCCAGACCGCCGGGGATACAACGGCCTGGTTGGCCTCAAACAGTTTGACGGCTTCAAACGCGGTGTAGCCCCAGTTCAGCAGCTTCTGCGACTCATTGGCGCGCGCATTCTCACTGGCCGCGCCCAACACAATGGACAGGAGGCGGCGGCTTCCCGTTGCACCCGGCGAACCAGCGGCAGCACCCGGCGTGCCCAAACTCGCGAAGTCGCGCCTGGCGGTGGCGATGAGGCAATAGCCGGCCGCCTCGGTGTGCCCGGTTTTCAAACCGTCCACCGTAGGGTCGCGAAACAGCAGCAGATTGCGGTTGCTGTCATTGGCAGCCGGGGTTCCCGGGTAGCGGTACTTTTTGATGGCGTAATACGCTACGTAATCCGGGAAATCACGCATCAGCCGGGTGGCCAGGATGCTGAGGTCACGGGCGGTGGTGGTGTGACCGGCCTCGGTCAGCCCTTCCGGGTTTTTGTAACTGGTGGACTTCATCCCGAGTGCCTTGGCCTGCTCATTCATGAGTTGCACGAAACGCTCGGCCGTGCCGCCCACACCTTCAGCCAGCGCCATGGTGGCATCGTTGCCGCTCTGGACGATCATGCCTTTGATGAGGTCTTCCACCGGCACCCTCATCTTGGGGTCGATGAACATGCGCGAACCCGGCATTTTCCAGGCACGCTCACTGACGGGCAGCGTCTGCTTGATATCCAATTTTTTGCTGCGCAAGGCATCAAACACCAGATAGGCCGACATCAGCTTGGTCAGCGACGCGGGCTCCACCGGGACATCAATGTCTTTTTCCGCCAGCAGCTGGTTTGCCGTGACATCAAACAACAGGTAAGAGCGTGCTGCAATTTCGGGGGGTTGCGGCGTTTGTGCTGCGGCAGAGAAACAAACAGCGGCGGCGATGGTAATAAGAAGATTTTTCATGCGGGGAGATAGTTCGCCCGTCGGCCTGACGGCAGACAGGAAATGATTTAATTGCTATTAATAAAATAGCTGCTAGCGCCCATTTGACGGGGTTAGAGGCTAAAAATACTTAACGCCCAAGGGTTGCGGGTATGAGAAGCCGCTCCACCACCTTGCCATTTTTCAGGTGCGACTCCACGATTTCGTCGATGTCATCATTGTCCACGTAGGTGTACCAGACCGCCTCCGGGTAAACCACCGCCACCGGGCCGGCGGCACACCGGTCCAGGCAGCCCGCCTTATTGACCCGCACCTTGCCCGGACCGGCCAGGTCCGCATCCTTGACCTGGCTCTTGCACCGATCGAACCCTTCTTGCGCCTGATGCCGGGCACAGCATTCTTCGCCATTTTTCCGCTCATTGAGACAGAAAAAGATGTGTCGCTCGTAATAGGAATCCACCGGCCGGGCGTCAGCGCTACCGCCCGCTTTGTCGTCGCTATTGTTTTCAGTCATAGCCGCGATTCTAGTTTTTCGGCTCCCGGCCCCAGACCTGCGTCAATATATAGACCAGCGCGACATAGGGCCACAGCCAGCCCAGCCACTGCGCCAGCCCGTGAAAGCGGATGAAACTGCCCTGCTCCCATGTGCTCAATGTTTGCGCAAAATAAGGGCTGGCTGGCGCCTGGTTGAGCAAGCTGAGGTAGATGCCCAGCGCCAGCAACACCAGGGCAGCACTCGCACGCCGCGGCAGCCAGAGTAATAAAACCACCAGCAGAAGCGCAGTAACCAACCCGGCCTTGACCGGCAAACTGAACCACGCCCAAGCGTGCTCCGGACCGTAACTCAAAGCGGCCGAAAGTGCTGTAACGCCGATGCCAAGGGCAAATACCAGCAGCAAAAACAAGGTTCGCCGGCCGGCCGAGCGAATGATGCAAAAGCCCAGCAGGCACGGAATCAGCGCGCCCAACATGACGCAGACCAACTCTGCGGCGGGCACCAGAGGCTGCAGTTCAATATCCCGCACCGGCAACCAGTCCAGAAACGGCGTGTCCTGCAACACATCGGCCAGTGCCGCCTCCAGCCGCTCCAGCACCTGTCCGAGTCCAAACGGCACCGCTGCCGGAAACAGCAAGGCCAGCGGCCACAAGGCCAGCAACACGAGACCACCCCGCGCGTCTGCAACAAACCAGCGCGCCCTGAAACGGCTCCAGTGGTCAATGAATCCCAATTTTTCCATCGCCCAAGCCAGCAGGGCGCCCAACCAGGCGCCCAAGGTATTGAGTGCCAGATCAACATTGGAAGGCACACGGACTGGCAAATAGCTTTGCAGCGACTCCATCGTCAGCGACAGAACGCCCGCCACCAGCGTCGCCAGGACTACGGCGTACCGGGCTCTTCCCGTCCGTAACGCACTGAGCACCAGTAAAAACCCGAGCGGCAGGTACCCCACCACATTGATCGCCACATCAAAACCAGTCCAGTATTTGGGCAGGGGACTGCTTAAAAAAGCCCACGGCACAATGCCTTGGTAACGCCAATCGGCAAATGGATACAGACTGGCGTAAAAAATGAGCCCCACGTAGATCAACGCGAGAGGCCACGCCGAAGTCTTGTGCATTTGCCTCAGCCCGTCAGAACGGCTTGACCACTACCAAAATCACCGCCCCCAGCAGCAGCAGCACCGGGATCTCGTTAAACCACCGGTACCAGATGTGGCTTCGTCGGCTGTCGCCACGCGCCAACTTTTTCAACATCACACTGCAGGCGTGGTGATAACCCAGCGCCAAAACAACCACGAGCAGCTTGGCATGCATCCAGCCATTGCCGGGTCCCCAGCCAATGCCATAGCCAGCCCAAAGCCACACGCCCAGCCCCAGCGCCGGAACTGCAATGAGGGTAGTGAAACGCAGCAGTTTGCGCGCCATCAACAACAGCCGCTCACGCTCGGCCACCGACTCAAGCGGCACCATGGCCAAATTCACAAAGATCCGCGGCAGGTAGAACAAACCGGCAAACCAGCTGGCGACGAAAACAATATGAAGCGATTTAATCCAGAGCATGGGGGCAGTTTAGGCCAAAAAAACCCCAGCACGAGGGCTGGGGTGGTAAGCCTATTTGCTGTCACACATCAAGGCCCCGCTCAGGGAGGAAAAGCGGGAGGCAGCGAACTGCCCATGCGCAATGTAGCAAACTTGATGCGTCCTTTCAAGCTTTTGGGTGAAATATTTTGCCGCCCGCTTGCAAAATCCATTCACCCATTACACTTTTCACCATGACAAAGTATGCCCCTTACCCCCTGGGTCGCCCGCGCCGCTTGCGGCGCGACACGTTTACACGCAACCTGGTCCGCGAAAACGCGCTCACCCCGCACGACCTGATCTACCCGGTTTTTGTTGTTGATGGAAAACAACAACGCCAGGCGATTAACTCCATGCCGGGCGTTGAGCGCCTGAGCCTGGATCTGCTGTTGCCGGTCGCCGAAGCGTGCGTCAAGCTTGGCATTCCGGTCATGGCGCTGTTCCCGGTTATCGATCCGGCGCTGAAAACGCCGGACGGGCGGGAAGCCCTGAACCCGGATGGCCTGGTGCCTCGTGTGGTGCAGGCTTTGAAAAAGGAATTCCCCGATCTGGGCGTCATGACCGACGTGGCACTGGACCCCTTCACCAGCCATGGGCAGGACGGTCTGCTCAGTGACACGGGCTACGTCCTGAACGACGAAACGGTGGAAGTGCTGGTGAAACAGGCACTGACACAAGCCGGCGCCGGCGTGGACATCGTGGCGCCCAGCGACATGATGGATGGCCGCATCGGTGCCATCCGCCAGGCGCTGGAGGCGAATCACTTCATCCACACCCGCATCATGGCCTACAGTGCCAAGTACGCCAGTGCGTTTTATGGACCTTTCCGTGACGCCGTCGGCTCGGCCGGCAATCTGGGTAAAAGCGACAAAAAGGTGTACCAGATGGACCCTGGCAACTCCGACGAGGCGCTGCGCGAAGTGGCCATGGACATAGCGGAGGGCGCCGACATGGTGATGGTCAAGCCCGGCATGCCGTATCTCGACGTGGTCCGCCGCGTCAAAGACGAGTTCAAGGTGCCCACCTTTGCCTACCAGGTCAGCGGCGAATACGCCATGCTCAAGGCCGCCGCCCTCAACGGCTGGCTCGACCACGATGCCGTCATGATGGAAAGCCTGCTGGCCTTCAAACGCGCCGGTGCCGATGGGGTGCTCACCTACTTTGCGCTGGATGCTGCTCGATTGCTACAAAAATAATAGCTACTTACGCATTAGCGACGGGGGCTAGGGTGGGATTTCTTATATAAACTGGTGACAAAGACCCGATGCGAATTTTCACCATCAGCGGCAGCAGCGTCGCCGAGACTGATGCGCTGACCCCGCTGGCCAACGTGCGGCTGCCGGAACAGGGCTACTTGTGGATTGCTTGCGAGCGCCGCGAGTTCGAGCTCATGCAGGCGCCAATCCAGGCCGCACTGCAGGCCCTGTGCGGCATGCAACTGGTTGACTTGCATATTTCCGACCTGCTGAACCCGCAGTTGCCCTCGCGCTACGACTACACCTCGCAGTACGACATCCTGGTGTTCCGCCGCCTGGCCACCGGCAGCACGGAGACCACCCCCGCGCAACCCGGCCAGCCACTGCGGCATTTGCCAGCGCGCGGTGGCCCGCCCATTTTGCGGCGCATCGACACCAGCCCGGTCGGCTTTGCCGTGTTCGATCACATCCTGCTGACGGTGCACCCGACCGATTGCGCGGTGCGCGATGCCTATGCCGCCAAGCTGTTGAATTCGGCGGCGGCGGAATCGCACGCGGCCGGGTCGCGCCTGCCCGGCAGTCCGGCCGACCTGATGCTGCGCATCGTCAACCAGATGGTGGATGGCTACCTGGAACTGCGGCGCGAACTCACCCACCAGCTCGACCACTGGCAAGCTGAATTGGTCAACCCCAAGACACGCTTCAACAATTGGGCCGCCCTGCTGGACGCCCGGCTGTCGCTGCACCATCTGGACGAGATTTGCGAAGACCAGCGTTCCGCCGTGCAGGACTGGATCGAAGCCCTGAAAACCTGGCCCGAGGCTGCCACGCCCGGCGGCCAGCGCGAGCGCGACCTGCTGCAGGTGCGCAGCCGCGATGTGCTGGAGCACATTGAGCGCGTCGTTAACCATGTGCGGCGGCTGGAGCAAAGTGCCGAGACCGCCGTGCAGATGCACTTCAACGCCCAAAGCCACCGCACCAACGAGATCATGCGAACCCTGACGGTGCTGACAGCCATCTTTCTGCCCTTGAACCTGATCGCCGGCATTTTTGGCATGAACTTTGAATTCATTCCCTTGTTGCACCTGTCCAATGGCTTCTGGATTGCCATGATCATCATGCTGCTGACGGCATCCGGGCTGCTGCTGTTTTTCTGGCGCAAACGCTACCTGGAACGTTCGGCGCGCTGAATCGCCTTCACCCTGTCTGCACAGACGGCTCAGAAGTCATGGCGCCGCCGACGCAGCAAACGGGGTTGCCAGTTGCTATAAAAACAAGAGCTGCTTACGCAAGCGCTACGGGGGCTAGAGGCCGAAAACCCTTGTAAATACCGGCGCACGACAGGAGATCAACCCACATGCCGGGCGAAGAAGGCCAGCGTACGCTCCCGCGCCAGCGCGGCGGCCGTGGCGTCATAGGCACTGCGATGGTCGCAGTTGAAACCATGGCTCGCCGGGTAAAGGCGCACATCCACTTCAGGGTGTGCCTGTTTGAAGGCCTCAACGCCTTCCAGCGGGATCGATTTATCCTGATTGGCAAAATGCGCCAGCACCGGGCATGTCGGCGTGAGGGCGGTCTCGACGGCACTGGTCATACCGGCCCCGTAGTAGGGCACCGCAGCACTCACGCCCGACAGCAGGCAGGCCGCGCGCCAGGTCAGCAGACCGCCCCAGCAATAGCCAACCAGACCGACTTTTCCGGCCGAACCCGCTTTCGCGGCGTAATCGATGGCGGCTTGAATATCCGGCATCACGCCCGGTGACGGCAGCCCTTCCACGGCAGCCTTCAAGACCACACCCGCCGCCACGTCCTCCGGGGTGTAGCCCAGTTCAACGCCCGGCCTCACCCGGTGAAAGGTGGCCGGTGCCACGGCCAGAAATCCAAGCGCAGCAAAGCTATCGGCCACCGCGCGAATATGCGCATTGACACCAAAAATCTCCTGCAGCACGACGACCGCCCCTTTGGCCGGTCCGGCCGGCCGCGCCTCGTAGGCGGGAAATTTGAAGCCATCTGCTGCCGTCAATTCAATGAAGTTAGCCATAGACATACCTTTTAAATTTTTTGTTCAGTCGGGGTTCAGCTTGCGCTCGACGAAATCAAGCCGGTCCTGGCCCCAGAAAATTTCACCGTCCACACCGTAACTGGGCGCACCAAACACACCCGCGTCAATCGCCGCCTGGGTATTGGCGTCGTATTGGTCCTGCACGGCCCGACTGTGCGATTGCGCCAGCCGCTCGGAAGGCAGACCGCACTCAACCAGCAACTCCGCCAGCGTTTGGGCATCCGCAATGTCACGTTGCTGCGCCCAGACGGCGGAGAACACGGCACCACTGAGACGCATGGCAGCCACAGCGCCGTCCTGCAAATCCGCAGCGATGATCAGGCGCGCCGCATCGTCTGAGGCCACCGGAAAGTAAGACGGTTGCAGATTCAGGGGCAGTTTCAAAAAATCGCGGAAACGGGCGAGTTCCAGCAGCCGGTAAGCCTGGCGCTGTGGCGCGCGCTTACCGAGCGGCAAGCCACCGGAGACCGGAAATATTTTGCCGAAGTCGGCCGGTAACAGGCGAATGACGGCATGCGACGCCTTGGCTATCGCAGCAAAACGCGCATGCCCCAAATAGGTCCAGGGGCTTTGCGGGGCAAAGTAGTAATCAATGGTTTTGTTCAAGTCATCTCCTGCTTGATGTTTTCTGGGGTCTTGTTTTTGATATTCCGGCTAACATGAGCTCAACTCAAGCGTCTGTTTTTACCTCATATTTTCTTAACCGGCAGGAAGCACCATGAACCCAATCCTCCTGATCACCGGCGGCTCGCGCGGCATTGGCGCGGCTACCGCCCTGCAGGCCGCGCAACGGGGTTATACCGTGGCCGTCAACTACACCAGCAACGAAGAGGCGGCGGACGACGTGGTGCGGCAGATTCGCGCCAGCGGCGGCAACGCCATCACGGTGCAGGCCAATGTGGCCATTGAGTCGCAGGTGCTTGCGATGTTCGACAAAATCGACGACACACTGGGGCGACTGACCGCACTGGTCAACAACGCCGGCGTGCTCGATGTGGCAGCCCGCGTCGATGAAATGAGCGTGGCACGCCTCAAACGCATGTTCGACATCAATGTGCTGGGGGGCTTTTTATGCGCGCGGGAGGCGGTGCTGCGCATGAGCACGCGCCACGGCGGTGCTGGCGGAGCCATTGTCAACGTGTCCAGCGTGGCAGCACGCCTGGGTGGCGCCAGCCAGTATGTGGACTATGCCGCCAGCAAGGGCGCGATTGACGCCTTCACCGTGGGACTGGCCAAAGAAGTGGCCCTGGAAGGCATTCGCGTCAACGCCGTGCGGCCCGGCATTATTGAAACCGACATCCATGCCTCCGGCGGCCAGCCCGAGCGGGCACGCCAGATGGCGCCGATGGTGCCCATGCACCGCGCCGGCAGCGCACTGGAGGTGGCGCAGGCGATTGTGTGGCTGCTGTCGGCGGAGTCCAGCTACACCACGGGTGCGCTGCTGGATGTGGCGGGCGGCCGGTAAAGCAGCCTGAACCGGGCACTTTAAATCATCGTCCCGCGAAATTGGCGTCGCTTTGGACCTCACTCTGCGCGGGGGCCGCGCCACGGAGCCGACCGTTTACATGGAACACAAACACTTTCCCTGAGCGCCTTGTGCCCCGCATGTTTCATCAATCGGCAGAGCGGGGCCTGTGGCACTCAGTTGCGGTCTTGTTTGTTCGGACGATGGGGCGCCACGTAGATCTTCGGCGGCGTCAAGGCAGGCACGATGATCGGCATTTGCTCCGGCACGACAGTCGGTTTTTCAACTGGCACTGACGCTGGCAAGATGGACAGCAGTTCGGCCGGTGTCTTAGCCAGCACTACGGTTGGCATCCAGGCCGGCACGACAACCAGCGACGCCGCCGGCGTGACGACCTCCTCTCCGCCCAGCATCTCTTCAGACACTATGACCGGCGCTGTGCCCGACGTTTCACCTGGCACGATGACCGGCTCAACGGGCGGCACTACAACCGGTGGCGGGACCAGTGGGAGCACCGTCAACGCGCCGTTGACATAGCCAATGGTGTAGTTGGATGGCGTGAAAGTGCCGCCGGTGGCGATGCTTGGCGTGATCGGATACGGACTGTTCGCCACGCTGGCGGCCGCCACCGTGCCGGGGCTCGTCTCGGTGACGCTGCCGACGGTTTCACCATACACCAAGCCCGCCGTGGTGAAGGCTGTCAGCGTTGGCGTCTGGCCGTATATCTTCGAGGCATCGCTCGCCGTCACTGTCAGGTTGGCCTGGGTGATGTCCGCTGTCGTCGCCGCCGTGGTGTTGAAGCTGTAGTTGCCGGCATCGGTATTGCTCAGACTGATGCCCGATACGTTGACGGTCTTGCCGTTGGCAACGTTCTTGTCCAGATAAGCCGCACTGGTGTAGCCCGTGGTCAGTACATCACCGGCCACCCGGTTGTCTGCCAGGATTGCGGTTGCATCCAGCAAACCGTTATAGACTCTATTCACGCCAGTTGCACTGACGGTCAGGTTGCGAGCGTTGACCGTCAACTCATTAAGCGAAGCGACATTGTCGGCGAAGGTGTAGCCCCGGCTGCTGAGCAAGCCGTTGCTATAGGAAACATCATGGCTGCCCACCGTGTAGTTCCCTGACGTTGAAGTCGTGCCGGCGACGTTGAAGGTTGCCGTGCCGCTGATGCCCGCCGTGCCACTGGTGTCGCCATGAAGGAAGCCAGTGTAGTTGGGCGTGAAGGAGGGAACTGTGCCGTAGATTACGGTTTGCGTGCTCGGCGTGACTGAAAGCACCGGCGTTACGCTGTAAAGATTCCAATTACCTCTGGATGCATAATCCGGTGTCGTGCCGGTATAGGACTGGGCGTAGTGCCAGTTGGCCGCCGTCATACCGTTTAGTGTATCCAATGCCGGGGAAGTGGAATACACCCACCATTGCCTAGCAGTAATCGGCGCCGCAACACCAGAGTTGTTAGTGAAGTTACCGCCGTTTGCTACCAACGTCACATTGCTTGAACCTTCAGCGATTGCAGAATCGACATTGATAGCAAGGCTGCCAGCATTGTTCACTGTCAGACCGGCTGAGGTAATCGCGTTCAGACCCAACGTTGCTGCAGTATTGGCCAGTCTCACAGCACCGGTATCGGTTGCGCCGAAGTTGGTCACCGCGTTCGCACCATCCAAGGTCGTGCCGCCCACCGCAGAGGTAGTCAGCGTGCCCGCTGTGATACTGCCACTGCCACCAACGCCTTCGCTGATCGTGCCTGTTGAAGTCAGTCCAACAGCACCCGCCCCAGTGTTCACTGCACCGTTCACGGTGATCGCTGTAGTACCGCTTACGCCAACACGATCTGCGGTAAGTGCACCAATGTTCAGGGAGCTTACACCCCCTCCAGTAAAGTTGGCTGCACCTGATGTCGTTCCTGACAGAGAATCAACACCTCCGCCGCCTGTCATCAGGCCAGACAAAGTACCGCCCGCAAACGTGAAGGTGTCTGCTCGTGTACCGCCCGTGAGGTTGGTGATCGCCGAGAAGGTCGTGGTCGTGTTCAACGTACCCGCATTTGCACCCGTGCTCGTCCACGCGTTGGCGCCGTCCGTCGCCATGATCGTGTCAACACCACCGCCACCTGCAATCGTGCCGTTGAAGGTCGGTACACCGGCGGCCAGCGTGAAGGCATCCGTGCTGCTGCCACCGGTCAGGTTCTGAATCGCCGAGAAGGTCAGCCCACCGACGGTACCCGCGTTCGGACTCGAAACGGTCCAGGCGTTCACGGCGTTGCGGCCTATCAATATGTCAGCCCCGCCGCCACCCGCTAGAGTCGCAGTAATCGCGGGGGCGCCGGAGAAGTCAAACGTATCGTTTCCAGCACCGCCATTGATATTGACGGCGGTACCCGTGATGGCCGCCGTCGTTGCGAACGTGCCTGCAGCCGACTGAGCAAAATTGATGGTCGTCGAGCCCGTCGCCGTAACTACGCCGTTGACAGTCATGTTGCGAACCGCATTCAACTGCGCATCACCGCCAGCGGTAATCGTGCCGCTCGTAGTCAAATCGCGAGGCGAATATATTCTCAGAACTCCACCCGCCGAGGTCACGGCCCCGACAGTGGCATCCTCTACCTCCGTAACACCAGTCGCCGGACTGTAGGTACCCGGCGTGTTCGTTGCCACATGGATACCGACAAGCGCAGCGGCGCTAAGCGTTACGGCGTGACCCGTATCCAGACTGATGTTGGTGAACGAGCCCCCCGTTCCATCGATGATTTTGCCCGCAGCTGCTGCGATGTTCACTGTGCTAGCAGCAGTGACTATCCCGCCCGCGGCAGTGCCAAGCGTGATATCGCCGGCGGCGGAGTTCGCGATGGTGATCGAACGGCCCGAAGAAACGGTACCAAGCGTCACTGCGTTGGCTTCGGTAATGACGATGTCGCTGCCGGCTACGGCATTCAGAGTGCCCACATCCGTCTTGAGGGCGCCCGCGCCGCCCACGCCGATCGTGGTATTCGCCACGAGATTGGCGGTCACCGCAGTGAGAGTCGATGGGTCGGTTCCCTTGACGATTGAGCTACCAATGATCGTTGCATTACCTAAACTGCCAGCGACCGCATTGATCGCTGCATCGAGCTTCACCAGACCGGTGTGATTTATCGTCACATTGCCGCCGGCCGTCGTAATCGCGCCTGCGGTGGTGTTGTTGAAATTGACGCCAGAACTGGCGAACGTACCCGTACCCGTGGTGATCGCCGCGCCAACTTTTACGTTGCCCGTGTGAGTGAGCGTGACGTTTCCGCCAGTCGTCGTGAAAGCGCCGCCGGTATTGTCGAAATTGACGCCGCTGCTCTGGAACGTCCCGCCGAGCGTGTCGATCGCACCGCCAACTAAGACGTTACCGGAGGCAGGATTCTGGTCGTTCTGACCGGCCGTATTGTCATTCGCCCGCAACGATACGTTGAGCACTCCGCCACCGGACGTAATTGCGCCGGTCGTCGTGATCGTGCCCGCGGCGATCATCGTGAGATTTCTGGCTGTAGCGGATGTTGTTGTAATTGCAGGGGTCAGCGTAATGTCGCCCGCTTCGAGACCAGAGCCATTGGCAGCGGCCGTCGTAATCGTTACAGAAGTGCCGCCGTTTAGCTGCCCTTCGATGGTGGCCACATCGATGTTTGCGCCGGTGGCGTTCGGAGTAAATAAGGGGCCAGCGGGTACATCGATAGACGTGGTCCCTCCGGTAGTAATCGTGACGTTCCACGGATCAATTAGCCAGTTGCCACCCTGACCCCGTGGTGCGCGTAGGTCGAGTTGCATCCCGGTGACGTCGAGCTGGTTGTGGCTGGATGTCTCCACGAACCCCCCGTCTCCACCTGCCGCACCGCCACGCGCCGACACAGAACCATAGATACGCGTGACATCTTCCGACCACAGGGCGATGCTGCCGCCATTGCCTTTTCCGGTGGCATCGGCATTAATCGACGCACCCGGAGCAACGTACGTGGCGCTTGCGTTCTGCTCGGGGCCGGCGCCATGGAAATTTCCGCCGACCAGCACTGTCCCGCCGCCCGCGTCGCCGGAGGCATTGATGTTCCCACCGAACAGGCCGACGTGGTGGCCGGTCACTGTGACGTTGCCGCCGGTCTGCCCCGCGCCCGTGCCGGATGCGTCCAGGGTACCGCTAATGGTCACCGTGCCGCTCTGCATGTCGCCCAGCAGCCTGATCGTGCCGTTGTGGTTTTGAATCGTCTGTGCCTGGATCACGCCGGTGTTGTTGACCGCGCTCTGCAGCAAGCTGCCCGCGGCCTGCGCGGTCAGCAGGACTTGGCCGCCGTCGGCCTGGATCAGACCACCGTTTTGTACCAGCGCGTTCACCGCGCCTTGGTTCACCGTGACATTGAGCAGACCGTCGCCAGCCACGTCGAGGGTGACGGCGGTGCCGGCGGCAAGCGCCACCGTGCCGAGTTTGGCCGAGATGATGCCGTCGTTGCCGACGTTGGCACCCAGCAGCGCCACATAGCCGCCGTCGGCGTTGATCGTTCCCTGATTGAGGACCGTGCCACTGCCGGTGCCGGAAAATTTGTAGCTGCCTGCCATGAAATCACTGTCAGTGATATTCAGGGTGGAGGCAACCAGCCCGCCGACATTGACCGATGCCCCCTTGCCGAACAGGATGCCGTTTGGATTCACCAGAAACACTTTGCCGTTGGCCGACAGACTGCCCAGGATGCTCGAAGGATCCGAACCCAGCACCCGGTTGAGCGCTACCGAGTTGCTGTTGGGCTGCACGAACCGGACTGCTTCTCCCCGTGCGATGTTGAAGCTCTGCCAGTTGATCGCCGCGTTCTGCGTCGACTGGGTGATGGTCGTGTTGCCCGCACCACTGCTGATACTGGCGCCACCGGCCGCAACGACGCCGCCTGCGGGCAGTGCATGGACATTCGCGCCGAATGACAGCATCACGGAAACTGCCAAGGCTTGCAGGGTAAAGCGCGCACTCGCACCCGTGACGCTGGTGCAAGGGGATGCTTTTTTACCCGCGCTTTTGGCGTTTTCGGAAACGGCGACAAAAGTGCCGGTCGTGTCGTTCCAGATGGATCGGTAAGTACAGTTCATGGGGTCACTCCATTTTTTTAGAATGTTTGTGAAATAATTTACTGGTGGAGCCGACTCGCTCGTTAAGTCTAAACTGATCAATTCAAATTGTCGACCCGAGAAGTTGGCGTCGATTGGGGGACAACCTGCGCAGACAGTCGTTGGCTCGCGGTCTCAGTCGCGCGCGCTCGTCGACGTCATACGAAGCGAATACTTTTTCTGCTGACCGGGTTTCCGGCAGCACGTAGACAATGCCGTTCGTCCCGGTAAAAGCCCGACTCACCACGCTTTTATAGAACTTTGCCGGAACATTGATGCAGCCATAAGAAATACGGTTGTCGAGCGGCGTCGGCGTCGCCAAGCGCTCTGCGCGGTGCTCCTTGACGTTGCTCGTGATCACCGGATGCAGCGAGATCGCGGCTTAGTAGTCGACCCAGAGCATTTCCTTGCCATGAAGATTGCGGTCCAGCGCGGCTACAAAGCGACCCGCCGGCGTGGTGCGCTCTTCGGGGAGAATAGTCGATAACTTTCGCTCGCCGATGCCGAGGACGGAGTCGTCGCCCACCGCCAAGCCGAGCAGCGCGGAGGCCGCGCCGCGGAGCCGCCCATTGGCATGAAAGACATACACTTTGGCATCTATCTTGTCGACAATCAAGAACGGCAAGCCGCGGTTGTCATCCGAATCGACGACCCAGTCTGCTATGTGCCGAGTGTCGAGGGACTCGTGTTCCCGCTCGAAGTTTGCCCGTTTTGCACGATGTGTTGCCACGGGTTCCGACTCAGTCGTGACGGCGGCTGCCGCGCTTTGATGCGTAGACAATGCGCGGTTTGGGTTGGCCAATTGCACATCATCGTTCGCCGCGAACGCGGAGTGTGAGCTCAAACTGGCGGCCAGCAGACCAAGGCAAATTCCTTGGTCATGGTCACCGCGAGTGAGCGCACGCTCCCTGAGCGCTGGTGTCTCAACGCTGCCAAAAAGTGAGGCCCGATCCTTTTTCTAGTTGTTGTCATATGATCGTCCGAGCCGCAGGAAATCAAGCCTGCCGATCACGACCGCACAGGTGCCACCCGCCGGATCAGGAACCCGACGCCAGCTTCTCGACATAGGAACGCAGATTGGCTTCGATGCGCGGACGCTCGGAAGCGGGCAGATACCCCTCCGCCAGAAGACGCTCCACGGCGGCTTCGCCTTCCGCCAATGGGCCGACCCAGTACGCCGCGATGCCAAGTTCATCGAGGCTCTGCCAGCGATAGACGGCGGCGTCGATGAATAACACGTCGAACGGGTACGGGATCGCGGCGGCCTGCCTGGCGAACAAATAGGCGAGGGCCAATTCGTCGCGCTCGCGATGGTAGCGGGCAAGCTGGCAGAGCGGCTCGGCGCGGCTCGGGCGGGATTGGTAGGCGTCGAGGTAGGCACTGCGCACCTCCGGCACGGACGCACCGAGGCGCTCGCTCAACCGCGCGATCTCGTAGCGCGAATACCAAACCTCCTCCTCCCAGCCCCCCATGGCGGCGCGCCGTCGATAGGCCTCGCGTGACTTTACGAATTCGCCGGCGTCGCGCCAGCTCTGCGCGAGATAGAAGGCGTAGCGGGCGTTGCCGGGTTCTTCGGATAATGCCATCTCGAGCACCGCCGCGTCCTTGCGATAGGTATCAGGGTCACGGCTACGCGCACCCTCGTTGCGTCGGTCAATCCACGCGCCCGGAAGCCTCTCGATCCGATGAGGCGAATCGGAGGTGAGGTACTCATGCAGAACTCCGACATAGCGCCAGCGCAGTCGATCCGCCATCAGAACGCACACGGCGTACTCGGTCCCGGCGCTACGGTGCGTAACGTAATAGGCATCGGCGGTGAGCTCAGGCCAACGCCAGCCTTCGGGCGCGCAGAAAATGTTGTCCGCGTCCATGATCAGGATGTAGTCGGCCTTGCCGCGCGCGAGTTCGAGCGCCTCGGTACGGTTGTGCCCGAAGTTGCGCCACGGTCGCTCGTGCAACTCGCCCGGAATGTCGGCAAAGTGCGCACGAATGATGTCCTGCGTACCGTCGGTGGAGCCAGTGTCCACGATCACCCAATGATCGACGAACGGCCGGACCGAATCGAGGCAACGGCGGATGACGTGCGCCTCGTTCTTGACGATCATATTGAGACAAACACTGGTTGGCATGGTCGATGCATCCTGAAAACGTAGACTTCGAGGATACCGTGATTCGCTGAAATTTTCACGGCGCCGCGTTGGGGAAAGGTGCCGCGATCGACTGAGAGAAACGTAAAATTCACCCCCCTATTCATCTGCGCGCGGCGGACGCGGCAAGTATGCAACCGTGCTGGTCATGTTCTTCTGGTCGACAATGTTGCGGCCCCCTTTCCGGGAATCGTCTCGGTCATCAGAAGGCGGTCCCATCGATGCGCGTAACCGAGCAGCGGCCGTTTCCCTCGCCACACCCGCACGCAACCCAATACTCAGATGGAGAACCACGCGATGATTCGCGCTATTACCTGCTTCGCCGTCAAAGCGTGTCTCGCAATACAGGGACGCTACTGAAGCGCTCCCGGTCATGCCGGTCGTCACACTCAATGCAGAGCGGCTGCGGCGGCGACCTGCGCGGGCAAGCGTTGGCTCGCGGTCTGCAATCGTGCGCGCTCGTCGACGTCATACGAAGCGAAGACTTGTCGAGCCGACCGGGTTTCCGGCAGCACGTAGACAATGCCGCTCGTCCCGGTAAAAGCCGGGTGCACTACGTTCTTGAAGAATTCCGCCGGAACATTGATGCAGCCATAAGAAATACGGTTGTCGAGCGGCGTCGGCGTCGCCAAGCGCTCTGCGCGGTGCTCCTGGACGTTGCTCGTGATCACCGGATGCAGCGAGATCGCGGCTTTGTAGTCGACCCAGAGCATTTCCTTTCCATGGAGATTATGGTCCAGTGCGGCCACAAAGCGGCCCGCTGGCGTGGTGCGCTCCTCGGGGCGAATGGTTGCTAACTTTCGGTCGCCGATGCCGGGGACGGAGTCGTCGCCCACCGCCAGGCCGAGCAGCGCGGGGGCTGCGCCGCGGAGCCGACCATCCGCATGGAACACAAACACTTTGGCGTCCGTCTTGTCGACAATCACGAACGACAAGCCGCGGTTGTCGCCCGAATCGACGACCCAGTCTGCCACGTGCCGAGCGTCCTGGGAGGCGCGCTCCCGCTCGAAGTTCGCCCGTTTTGCACGATATGCCAGCACGGGTTCCGACGCGGTCGTGGCGGGAACTGCTGCGCCTTGATGCGCGGACAATGAGCGGCTCGGGTTGTCCAACGGCGCAACGTCGTTTGCCGCGAACGCTGGGTGCGCGCTAAAACTGGCGGCCAGCAGGCCCAAGAAAATTCCTTTGGCCAGGGTCGCCGCGATCAAGCGCACGTTCCCTGAGCGCCTTGCGCACTGCATCGTCACCGAAACGCGCAGCGCGATCCTTTCTCTATTGCTTTTCATAAGATTGCCTTGGCACATGACTGCAAGTGGCCCCGGCGCGTATGTTTCATCCATCGGCGCAGCGAGGCCTGCGGCTCTCAGTTGCGGTCTTGTTTGGGTGGACGATGGGGCACCACGTAGATCTCCGGCGGCGTTTGCTCGGGCACGATAACCGGCGTTTCAACTGGCACGACGGGCGGCACGAGGGTCAGCAGTTCAGGCAGCGTCTCAGCCAGCACGACGGTGGGCACCCCGGGCGGCACGTAGACCAACGGGATGATCGGCAGTACGCCTAGCCTCTCTTCCGGCTTGGTGTCGCCTATTCCGCCTGCTGGGCCTGTTGCACCGGTAGCACCGGTAGCACCTGTGCCGCCAGTAGCGCCTGTCGCACCTGTTGCGCCTGTGCCGCCTGTAGCACCTGTAGCACCTGTCGGACCTGTCGGACCTGTCGGACCTGTCGGACCTGTCGGACCTGTCGGACCTGTCGGACCTGCTGCGGCAGTGATATTCCCGCTTGTTTTTTGAACGATAGGCGCGCAGCAAGAAATCGGAAGGGCAAAATTAGTCACATTACTAAGGTCAAAGCCGGTAAACGTGACTGGCGTCTTCCCTGGGGTGGCCGTGGAATCGAAATAGCCGGAACCAGTAGAACCAGTACCAGTCAGCGCCACGCCGATAGGGCGAACGCCGTTGGCGTCAGCCTTCAACAATCCTGTAAAGGCTGCCGTGGTGGAGCCGCCTTGGGTCTGGTCCACTACTTCGGGGAACACCAGCCTCTGTACGGTCAGCGGGGTGCCCGCGTCGAATTTACCCGCAAAATCTGTCACCGTCGCCGTGTATGAGAGCGGATTGTAAATAATAGTGACTGGTGCGGCAGTGCCTGACGCCCCCCCTTGCGTAACGGTAATGGTGGGCACAATGTTCACCGCACCGGCAAGCCCCGGTCCAGTCGCAGCGGTACCGGCGATCAGTGACATGCCTTGTCTCACGCCGAGGCTCGCGAGGGACTCGGTGGCAACAGCGGTGCCCCTGGTCAGCGTCATGGCCGCATTTATGTTTATGTCGCCACCGGCGCAAATTGCAACGTTTCCGTCGGTCGTCGTCATGGCCCCGTTCACGAGGACATTGCCCCCGGCGCTCAATAAAACACTGCCATAGGTCGTCGTGATCTGCGAACCAACACTAAGCGGTTCAACTGTGATATTTTGCCCACAACACACTACCAAGTTTCCATGGGTGGCGGTGATGGCCGCGTTGATGTCGACACTCCCAGAGGCGTTCAACGTCAGCGTCGTCGCCGCATTGGTGCCCGCGGCTCCGTTCCACTCGATCGCCGCACCTACGGTGATATCACCAAATCCGCTTCCGGTGCTCGTTGTTTTAATGGTGATGTCGGTGGCGGTCAGGGCGGCCACGAGTTCGCCGACGTTTATGTTGGACGAGCTCGCGCCCGCGGTCGGCGTGAAGACGCCGCCGGTGTTCGTATCGTTAGACGTTGTATCGGCCGTGATCGTCACATCGGCCGGGTCGAGCAGCCAGGTGCCGGCCTTGCCATTCGGTGCGCCGGCATTGATGCTGATGCCCGCCACGTCCAGCCAATGGCCGGAGGTTTCGATCAGACCGCCGTCACCGCCCTGCGCACCGCCGCGCGCCGTGATGCTGCCGTAAGCGCGCGTCGAGTCGTTTGACCACAGCACGGCCGTGCCGCCGTGGCCATGGGTGATGGCGTCAGCGCTGATCGTTGAGTCCCCGCTCATGTAAGTTGCGGAGGCATTCTGCACTGAGGGGCTCTTGCCCTGGAAGCCGCCGCCGACGAGTACCGTCCCGCCACCGGCGTCGCCGGAGGCATTGATGTGCCCACCGAACAGGCCGACGTGATGGCCGGTCACCGTGACGCTGCCGCCGGTCTGCCCCGCGCCCGTGCCGGATGCATCGAGTGTGCCGCCCACGTTCACAGTGCCGCTTTGCATGTCGCCCAGCAGCCTGATCGTGCCGTTGTGGTTTTGAATCGTCTGTGCCTGGATCACGCCGGTGTTGTTGACCGCGCTCTGCAACAGGCTCCCCGCGGCCTGCGCGGTCAGCAGGACTTGGCCGCCGTCGGCCTGGATCAGACCGCCGTTTTGCACCAGCGCATTCACCGCGCCTTGGTTCACCGTGACATTGAGCAGACCGTCGCCAGCCACGTCGAGGGTGACGGCGGTGCCGGCGGCAAGCGCCACCGTGCCGAGTTTGGCCGAGATGATGCCGTCGTTGCCGACGTTGGCACCCAGCAGCGCCACATAGCCGCCGTCGGCGTTGATCGTTCCCTGATTGAGGACCGTGCCACTGCCGGTGCCGGAAAATTTGTAGCTGCCTGCCATGAAATCACTGTCAGTGATATTCAGGGTGGAGGCAACCAGCCCGCCGACATTGACCGATGCCCCCTTGCCGAACAGGATGCCGTTTGGATTCACCAGAAACACTTTGCCGTTGGCCGACAGACTGCCCAGGATGCTCGATGGATCCGAACCCAGCACCCGGTTGAGCGCTACCGAGTTGCTGTTGGGCTGAACGAACCGGACCGCTTCTCCCGATGCGATGTTGAAGCTCTGCCAGTTGATCGCCGCGTTCTGCGTCGACTGGGTGATGGTCGTGCTGCCCGCACCGCTGCTGATACTGGCACCACCGGCCGTTACGACGCCACCCGCGGGCAGTGCATAGACATTCGCGCCAAATGACAGCATCACGGAAACTGCCAAGGCTTGCAGGGTAAAGTGTGCACTCGCATGCTTGGCACTTGTGCAGGACGAGCTTTTTTTCCCCGCGCTTTTGGCGTTTTCGGAAACGGCGACAAAGGTGCCGGTCGTGTCGTTCCAGATTGATCGGTAGGTACAGTTCATTGGGTCCTCCAGTATTCTTAAATTGCTTGTGGTGTCAGTGTTTGGTTCCGCTCACCCTGCTCAAAAATATTTCACAGCCTGTATCCAGAATCGGCCCGATGCGTCCGGGGCCGACGTCGCCACTTCATCGCCTAGCTTGAAGGCGTAGTACGCCCGCACCATAAAATTGTTGGGGTCCGACCAGTTGAATCCCACCCCGGCGCCGCTCAGGGTTCTGTTGTTCGGCCCGGCACCCGACCAGGGACCGGGATTCTTGTTGATGGTCACGCTACCGGTATCGACAAAGGCGATCAACTGCATCTGTCCAGGCAGTCGTTCGGAGAACTTCGGCAGTTGCAGTCTGGCTTCCAGCGTCAGTACATAGCCCTCATCCGCATAGGTTTCGCCTTCGGGGTAGGCCCGCACGGCGTACATGCCACCCAGTTCCATCTTTTCTGAAACGTCCAGGTTTTTCGACGCGAGTTGCCCGTTGATGGCGGCGGAAAAGGAGATCGACTCGGTTACGCTCTGCAGCCGCATGGCACTGAATCCGAGCTTGTCGAAATGGCCGTTGCTTTGCGGACCCGCGGCATCTGCCGCCAGCGCCGTAGGGATGAGGCCCGAGGAACCTGTGATATCGATGTCGCCAGTAGACCAAGTGAGCGAATAAGTGCTCAGCCCCCCACCGCCAAAATTATCACGATGGTCGCCGTACAGACTGGCCATCAACACGTGTGCCTTCTTGTCGGTGACCGCCCCGGTCGAGTCCACCTTGTCTTGAAACGTCTTGTCGTCGTAGGCGAGTCCGGCGTAGAGATTGTTGTTGCGCGAGCGGATCAGGGGATAGCTGCCATAGATGCTCGCGACCTCCGCCGTGCCGTTGGCTTGCAGGCTTTCAAACTCTTGACCTAGTTCATATCTCAGGGCGCTGTAGGCGACCCCGGCCGTGGCTTTACCGAATTGCATCTGGTACGAAGCGCGGGCATAGTTCAGCCCGGCGCCCGACGTCAGTACGCGCAACGAGGCGACGTCGCCGTGGCCGGTCGGCTCATTGAGGTTAATCGTTGCCCCGATGCGGTTCGAGCCGGTGTAACGGTTGCCAGCGTTGTCGGCATCAACTTCCCCCGAAACGCGCCGCCCCGGAGTGAGGTCAACGATCAGGTCAGAGGTTCCCACGGAAGTCCCTGGCACCAGGGTCGAATTGACCTTCACGCCGGGAAGGTCGGAGAGCAGCAGCAGACGGCTCTCGAGCGGCGCGGAGGTGACCGGGTCGCCGCTGTTCAGACCGCCCAGCAGACTGTTTGCCAGATCATCGGAGACGTTCGTTTGGTTGTGCAGCGTGACATTGCCGTATTGACCGTCGATCACGGCGATGGTCACGGCGCCGTCCTTGATCTCCTGCGCCGGCAGGTAGGCTTGGGCCACAAAATAGCCGTTGCGGTGATAATAATTTGCGATCTTCGAAGCCATGCCGCGCAGGTCGGAGAGCGACAGTTCGCTCCCCGGTATAAACCCGGTGACCGCGAGCAACTCAGCTTCGGAATACGCCTGCGCGCCTGTCACGTTCAAGCGATTGACGATGATTTTCACACTGTCGGCGTCCGCAATGGCCGGCGTACTGCCTGGCTTGACCTCTACTTTTGGCGCTGCTTTTTGCGGGACCGGGATGGGCGGAATCTGCTGCATCTGACTGCCGGCGCTCGGAACCTGCTGGGCGAAGACACTCTGGCTCAACACCAGCACGGCAAACGGGATAAATTTATTTTTTGACATGATCTCTTTCGGAGTGACTGACATTGCGATATTTCCTGGAGAACATATTGCCGACGGACCCCGGACTTTGTCCGTGCGTTAGCGCACACAGCGAAGCAGCGGGGGCGCACAGTCTCACAAGTGCTTCGCCAGGGAGTGCTTGCGGTTTGTCCATTGAATGCGCCCCTTCTTTACCAATGGACTCAGCATGCCCGGCAGACAGGCCAACGTCTTTGATAAAAATCAAAATCAGCTAGCTTGAAGAAGCGGTTGGAGCGCTTCGATGACAATGGCAATCGCTCGGCTACCGGGCCTGCTCTTTCATGCTGTCTTTAAAACCAACCCTTTGACGAACAACCCACGCGAGAACTGCCATGGATTTCAAACCCCTCGTCACGCTGCTGGCCATCGTCAACCCGCTGGCGATCGTGCCGTTTTTCATCCACTACACGCAGGATTTCACACGCGAGCAGCGGCGCCGGACGATCTGGATTTCGTCGTTCAGCGCCTTTGTTGTGATTGCCATCAGTGCCTTGATGGGTCTGCACATCCTGAATTTTTTTGGCATCTCGCTGGCCAGTTTTCAGGTCGGTGGCGGCATGCTGCTGCTGACCTCGGCCCTGGCCATGCTCAACGCCCAGCCGGCGGAGGCCAAATCGAACGCAGAAGAAATGAATGACGCCGCCGCCCGCGCCAGCATTGCCGTGGTGCCGCTCACGATCCCCCTGCTGACCGGCCCCGCCACCATGTCCACCGTGGTGATTTATGCCGACAAGGCCAAGACCTTCTGGCAGCTGGGCACGCTGGTGGGCTACGGCGTCGTCATCGCCCTGGCCACCGCACTGTGCTTTTCCCTGGCGCAGCCGATTGCCCGGGGTTTGGGCAAAACCGGCATCAACGTCATGACGCGCCTGATGGGTTTGATTCTGGCCGCGCTGGCGGTCGAGGTGATGTCGGACGGGCTGATCAAACTGTTCCCCATTCTGGGGAAATAAAAGCGAATAGACGGTGAAGGGCGCGCCCCTCTTCACCCGCCTCAATTTGCTATTTATTTAATAGCTGCTTACGCAATGGATACGGGGGCTAGAGCCACATTTTATATAAAAACAGGCCACCCGCCCGTTTGTCGCGTCAGTGCTCGAGGCCGCGCTGCAGGCGCCACTGCTTGACCAGCGCGTAGATCGCCGGTATCACGGCCAGCGTCAACACCGTGCTTGAAATCATGCCGCCCACCATCGGCGCGGCGATGCGGCTCATCACTTCCGAGCCGGTGCCGCTGCCCCACAGAATCGGCAACAGACCGGCCATGATCGCCACCACCGTCATCATCTTCGGCCGCACCCGCTCCACCGCGCCTTCCATCACCGCCTCATAGAGGTCACCGACGTTCGGCTCGCGACCGGACGCACGGCACTGCCCCTTCACCGCCTCCCAGGCTGAATCGAGGTAGATCAGCATGATGACGCCGGTCTCGGCCGCCACCCCGGCCAGCGCAATAAAGCCGACCGCCACCGCCACCGACAGGTTGTAGCCGAGCAGCCACATCAGCCAGACGCCACCGACCAGGGCGAACGGCACCGAGAGCATCACGATCAGCGTTTCCGTGATGCGCCGGAAGTTGAGGTACAGCAGCAGGAAGATGGTCAGCAGCGTGACCGGGATGACGACCTTCATCTTCTCAATGGCCCGTTCCATGTATTCGAACTGGCCGCTCCAAGTCACGTAATAGCCGGGCGGGAACTTGATCTGTTGGGCCACCGCCTTCTTGGCATCGGCGACATAGCCGCCAATGTCGCGGTCGCGGATGTCGACATAGATGTAGGCCGAAAGCAGCGCATTCTCGGTGCGGATGCCGGGCGCCCCCTTGGCGACGACCACCTTGGCCACTTGCCCCAGAGGAATCATGGCGCCGTCCATCGTGGGGATCAGCACCTCGCGCGCAATCTGCTGTGGGTCGCTGCGCAACTCGCGCGGATAGCGCACGGTGACGCCATAGCGCTCCCGGCCTTCGACCGTGGTGGTGACCGTTTCACCACCGAGCGCCGTGCCGATCACGTCCAGCAGGTCGCCCACCGCCAGCCCGTAGCGGGCCAGTTGCTCGCGGTCCGGTTCAATGTTGAGGTAGAAGCCACCGGTGATACGCTCGGCGAAGGCGCTGCTGGTGCCGGGGACGGCTTTCACCACGGCCTCGATCTGCTTGGCCAGTTTTTCCATCTCGTCCAGATCCTTGCCGAAGACCTTGATGCCGATCGGCGTGCGAATACCGGTGGACAGCATGTCGATGCGGGCCTTGATCGGCATCGTCCAGGAGTTCGCGACGCCAGGGAACTGCAGTGCCTTGTCCAGTTCGGCAATCAGCTTGTCGATGGTCAGGCCGGCACGCCATTCAGACTCCGGCTTCAGGTTGATCACGGTCTCGAACATCTCGGTCGGCGCCGGATCGGTCGCCGTGTTGGCGCGCCCGGCCTTGCCGTAGACCGACGCCACTTCGGGAAAGCTCTTGATGATCTTGTCCTGCGTCTGCAGCAGCTCGGCGGCCTTGGTGATCGACATGCCGGGCAGCGATGCCGGCATGTAGAGCAAGGAGCCTTCGTTGAGCGTGGGCATGAACTCGGAGCCTAATCTGGACGCCGGGTAGAGCGAGACGCCCAACACCAGCATGGCAAGGAGAATCGTCATTTTTTTCCAGCGCATCACGCCGGCGATGATCGGCCGATAGACCCAGATCAGGAAACGGTTCACCGGGTTCTTTGCCTCCGGCATGATCTTGCCGCGGATGAACAGCAGCATCAGCACCGGCACCAGGGTGACCGAGAGCAGCGCCGCGCCAGCCATGGAGAAGGTCTTGGTGTAGGCCAGGGGCGAGAAGAGACGCCCTTCCTGGCCCTCCAGGCTGAAGACCGGCAGGAAAGACACGGTGATGATCAGCAGCGAGAAGAACAGTGCGGGACCGACTTCCTTGCAGGCGGCCAGCATGGCCTCGGCGCGATCGGCGTTCGTGTGGTCCGCCGGCAAGCGCTCCAGGTGTTTGTGGGCGTTCTCGATCATGACGATGGCGGCGTCGATCATGGCGCCGATGGCAATCGCAATGCCGCCCAGGCTCATCAGGTTGGAACTCATGCCGAGCAGGCGCATGGCGATGAACGAGATCAGGATACCCACCGGCAGCATCAAAATGGCGACCAACGCGCTGCGCACATGCAACAGGAAGATGACACAGACGGCTGCGACGATGAGCGACTCTTCCAGCAGCGTGCGCTTGAGGGTGTCAATGGCCCGGTTGATCAACTCGGAGCGGTCGTACACCGTTTGCACCGTCACCCCCTCGGGCAAGCCGGGGCCGATTTCAGCAATCTTGGCCTTCAGGTTGGCAATCACTTCCAGCGCGTTCTGGCCATAACGGGCCATGGCGATGCCCGACACCACTTCACCTTCGCCATTGAGTTCGGTCAGGCCGCGCCGCTCGTCGGGCGTCAGCTCAACCCGCGCAATATCGCGAATCAGCACCGGCGTGCCTTTGTCGCTCTTGACCACCAGCATCTCGATGTCGCCCTTGCCGCGCAGGTAGCCTTTGCCGCGCACCATGTACTCGGTCTCCGCCATCTCGACAGCGCGGCCACCGACATCACGGTTCGAGTCGCGGATCACCTGGGCCACCTTCATCAGCGGGATGCCGTAGGCGCGCAGCTTGACCGGGTCGACCGTCACCTGGTAGGTTTGCACGAAGCCGCCGATCGACGCCACTTCGGCCACGCCGTGCGCTTTGGTCAGCTGGTAGCGCACATACCAATCCTGGATGGATCGCAGTTCGGCCAGGGTCTTGTCTTTGGCCAGCAGCGCGTACTGGTAGACCCAGCCGACGCCGGTGGCGTCCGGGCCGATTTGCGGCGTGATGCCCTTGGGCATGCGCCCGGAAGCAAAGTTGAGGTACTCCAGCACCCGCGAGCGGGCCCAGTAGATGTCGGTGCCGTCTTCAAAGATGATGTAGACGAAGGACGCGCCGAAGAAAGAAAAGCCGCGCACCACCTTGGACTTGGGCACCGACAGCATGGCGGTCGTCAGCGGGTAGGTGACCTGATCCTCCACCACCTGCGGTGCCTGGCCGGGGTACTCGGTGTAAACGATGACCTGCACATCCGAGAGGTCGGGCAAGGCGTCAATCGGCGTGCGCAGGACGGCGAAAACACCCCAAAGCACGATGAACAGGGTGGCGAGCAGGACCAGGAAGCGGTTCCGGCCCGACCATTCGATAATTTTGGACAGCATGGCTTGTTCCGGTCAGTGACCGGCGTGCGGGCTGGCCGCCAGCGGTTTGACGCTGGTGATGACCCATTCGCCCGGCTGCCGTTCGACGAACTCGAAAGCAACTTGGGCCCCCGGCTTCAAGTCCTTGAGCAGGGCGGCATTGGCGACCTTGAACTCCATGGTCATGGCCGGCCACTTGAGGCTGGCAACCGGGCCGTGATTGAGACTGATCGTGCCCTCTTTCGCATCGATGCTGTCCACCGTTCCTTCGGCCTGGTGGCCCGGTGCTTTGGAGGCCGCTGCCGGGACCGCGTTGCCAAAACCGCCGACCGCGGCCTTGAGATTGCTTTCGGCATCGATCAGAAAGTTGGCGGCCACCACCACCTTGTCGCCGTCCTTCACCCCGTCAAGGACTTCAACGTAGTTGTCGCTGCGGGACCCGAGCTTGACCTCACGCGGCTCGAAGCGGCCGGCGCCTTGCTCGATCAAAACAATCTGGCGCGTGCCGCTGTCAATAACGGCGGACGCCGGCACGGTGAGCACCTTGCCCCTGGCGGCTGCCGACAACTCCACCTGAGCAAACATGCCGGGTTTGAGCAGCAGACCCGGATTGGCGAGTTCCACCCGCACCGCAACCGTCCGCGTCTCGGCCTTGAGCGTCGGATAGACGTAGGTCACGGCGCCCTCGAACAGCTTGTCCGGGTAGGCGTTGATTTTGACCTTCGCCCTGGCACCGGATTTGACCAGACCGATGTCCTGCTCGAAGACGTCGGCAACAACCCACACCGCCGACAAATCCACGACCTGATAGAGCGTCTCGCCGGGCATGAAGCGCATGCCCTGCACAGCCTTTTTCTCAGTCACGATGCCACTCACCGGCGAGAGGAAGGTCAAGGTTCGCTTCGCCTCACCGGATTTGGCCAGCGCCTTGACCTGTGCTTCCGAAATATCCCAGTTCTTGAGGCGTTGCAGGCTGGATTCGGCCAGCTGCTTCATGCCGGCCTGGGCGGGGCCGCCCGCTTCCTTGAGCGATTCCACGCCTTGCGCAGCAATCGCGTAGTCGCGCTGGGCCGACACCAGTTCCGGGCTGTAGACCTCGAACAGCGGCTGGCCACGGCCAACCGGCTGGCCGGTGACATTCACATGCAGGCGCTCGACGTAACCTTCAAATTTGGGGGCGATGGAGAAAAGGCGGCGCTCATCGGGCTCGATCCGGCCGGCAGCGCGGATCGTCTTGTCCAGGGTACGCAGCTGGGCGGCCTCGGTGCGGACACCGAGTTTCTGAACCTTGTCGCTGCTGATCCTGATCTGGTTGGCAGCTGCCGGGGCGTCGTCCTGCTCGCCCGTGTAGACCGCAAGGTAGTCCATGCCCATCGGATCTTTTTTCGGAACCGGCGAGGTGTCGGGCAGGCCCATCGGGTTGCGGTAATAAAGAAGTTTTCGTTCCTTTTTCCCGGCGGCACCGGCTGTCACCGCTGAACGGACTTCCTCATGCACGGCGGCGCCCTTGCTGCCAATCCAATAGCCGCCGCCAGCGGCGATCATCGCGACAGCAACGATCCCGATGGCGAGTCCAGTTCCACGCTTCATAGATCTTCCCCCAATAGCTTTTCGATTTCGGCAAGACGGATTTGCGCTTCAGCCTGGGCCTTGATCTGATTTTGTTTCGCCAGGCGGATTTGTCGCTGGGCATCGAGCAGGGTGGCGAAATCCACCTTGGTGTTTTCATAGCTGGCCAACGCGGCCTTGAAGGTGAGCTCCGCCTGCGGCAGCAGGCTGGTTGTCGTCGTCATTTCGGTGCGGCGGGCGGCATCGAGTCCCGACAGGTTCTCCGCCAGCTCACGCAAGACCTGGTTCGCCGCCGCTTCCCGGCGCGTGCGCGCGGCCGACAACATGGCCTCGGCCTCCCGTTCCTGCGAACGGCGTGAGGATTGTTGCAGGGGAATGTTGAGCTCCACCATCAAGCCCCATTCCTTGATCGCGCTGCCGTACTGGACCGGGACAATGCCAACATTGAAATCCGGATAGCGGTTCTTGTAGGTCAGCTCGCGCGTTTTCTCGGCCGCCTTCAGTTTGGCGTCTTCCGCGAATAACTGCGGATTGTGGCCCCGCACGCGCTCTTCCAAAACGCCGTATTCCAGTCGCGTCGCGGGCGGCATGGGGCGCAAGCGCTCCGGGGGCGCCAGTGCCGCATTGGCAGGACGGGCGAGCAAGGCATTCAAGCGCACCTGGACCAGACGCCGCTCGTTCTCCAGCGCAATCAATTCATTCTTCATGTTGCTCTGCTCGACTTGCGCGCGAATGACATCCTGCTGCGCCGCCAAGCCGCCGGCGTAGCGCGATTGCGCCACCTGTTCCAGATGCGTCATCAGATCCAGTATTTCGGTCGTCAGGCGTTCGCTCTGGTGCAGGTAGTAAAACTGCGCGTAGCCGGTCTTGATGCGCGCCGACAACTCGGCCCAGGTTCCCAGTGCGCGCCCCTCGGCGCCTTCGGCCTCCAGCGCGGCGATGTCGCGCCTGAGATCGCGCTTGCCGAACCAGGGCAGGTCCTGCATCAATGTATAGCGCGTACTGCCCACCTGGTTGGGCAGCACGGTCGGGCTCTGCTCGCCGGCCTTGGTGATGTCCATCAGCTCCAGGCGGAGCCTGGGGTCGGGCAAGGCGCCGGCCGGCGTCACTCGCTCGGCGGCGGCCTGCGCCTCGTAGCGCATGCCGGCGTATTCCGGATTGTTCTCCCTGGCGATCGCGAGCAGCCCTTGCACATCAACGCCCGGGGGCGCTTCCTGCGCGGCTGCAGCGACGCACCAAACGCTGGCAAGGGCAGCGAGCAAAAGGCTCCGGGGGCTTTGAAATGATCTCATGCGAAAGTCCCTGTTTATGTTCCGAATCCGGCCGACCAGGCCGCAAACCTTGACGACTTACTTTACCGGCTCAAACCGCAGCACGGTCATGCCGCCGTCTGCGGGATCGGTGGCAAAGCGAATCTTCTGGCCTGGCTTCATTTGGTCGAGCCAGGCGGCATCCTTGACGCGGTAGGCCATCGTCATCGCCGGCATGCCGCTGGGCAGTGCGCCGTGCGACAAGGTGACCCGTCCCGTGGACTTGTCGATTTTCTTCACCACGCCCTCCGACAGCGGCGTTTCGGCGGCGGCTGCCATCTGCATCGTAGCGGGGCCGCCATGACTGCTGTGGTCCATTTGGGCCATACCGTGCGTGGAAAAGCCGGCGCTGGCAAGTGCGATGAGCACTGGGGCAATGAAAGTGTTCATGGGAATTTCTCCTGGGGTTGAGTGTCGGGCAAAACAGGGGCTACCGTCCGCCTGAACGCGCCATGCGGCGAACAGGACAGGATGGAATGACCGTAGTTTGCACGCCTGCCCCCAACGGCTAGCTGACCGACAAATTACATTTTTGTCATTTTCAGATTGCCGACCTGGTGCTGTGGCGCAGGCGCAGCGCATTGCCGATCACCGACACCGAGCTGAAGCTCATGGCCAGGGCCGCGATCATGGGCGACAGCAGCCAACCCGTCAGCGGGTACAGCACACCGGCTGCGATCGGGATACCCAGCGTGTTGTACAGGAGGGCGAACAGCAAATTCTGTTTCATGTTGGCCACCGTGGCTTCCGACAGCGAACGCGCGATGGCGATGCCGCGCAGATCACCCTTGACCAGCGTGAGCTGGGCGCTGTTCATCGCCACGTCGGTACCGGTGCCCATGGCCACGCCGACATCCGCTTTGGCCAGCGCGGGCGCATCGTTGATGCCATCCCCGGCCATCGCCACGATGCGACCTTCCTTCTGCAGTCGCTCGACCAGCAGCAGCTTGTCCGCCGGTTTGACTTCGCCATGTACCTCGTCGATGCCAAGACGGGCCGCTACGGCTTTCGCCGTGGTCAGGCCGTCGCCGGTAGCCATCACGATGCGCAAGCCGGCCGCTTTCAATATCGCCAACGCTTCGGGCGTGCTGGACTTGACCGGATCGGACACGGCCAGCAGGCCTGCCAGCTGACCATCGACCGCCAGATGCATCACGCTCGCACCTTCGCCACGTAAGACCTCGGCCTGTGGCAACAGGCCATCGACCGAAACGCCGATCTGCTGCATCAAAGTGGTGTTGCCAAGCGCAAGCTGGCGCCCTGCAACCTGTCCGCGCACGCCGATGCCGGAACTTGACTGAAAATTCTCCGGTTTGTCCAGCGTCATGCCGCGCTCACGGGCGGCGCGCACGAGGGTCTCGGCCAGCGGGTGCTCGCTGCCCTGGTCCAGGCTCGCGGCCAGGCGCAACACTTCGTCGGCCTCAAAGCCCGGGGCAGGAACGGCGCGGTCAAACGCCGGGCGGCCCTCGGTCAGGGTGCCGGTTTTGTCGATGATGAGGGTGTCGATCTTGCGCAGGTTCTCGATCGCCGCCGCATCGCGGAACAGCACGCCCCGCGTGGCGCCAAGACCCGTGGCCACCATGATGGACATGGGCGTGGCCAAGCCCAGGGCGCACGGGCAGGCGATGATCAGAACCGCGACAGCGTTGATCAGGCCGAAGACCCAACTGGGCTCCGGTCCGAAAAATCCCCAGGCAAAGAATGTCAACACGGCGATGGTCACGACGGTCATGACAAAGTAACCCGCCACCAAGTCGGCCATGCGCTGCATCGGGGCCCTGGAGCGCTGGGCAAGCGCCACCATCTGCACGATCTGCGCGAGAACCGTAGACGAGCCTACTTTTTCTGAACGCATGACCAGTGCGCCGCTGGTGTTGATCGTGGCGCCAATCACTTTGTCATCGACGCGCTTGCTCACCGGCAGGGGTTCACCGGTCAGCATGGATTCGTCCACTGAACTGCTGCCTTCAACCACCACACCATCAACCGGAACCTTCTCACCGGGGCGGATGCGCAGCTTGTCGCCGACGTGAACATTACTCAAGGGCACGTCTTCTTCGCTTCCATCTTCTTTGATGCGTCGGGCAGTCCTGGGTGCGAGGCCGAGAAGGGATTTGATCGCCGCCGAGGTTTGCGAACGGGCTTTGAGCTCCAGCACCTGACCCAACAGGGTCAGCGAGATGATCACGGCCGCCGCTTCGAAATAGACGGCGACCCGTCCCATCGAGACGAACGAGACTGGAAACACTTGAGGTGCGACCGTTGCCACCACGCTGTAGACGAAAGCGGCACCAGTGCCCAGCCCGATCAGCGTCCACATATTGGGGCTGTGATTCACCACCGACTGCCAGCAGCGCGTGAAGAAAGGCCAACCAGCCCAGAGCACGATGGGCGTCGCCAGACCCAGTTCGACCCAGCTCTGCACCGCCATGTCCATCCACTGCAGACGATGGCCGAACATGGCGAGCACAAAGACGACCGCTGTCAGCGGCAAGGTCCACCAGAACCGGCGCTGAAAATCACGCAACTCCGGGTTGTCGTCGTCCCCAAGCTCAGGCAGCATCGGCTCCAGCGTCATGCCGCACTTCGGGCAATTGCCGGGATGGTCCTGGCGCACCTCCGGGTGCATCGGACAGGTGTAGATCGTGCCGGCGACGGCCATCTGATCAGATTTCATAAGAGTTCTCCGCAACAACAAGCGCTTCGGCCAGTGCGGCGCCTCACCTAGCTGGTGCAGCCGGCATCCGGTCCATCATCATTTTCATCATCATCTGCATCATCGCCATGCGCTTCTCCATCATCTGATGGTGCGCACCCATGTCGCCAGCCATGCCCGGCATGCCTTTCATGTCGCCCATGCCAGCGTCGAACTCCATCATTTTCATGCTGTCCTGCATGGTTTTCATGTGTTCGGCCATCAGCTTGCTGCGCTCTTCATGGGTCTTGGCGCTCATCATCTTTTCGTGCATGTCGCCCATGGTCTTCATCTGCGCGTCCATCCTGGCCATGGAGTCGGGTGCGGCCATGCTATTGGCGGATGCTGCGCCCATGGGCATCGTCGGGGCGGTGTTGCAGGCGACCAAGGTGCTGGCGGCGGCAATGGCAAGGACAAGTGGAACGAATCGAAATTGGGTCATGACAGACTCCTGGGTGGGTTAAGTAACGCTAGAAACAGCGAGGGTGACTCGCAATGCGACATACCTTTTTATTTTTATCATTTACCGCCTCGCTTGACGATCCATGCGACAAGTCCGGCAACCACGATGATGAGCAAGATCGGCATCCATATGCCGCCATAGCCGCCCATCCAGCCGGAGCCCCACGAGCCACCATTCATCATGTTTCCGTTCTGCGCCCACGAGACGCTGGTGGCCAGCAGAGACACCGTACCGACAGCCATTACGAACAAGGTCTTCATAAATCTTCTCCAATAAAACATTGAACCCAATCTACGCAGACATCCTGCCGACGTCTGTGCGGCATCACACGCACCCTCTCGACGCCGGAATCACGGCGTTACCTGACCGGCTGGAGATCGGTCACCACCAGGGCGCCACTGTCCATCACGGCTTTGAACTGAACCTTGTCGCCGGCTTGGGCCTTTTCCAGCAAAGCCGGATCCCTGACCTGAAACACCATCGTCATGGGCGGCATTTCAAGGTTCCTGATTTCGCCATGCTTGATCGTGATCTTTTTCGCGTCCTTGTCGATCTTGCGGATCTCGCCCTGGGTCATGTCATTGCGGCTTGCTTTATCGGCGGCGACTTTGATCAAACCTTTCATGCCGGCGTCAAAATGGCCCGGTTGCAGGCAGGCAAAGTCCACCGGACCGGCCTTGCTGAACTGCCAGATCACCTCGCCGGTCTGGCCTGGTGCCACGCTGAGCATGTTCGCATCCGCATGCTCCATTCCAGGAAACTTCTTCATCACTTCATAGTGATCTTTCAATTCCTTCGCGGTTCCCAGCACGAACTCGTGCTTGAGCTGACCGGAATTCTTCACGACGAAACGAATCGTCTCGCCCTGTTGGACAGCGAAGTTCGCCGGGGTAAAGCGCATCGTGTCCGCCATCTCGACTTGGACGGTGCGGCTTACCTTGGCGGCTTGCCCGGGCTGACCGATGGCGGATTCATCGTGTCCGTGACCGCCGGCATGGATGCCCCCTGCCGTAGCGGCTACAGCGAACCAGGCGGCGGCGAGAGTCATTAAAGTATTGCGTGTTTTCATGAAAATAACTTTGGATTGCTGAACATGTGTGCTGCCCGTTCAAGGAACGCTCATGAATCAATCCACGGGAAACGAGTTGACGGCAGTGTGCAGGCCGGCCCCCGACAGAACGCTGACCGCCAGATTACATTCCTGTTATCTGCGCCGCACCGGTGCCCAGGCAGCGCAGAATGGCGGCCATGAAAATTCTTATTGTTGAGGACGAACCCAAGACCGGGGACTACCTGAAACAGGGCTTGGTCGAGGCCGGCTTCATCGTCGATCTGGTGCGCGACGGCCCGGACGGCCTGCATCACGGGCTGACCGAGGCCTACGATCTGGCGATTCTCGATGTGATGCTGCCCGGCATCGACGGCTGGGCGGTCCTGGCAGGCCTGCGCCGGGCGGGCAAAGACACGCCGGTGCTGTTCCTGACCGCGCGCGACCACGTCGATGACCGGGTCAAGGGTCTGGAACTCGGCGCTGACGACTACCTGGTCAAGCCGTTTGCTTTTTCCGAGTTGCTGGCCCGGGTGCGCACCCTGTTGCGCCGCGGAGCGAAGGCCACGGCAGCTGAGTTCCTGCGGGCGGCCGATCTGGAACTTGATTTGCTGCGACGGCGCGTCACCCGCGCGGGCCGGCGCATCGATCTGACGGCCAAGGAATTCGCCCTGCTTGAACTGCTGCTGCGGCGCCAGGGCGAGGTGCTGCCACGCTCGCTGATCGCGTCGCAGGTGTGGGACATGAATTTCGACAGCGACACCAACGTGATTGAGGTCGCCATGCGCCGCCTGCGCGTCAAGCTCGACGACAATTTGGAGCCCAAGCTGATCCGCACCGTGCGCGGCATGGGCTACGTCCTGGAGAACCCCGATTGCGCTTGACTGGCAGAAAATCAATCACCCGCCGGCTGACGCTGCTGTTCGTCATCGCCTCGTCGGCCGTGCTGCTGGCGCTCGGGTTCGTGATTGCCTCCTCGGTGGAAAAACACTTCGAGCAACTGGACATGGAAGTTCTGACCGGCAAGATGGAACTGGCCCGGCACACCCTTGAAAAGTTGAAGTCAAAAGACGATCTCGACCGCATTACGCAACTGCTGGACAACGCCCTCGTCGGCCACCACGGTCTTGAAGTGATTGTCTTCGTCCCGCCGCACGATGTGATTTTCGCCACGCCGAACGCCAACTTCCCTCTCGACCTGATGGCTGCCAGTGCGGCCCAAAGCCCGTACCGCCCGCTCACCTGGACGCAGGGAGAACAGACCTACCGCGGCATCGCGGCTGAACTGCCGACCGGCATCAGCGATCTGTCGCCGCTGATCGTGGCGGTGGCCACCGATATCGCGCACCATCAGGCGTTCATTCGTTCTTTCCTGCAGACGCTGTGGGTCTTCGTCGCCGGCGCCGCCGTACTGACGGGATTTCTGGGCTGGGCCGCCGCGCGGCGCGGCTTGGCGCCGCTGCGCGCGATGCGCGAGCAAACGCAAGCGGTCACGGCCCAACAGCTGAACCATCGCCTGCCCGTGGAATCGGCACCGGTCGAACTGGCGGAACTCGCGCAATCCCTGAATGAGATGCTGGCGCGGCTGGAAGAAACGTTTCACCGACTCTCCGATTTTTCTTCCGACATCGCGCATGAGTTGCGCACGCCGGTGAGCAACCTGATGACGCAAACCCAGGTCGCCCTGTCGCGCGTGCGGAGCGCCGACGACTACCGCAGCATTCTCGAATCGAACGCCGAGGAGTTCGAACACATGGCACGGATGATCTCCGACATGCTGCTGCTGGCCAAGGCCGAAAACGGCCTGGTGGTGCCAACCCGGGAAACGGTCAGTCTGGCGACAGAGGTTCACGCTCTGTTCGACTATTACGATGCGGTGGCCGAAGAAAAAGGGCTGCACCTGGCGCTCGAAGGCGACGGCGAGGTGACGGCAGACAAGCTCATGTTGCGCCGGGCGCTAGGTAACCTTCTGTCGAACGCGGTGCGGCATTCGACGGCCAACACGACGGTGCGCGTCACTATCAGCGCGAGCCCGGACGCGGTCTCGATTGGCATGGAAAACACCGGCGACGGCATTGCGCCGGAATATCTGGAGCGGGTGTTCGACCGCTTTTTCCGGGTCGATCCGTCTCGGCAACGCGCAAGCGAAGGCACCGGCCTGGGGCTGGCCATCACCAAGTCGATCATCCTCGCCCACGGCGGCACGATCTCGGTCGCATCGGTTGGCGCAGTGACCACCTTCACCATCAGACTGCCGCGCGCCGCGGGCGCAAGCGAACTGCAAAAATCAGCCCCCACCAGGCGGTCAATACAGAACCCTTGAGTGTCAGCAAAGCAGCTCTGTCCATGAAAGGGCTGCATCAGCGCAATGCGCGCGTCCGCTTCTCAGTACGCAGGAGACATGCGTGAGGTCTCCAGACATAAGCGAATCTTTTGATTATTGTCAAAGCATCTGTCATCCCGAAGTGCACAATGGATCCGTATCTACGTGGCGATGAAAGTGTTTTTAACACCAAGCCGAGAAGGATGCGATCAGCCAATATTTATAAGGAGATAGTTATGCACTCTGTTCATTTGCGCGGTATACACGTACCGAAAGGGCCCAATCTGTGGCTATCGTCTGTGGTCGCGGTACTGATTTTTTCATTTTCTTTGGCGTTATTCCTGATCTTCTCATTTGTCGGGGGAGATGGATTCAGAGAGAGTATGGGTGGCGACGTAGGCTTGTCGTTTTTGATCGGTGGTTTGCTTGTATCCACAGTTTTCGCCGTCATTGAAAAGCAAGAACGTTAAATCAAAGGACTCCCGGCCTCTTGGGCTAACTCAAATCTGCCTGGAACTATCGCTGATGCTTCGATGGTTTCACAGGACGCTTTGGCAGGATTCCCAAGGCAGCACGGGCAAGTGCATCTGCTTCGCCGTTGCGGTGGCGCGGTATCCACTCCAGGCTTGCATGGTCGAATGATTTGAGCAATGCGCGAGCTTCTTCGAATAGGGAGGCCAGTCGTGCAACGGGCTTGACGTTCGCACCGCCGAGTTGTTCAACGAGGACACTGCTGTCGCAATAAACCAGCAGTGCCGTCGCGCCGCGCATCTGCAGTTCCCGAAGTGCCACCATCAGCGCCCTCAGTTCCGCTTCATTGTTGCAGCCCTTCGTATTCGTCGCCTGCGAGAGGGTGTGACGAGTGCCATTGGGCTCGGTGAATACCGCGCCAATGCCCATGTGGCCCGGGTTCGGCATCGCGCTGCCGTCACAGTAAATGACCCAGGGATGCAGAGTCGCGGGAATAGGATCGGCCATAGCGCACATTACCTGAAAAGCCGGCTGCAGAACAGCCGATATGCAAGAGCCGCGCGCGGCTTGGCCACTGATCAGCCTATCGCTGGTCAGCGACGGGCGTTACGTTTTTCTATTTGCCAGTCACTCCGCTCCTTTGACATTTATCAAGCGTTTCATCGTCAACTGGTTCAGGATTTGACTTGATGTAGTCCACGTTGGAACTCTATGATGCCTACCAAATTTCTACCCTCGCTGTTCGCGGCGATTGCTGTTTCCTGCTGTTACGTCCGTCAATGTTTAGGGAGCGCCAGGCCTGAACGTCCCAGTTTCATTTAGAACATCTTTGAGAACGCTGCCGGAGGTAGGCCGGGACGGCGCACAAAAGGTATAGGCCGGTACTCCGTTGTATTGTGTGAAGTAACTACACAGCCCACAGCAACCGAGACCAGCCTATGAACCATATTTTAGGGACCATCACCACCCTCGATCAGCACTTTGATGAGATCGCCAATGGCGGTGGTGCCTACCGACCAGCGAATTGCCCGCACTGCCGTTGTGCTGGGTTATGGCATCACGGTTGCTACCGCCGCAAAGCTGATCGAGCCGCTTTCGGCGACCAGTCCCGTAACCCAGTCTCCATCCTGCGGTTCCTCTGCCGTTCATGCCTGCGTACCTGTTCTCGGCTGCCCGCCTGCATTGCACCGCGGCGTTGGTACGACTGGGCCGTGCAGCAAGTTGTGCTGCTGCTCTTGCTGGCCGGCACGTCTTTGCGCCAGGGGTGCCGCCAGACCGGTTGCGCACGTTCAACGGTACGCCGGTGGCGGGACTGGCTGCAGGCTCGCAGTGCGCAATTCAGCTTCTTCCTTCGTAGCCGATTGCCACAGTTGGGGCGCCTGCCAGAACCCGACTTCTGGCCCGAGGTGATCACCCGCATGACACTGACCTACGTCATGACCCAGCTCGATCGGGACTTGGTCGTCCCGTAATACGCAGCACCTCAGGCAAGGGCAAACAGCCAGAACCTCGCCGGTTTGGCAGCCCACACACTTTGGCCTCTTCCGGTAAAGTTGCTTTGGCGATGTCATCGGGGCCTCAACAACTGGAGGTCATCGATGAAAGAAATCAATCCCGTAGCCCTGTTTCGGCTGTCTGTGCTGGGGGCGCTGGTGAGTCCTGAGCAGCTCGGTCGTGGGGAGTTGCAGCAAGGCATTCGCAAACTCGCACAACGCGAGTACGCCATTCCCAATTCCGAGCGCCGCATGCTGGGCGAGAAGACCATACAGGCTTGGTACTACGCCTGGCGCAAAGGCGGTGTTGACGCCCTGGTGCCCAAGGTCCGGGTGGACCGCGGCAGCTCCAAGATATCAACAACAGTGCAGGAGGCCATATTGGCGGCCAAGCGCGAGAACCCCCGGCGCTCGATCAATCAGATTGAGCGCTTGCTGGTGGCCGCCGGAGTGGCACCCGAACAGAGCCTGTCGCGCTCCAGCGTGCACCGCCTGCTGCAGCAAAGCGGCTTGTCGCAGATGAGAGGATCTGCCAGCCTGCCCGAGGAGAAGCGTAGCTTCACGGCCGAGTTCGCCGGCTCCATCTGGTACGGCGATGTGATGCATGGCCCCCGCGTTGCCATCAAGGGCCAACTGCGCAAGACGTATCTGGTCTCCTTGATCGATGACGCCTCGCGTCTGCTCGCCCACAGCGCCTTCTGCCTGGGCGAAACGGCTTTGGACATCGAGGGCGTGCTCAAGCAGGCTTTGCTGCGCCGTGGGGTACCGATAAAAATCGTTGTCGACAACGGGGCTGCCTACCGCGCCGCCACTCTGCAGGGCGTGTGCGCACGCCTGAGCATTCATCTGATTTTTTGCAGGCCCTATGCCCCCGAAGGCAAGGGCAAACTGGAGCGCTGGCACCGCACGTTTCGGGACCAGTTCCTGAGCGAACTCGATGAGCGGCACATTGCCGATCTGGCCGATCTCAACGCCCGGCTGTGGGCCTGGATTGAGCAGGTCTACCACCAGACCCCTCATGCCGGGCTCAATGGACTGACCCCACTGGCCAGGTACCAGCGCGATTTGCCCAGGATCCGTGGCTTGGGAGCCAAGGCAGTCCAGCTCGATGCATTGTTTCTTCACCGCATTGCTCGCTTCGTGAGGAAGGACGCCACGGTGTCCTACCTGGGTCAGCGCTTTGAAGTTCCCTACGAGTTGTCAGGCAAGACCGTACGCCTGGTGGTCGATCCGCACGCCGCTCGTGTCGTGGGCGTGGAGGATGCCGCTGGCGTCTCTTTGGGAGCGGCCACCCCTCTGGACATGTTGGCCAACATCCACCGTACCCGGCGCAAACCAGAACCGGTGACTGACCCTGCGTGCGCGGTGCGCAATGGCCTCAACCTGGTGGAGTTGGCCCATGAGAAGTACCACGGCCTGGGCCAAGAATCGGCGCCACCTACGAAGTTGGAGGGCTGAGATGTACCTTCAACACTTTGGCCTGCGTCACCCACCACTTAGCAAGCAGCTCACCGAGCTCTGGGACGATGGTGTACTTGCGCAACTCAGCCAGCGCTTTAACTGGCTGCTGCAGTCCCCAGGAATCGGACTGCTCACGGGTGAGCCCGGTGTGGGTAAGACCGCCGCATTGCGCAGCCTGACCCACCCACTCAATCCTCATCGCTATCAGGTGCTGTACCAAGCAGAGACAGACTTCGGGCGGGTGGACATTTACCGCAGCCTGGCACGCGATTTGGGGTTGGAGCCCAGTTACCGGCGGGCACAACTGTGGCGTGACATCAAGCAGCGCGTGCACGAGATGGTCGACAGCAAGCAGCTCACTCCCTTGTGGATCATTGATGAGGCGCAGAACCTGCCAGCGGAATTCTTCCGTGACTTCCCCTCGTTTCTGAACTTCGCCTTCGATTCGCGTGACCTCATGACGGTGTGGCTGGTGGGGCACCCGGTGCTGGCACAGGTCTTGGAGAGGGCCCCGTACTCTGCGCTGTACAGCCGTATCCAGGTCCATGTGCAGCTCAAGCCCGTGTTGGAACGTGAGCGCTTTGCGCTGCTCGTTGCCCACGCGCTCAAGAGTGCCGGCAGCCAGCACAACCTGCTGGCCGACACCGGCATGGAGATCCTGCGCCAGGCTTCCAAAGGGCTGCCCCGTCAGGCCGGACGCATTCTGTGCACCGCCATGCGATTAGCTGTACCCAAGGGCTTGAACCACTTGCCCGATGAAATCCTTCAACAAGCCATCAAGGAGCTGCAATGACGCGCAAATCCAAAACCCCCAGCCCTGGGCGAAAGAAAATCGTGTTGCCCGCCTTGAGTGACGAGTCGCTCGTACAGATTCGCAACTTCCTGCATCTGGCGCTTGATGTCTTCGAGGACCACTACGGCCAGCAACTCGACCTCTTCTATCACTCCCTTTGGCAGGAATCGCAAGAGCTTGACTCGGGAAAATTCTCCGACTGATCGGGCTTCTTGCTCAACACGCCGGCGCCGCCAGCTTCAACCCTGGCGGCGTTTCTGTTTGCGCCAATGCACACGCCTGTCCCACCTACTGACAGGCGTTTGCACTACCGGCATTACTACGGCACGCCGCGCCACATTCGACCTCACATAGCCTGGGACCTTGAGTCGGAATTAAATCGGGACGTAACACCTGCCTTCTGCCGGGTTGCCAACTCGCTAAGCAACACACCGATATGCCGCAGTTTGGTTCATTGGCGCAAATCACGTCCATCTCACCTGACACAACCCAAATCCTTCGCTCTGGTGAACAGGTAAAGCTGAAGGTCGACGTCAGTTATGTCCTGACTGCAGAATCAGGAACTATCAAGCTTGTCGTTCTGGCGGCGGACAATTCGGGCGTTGCCCAAGATGTCGAGGTGATCACAAAGGGGAGCGGGAAATCCACTCTAAAAGCTGAGTTCACGGTCCCCAGCACAACGGTTATTCGAGTGTTTACGCCGCTTATTGTGCAGGGCCAGAATTCAACATCTGCAGCCGATGGCAGAACGTTCCAGGTGGTCCCCAATTGAGGGGATTTCAACATTACAACCACCTTTTCCAGCATCGATCCGCTACAAAATATATAGCCCCTTGCGCATATTCCACGGGGGCTAGAGGCCTAAAACGTTCTTAATTGCGGCGTCAACGGCAGCAGCCGGATGTGGCGCGTCACACACTCACCATCACCCGCAGCACCTCTTGCCCATAGGCTTCCAGCTTCTTGGCACCAATGCCGGTGATGCCTTGCAGGTCGTCCAGCGATTGCGGGGCGCGCTCGGCAATCGCCACCAGCGTGGCGTCGTGAAAAATCACGTAGGCGGGCAGGTTGTGTTCCTTCGCCACCTCGGCGCGCCAGGCTTTCAGGGCCAGATAACGGTTTTGGCCCTCGGCGTCCAGTGAAGCGGGCGCTTTGGCGACCGCGCTGGGGGTGCTGCCGCGTTTGGCTTTGCGCTCGGCCGGCGTTGAGACCGAGGCACGCAGTTGCACCGGAACCTCGCCTTTGAGCACGGCACGCGAGCCCTCGGTCAGTTGCAGGGTGTTGAAGGCCTGGGCATCGACTGCCACGGCGCCGATGGCGATCAGCTGGCGCAGCACGCCGCGCAATTGCACTTCACTCAAGTCCGCGCCAATGCCGAACGTACTCAGGGTTTCATGGCCGCGCTGCGTCACCTTCTCGGTGCTTTTTCCGCGCAAAATATCCATGATGTGCACCGCGCCATAGCTGCCGCCCATCTGCTGCACGCGGTAGATGGTGCTGAGCAGCTTGCGGGCGGCGTCAGTGCCGTCCCACACCGCCGGCGGCTGCAGGCAGTTGTCGCAATTGCCGCATTTGACCCCCACGCTTGTCGCTTCGCGTACTGCGCTGCCCCCCGAGGGGGCTGATTTTCCTTGGGGCGGCCCGGCGGAAAATTGCCCTTCCCCCGCGCTTGTCATTGCGCCGTACTCTTCCCCGAAATAACTTAACAAGCGCACGCGACGGCAATCGGTGGCCTCGGCCAGCCCCAGCAGGGCATCGAGCTTGCCGCGCAGGCCCTGTTTGAATTCTTCACCGGCCGGGCTCTCATCAATCATGCGGCGCTGGTTCACTACGTCCTGCAGGCCGTAGCACATCCAGGCGTCGGCGGCCTCGCCGTCGCGCCCGGCGCGGCCGGTTTCCTGGTAATAGCCTTCGATGTTTTTGGGCATGTCCAGATGCGCCACAAAGCGCACATCGGGCTTGTCGATGCCCATGCCGAAAGCAATGGTGGCCACCATCACAATACCTTCGCTGCGCAGAAACTGGTCCTGATTGGCCTGGCGCACCTTGGTATCCAGCCCGGCGTGGTACGGCAGCGCGGCAATGCCTTCATCGCACAGCATCTCGGCAATGTCTTCCACCCGCTTGCGCGACTGGCAGTAGACGATGCCGGCGTCGCCCCGGTGCTCATTCGAAATGAAGCGCAGCAGCTGTTGCGTGGCCTGTGTCTTCTCAACAATGGTGTAGCTGATGTTGGGGCGGTCAAAGCTGCTGACGAACTGCTGGGCGTCCTGCAACTGCAGACGCTCCACAATGTCAGCGCGGGTCAGGGCATCGGCGGTGGCGGTGAGTGCGATGCGTGGCACCGTGCCGTAGCGCTCGTGCAACACCGTCAGGGCGCGGTATTCAGGCCGGAAGTCGTGGCCCCACTGGCTCACGCAATGCGCTTCGTCGATGGCAAACAGGCTCAACTTGCCGCGCTCGTACAAGGAATCGAGTTGCGCCAGAAAGCGCGGCGTCATCACCCGCTCCGGGGCGCAATACAGCAGGGTAATGTCGCCGCGCAGCAGGCGTTTTTCGACCTGCGAGGCTTCCTCAAACGACAAGGTGGAATTCAGAAACGCGGCGCTGACACCGGCTTCATGCAGCGCGCCGACCTGGTCGTGCATCAGCGCGATCAGCGGCGAGATCACCACCGTGATGCCCTGCCCGGCCTGCTCGCGCGCAATCGCCGGAATCTGGTAACACAGCGATTTGCCGCCGCCGGTAGGCATCAGCACCAGCGCATCGCCGCCGCCCACCACATGCTCGATGATGGCTTGCTGGGGACCACGAAACTGGCCGTAACCGAAGACTTCTTGAAGAATGAGGTGGATAGACAAAATCTGATGCTATAAGTTTAGTAGCAGCTTGCGCAAGCTGCATAAGGGCTAGAGGTCAATATGACCAATAATCCGGGGTCGGACGCCGTTCGGGCCGGGAATGCCCCGGCAACTGTTGCGCCAATTGTCCCACCCAGCGCCGGCCAAGCGCCCCGGCTTTCTACAATACCCGGCTATGAAACCACTCCATTACACCCGCGGCCAGGCCCTGCCCGAGATTTTGCAAAACCGCATCATGGTTCTGGACGGCGCCATGGGCACCATGATCCAGCGCTTCAAACTGGACGAAGCGCAGTACCGCGGCGAGCGCTTCAAGGACTTTCACAAGGACGTGAAGGGCAACAACGAGTTGCTGTCGCTGACGCGCCCGGATGTCATCTCCAGCATCCACGAACGTTACCTGGCGGCCGGTGCCGACATGATCGAGACCAACACCTTCGGTGCCACGTCGATTGCCCAGGCCGATTACGACATGGCCGAACTGGCGGCTGAGATGAATTTGGCCTCGGCCAAACTGGCGCGCGCCGCCTGCGACAAGTTCGCCACCCCGGACAAACCCCGTTTTGTGCTGGGCGCCCTGGGCCCGACGCCCAAAACCGCCAGCATCAGCCCGGATGTGAACGACCCCGGCGCCCGCAACGTGAGCTTCGAGCAGCTGCGCGCCGCCTATTACGAGCAGGTGCAGGCGCTGGTGGAAGGCGGCGCCGACGCGCTGCTGGTGGAAACCATTTTCGACACACTCAACGCCAAGGCGGCCCTGTTCGCCATCGACGAATACTTTGAAAAATCAGGCGAGCGTTTGCCCCTGATCATCAGCGGCACCGTGACCGATGCCTCCGGCCGCATCCTGAGCGGCCAGACCGTCACCGCCTTCTGGTACAGCGTGCGCCATGCCCGGCCACTGGCCATCGGGCTGAACTGCGCGCTGGGTGCGGCACTGATGCGCCCCTACATCCAGGAACTGGCCCGCGTGGCGCCGGATACTTTCATCAGCTGCTACCCCAACGCCGGCCTGCCCAACCCGATGAGCGACACCGGCTTTGACGAAACCCCGGCCGACACCAGCCGTCTGCTGCATGAATTTGCCGCCGAAGGGCTGGTCAACATCGTCGGTGGCTGCTGCGGCACCACACCGGAGCACATCGGCGCCATCAGCCAGGCGGTGGCGCCGCTGCCGGGGCGCGTGCTGCAAAAGTCTTATTTCTATAAAGAAACGGCCTGAATCACGAGTGCTAGACTTTGCTGCATGAAATCCACACTGCAACCCGTTGCACATCTTGGCAGGTTTGAACGCCTTCAATTGGTGGAAGACCTGTGGGATGAATTTGCTGCCGAAACCAGTATGGAAACCAGGCCTGAAGTTTTGGATGAACTGGAACGCCGCGCTGCCTGGCGTGAAGCCCACCCAGGACAGGGCAAAAGCCTGGCCCAGATTGCGCAATCGCTTGGCGTGCGCCTGTGACCTGGCAGGTCATTTTTGAAGCGGCGGCGCAGGCCGAAATTTCCGAAACCTTTGACTGGTACGAACAAAAATCCTACGGCCTGGGTGGCGATTTTTTGCGTGTGCTCGCAGCGGCCGAAGAACAACTGACGCGCAACCCACAAGCCTTTCCGCCCACACGGGGTCGCTTCCGCCGGATCTTGTTGCGACGATTTCCTTATGCCCTGCATTTCGAACTGTTGAGCGAGCAACGCGTCTCGGTACTGGCCTGCCTGCATCACCGTCGCGACCCAAGGCGCTGGCCTGGCAACTAAACAGCGACGTGAGGCGGTGTACATACGCAGGGAAAATGTCCTGGGCGGCTTTAGCCCTTAAAATCTTGCCCATCCAAGGAGCGTTGCAGCGGGTCACAAGACCTGTCAGGCTTGGATATTCCCAACGACGCTCACCTGATTAAAGTTACCCACAGGTGAGACGCATGTCCGATATCGTTGTTCCCCCCATGAAGTTATCCGGCCTGGAGCCAGTGACCATTGGCTCCGTCTATTCAGTTGAGGACCGCGCTGAAGGTCTGTCCCCAAGCGCCACGTTTGTCAACATTGGCGAACGCACCAATGTGACTGGCTCCAAGGCCTTCGCCCGCATGATCCTGAACGGCGAGTTCGAACAGGCGCTGGCGGTGGCGCGCCAGCAGGTCGAAAACGGCGCGCAGATCATCGACATCAACATGGACGAAGCCATGCTGGACAGCCAGGCCGCCATGGTGCGCTTCCTGAACCTGATTGCCTCCGAACCCGACATCTGCCGCGTGCCGATCATGATTGACTCCAGCAAATGGAGCGTGATCGAAGCCGGGCTGCGCTGCGTGCAGGGCAAGGGCATCGTCAACTCCATCAGCATGAAGGAAGGCGTGGAGGCTTTCAAACACCAGGCCAAATTGCTGCGCCGGTATGGTGCGGCGGCGGTGGTGATGGCCTTTGACGAACAAGGCCAGGCCGACACCTATGAGCGCAAGATCGGCATTTGCGAGCGCGCTTACCGCATTCTGGTGGACGAAGTGGACTTTCCGCCGGAAGACATCATCTTCGACCCCAACATTTTCGCCATTGCCACCGGTATTGAAGAGCACAACAACTACGCCGTCGATTTCATCAACGCCACACGCTGGATCAAGCAGCACCTGCCGGGGGCCAAGGTGTCGGGCGGCGTCAGCAATGTGAGCTTCAGCTTCCGCGGCAACGACCCGGTGCGGGAAGCGATTCATACCGTATTTTTGTACCACGCGATTCAGGCCGGCATGGACATGGGCATCGTCAACGCCGGCATGGTCGGCGTCTATGACGATCTGGAGCCGGAGCTGCGCGAACGGGTAGAAGACGTGGTGCTGAACCGGCGGCCCGATGCCGGTGAGCGCCTGGTCGAAATTGCCGAAAACGCCAAGGGCGCGGCCAAGGACGAGAGCAAAAAACTGGAGTGGCGCGGCAGCGCCGAGCACCCGGCCACGGTGGAGCAGCGCCTGAGCCATGCCATGGTGCATGGCGTGACCGACTTCATCACCGAAGACACCGAAGAGGCTTACCAGGCCGTGCTGGCCAAGGGCGGCCGACCACTGCATGTGATTGAAGGCCCGCTGATGGCCGGTATGAACATCGTGGGCGATCTGTTTGGCCAAGGCAAGATGTTCCTGCCGCAGGTGGTCAAAAGCGCGCGGGTCATGAAACAGGCGGTGGCGCACCTGATTCCGTACATCGAGGAAGAAAAACGCCTGGACGAGGCAGCCGGGCGCGACGTGCGCACCAAGGGCAAGATCGTGATTGCCACCGTCAAGGGCGACGTGCACGACATCGGCAAAAACATCGTGACCGTGGTGCTGCAATGCAACAACTTTGACGTGATCAACATGGGCGTGATGGTGCCCTGCCACGAGATTCTGGCGCGCGCCAAGGCCGAGGGGGCGGACATCATCGGCCTGTCGGGCCTGATCACCCCCAGCCTGGAAGAGATGCAATACGTGGCGGGCGAGATGCAGAAAGACGATTACTTTCGCATTAAAAAAATCCCGCTGCTCATCGGCGGCGCCACCACCTCGCGCGTGCACACCGCCGTCAAGATTGCGCCGCATTACGAAGGCCCGGTGGTTTATGTGCCCGATGCCTCGCGGGGCGTGGGTGTGGCGCAAGGCCTGTTGGGCGAGCAGTCCGCCCACTACATTGCCGAGCTCAACACCGACTACGAACGGGTACGGCAGCAACACGCCAACAAGAAACAGACGCCGCTGTGGCCGCTGGCAAAGGCCCGCGCCAACAAGACGCCGGTGGACTGGGCCAGCTACACGCCGACCAAACCCAAATTTCTGGGCCGCCGCGTCTTCAAGAATTTCGATTTAAGCGAATTGGCCCGGTTCATCGACTGGGGTCCGTTCTTCCAGACCTGGGACCTGGCCGGACCCTTCCCCGCCATTTTGAAAGACGAAGTCGTTGGCGTCGAGGCCTCCAAGGTGTTTGCCGACGGCCAGGCCATGCTGAAAAAACTGATCGAAGGCCGCTGGCTCACCGCCAATGGCGTGGTCGGCCTCTACCCGGCCAACGCGGTGAATGACGACGACATTGAGCTCTACACCGACGACACCCGCACGGAAGTGGCGATGACCTGGTACGGCCTGCGCCAGCAAGCTCAAAAAGAAGAGATTGACGGCGTCATGCGCCCCAGCCGCTGCCTGGCCGACTTTGTCGCACCGAAGTCGAATGCTATAGAAAAAGGAGCTACTAACGCACAATCGACGGGGGCTACAGGCCTAAAAGCCTTAAACCTTGCGGACTACGTGGGCGTCTTCGCGGTCACCGCCGGCATCGGCGTGGAGAAACGCGAAAAGCTCTTTGAGAACGAGCACGACGACTATTCCGCCATCATGCTCAAGTCACTGGCCGACCGGCTGGCCGAAGCCTTTGCCGAGTGCCTGCACCACCGTGTCCGCACCGACTTGTGGGGCTACGCGGCGCAAGAAGCGTTAACGCCCGAGGCGCTGATTGCCGAGAAATACAAGGGCATCCGCCCCGCGCCGGGCTACCCGGCCTGCCCCGATCACAGCGTCAAGAAAGACATGTTTGACCTGCTGCACTGCGAAGAAATTGGCATGGGCGTCACCGAGAGTCTGGCCATGACACCGGCGGCGAGTGTCAGTGGCTTCTACCTGGGCCACCCCGACAGCACCTATTTCAGCGTCGGCAAGATCGGTGACGACCAGCTCAAAGACCTGGCGGCACGCCGGCAGATGAACGAGCAAGCGCTGCAACGGCTGTTGGCTCCGAATTTGTAGTTTTACAAACCGGCGCTGCTAGCGCCGCACCTGCGTGGGTGCCGTGACCCCCGTTCACGGAGGAAATGGAAGAGCTGGCATCAAAGTTGCATAACAAGCTTACCTTGACCCGAAAGATCGATAGCTTGCCATGCGTGACCATTCTTTGTTGTGCCCTCCTTGTCCGACCGCCGCACATGACCCGGACCTGACACAAAAACTGAGGCCGGCACACCTGCTGGCAACTGTGCCGGACGCCGCTGAAAAAATGGGCCTGTTCGGCCGCTGGTGGTGCGACGCGCAGACGGGCCAATGGGTGTTGTCGACTGGCGCTGCCGGCTTGCTGGATGTCGACGCCGGTTTTCACCGCACAGAGATCAGCTGTTTTGAGCAGGTGGTACCGGATGACGTATTGCTGCTGCTGGCGGACCTGCGCGCGCTGCGCGAACCGGGCCGTGTCATTGAGCGTGAATTTCGCATCATCAATGAATTTGACGGTTTGCGCTGGTTGCGCCTGGTGTCGTCGCCACACATCCTGCCCGGGCAAGCCGTCCAGAGCGGTGTCGTGGTGGATGTCACGTCAACCCGGCTGGCGGCGATGCGTGAGCGCTTCTGTTTTGAATCGACGCAATTTCTGATCGGCACCCCGACGCTGGGCGAGGCGGTGACCAAGGTAATCCAACTGGTCTGTGAAAACCTGGGATGGGAGTGTGGTGCCTATTGGTCACTGGAACAGGAACAGATGGGTGACCATCGGCTGGCATGCCAATATGAGTGGCATAAACCGGAATATCCGCTGGCATCGTTCATCAAAAAAACTTCAGCACTTCGCCTGGCGCCGGGCGAAGACCTGGTCGGCAACGTCTGGCGCACGATGCAGCCGGCCTGGGTTGAAGGCATGGCCAATGATCAGGGCTTTTTACGGCGTAACAGCGCCCATGAAAGCGGTTTGCAATCCGGCTATGCCTTTCCGGTTTCTAAATCGACGGTTGACGGACGCCGACACAACCATGGGGTGCTGGAGTTCTATAGCAGTCTGGCGCGCCAGCGCGAAGCGCAATTACCGAGTCTCTCAATGACGATCGGCGCGCTGATTGCGCAGACCGTGCAGCGCATCGAGCAGCAGGAACTCATCCGTCAGTTGGCGCAGATTGATGATCTGACCGGACTCGCCAATCGCAAGCATTTCCATCAACTGCTGGATGCGGCATGCTTGCGCGCCACGTCCTCAGGCGCCTCGTTTGCCGTCCTGAATATCGACCTCGACCGCTTCAAGCTGATCAACGATGCTTTCGGCCACGCGGCCGGCAATCTGGTCTTGCGTGAATTTGCACAGCGCTTGCAGGGACTTGAACTGGCGGGGTGTGCGCTGGGCCGGCTTGGCGGCGATGAGTTCGCCATTCTGGTGGCACCCGCCGGTTCGATGGCGCAACTGCAGGCCGTGGGTGAGCGTGTCTTGCTGGCAGCGCGTATGCCGTTCCTGTTTGAGAGCCAGGAATTGACGGTCTCCGCCAGCGTGGGCGTCAGCGTCTTCCCCGACAACGGCTGGACCGGCTCGGAACTCATGCGCAGCGCCGATGCTGCCATGTATCGGCGCAAACACAGCGGACGCAATGGCCTGAACTTTTTCTCAAACGGCACTTCCGAAACCCTGGCTGAGCAACGCTCGGCGCTGGCCAAGCAACTCACGATGGAAGCCGAGTTGCACCGCGCGCTGGTGGGCAATGAATTTTTTCTTGAGTACCAGCCTATTTTTGACCGTGATGCGGAGCACATCGTTGCAGTCGAGGCGCTGATTCGCTGGCGCCGGCCGGACGGTGAAGTGGTGCGGCCCGATCTTTTTATCCCGATCGCGGAGCAGAGCCGCCTGATCGTGCAGATCGGTCGCTGGGTGGTCAAACAGGCCTGCCGCGATTTGGCGCTGTTGCAGCGCGCCGGCTTCACTGACTTGCAAGTCAACGTCAACATGGCGGCGCCAGAGTTTGTCAATGCCAGTTTGCCGGGCGAATTGATGGCCGTGGTGGAGGCGTGTGGCGTGGCGCCACGCCACCTTTGTCTGGAGCTGACCGAGGGCCTGGTGATGAAGCAACCCAACAAGGTGATTCCGGTCATGGCGGCCTTGCGCCAGCATGGTTTCAAGATCAGCCTGGATGATTTCGGGATGGGCCATTCATCGCTGTCACGCATGAAGAAGTTGCCTATTTCCTCACTGAAAATTGACCGTTCATTTGTCAGTGGCTTGCCGCACGACCGGGGTGACGCTGCGATCGTGCGTACCATCCTGGACCTCGGGCGTCATATGAACCTGCAGGTGATCGCCGAGGGTGTCGAGACCGATGCGCAGCTGATTTTTTTGCGCCAATTCGGCTGCACCTTCATTCAGGGATTTCTATTGGGTCGGCCAAAAACAGTGCCCGAACTGATGGCATTTCAACCACAAATCACCCGCGAATAACCAGAAGAAAAATATGACAGACACTACCTCTCCGCTTCAAATAGACACTTTTTTGCCGTACATGCGCGACGTGATTCGCTGCGAACAATCGCTGCACGAGTTGAACCTGATGTGGCGCATGATTGAATCCGCTGCCAAGATGAACTGCCCGGTTGAAGCCAAAACCATTTTGCCGACCATGGCAGCCACCCGCGAGGGCTTCAATCGTCTCGAGCAGGAGCTGGTGGCCAGTTTGGTGAGTGAAAAAGTGGCCACGGTGCTCGATGAGATTGGCACCAAGGCCCAGTATGTGATCGACATTGTGGTGCGCAATCTGTACGAGCGCACGGCCGATGTGGGGTTTCTGGCCACCGACAACGAACTGTGCGCCTTTGTCGCCGGCCTGAGCGACAACCAGAGCGCCATTCGCCAGCGACTGCGTGCCTACCGCAGTAAATACACGGTGTATGACGAAATTATGTTGCTCGATACCGCCGGCAATGTGCTGGTGCAGATTGACGAGTCCACGCCGCTGGAAGGCAGCGTTGATCCGCTGCTGGCGCAAACGCTGGCCAGCAATAGTTACGTTGAAACATTTCGCGCCAGTGATTTGCGCCCCGCCAAAAAGCAGGCACTGATTTATTCGCGCCGCATGCTGCATCCCGACACGGGCGTCGTCATCGGCGTGCTGTGTCTGTGCTTCAACTTCGAGCAGGAAATGGCAGGTATCTTCCAGTCGCATCGCGATCCGGCCGGGCGCTCCAACATGATGCTGCTCGACGGGCGCAATCGCGTGATTGAAAGTGCGGATGCGTTGTGGGTTCCATGGGGTGCCGTGGTGCCGGTCAACCTGGATGCGACGCCAAAATTGATGATGTTCGCGGGTCGCGAATATCTGGTGCGGACCTTCCACGCCGAGGGTTATCAAGGTTACCCAGGGCCACCAGGTTGGCAGGGACAAGTCATGATTCCGGTTGACGTTGCGTTTACCGGCGCTAGCAGCAGTACGCTGGCCGCGCTTGATCCCCGCGTTGCCACAGGTTTGCTGTCGCACGCCCAATCGTTTTCGCCACCGCTCTACGAGATCATGGCGGCCGCCGAAACCATCCAGCGCGTGGTGTGGAATGGTCAGGTGATGACGACCGGCCAGCGCGGCGAACTGATGAAGCTCAAGACGATCCTGGATCAGATTGGTGAGACCGGCGCCCGCAGCAATGAACTGTTTTCGAAATCAATCGGCGATCTCTATGAAACCGTATTGGCTTCGAGTCTGCGCGATTCGGAATTCGTGTCGCACTTGCTGGTGGATCTGCTGGACCGCAACCTGTATGAACGCTCGGACGATTGTCGCTGGTGGGCCTTGACGCCGGAGTTGCAGGCGGCACTGGCGGTGCCGGAGCGCGATGTCGAGGTGGTCGAGCGCATCACCGGCATTCTGGAATACATCAACCGCCTGTATACGGTCTACACCCGGCTATTCATCTATGACGCAAGCGGTTGCATTATTGCCAGCACCCAGCCGGACCAGGATGGCGAGACCGTGGCGGGTAGTTTCATCGATACGGTGACGCTGGCGCAGGTGCGGGCGCTGCGCAGTGATCAGGATTACTACGTGACGCCGTTTGCGCCGACCCCACTTTACGGTGACCGGCCCACCTATATCTATCACGCCGCGATCCGCCACCCCGATGATGATGCGACCGTGGTCGGAGGTATCGGCATTGTGTTCGATGCAGCGCCCGAGTTTTCTGCCATGCTGCGGGGCGGGCTGGGGAACAAGGCGGGGACGACCGCCTTGTTTGTTGATCGACTGGGCTGCGTGATCGCCAGCACGGATCCGACACGCCCGGTTGGAACCCTATTGAAAATGGACCCTGCCTTGCTGGCTCTGCCGAACGGCGGCAGCGCGTCCCGCATCGTGATCCACGACGGTCATTACGCGATCATGGGCTGCACCGTCTCCAGCGGCTACCGGGAATTCAAGGTGTCGGATGGTTATCGGGAAGACGTGCTGGCCGTCGTGTTTGATTCTTTTGGTGAAGTGCGCGAGCGCCCGGGCGCTGGCCACCAGGGCAACACGGTATTGAAATCGGATTTGACAGACATGGGGGGTCGCGAGTTCGCAACTTTCTTTATCGATGGCTCCCTGTTCGCACTGCCGGCCGAGCACGTGCTGGAGGCGTTGTCAGCTTCGAAAATATCAGCGGTGTCGCGGGCTGAGCGCAAAGCCTGCATCGGCCTGTTGGCGCTGCAGAGCGAAGCTGAGAACCATGGTTCGGTCTGGGTGTTTGACCTGGGCTATCTCCTGCGCGGCATGCCCTCCATGATCGACAAGAGCAGCCAGGTCATCATCGTGCGTTACGGTGCGCAAACGATTGGCCTGCTGGTCGATGCGCTCCACGGCGTGCCGGAGTTCAATGCGGCCCAGATCATGCCGTCACCCTTTGCGGGGCGCGCCGATGGCGCGCTGGTGAAATACTTCATCAAGGCGAATGGTGGCCAATTGCTGATTCAGGCGGTCGATGTCAGTAGTCTTTTTGCGGTCCTGATGATTCGGGAGGGCGTTGTTCAGATCAGCTGATTAGCTGATTGGACCGGTCAGGTCAAAGGCCTGCATGCAGTGCCCGCCGGTATTGCATGGCCTCGGCCACGTGCGTGACCTGGGTGCTGCGCGCACCGGCCAGATCGGCAATGGTGCGGGCCACTTTCAGGGCACGGTGCGTGCTGCGGGCTGACCAGCCCAGGCGCGCGGCGGCGATATTGAGGAACTTGGCGGCGGCCTCGTCCAGCAACAAATATTCATCAATTTCCTGGCCTTGCAGGGCCTGGTTCGCCTTGCCCTGGCGTGCAGTAGCACGCTCGCGCGCCGCCGTGCAACGTTCACGAATGGTGGCGGTTGATTCCCCCGGCCGGGCTTGCAGCAGATCAGCTGACAGCATGGCGGGCACCTCCACATGCAAGTCGATGCGATCAATCAGCGGGCCGCTCAGCTTGCCCTGGTAGCGCGCGACCTGATCGGGCGTGCAGCGGCAGGCTTTTTGCACTGAGCCCAGATAGCCGCAGGGGCAGGGATTCATGGCCCCGATCAACTGGAAACGTGCTGGAAACTCGGCGCGCCGTGCCGCGCGCGAAATTGTGATGGTGCCCGACTCCAGCGGCTCGCGCAGCGCTTCCAGCGCGGCGCGGGGAAACTCGGGCAATTCATCCAGAAACAGCACGCCATGGTGTGCCAGTGATATTTCTCCGGGCCGCGGCGGCGAACCGCCGCCCACCAGCGCCACGGCGCTGGCCGTGTGATGTGGGCTGCAAGTGGGGCGCTGGGCCCAGCGATCCAGTGAAAAGCGCCCGCCCAGACTGGCCACGGCCGCACTTTGCAGCGCTTCATCCGTGGTCATGGCGGGCAGCAAACCGGCAAACCGTTGCGCCAGCATGGACTTGCCCGAGCCCGGCGGCCCCATCAACAGCAGGCTGTGACCACCGGCGGCGGCAATCTCCAGTGCCCGTTTCGCACCGAGTTGCCCTTTCACATCGGCCAGATCCGGGTACTGAACGGCGTGGGTCTGGGGCTTTGCTGTGACCCGCGACCAGCCGGGCGCGGGCTCCGGTGGCGGGGCATCCGCCGCTTGCGGCAAAAAGTTCTGCACCACGTCCAGCAAATGCCGCGCCCGATAGACCTGGGCATCGGGCACCAGGGCGGCTTCTTCCGCGCTGTCAGGCGGCAGCACCAGCCGGGTCACAACCCGGCCCGCATGCAGGGCCAGACTCATGGCCAGCGCGCCGCGCACCGGTCGCAACTCGCCGGACAGGGACAGCTCCCCGGCAAATTCATGGCCTGCCAGCCTGGCCGCGTCGATCTGCCCGCTGGCGGCCAAAATGCCCAGCGCAATCGGCAGGTCAAAGCGCCCCGAGTCCTTGGGCAGATCGGCCGGGGCCAGGTTGACGGTGATGCGCTTGTTGTGCGGGAACTCCAGCCCCGAGTTTTGAATGGCGCAGCGCACCCGCTCACGCGCCTCCTTGACCTCCACATCGGCCAAGCCCACCAGCGTAAAGCTGGGCAGGCCATTGGCCAAGTGCACTTCCACCGTGACCGCCGCCGCATCCAGACCCAGCAGGGCTCGGCTTTGCACCAAAGACAGACTCATGAGGCTTCCTCTCCAAAAGGGTGCAGAAAAAAGAACCGGCACCCAGCTTGTACGCACCAGCTCGGTGCCAACTGTATTTTTATACAGATATCTTAACGCAAGCCTTTTGAAATGGTGCACAAGGGCGAGGCAGGTCTTGCGCGATATCTGGCACGGTCTATGCGTATCGGTTACATCCCTTAACCTTCCTGGAGAACTTTATGAAATTGAAATCAACATCCGCACTCATCCTGACCGCGCTGCTTGCCAGCACCGCCGTCATGGCGCAAACCAAAGCGCCCGAGCCTGACTACACGCTGTCGTTCAACGTGGGCGCCGTCAGTGACTATCGCTTCCGTGGTATCTCTCAAACATCGTTCAAGCCAGCGCTGCAAGCGGGTGTTGATTTTGCGCACAAGAGCGGTTTTTATCTGGGCGCCTGGGGCTCGAATGTCAACTGGATCAAGGACTACGTTGGCGCCACTGACGGCTCGCTTGAAATTGACCTGTACGGCGGTTACAAGGGTGAAATCAGCAAAGATTTCACCTACGACCTGGGCGTGATCACCTACCAGTACCCCGGCAATACTGCAGCGAACACAGGCTTGGCGAACGCCAACACCACCGAAGTTTATGGCGCCTTGAGCTACAGCGTGGTGACCGCCAAATACAGCCGCAGCGTCAGCAATTTTGTTGCCAACAACAGCAGCTCCGGCAGCCAGTATTTCGAAGTGGCAGCCAACTTTGACTTGGGCAATGGCTTCACGCTCACGCCGCACGTCGGTCGCCAGACCATTCCGAACCAGGCCAATGACGCCGGTAACTACACCGACTACTCGCTGACGCTTGGCAAAGACTTTGGCAATGGACTCTCAGTTTCCCTCGCGGCTATTGGCACCAACGCTGGTGACTTTTACAAAGGCGGGACATTTGACAATTTGGGCAAGAGCGGCGCAGTGGTCGGCCTGAAATACAGCTTCTGATCACGCTTTGATTTAAGAATTTGCGGGACAGTCCGCAGCCGTGAAGCGGCCAGCGCTGTCCTCAACCCATTAGGAGAACCCATGAAACTCGTAACCGCGATCATCAAACCCTTCAAGCTGGACGAGGTGCGCGAAGCGCTCTCCGCCATCGGCGTGCAGGGTATCACCGTGACGGAAGTCAAGGGCTTTGGCCGCCAAAAAGGCCACACCGAGCTGTACCGGGGCGCCGAGTACGTGGTGGACTTTTTGCCCAAGGTCAAGATCGAAGCCGCCGTGTCCGACGAACTGGTGGAGCGCGTCATCGAAGCGGTGGAGGGCGCCGCCCGCACCGGCAAGATCGGCGACGGCAAGATCTTTGTCTACAACCTCGAGCAAGTCGTTCGCATCCGCACCGGCGAAACCGGCAAGGAAGCTTTGTAAAACTTTGCGGGAAAGACTGCAGCTGCGCGTAGCGAGCCAGCTCTGTCCCCAACTATTCAGGCACAACCGATACGAGAACACTGATATGAAAAAACTACTTGCATCCTTTACCCTGGGTTTGAGTCTGCTCATCTGTGGCGCAGCCGCATTGGCACAAACCCCGGCGGCCCCAGAAGCGGCTCCCGCCGCCTCTGCCACGGCTGAAGTCAAACCCGCTGACGCGGCGGCCCCTGCGGCACCGGCAGCCCCCGCTGCTGCCGTGACCGCCACCGCGCCGGCACCTGCTGCATCCGCAGCGCCCGCACCTGTCCCCAACAAGGGCGACACCGCCTGGATGATCGTCGCGACGGCCTTCGTCATCATGATGTCCATCCCGGGCCTCGCCCTGTTCTACGGCGGCCTGGTCCGCAGCAAGAACATGCTGTCGGTCCTGATGCAGGTCTTCGTGACCTTCTCGCTGATCGTGGTGCTGTGGTGCCTGTATGGCTACAGCCTCGCCTTTACCGAGGGCAACCAGTTCATTGGTGGTTTTGACCGCATCCTGATGAAAGGTCTGTTCGATCCGATGAAGGGCGAATTTGCCAACGCGGCCACCTTCAGCAAGGGTGTCGTGATTCCTGAACTGCTGTTCATGGCTTTCCAGGCCACCTTTGCCGCCATCACCTGCTGCCTGATCATCGGCGCCTTCGCCGAGCGCATCAAGTTCTCGGCCATGCTGATGTTCATGGCGCTGTGGTTCACCTTCAGCTACACCCCGATCGCCCACATGGTGTGGTTCTGGATGGGTCCTGATGCCTATACCAGCAAGGAAGTGGTTGACGCGATGAATGCCAAGGCCGGCATGATCTGGCAGTGGGGCGCGCTCGACTTTGCCGGCGGCACCGTGGTTCACATCAACGCAGCTATGGCTGGTCTGGTCGGCGCCTTTGTGCTGGGCAAACGCACCGGCTACGGCAAGGATTCCATGGCCCCGCACAGCCTGACGCTGACGATGGTGGGTGCAGCCCTGCTCTGGGTGGGCTGGTTCGGTTTCAACGCCGGTTCGGCACTGGAAGCCAACGGTACGGCGGTGCTGGCCTTCATGAACACCTTCTCGGCCACGGCGGCTGCGGTGCTGGCCTGGTGCCTCGGTGAAGCGCTGATGCGCGGCAAAGCCTCGATGCTGGGTGCAGCTTCCGGCGCGGTGGCGGGTCTGGTGGCGATCACCCCGGCCTGCGGCAACGTCGGCCTGATGGGTGCCATTGTGATTGGCTTCGTGGCGGGCTTCGTCTGCCTGTGGGGTGTCAATGGCCTGAAGAAAATGCTGGGTGCAGATGACTCGCTCGACGTCTTCGGCGTGCACGGTGTCGGTGGTATCGTCGGCGCCCTGCTGACGGGCGTGTTCAACAACCAGGCGCTCGGTGGCCCCGGCCAGGTGAGTGACTGGGTTACGGCCGCTGTTTCGTCGGTGCCGGTTGCTGACGCCGTCTGGATCCAGCTCAAGGCTGTGCTCGTCACCATCGTCTGGTCAGGTGTGGTCTCCTTCATCGCCTACAAGATTGTCGACTTGACCATCGGTCTGCGGGTAAGCGAAGAAGACGAGCGCGAAGGCCTCGACATCACTTCCCACGGCGAAACCGCCTACAACCGCTAACGGGGGTTCTGCAAGCAAACGTTTCCTTGAGACTTTCAGCCCACCCGAGCCCCAGGCTCCGGTGGGCTTTTTTTATGCGCCACCGGCGGCGCACAATGTTGTGCCAGGAGACCCCTAACCATGACATCCACCCTAGAACTCTCGTGTGACACTTTTTGCTGCGAAACTGCCCCGGCTCGGGTAAGGCCCAGCGCCGGTTTGTGCTTGAGCGTCATTCTCGTGACGCGCGTCCAATGAACTGGCCCAATGTCAACTGGCAAAACGTCACCACCCAGCCCTGCGAACTGGGCGAGTCGCCGTTCTGGCAGCCGCAGGAGCAAATGCTGTACTGGGTGGATGTTGCGGGCCAACAAATCCTGCGCGCCAATATCTACATGGGCACGGTGGAAAGCTGGGACATGCCCTCCGAGCCCGGCTGCATCGCGCCCGCCCGCAATGGCGGACTGGTGATTGCCCTGCGCCACGGCGTGTTTCGCGCCCGCACGTGGGGTGGGCCGCTGCAGCACATTGCCACGCTCGATTACGACCCGGCGCACCAGCGCGCCAATGATGGCAAGTGCGACGCGCTGGGGCGTTTCTGGATCGGCACCCTCGACGAGACCAAAGTGGCCCGCAACGCCGCGCTCTATTCACTGGACTGTCGCGCGGGGCGCACGCCGCTGCTCGAGCGCAAAGTGGATCACGCCACCACCGCCAACGGCCTGGCCTGGAGTCCCGATGGCCGCACCCTGTACTGGGCCGACACGCCCAGCCATGTGGTGCACGCCTGGGATTTTGAGGTGAACGCCAACGCCATGACGGCGCAGCGCACCTTGGCGCAGTTCGAGCCCAAGCCGGCGGGCTGGCAGTTCGACCAGGCAGAAAATCACACCAGTTATCGGGGCCGCCCGGACGGGGCCGCCGTGGACGTGCAGGGTAACTACTACGTGGCCCTATTCGAGGGCGGCCGGGTGTGCAAATTCAGCCCCGCTGGCGCCCTGCTGGCCGAGTTTGCAACACCCGCGCAATGCCCCACCATGCCCTGTTTTGGCGGTGAGGACTTGCAGACCCTGTACCTCACCAGCGCGCGCCACCACCGTAGTGCCGCCGAACTCAAAGCCTTCCCCTTGTCAGGCTGCGTGTTTTCCATGCGGGTGGAGGTGCCGGGCTTGCCGGTGAACTTCTTCGCCGACTGAGATCGCCCCCACGCTTGCCACTTCGTGTGCTGCGCTGCCCCCCGAGGGGGTTGTGCTTGGCTTGGGGCGGCCCGGCGCGGCGCACGGTTGTCCCACGCTCCGCACTACGTATCGTCGCTGCCCCCCGAGGGGGCTGTGCTTGTTTGGGGCGGCCCGGCGCGGCGCACGGCGGCCCGGCGGCGACTAAATTTTTGAACCCAGGGGTTTCAAAAAATTCAAACCGTGCTGGCCTGGCGCCCCTTACCATTGCCGGCATGCACGCCCCAGACTTTCCGCTTCGCCAGATCACCGACCGCATTCACGCCGCCAACGCCGACCGCACCCCGCTGCGCATTCGCGGCGGCGGCTCCAAAGACTTTTATGGCCAGTCGCTGCAAGGCGAACTGCTGGACGTTACCCCGCTGACCGGCATCACCAGCTACGAACCGAGTGAATTGGTCGTTACGGCACGCGCCGGCACACCGCTGCTGGAGCTGGAGGCTGCGCTGGCTGAAAAAGGTCAGTGCCTGGCCTTCGAGCCACCGGATTTTTCGGTCATCCGTCGCGATGCATCGGGCCCATTGCCTCAACCCACCCGCAGCGCTACCGTCGGCGGCATGGTCGCGTCCGGCTTGAGCGGCCCGGCCCGTGCCAGCGCCGGCGCCGTGCGCGACTTCGTGCTGGGCGTCAAGCTCATCAACGGCCAAGGCGAGCTGCTGACCTTTGGCGGCCAGGTCATGAAAAACGTGGCCGGTTACGACGTGTCGCGCCTGATGGTGGGCGCCATGGGAACGCTCGGACTGTTGACCGAAATTTCGCTCAAAGTGTTGCCAGTGGCCCCGGCCGAGGCGACCCTGGTGTTTCAGCTGGACCAGGCCAGCGCTCTGGCCCAGCTGCACCGCTGGGGTGGGCAACCGCTGCCCCTGAACGCCAGTTGCTGGCTGTCCGACGAGTCCGCTGCCGGCCGCCCTGAACTGCTGTTTGTGCGGCTGCGCGGCGCCGTGGCGGCGGTCGAATCGGCCTGTCGCAAGATGACGCAGGATGTGCCCGGCACGCGCCTGGACAACGCCGTCGCCGCGCCCGACTGGCAAGCCTGCCGCAACCTGCGCCTGCCGTTTTTCACCCCGCCGGATGCGCAGCCAGCGGACACGGGCAAGCTGGCTTTGTGGCGCCTGAGCCTGCCCCAAACCGCGCCCGAGCTGGCTCTGCCCTGGCCGCAATTGGTGGAGTGGCAGGGCGGCCAGCGCTGGCTCTGGGCCCCGCCAGAGGCGCAAGCGCAACTGCGCCAAGCCGCCGCCGAAGTTGGCGGTACCGCTACGCTTTTCATAGCTCCTTACGCAGATAGAACGGGGGCTAGAGCCTGTTTTACCCCATTAAAACCGACCCTGAACCGGATTCACCAGCGCCTCAAAGCCGAGTTTGATCCGGCGGGCATTTTCAACCGCGGCCGTCTCTACCCCGAGTGGTAAGACTTGCGGGACAGACCGCAGCTTGCGCGTTGTAAGCCAGCGCTGCCCCCAACACTTTAAGACCCCATGCAAACCCATCTCGCCCCTGAATACCAAGGCACCGCCGACGGTGCTGCCGCCGAGGCCATTCTGCGCAAATGCGTGCACTGCGGTTTTTGTACCGCCACCTGCCCGACCTACCAATTGCTGGGTGACGAGCTGGACGGGCCGCGCGGCCGCATCTACCTGATCAAGCAGGTGCTGGAAGGCGAAACCCCAACGCGCAAGACGCAGCGCCACCTGGACCGCTGCCTGACCTGCCGCAACTGTGAAACCACCTGCCCTTCGGGCGTCGACTACGGCCATCTGCTGGACATCGGTCGCAAGCTGGTCGATGCCCAGGTGCCGCGCCCGCTGGGCGAACGGGTGCTGCGCTGGGCTCTCAAGGAAGGCCTGCCCTCCCCACTGTTTGCGCCAGCCATGCAGCTGGGCCAGCTGGTGCGCCCGCTGCTGCCGGCCACACTGAAAAACAAAGTGCCACCCAAGCAGGACGCCGGCCACTGGCCGACCCGCGCCCACACCCGCCAGGTGCTGCTGCTGGCCGGCTGCGCGCAACCGGCGATGGCGCCCAACATCAATAGCGCCACTGTCCGTGTGTTCGATGCGGCAGGCATCCAGACCGTCATCGCGCCCAAGGCGGGCTGCTGTGGCGCGGTCAAGTTTCACCTGAACGACCAGGAGGGCGGCAAAGCCGAGATGCGCGCCAACATCGACGCCTGGTGGCCGCATGTCCAGGGCCAGGGAGGTGCCGCCGGTGTCGAGGCCATCATCATGAACGCCTCGGGCTGTGGCGTCACCGTCAAGGAGTACGGCCACCTGCTGCAGGACGACCCGGCCTATGCGGCCAAAGCGGCGCGCATCAGCGCACTGACGAAAGACGTGAGCGAATGGCTGCCGGAACTCAGCGCCAAACTGCGCGATAAAGTCAAGGCCACAGCCGCAACGATGGCCTTCCACCCACCGTGCACCCTGCAGCACGGCCAGCAACTGCGCGGCGGTGTCGAGCGCTACATGGGTGAGCTGGGCTTCAACATCAAGGTGACCGGCTGCGAAGCACACCTGTGCTGTGGCTCGGCCGGCACCTACTCGGTGCTCAATCCGGACTTGTCTTACCAACTGCGCGACCGCAAACTCGGCCACCTGGACAAGACCTTTGGCAAGGAAAAACCCGACGTGATCGTGTCCGCCAATATCGGCTGCATCACCCACCTGCAAAGCGGCACCGCCACGCCGGTGAAGCACTGGATTGAAATGCTGGATCAAGCGCTCCAAAAATCACTATGAAATTAATAGCTGGCTACGCACGCTGCACGGGGGCTGGAGCCAGATTTGTTATATATTTTCCGGCAAGCTGTCGACCGCCGGGATAACCGCCAACTCGGGGTGCAGTCTGGTTTAATAGGTTTTCTATTGCCAACTGAAATTAGCCATGACTTTCCCCACCGCACTTGAAAACCTCAACGTGGTGTCGCAACACACCCTGCTGTCACCGACCCAGCTGCACGAAGACATTCCGGCCAGCGCCCGGGCAAGCCAGACCGTCAGCGCCGCGCGACGGACTCTGGCCGACATCCTGAGCGGGCGCGACCCGCGTTTGTTGGTGGTGGTGGGGCCCTGCTCGATCCACGACATCCCAGCCGCCATGGAATACGCCCAGCGTCTAAAGGGCCTGGCCGATGAGTTGTCGGACCAGCTTTTCCTGGTGATGCGGGTGTATTTCGAGAAGCCCCGCACCACCGTCGGCTGGAAAGGTCTCATCAACGACCCGCGCATGGACGACTCGTTTCACATCGAAGAAGGCCTGCGCCTGGCGCGCCGCCTGCTGATCGACATCAACGACCTGGGCCTGCCCTGCGGCACCGAGGCGCTGGACCCCAACACGCCGCAGTATCTGGGCGACCTGATTGCCTGGAGCGCCATCGGCGCCCGCACCACCGAGAGCCAGACCCACCGCGAAATGGCCAGCGGCCTGTCCAGCCCGGTCGGGTTCAAGAACGGCACCGATGGCGATCTGGAAGTCGCCTTGAACGCCATGCTGTCCGCCGCCCAGCCGCATGCGTTTCTGGGCATCAACGGCGCCGGTCAGGTGGCGGTCACGCAAACCCGGGGCAACGCCTTCGGGCACCTGATTCTGCGCGGCGGCACCAATCCCAACTACGATTCAGTGGCGGTAGCGCAAGCCGAAGCGGCACTGGCGGCGGCGAAATTGCCGGTGAACATCGTGGTCGATTGCAGCCACGCCAATTCCCGCAAAAATCACGCCCTGCAAGCGCTGGTATTGAAAGACGTGGTGCATCAGGTGGCGGACGGCAACCGCGCCATCAAGGGCGTGATGCTGGAGTCCAACCTGTTGGAAGGCACTCAAAAACTTGGGCGCCGGGAAGACTTGCGCTACGGCGTCTCCATCACCGATGCCTGCATGGGCTGGGACACCACGGCCACCTGCCTGCGCGAAGCCGCAGCACGCCTGCGCGCCATCCCGCGCTAGCCAGACCAGCCCATTTTTTGAACCCTGGCTGAAATTATCACATTTTTGGGAAATATTCCCAAAAATGTGCTCCAATGGCACTTTCTGTGTTGCTGGAGGTTTCGTCATGTCGATATGGACAAGTTTTTCACGCAGGCTGCTGTTGCGCCTGACGCTATTGGTCGGTCTGGTCAGTGGCGGGGCCGCACCGGCGCTGGCCGATGATTTTTTGCCCCCGGACCAAGCGTTTGCGTTCTCGACCAGTGTGGTGGACGGACGCACGGTGCGGCTGCACTGGGCTATTGCGCCGGGCTACCACCTGTACCGCGAGCGCATCAGCGTGCAAGCCGATGCACCCGGCGTGCAGTGGACGCCCCTGGCGCTTCCCGCTGGCAAGGATGAATTTGACAGCAACTTCAACAAAACCGTGACGGTGTACCGGCAAGCGGTGGACGTGGACTTGCACCTGACACAAGGCAGCGCCGCCCTGCCGATGACCGTCGGCTGGCAGGGCTGTGCTGATTCGGGGCTGTGCTATTCCCCGGCCAGTGCGCAACTGCAATTGGCGCTCACCGGCCTGGGGGCGACGCAGAACCTCATCACCCAGGCGGAGGAAGGCACAGCAGCCGTCGCGGCGCCAGACCCGATCCAGCCCACCCCCGTTAATTTCACATCAAATCAGGCTGTAGCCCCCGTCAATACTGCGCAACCAGCTAGTGATTCAATAGCATCAACGCTGGCTTCCGGCAGTCTGCTGCGCACCATGGGCGTCTTCTGGCTGGCCGGTTTGCTGCTCGCCTTCACGCCGTGCGTACTGCCGATGGTGCCGATTCTGTCGTCCTTGATTGCCGGGCAGACCGGCCCGGTCAGCCGCAGCAAAGGCTTTAGCCTGGCGCTGGCCTACTCGCTGGGCATGGCGCTGATCTATGCCGGCTTTGGCGTGGCGGCCGGGCTGGCGGGCGAAGGCTTGGCGGCCGCGCTGCAAAACCCGTGGGTACTGGGCGCTTTTGCGCTGCTGCTGTCGACCCTGGCCTTGTCGATGTTTGGCTTTTACGAACTGCAAATGCCCAGCTTCATCCAAAGCCGCGCCACCGAATGGTCGAACAGCTTCAAGGGCGGCTCCTTTGTCGGCGTTTTCATCATGGGCGGCGTGTCTGCCCTGGTGGTCGGACCCTGCGTGGCGGCACCGCTGGCCGGGGCGCTGGTGTATATCAGCCAAACCAAGGATGTGCTGCTGGGCGGCCTGGCCCTGTTTGCCATGGCGCTGGGCATGAGCGTGCCGCTGCTGCTGGTAGGCGTCTCCGCGGGCAGCCTGCTGCCGCGCGCGGGCGCCTGGATGGAGCGCGTCAAACAGGTGTTCGGCATGATGCTGCTGGGCGTGGCGATCTGGATGGTGTCGCCGGTGTTGCCGGGCGCCGTGCACATGTTGCTGTGGGCGGTCTGGCTGCTGACGGCGGCGGCCCTGCTGGGCGTGTTTGGTGCGGCCACACCGCAGCACTCGCGCACACCGGTGGCGGCGCGCAGCGCGGGTGCCGGGCTGGCGCTGGTGGCATCGCTGCTGCTGGTGGGCGCCGCTTCGGGTGGCAACTCCGTGTTGCAGCCGCTGGCGCACTTCAAACCCAGCGCGGGCAGCAACAGCGCGTCGGCGGCAACGCCGGCCGGTCTGAAGTTTCAACGGGTGGCCAGCGCGCGTGAGCTGGATGCGGCCCTGCTGCAAGCCCAGCAAGCCGGCCAGACCGTGATGCTGGACTTTTATGCGGACTGGTGCGTCTCCTGCAAAGAGTTTGAAACGTTCACCTTCAGCGACGCCGCCGTGCAAAAACGTCTGGGCTCGGTACGCCTGCTGCAAGCCGACGTGACCGCCAACAACCCGGAGGACAAAGCCCTGCTCAAACGTTTTAGCCTGTTTGGCCCGCCCGGTATCGTGTTCTTTGACGGCGCGGTCGCCGCCCGGGTCATCCACAAAGTGATTGGTTACCAGGCGCCGTCGGACTTTTTAGCGTCACTGAGCAGCGCCAATATTCGCTAAACCAGGGGCCATCTCCAGTCGTGCCATGCGCAGGCCGCCGTTCATACTCAGGTATTCAATCGGCTGGCCCGTGGGGCCCACCACTTCGCGGAAGCGGCTGAGAACACGCATCTGCACACGGGTCGGCAGTGGTACGAAACCGGTGTCGGCGGCCATCTTGTCGCCCTGGGCAAAGACCCAGTAGAAAAAGTTCAGTACCTTTTTGCTGCGCGCTACATCGATGGCGAGTTTAGGCACCAGAATGTAAGTGACATCGGTCAACGGCCAGGTATCGGCCCCCGGCAGATCAATCAGGCTGCCCTCTTCCTCGCCGCTCTTGCCCATGGTGCTGGCGCCGATGGCGGCAAGAAAGCCCTTCTCGGACGGCAGCACAAAGCGCCCGTCCTTGTTCTGCAAGCGTGCGGCGGTGAGCGACTGACGGTTGACCTCCTGGTAAGAAATGTAAGCAATGCCGCCTTCCGTGGCTTTGAGCGCCTCCGCCACGCCCTTGGTGCCTTTGACCTGCTGATGTTCTCCCGGCCATTCGATCTTGAAGGCCACCCCCGGCCTGGCTTGCCAGCCGCTGTAGTAGTGCGACAGGTACTCGGTAAAGCTGCGGGTAGCGCCGGAAGCGTCCTCACGCACGATGCGCTTGATTGGCCATGCGGGCAAGACCAGCGACTTGTTCAGGGCCACGATCTCAGGATCGTTCCAGCGGGTGATCTGGCCGACGAAGATTTTCGCCAGCAAAGCGCCGGTGAATTTGAGATCGCCGCTCTTGATGCCTTTGAGGTTGACCACCGGAACCAGGCCACCAACCAGGGTGGGGAACTGGATCAGCCCGTTTTTCTGCAGCTCGCTCGCGGGCAGCGGTTCGTCGCTGGCACCAAAGTCAACCTGACGCGCCACGATGCGCTTGATGCCCTCACCCGAGCCCACCGCCTGGTAGTGCAGCGCTGTCTTTTTTTCCTTGCTATAGCCCAAAGCCCAGGCGCTATACACCTCGGCCGGGAAGGTGGCCCCGGCACCGCGGATGGGCTGCGCGTCTTGGGCATCGGCAACGGAAACGGACAGCGCCAATGCGGCCACCAGGCATCTGATCATGATGACTCCTAATACAAACAGGGATTTCAATAACTATTGAAATGGATATTTCGCACGCGGATATTTCACACGCGCAGCCGGTCGGTCAACCGCCTATATCCAACTCGGTCACTACCAGCACGTCGCCGCCTGCATTGGCGCCCTTGACCTTGACTTTAACGCCCACCCCGAGATCAGCCGCCTTGCCGTGACTGATCGTTGCATTAGTGGCATCGCAGCGCTGCCCCCGCACCACAAAATTGGCCAGACTGGTGTACTGTTCAATGTGGGCGGTGATCTCCACCGAGTGCAGGGTTTGCGCGTCTTGCAGTTCCACCTCGGTGGCCTTGAGCACACCGGACTGCCAGCTGCCATAGACCTCCACCCGCGCACCCAGGCTAATCTGGGCAGTGGCCGGGTTGTAAACCGCGCTGCGGGCATCCACCTCAATGCTGCCCAGCATGAAACGGCCGCCTGACGGTATGGTCGTCACCAGCCCCTCGATTTCGATCTCGCCTTGCGGCTGGGATCCAGCCGCGGGGCTCTGCAACTTGAAACTCGCCACTTCCAGGCGGTCACCGTCAGAAGACAAAGTGCCCTGAACCCGCACCAACTGACCCGCTGTCAGACTGCCAGCATCCGGGCCGGTGAGCAGCAAGCCATTGAGTGAGCGCTGCGAACCTGCCACACGGACCAAACCGGTACTGACCACCGCCGTGGCCGGCACCACCGCCACCCGGGTGGCGGTCCAGCGGGTGCCATCCGCCCCGGCCTGCAAGCCCCACACGGCGACGCGCAGGCCGAGTGACAAAGCGGCCGCGTTGGCGATGCCGTCAAACACCGTGCTGCTGTCGGTCTGCACCGTCATGCCTGCCAGCGTGAACTCGCCACTGCCGACCTGCGACACCCCCCCCTGGGCCACGGACCAGACCTCAATACTACTGGCGGTGCCCAGCGTGATGTCGACGCCGCGCGCGCCCTGCACGGCGGCCACCATGCCCAAGCGCAAATCAGCCGATGTGGCCGTCACGCCATCCACCTGCACTGCCGCCAGCACATCGTCAAACTTGATGCCGTTGATGATCACACTGCCAAAACCGGAAATTGAGCCTTGCGTATAGATGCCCGTGCCGCCGGTGCCAGGCGAGCTCGCCGTGGTGGTGCTGCTACTGCTACCACCACCACCGCACCCGGTCAGAGCCGAAGTCGCCAGCACAATCCAGCTGCGCCGGGTGACGTGGGGATTCAAGTTTTTACGCTGTTTCATAGCGTTGACTTTCTTTTGTTTTTGCGGGGCGCTGGGGCAGATGGCGTCGTCACGGCCTCCCCGGACTGCTGTGTATCATGAAAATACACACCAAAGCGAATCCGGTGTTTCGGCCCTTCCACGGCCTGACTGCGCTGCTTGGCCACGGTCGCCGTTTGCAAGAACTGCTGCAGGGCACTGGCCCACAGCTGACGGGCCCGCTGCTGCAACTGCTCGGCCTGCTCCGCCGACAAATCCAGTGAAAAAGCGCTTTGCTCCAGCATCCGCGGGCCGCGCCCGCCGGGTGCCAGATTATGCACCGCCGTGGCCAGATGATCGCTGACATTGGCCGCCAGAAAATGGAACGATTCGCTCAGGCCTTCATGCGGTACAAAAGCGGCGGCCTTGAGCGCCACATAGCCATCTTCGCGCAGCTCAACCACGCCCAGGCGCTCCAGCTCGTCCAGCACGGCCCGTGCGCCGACATCGCTGCTGACCTCGCCCACCAGCGTGGTGAAGTCGGGCTCGCCGGCACTGCCGCGGCGCGGTGTGCGGGCCAGCGGGCGGGCCGTCTGGTCGGCATTCAAAAACCGGGGCTCGCTGATCCAGCGCGCCACCACCGAGGCCGCCACCGGCACCATGGGGCTGGCTGGCGTTGCGCTGACAGGCGCTTCGCGCAGCCGCTTCACATCCTTGCGGTGCACCCCCGTCAGCAAAGCAATGCGGGTATCCGAGCTGCCTTTGTCTGCCAGGCCATACGCCCCCCCAACGGCCTCATCCACCAGCGCCTTTTTGAGCAACTCCAGCATCGAAGGAAGTTGCAGGCCGTGGTCAATCATCAACCGCGCCAGGGGCTGCAGCACCTGCGCAATGGCCTCTCCCGCCAGCGCGGGCTCGGGCAGGCCTGCGGCTGAATCGGCGGCGGGTATCAGGTCGGTCATGGGGTAACGGCTTTGTCCATCAAGTGGGCATTGTGCCCGAACAAATGGTTACGTGCAATTTTTGGGTTTTTTTCCCAAATTTACAAAAAACGCTTGACAGTGGTTTCTGGATCGATGACATTTATGGGAAATTTTCCCAAATTACCAACTGAGCAAGCTACTTTTCCTCTAACCGCACGGATCTACTTTTATGAAAAAAATCTACGCACGAACCGCTACCCTGGCACTGGCAACGCTGCTGGGCTTGCCGGCACTGGCCATTGAAACCGGCCAGGCAGCACCTGACTTTGACCTGGCCGGGCGCCTGGCCGCCGTCAAGCTCAGCGACTACAAAGGCAAAACCGTTTACCTGGACTTCTGGGCCTCGTGGTGCGGCCCCTGCAAGCAGTCGTTTCCGTGGATGAACGACATGCAGACCCGCTACGGCGCCAAGGGGTTGCGCGTGGTGGGCATCAACGTCGACCAGAAAACCGACGACGCCAAGGCCTTCCTGACCGACACCCCCGCACGCTTTGACGTGGCCTTTGACCAGGCCGGCAAAACCCCCCGCAGCTACGCCATCAAGGGCATGCCGACCTCGGTGCTGATTGGCCCGGACGGCAAGGTGCTGATGGTGCATAGCGGCTTCAAGGATGAGCACCGTGCTGATCTGGAACGCCAGATCAAACAAGCCATGAACCTCAAGGACTAAAAATGAACCGCACTATTTTGAGCCTGTTGGCCATCACCACCCTGTCATGGCTGGGCGGCTGCAGCAATCTGGGCCAGGTCAACGCCTGGGATAAAGGCAACCTGGCCAAACCGATGATGACCTTTGAAGGTGACCCGCTGGACCAGCGCTTTGTGCAACACATCTACGCCAGCAAAGAAAACTCCAGCGGCGGCTACGGCGTTGGTGGCGGCGGCTGCGGCTGCAATTGAAGGACAGAGACAGAACATGAAAAAATCAAACATCAACGGCTCCCAGACTGCCACCGGCGTGCTGCTGGCCTCTCTGGTATTGCCCGGTCTGGCTGCGCTGGCCGCCATCACCCCTTTGGGTGCAGCGGCAGAAAACGCCCCCGAAAAAACCACCATCGCCATCAAATATGGCCATTACAACGACAGCCAGCCCGGCTGGGACCGCATCAAGGTTGATGCAGCCCAGGTGTATGTGCAGGCCCCTATCGCTGGCGACTGGTCGATCGAAGCTTCCGGGGTGTCGGACAACGTCTCAGGCGCCTCGCCGCGCTGGCATACCCAGAATACGGCGCTCTCTGGCGCGAGCCACATGAGCGATGAACGCAAGGCCGGCGACGTCAAGGTCACCCGCTACCTGGCACGTGCGGCCGTGTCGGCCAGTGTGGCGATTTCAAAAGAGCACGACTACACCTCCAACGCCCTGGGCCTGGACGCGCGCTGGTCCACCGACGACAACAACCGCACATGGACCGTGGGTTTCGGCAGCGCCAGCGACACCATTGACAACACCTACAGCGGCGGCAGCACCGCCATCAACCGGCACAAAAGCACGAATGAGTTCATGGGCGGCGTCACGCAGGTGCTCACCCCCACCGACATCGTTCAATTCAACCTCACGCGCAGCCTCGGCAGCGGCTACTTCAACGACCCTTACAAGTCCTACGACCAGCGCCCCAACCAGCGCGACATCTGGATTGCCCTGGCGCGCTGGAACCATTACCTCGAAAAATTTGACGCCTCGCTGCACAGCAGCTACCGCAATTACAGCGACACTTTTGGCGTGCAGTCGCACACCCTGGGTTTGGATTGGGTTCAGCCCGCCGGACGCTGGACGTTCACACCGGGTGCGCGCTATTACTCCCAAAGCGCGGCGAATTTCTACCTCGATCCCATCCTTGATGCACAAGGTCAATATGACCAACAAGCGGTCGTCGCTCGGGCCAACAAGCTGTATGGAAGCAACCAATCCACCGACCAGCGCCTGGCCGCCTTTGGTGCTATCACACTGTCGATGAAGGTCAGTTATGCCTTCACGCCCAACACGCTGGCTGATGTCAAATACGAGTCTTACCGGCAAACGGCAGCGCTGCATTTGGGCGGATCAGGCAGCCCCGGCCTCGATCCGTTCAACGCCAACTTCATTCAAGTCGGCTTGACCCACCGCTTCTGAAAGCAAGCCATGAGCCGCTGGCGGACCCTGCGTTTTGACTTCTCTGCCATGGCCTCCCCCTGCAGTTTGCAGATGGATGGCCGGGACGAGCACGTCATGCGCCGGGCGGCCAATGAGGCCATGGCAGAAGTGCAGCGCATTGAGAAGAAATTCTCGCGTTACACCGAAGGCAGCGTCATCAGCCGCATTAACCAGTCCGCCGGGCTGGCCGCGATTGAAACCGACACGGAGACCAGCGGCCTGCTGGACTTTGCACACTCGCTGTGGACTCAGAGTGATGGCCTGTTTGATATCACATCCGGCGTGCTGCGCCACGCCTGGGACTTCAAAAATGCGCGTCTGCCCGAGCCGGCCACCCTGCAAGGGCTGCTGCCCCGGGTGGACTGGCAACAAGTTGAGCGGCACGGCAACCAGGTGCGGCTGAAGCAGCCGGGCATGGAGCTGGACTTTGGCGGCTTTGGCAAGGAATATGCCGCTGACCGCGCTGCTGCCGTACTGCAGAGCCACGACATCCATCACGCGCTGGTCAACCTGGGGGGCGACCTGCACGCCCTGGGCGAGCGGGGCCTGCCCGAGTTGCAAGGTACACCCTGGCAAATCGAGATTCAACACCCCCGCCAGGACACCCGCCAAACCGATACCCCGCTGGCCCTGTTGACGCTGGCGCGTGGTGGCCTGGCCACCAGCGGCGACTATGAGCGTTTTTTCATCCACGAGGGCCAGCGCTATTGCCACGTCCTCAACCCGCGCACCGGCTGGCCGGTGACGCATTGGCAATCGGTCAGTGTGCTGGCCGCCAACACAACTACCGCCGGCGCGTTATCCACCATCGCCATGCTCAAGGGGCCCGACGCCCCGGCATGGCTGGAAGCACAAGGCATGCGCTACCTGGCCGTGCAGCACGACGGGCAAGTGCTGCGCAGCAATGCCGCCACTGATTAACCCAACGCCATCACGACTAAGCAAACACAAGAAAGAACCATGCAAATCCACACCTCCAATGCGATCAAACTCTGCGCCATCGCTGCAGCTACCTTGCTTATCACCGCCTGCGGTGGCGGCGAGGGTGACGACGGCAAAAACAGCACGTCAACCTTTGCCACCAGCACAGGGGTGAAAACGAACGGCGTCGCTGGTCAAGCCGTCTATACAACCTCATGCAGCAGTTGCCACGGCGCCAGCATCCCGGCAGGTGTGAACTATCTGCGCACCTTGAACGCCATCGCGGCCAACAAGGGCGGCATGGGTTCCCTGGCCGGTTCGATCAAAACCGCGCAGGCCGATGACATTGCCACCTACCTGGCATTCGGTGCCGCGCTGCCAACACAAACCATCACGTTCACATCGCCGGGCAACCAGGCCTTGGGCGTTGCAACCCCTGTTTTGGCGGCCACCTCAACATCGGGACTGGCGGTCACCATTGCCTCCGCCACGCCAACCGTCTGCACGGTCACCAATACAGCGCTGACGCTGATGGCGGCCGGTTCCTGTACGCTGACGGCCACCCAAACCGGCAATGCATCTTTGACGGCGGCCACAGCGGTCTCAAATACCTTCACGGTAGCCGCTGCCACAGCACCCGTGCTGACAGCGCAAACCATCACCTTCGGATCGCCGGGCAACCAGACCATCGGGGTTGCGACACCCGCCTTGGCGGCGAATTCGACGTCCGGACTGGCTGTCACGCTTGCGTCCACTACGCCATCGGTTTGCACCGTGAGTGGCACCACCCTGACACTGGTTACTGCGGGTACTTGCACGGTGACCGCAAGCCAGGCGGGCAGTGCGACCGTGGCAGCCGCGGCGACTGCTTTGAACACTTTCACCGTGGCGCCAGCGGCCACCGTGGGTGTAGCAGCCAGCGGCCATACGCTGTACACGGCAGTTTGTTCCGGGTGCCACGGGGCGCCACCAGCGACGGTTCTCACCCGCAACATTCTGAAAGCAGCCAACGCACCTAACGTGATCTCCAGTGCCATTAGCACCAACTCTACTTCCGGCACCCCTTCCGTAACGACCAACATGGGATTCTTGTCGGCCAACGCTTACACCCCGCAACAGCTAGACGACATCGCAGCCTACCTCGCCACGCCCGGCTTTTGATTTATCTTTTTTCGTTGTTCCCAGCACTCCAGGAGTCTTCACATGAAACTTTTCAAATCTAATTTCACCCTCGGCCTGATCGGCGCAGCCGTCGTCACACTCACCGCGTGCGGCGGTGGGGGTGGCGGCTCGGCAGGACCCGACGGCACCGTCAGCAGCGTTACGGGCGTTGCCGCGACTGGCTTGGCGATTGTCAATGGCAGCGTGACACTCAAATGCGTGACAGGCACAACCGGCGCCATCGTCACCGGCACCGACGGCAGTTTCAGCATTGACGTGAGCAGCGTTACCCTGCCTTGCGTGGCACGGGTGACCTACAGGGATAGCGCAGACGCACAGAAAATGCTGCATTCTCTTGTTTCCACTACCGGCATCGTCAACATTACGCCAGTGACTGATTTGCTGGTGGCCAAGCTTGCCAATGGGACGGCTGCAAGCGCTTTTGATAGTTTTGATGCAATTAAAGTCAAGAGCTACACCAAGGATCAAGTGAGCGCCGCGACCGCCACGGTCAAAACCTACTTGCACGACACATTGCACGTAGATACAAGCAAACTACCGGATGACGTGATTGGCTCCAAGTTGGTGGCCGCGACAAGCTCGACAACAGGAAACGACTTCGACAAAGTGCTTGATGATCTCAAGAGCAAGCTGGAGTCAAATAAAATCAACCAGGAGGGTGCCGAACACGATGTAACCTTCGGGCCACTAGCACCTGCGGCCTCAGCGCCAACACCTGCGGCCTCAGCGCCAACAGCTGCGGCGTCGTCGCCGACTGCAACCTCAACTGCGTCAGCAGTCAACGGCAAGGCACTTTATGCAAGCAATAGTGTTACGAGCTGCGCGGGGTGTCATGGTACGACACCGAGCGTAAATAAAGTCCTGAATGGCGCCAACAATCCCACTCGCATCCTCAGTGCCATCAGTGGCAACACCGGCGGCATGAATATGTACAGTGGCAAATTCACCACTCAAAATTTGGCCGACATTGCCGCCTACCTGGCCACACCCAGCATTTGATACACAAAACAGGGTGTCATCCCGGCCTGCGCCGGGATGACAGGCCATGCGTCAACGCTTGCCGAATGACACCACCGCCAGCAGTGAGGCCAGCAGAATCAAGCCTCCGCCCAGCAAGGTACGCCCGGACAATTCGGCGGCGCCCAGCACGATGGACGACACGCTCGCAAACACGACCTCCGTGAGCATGATGAGCGAGGTGATGCTGGCGCTCAAATGTGCAGCGCCGTACTGCAGGGCCAGATTGCCAACCAGAAACGCCAGACTGATGAACGCCGCCACGCCAATCCAGGCCGTGCCCGGTGCCGGCAGCGGCGTGACCAAACCCAGCCCCATGCCGATCACGGCGGCGCTGATGGCCATCACCGCGCCGCCGCCGAACATGGCCAGCATGCGAGATTCGCCCGGGGTCTGTTTGAGCTTGAGCAGCAGGATATTGGTCAGCGCAAAACTGAAACCACCCATGAGGGCCAGCCAGTCGGCCAGACTCTCGGGGACCGGCCAGGGCGACGCCGGCGTTTTGAGCACGATCACGACCCCGGTGAGTGCCAATGCCAGCCGCAGCACAGAACCCGTCGTGGGCTTTTCACCCAGCAGTGGCCAGGCCAGCAGGACCACCCAGGCCGGCATCAGGTAGAACAACAGGACGACCCGCACCACGTCGCCCACGGTCACGGCCCAGTTGAATCCCACATTGGTCAAGCCGGAGGCCAGCACCAGCCACCATAGCATCGGATGCTGCAACATGCCACGCCAGGCACGTGGTCGGAACAGCAGCAAACCAAGCAGGGGGAAAGCATAAATGATGGCGGTGGCCCAGAGCGGGTGCAGGCCCTGGTTTTGCAGTACCCGAAAGGGCCACCACGACACCCCCCAGACAAACGCGTTGAAGGTCAGCGCCGCGGCCGCGAGCGCCCGACTAGTCAATTGAGGAGCGAGCAAAATTACTTCGTAATTCCTGGCTTGTCCCGCAAGGTTTCAAGGCATCAGCCATGAAAATTGTCGTTGCGGGCAATGCCCAGCAGGTGTTCGACCTCGGCGCGATGCTGGACGCAATTGCGTGCGTGCCAGCGCCGGATGGCCCACATGAAGCCGGCGATCACCACGCCAAACACCGTGATCGCGGCAAAGGTCGGCAAGCCCAGGCCGGTGGACAGGCTGTAGGCCGCGCCCAGCGTCAGGATGCAGGCCTGTTCGTTGAAGTTCTGAACGGCAATCGATCGCCCGGCCCCCATCAAATTGTGGCCGCGATGCTGCAATAGCGCGTTCATGGGCACCACCAGGAAGCCGCCCAGGGCACCCAGCAGAATCAGAAAGGGTGCCGCCACCCACACGTTGGTAATAAAAATCAGCAGGATGATCAACAGACCCATGCCGATACCCAGCGTAATCACCCGGGGGCCATCTTCCAGTCGCATCCGCATCGAAGCCACCACCGCACCGACGGCCATGCCGATGGCCACCACACCCTGCAACGCCGAGGCCTGCGTCACGGAATAACCCAGGGCGGCGGCGGCCCAGGCCAGCACGATGAAACGCAAATTGCCGGCCACACCCCAGATGAGCGTAGTCGCAGCGAGAGAAATCTGGCCCAGCTTGTCGCGCCACAAACGGGCATTGCAGGTCCAGAAGTCGGGCAGCAAGGAGGTGATTCGCTTGGGCATGGGGCGCATTTCCACACCCGACAGGGGAATATGGGTGTTAAACCAGGCGGCCAGAAAATAGACGAATATCAGCACACTGATGGCGGCCTCCGGCGGCGTGTCCACGCTGGTGGTAATGAATGGAAAGTCAAACGACAAAAGCAGGGGCGACAGCACGGGCCCCACCAGTTGGCCACCGAGCAAAACCCCCAGAATGATGGAAGTGATCGTCAAACCTTCAATCCAGCCATTGGCTTTGACCAGCTGTGAGGCGGGCAACAATTCGGTGAGGATGCCGTACTTGGCGGGTGAATAAGCGGCAGCGCCCAGACCCACAATAGCGTAGGCCATCAAGGGGTGAGTGCCAAACAGCATGAACAGGCAACCCACCACTTTGATGAAGTTGCTGATCAACATCACCCGGCCTTTGGGCATGGAGTCGGCAAATGCCCCGACAAAAGGCGCAAGAATCACGTAGAACAGCGCAAACATGGGCACCAAGGCGGCTTGTTGCCACTCGGGTGCCTTGCTGGTTCTAAGTAACTGGACGGCTGCAACAAACAGCGCGTTGTCGGCCAGCGAGCTGAAAAACTGCGCTGACATGATGATAAAAAAGCCGCGTTTCATTGTCTACAGGCGCGCATCAGTGTTACTGACACGGTGGGTTTTTTAAATATGTCTCCGAACGATACCGGGTTATAGCACGCCCCCGAGGAGCAAAATGGAGGACTTCAATCCGACACCCTGCAGTGCCATGCCTCGCCCGATACAAGCCACCATCCATACTGAAGCACTTCGCCACAACCTCGAACGCGCCCGTGAGGCAGAACCGGATGCAAGGGTCTGGGCAATCGTCAAGGCCAATGCCTACGGCCATGGGCTGGAGCGTGTGTTTGAGGGTTTGCGGGGCGCCGACGGCTTTGCCCTACTGGATCTGGAGGAAGCCCAGCGGGTACGCGCCCTGGGCTGGCGCGGCCCGATTCTGTTGCTGGAAGGCGTGTTCGAGTTGCGCGACCTTGAGCTTTGCTCACGCCTGGGTCTTTGGCACACAGTGCACTGTGACGAGCAGATTGACATGCTCGCCGCCCACAAGACCAATGTGCCGCACCGGGTGTTCCTCAAGATGAATTCCGGCATGAACCGGCTGGGCTTTACGCCGCAGCGCTACCGCGCCGCCTGGATGCGCCTGAATGCTTTGCCGCAGGTCGATGAAATTTCACTGATGACCCATTTCAGTGACGCCGACGGCACACCGGGCATCGCCTCCCAGATGGCGGTTTTTGCGGCGGTCACCCGGGACCTGCCCGGCGAACGCACGCTGAGCAACAGTGCCGCCACACTGCGCCACAACCTGACGGCCACCGAGGTCCACCCTCATCCCGACAGCTATGCCGCGTCAGACTGGGTGCGCCCCGGCATTGCAATTTACGGCAGTGCACCGGATTTCCCCGAACACAGCGCCAGCGACTGGGGTTTGCAGCCGGGCATGACGCTCAGTTCAAAAATAATAGCAACCCAGGACCTGGCGACGGGGGCTACGGTCGGATATGGCTCAACCTTTATGGCAGACCGTCCCCTGCGCATCGGCGTGGTGGCCTGCGGTTATGCCGATGGCTATCCCCGCGCCTGCAGCACCGGCACGCCGGTGCTGGTGAACGGCGTTCGCACCCGCATGGTGGGACGCGTGAGCATGGACATGCTCGCCGTCGATCTCACACCGCTGGCAGACACCGGTGTTGGCGCAGGCTTTGGCAGCGAGGTGACACTGTGGGGCCGCGCCGCAAATGGCGTCGTGCTTGGTATTGATGAGGTAGCGCACTGTGCTGGCACCGTGGGCTACGAATTGATGTGCGCACTGGCCCCGCGCGTGCCCGTGCTGGTGACCGATTAGTACCTGCTTACACAAATTCGCCGGTCGTTGAAAGACATTTCATGAAATACGTCCCGATCCCCGTTTTAATGCTCGAACTCGGGAAACTACTGCCCATTGATGTGTGGGATTCAAACGGCAAGTTGCTGCTGCGAAAAGGTCAGGCCATCCTGTCACAACAGCACAAGGAAATGCTGAGTGCCCGCCAAGCCTCCATGGCGAGCAGTGATGCCAAGGCCTGGCAGAAAAGTTACGAGCAGATGGTTCACCCCATGCTTAAAGGTGGCGGGGATGTGGAAATCAGCGCGCGCCCCGGCCTGCCGGCGGAACAATTAGAAGCAGATTGCGCGTCTCGCAGAGAGCTCCTCAGCGGCTGGCTGAATTTACACGAGATTCTCCGGGGGCTGCTGTACCAGGGCAAGGCCGCCATCAGCCCCTTGCAGCGATTGGAATGCATCGAGAGAAAATCGCTTGATCTACTCAAGAGCGATCCCGACGAATGCCTGTTCATCCTGTTTCAGGCACTGTCTGATATATCGCTCAGCTATTGCGCCACGCACGCACTGTTGGCGGCCGTCGTGTGCGAACTGACTGCAGCAAAGCTGGGGCTGCCAGAATCCGCCCGACGTATCCTGTTCCGGTCGGCATTGGCCATGAACATTGGCATGGCCCGGGCTCAGGATAGCCTGGCCACGCTGAGTGCAACACTCAACGACGCGCAAAGAAAGTTGATCCGGGAACATCCACAAAAGAGCATTGAAATTTTGCAAAACTTCTGTGTGGCTGACGAAGATCAGCTCGACATCGTGCGCTGGCACCATGAACTCGATGAGTCCAGCGGAATGGCCAGGAACCTGGAGAGTCGGCGCCTGCTGCGCATGGCCGACGAGTTTGTCACCAAGATGGCGGCGCGCAAGACAAGGCTCGCCATGTCATCGCTCGGAGCGGCCAAGTCCATTTTTCTGTGCACTCCAGCTAATACGGTGAAACTCGGCTCGGCCATGGCAACTGCCGTCGGGTTTTACCCACCGGGAACCTATGTGCAACTGGTCAACGGCGAAAAAGCGGTCTCTGTCGCGCGGGGCCTGTGCGCCAACATCCCGCACGTGGTGAGCATTGTCAACCCGGGGGGTATGCCCCTGAGTAAATACATTTACCGCGACACGACCAACCCACGGTTTGCCATCCGCTCACCCCTCAATGCGGAAAAGATCAAAGTGAAGGTCAGCCTGGAGCAGGTATTGAAGGCGCGGATGGCCCACACGGCCTGACGCAACAAGTCCACCCTTGGCAAGAGGGGCAAACGCCGCACGATGCCGGGCCGGCGGGCAGCTGGAGTACAGTCATTTCTTTGCCGGGGGTTTAGGTGGAGTTCAAAGACTATTACAAAATCATGGGCCTTGAGCGCAGTGCCACGCAGGACGAGATCAAGCGCGCGCACCGCCAGCTGGCACGCAAGTACCACCCCGACGTCAGCAAGGAAGCCAACGCCGAAGCCCGCTTCAAGGAAGTCGGCGAGGCCTATGAAGTGCTCAGGGATCCCGAAAAGCGCGCCGCCTACGACCAGCTAGGCGCCAACTGGAAGGGCGGGCAGGACTTCCGGCCGCCACCCGACTGGAACGCCGGTTTTGAGGACTCCGGGCGGGGCTATAACGAGCGCGAAGCGGCCGAGCACAGCGACTTTTTTGAATCCCTGTTCCGCCGCGGATTTGGCAACGGGCGGGCGGGCCATCCAGGCAACGCTTCCTTCCAGGCGCAGGGGGAAGACCGTCACGCCAAAATCCAGATTGATCTGGAAGACGCCTACCACGGTGCCACACGCAGAGTCACGCTGCAGGTGCCTGAGATCGACGCCCAGGGGCATGGGGTCTTGCGCGAACATCAAATTGAGTTTGTGATTCCACGCGGCGTTCGCGCCGGGCAACATATTCGCCTGGCCGGGCAGGGTGGGCCCGGCATCGGTCAGGGCAAGCCGGGTGACCTGTTCCTCGAAGTCGAGTTTCGACCGCATGCGCACTACCGTATCGACAAGCACGACGTCTACCTGGATCTGCCGGTAACCCCCTGGGAGGCCGCCCTGGGTGCGGAGATCGAGGTCCCGACCCCGAGCGGCTCCGTCGAACTCAAGGTTCCTGCCGGTTCTGTGGAAGGACGCAAGCTGCGGCTCAAGGGACGTGGCATTCCGGCACGCACGCCGGGGGACTTCTATTTTGTGCTGAAAATTTCATTGCCCCCGGCGGACAGCGAAGCGGCTCAATCGTTTTATCGAGACATGGCCGGGCAGTTCAAATCCTTCAACCCTCGCGTCAAACTGGGAGCACCGGCATGAGCACCAAAAAAACGCTGTCGTACCCGAGCGACGCCAGCCTGGAACCGCAGAACGAATTGACCCTGATTGAAGTCAGCCGTAGCTGCGCGGTGCAGGCCGGGTTCATCCTCGAGCTGATTGAAGAAGGCGCCATTGCACCCATCACTGGCCACGCGCCTGACAGCTGGCGCTTCACCGGCTCTCAGGTGCGCCACGTCACGGTCGCCTGGCGCCTGCAGCGCGATCTGGGCGTCAACCTCGCCGGCGCCGCGCTGGCACTGCAATTACTCGACGAAATCGAAACGTTGCGGGCACAAATCACAGCGGCCGCTTCTGCGACAGACGCCGACTGAACTTGATCGCTTCAAACCAGAACACGCTGACCAGGCCCAAAGCGACCGCCGCCAGAAACTCCGGTAATGTCAGGGCGTCGAAACGGAATAGCTGCGCCAGCCACGGCAGGTAAAGGACCAATCCCAGAAACCCAAATGTCAGTCCGCTCACGATCCACAGCGTGCGGTTGGGTACCCGCAGCGAAGCCAGCAGGGAGCCAGTTCGCGTGCGATTGGAAAAAATCAGCGCCAGGTTGCCAACGACCAAAGTGGCAAAGGTGAAGGCCCGCGCTTCGTTCTCGGTGAGTCGCGTGATGCTCCAGGCATAGGCGCCCAGCACCACCAACAGCACGCCGATGCCTTGCAGCAGTGCGAGCACCAACGTCATTCCGCCAAACAGCTGCGCATTGGCATCGCGCGGTGGGCGCTGCATCGCGTCGGCTTCAGACGGTTCGTTTTCGAACACCATAGAGCACGCCGGATCGATGATCAATTCCAGAAAGGCAATGTGCAAGGGGAACAGCACCACCGGCCAACCCAGCAGCACCGGCAGCAGCGCAATACCGGCAATGGGCACATGCACCGCCAGGATGTAGGACATGGATTTGCGCAGATTGTCGAAGATGCGCCGACCGAGCCGCACGGCGCGCACGATGGAAGCGAAGTTGTCGTCCAGCAATACCAACGCTGCCGCCTCGCGCGCCACATCGGTGCCACGCCCGCCCATGGCGACGCCGACGTGGGCGGCCTTGAGGGCGGGGGCGTCATTGACACCATCACCCGTCATGGCCACGATCTCGCCATTGGCCTTGAGCGCCTGCACGATGCGCAGCTTTTGTTCCGGCGCAATGCGGGCGCAAACGGTCACCGTTTTCATGCGCGCCTGCAGCTCGGCGTCGCTCAAAAGCGCCATGGCGTCACCGGTCAGAACCTCGCCAAAATCCAGTTGAGCCTGGCCGGCAATGGCACGCGCCGTCGCCGGATAGTCGCCGGTGATCATGACCACACGGATGGCCGCCGTTCGGCACTGGTCCATAGCCGCTGGAATCTCGGCGCGTAGCGGATCAGCCAGCCCGAGCAAACCGATGAATTCAAACTCAAAATCATGCTCGATGGCGGGCCATTGGTCGCCGGCATAGCGGGCTTGGGCGACACCCAGCACGCGCAAGCCGGTGGCGGCCATGGCCTCCACGGCCGCCGCGATGCGCGCTTGCGCGCCGGCATCCAGATGGCACAAATCCATGATCGCTTCAGGCGCGCCTTTGGCCGCCACCACGTGCGCCTCACCGTCCACAGCTTTCCAGACATGCGACATGGCGCGCAACTCAGGTGTCAGCCCATATTCATGCATCAGCGTCCAGTCGCGGTGCAGATGCTCGGTATTCTCAAGAAAATGCTGCCCCAGCCGGTGGAAGGCTTTTTCCATTGGATCAAAGGGGTCGGCCACACTGGCCAGAATGGAAAACTCCACCAGGGTATGAAAGGTCTCGGGCAATTCGGCGGCGGTCGCATAGTCGATGGCCAAACTCTCGCCCTGTGCATAAATCTGCACCACGGTCATGCGGTTCTCGGTCAGCGTGCCGGTCTTGTCCACGCACAGTACCGAGGTGGCCCCCAGGGTCTCAATCGCGGCGATGCGCCGGGTCAATACCTTTTCCTTGGACAGACGCCAGGCGCCCAAAGCGGGAAAGACGGTGAGCACCACGGGGTACTCCTCCGGCAGCATGGCCATGGCCAGCGCGATGCCGGCCAGCAGTGCGGCCAGCCAGTCGCCGTGCATCAGACCATGCACCAGCACCAGCGCCAGGCTGAGCCCGAACGCCATCAGTGCCAGCGTGCGGACCAGCCGGGCCGTCTGCTTTTGCAGTGGCGAGCGTTCGACCTCCAGCTTTCCCAGCGCCGCTCCTATGCGGCCGATCTCGCTGCGCGCTCCGGTGGCGGTCACCCGCGCTATGCCATGCCCCTGCACGACCAGTGTCCCTGAATAGACAAAAGGCAGATCGTCACCACCGGGTGGCACAGCCGTGGTCTCAATGGTTGATGCCATCTTTCGCACCGGCATCGCCTCGCCGGTTAGCAGCGACTCGTCCAACTGCAGATCCGTGGCTGACAATAAACAAGCGTCCGCCGGCACGCGATCACCTTCAGCCAGTACCAACAGATCGTCACGCACCACCGCGCTCCTGGCGACACGCTCACGCCGGCCATTACGGATCACCAGCGCACGCGGGCTGGTGAGGTCGCGCAGCGCCTCGATGGCACGCTCGGTCTTGCCCTCCTGGTACAACGTGAGGCCGATCATGGCCAGCACGAAGCAGAACAGAATCACCCCTTCCTGCAAGTCGCCCAGGACGAGGTAGAGCGAGCCCGCCGCCAGCAAAAGCAGGAACATGGGCTCCCGCGCGGTCTCCAGCATGATGTCCAGCCAAGTCCGGTGCTGCCCACCCGGCAGCGCATTGGGACCGTCTTCAAGCAGGCGCTGTGCGGCCTGCGCCGTGCTCAGACCTTCACTGACGTTCAAGCCCTCACCAGACGTTTGTAAAACCATTGTTTCCCCCCTTCTACCATCACCAGGTACGAAATCAGCAAGGCCGTCAGCAGTCCGAAAAACGACAGCGGTAGCGGCGTAAAACCCAGATAAGGTGCCAGCGGCGTGAACGGCAGCAGCATCGCTGTGACGACCACACTCAAAGACGTCAGCACCAGCCAGCGGTTGGGATGGCTGCGTAACGGATTGCGCCGGGTTCGAATCACAAAAATCACCAGCACCTGGGTGGCGATGGACTCCACAAACCAGCCGGTGCGAAACAGCGACTCGTGCGCATGGAACAGACTGATCAGCAGGTAAAACGTCAGGAAATCAAACAGCGAGCTGATGGGCCCGATGGTCAACATGAAATTGCGGATAAAGCCCATGTCCCAGCGTTTGGGCTGCGCCAGGTCTTCCGCGTCCACATTGTCCAGTGGCAGCGTGATTTCCGATACGTCATACAGCAGGTTGTTGAGCAGAATCTGCAGCGGCAGCATCGGCAGAAACGGCAAAAACAAAGTGGCTGCCGCCATGCTGAACATGTTGCCAAAGTTGGAACTGGTGGCCATCATGATGTACTTCATCACGTTGCCAAAGGTGCGACGGCCTTCCAGAATGCCTTTGTGCAGCACCATCAGGTCGTTCTCCAGCAAGATCATGGCGGCGGCCTGCTTGGCCACGTCCACCGCGCCCTCGACCGAGAGGCCGACATCGGCCGTGTGCAGCGAGGGTGCGTCATTGATGCCATCGCCCAGATAGCCCACCACATGGCCGCGCGCCTTGAGGGCCAGGATGATGCGGTTTTTCTGCGCCGGATTGACGCGGCAAAACAGGTTGACGCCTTCCACCCGGGCCCGTAGCGCGTCGTCATTCATGGCCGCCACCTCGGTGCCGGTCAACACGCCCTCAATGGCCATGCCCAGTTGGGTGCAGACATGGCGCGTCACCCGCTCGTTGTCACCCGTCACGATTTTCACGGCGACACCGCTGGCCGCCATGGCTTTGAGTGCCTCTCCGGCGCTGGCTTTGGGCGGGTCCAGAAAGGCCGCAAAACCCGCGAACACCAGCTCACTCTCATCCGAGACCACGGCGTGCGGGTGGTCAATGGCCACATCGCGCGAGGCGATGCCCAGCACCCGAAAACCCTCCTCGCCCAGGCTGTCAAACAGCGCGTTGATCCGCGCGCGTGCCGCCTCGTCGAGCACCACCGTGGCATCCGCACTGTCCTGGTAGTGCGTACACAAACGAACAATATCTTCGGGGGCCCCCTTGACGACCAGCCGGCGCGCACCGGCACGCTCCACCAGCACCGACACGCGGCGGCGCTCAAAATCAAATGGCACTTCGTCGATCTTGCTCCACGCAGACACAACAATTTCCTGATGCGCCAGGATGGCATCGTCCAGCGGGCTTTTCAGGCCACTTTCAAAGTAGCTGTTGAGGTAGGCCAATTCCAGAACGTGCGGATCATCCTGACCCCCGGCATCCACATGGCGCTCCAGCCGGATGCGGGCCTCGGTCAGGGTACCGGTCTTGTCGGTGCACAACACGTCCATCGCGCCCATGTCCTGAATGGCGGAGGGACGCTTGACAATCACCTTCAGGGCGGCCATGCGCAGGGCACCGCGCGTCAGCGTCACCGACACCACCATCGGCAGCAACTCGGGCGTCAACCCGACGGCCAGCGCCACGGCGAACAGGAAGGACTCCAGCAGCGAACGATGGAAGGCCACGTTGACCAGCAAGGTGAACAGCACCAGCATCAGCGTCAGCCGCATGATGAGCAGGCCGAAACGCCGGGTACCGATCTCGAAAGCGGTGGGCGGCGCCTGCTCTGCCAGACTGACTGCAATTTGGCCCAGGGCGCTGACGCTGCCGGTGCGGCCAATCAGCACGCGGGCCGAACCGCTGACCACGGAGCTGCCCATGAAGACGGCATCAACCGCGTCCAGCGCCCAGACCTCCGACGCGGCGGGTTCCGTGCCGGCTGCTTCGGGCAGCGGGGCTTTTTTTTCTACCGGGAAAGGCTCGCCGGTCAGCTGCGCCTGATTGACGAAGAAATCGTTGGCTTCCAGCAGCCTGGCATCAGCCGGCACAAGGTTGCCGGCCGACAGCATCACCACATCGCCGGGCACCAGCTCCGTCACGGGCAGTTCGCAAGGTTTGCCGTCACGCAGGACGGTCGCCGTCACCGCCACCTGCAAGGCCAGCCGTTCAGCGGCGCGACCGGCCCGGTAGGCCTGGACGAAATCCAGCGTTACGCTCATCACCACGATCACGCCGATGATGAGGGCGCCGGTGACGTCACCGGTCAGCGCCGAAATACCGATGGCCACCAACAGGATCAACACCAGCGGATTGCGAAATTGCGCGAGAAATTGCAGCACCACCGCCCGTTGCAAGGCGGGCTTGAGCCGGTTGGGACCGTACTGCTTGAGCCGCTCAGCGGCCTCGGCGCTGGTCAGCCCGTTCACTGCAGGCCCCCAACAGGGGAATGCGGTCGCGATAGACCCGGCACGGCATCGACAGTCAAGGAAAGTACGGTCATGGTGCTGCGCAGCTTATACCAAATGGGCCTCCCAAAGTGTGCGCAAACGCACAGGTCGAAGACCACGTTCATTCATGTCAGAACGAGTTGTGCCGCCGGGGCTGTGGCGCACCATGACGATGGTGCGCGGGCTCACACGATAGAACACTTCATTTCGTCTGCCCATTTGCTTCCACAAGCGTTGACGGCCACGAAGGAGCCGCACCTGATGGAGCCAAACACCTGACTTCGTTTTGATGTCCACAATGCAGCGGTAGCGGGTGTTCGCCAACGGCAGGTTCCCGGTAGTCCCATTCAACGATTTTCGTTACGCCACTTACCCAAGCGTCGCACCACATTGATTTGTGGATCAGTTGATTGACACGCAAGTTCCGAGAACGATAACTTTCCGAACCTCATTTTCCGTGTTAACAAATCGACCGTTTCGGAGACACCAACCTCATTGCGCCGTTTGGTCCAAAGGGGGCAGAGTCTCAGTCGCTTTAAACTCCGGTTCGTTGACAGTGTTCTGGGAAGGCGACGAGATATCCCCGAATTTCGGTTTCACGCGCTGGGTGATTTCTCTTACTCTCACACAGTCCGCCCAAACTTCCTTGTTGAGTTTGTCCAGTTGAGAGATGTCTGTCAGGAGACTATTGTTGGTGAGCATATTCGGCTGCTATTGACTTGATGATACGGGTACAAACACTCGGTGAGAGTATGTGGATCGAGTTGAGGGAACGCCTGTTCGGTCGCGAACATTGCGGGTGAACTTCGTGCGGTCCGGCTGCGCTCGACCTTGTTCGCTATGTGTATGTGGATGTAAGTGGAGTAACTCTTCCGCGCTATGTACGCCCGTGCACACAGCAAGCTCTGACTACAGATCGACAATCACCGACGTGATACACAACGCGAAAGCGATGGCGCAGAACCCTTGTCTTTGAGCCGACTGTGAGCCGGTCGATCACATTGAATATCTTTCTTTTGATCAACTTAATAGGAAAACAAAAATGAACCAATTACAGAGACATTCCACCGTCCGGCCCTTTGTTATGGCCTCGTTGCTGGCCGCTTTACTGGCCGCTTTACTGGCCGGATGCGGTGGTGGAGGAGATGGTGGGCCTGTAGCTGTAGGCCCAAGCGCCGACAAATTGGCGTCTGTAAGAGGCGTTGGCCCAGCGCCGGTCAACCTTAGATCAGCCGGTACTTTCACGATTCTGAGCAAAACAGGGATCACCGACGTTTATGCATCTGCCATTACTGGGGATGTTGGAACGAGCCCCATCACCGGTGCTGCTCTCCTTCTCACATGCGGGGAAGTGACGGGAAAAATTTACGTCGTCGATGCGGCGGGTCCTCTTCCCTGCGCGATCAATGATGCCACTACCCTGACCGCGGCGGTGCTCGACATGGAAACCGCGTACCTCGACGCTGAGGGACGCGTATCGCCCGATTTCACCGAACTGGGCGCTGGTGAGGTGGGTGGGCTGACCCTCGCTCCTGGCCTCTACAAATGGGGAACCCCTCTTTTAATATCAACGGATGTCACGCTCAAGGGTGGCCCGAACGATGTCTGGATCTTCCAGGTGGCGGGAACCCTGGATCAGGCCAACGGTACGCGGGTGACGCTGGCTGGCGGCGCACAGGCCAAGAACATCTTCTGGCAGGTTGCCGGCGCTGTGAACCTTGGCACGACCGCGCACTTTGAGGGCGTCGTGCTGGGTAAAACGCTGGTCGCCGTGAATACGGGCGCAACGGCGAACGGCAGACTGTTGGCACAAACTGCGGTCACTCTCCAAATGAACGCTGTCACGCAGCCCGCCCCGTAAGGATGCAAGGAGCACCCTGGCTGGGACCGGTTGAATCCAAGGTCGATGGCGGGTGCTGAATTCATTCAAATCATCGCCGCTTTGCTGACCAAGAACCTACGGACTTGAGTGACTGGTCTGGAGCTAGCAGATTGAGAAGTTGTATGTCGGGAACGGGTCTCTAGCTGACATCCACATCAATACAAACCCCGCACCCGTGCATGCAGCCGTGCCAGCCCCAGCAAGGCATCGGTAAACGGCGTGGCCACGCCGGTCAGCGTGCCCAGCTCTTTCATCACCGTCACCAGGGCATCGAGCTCGACCGCCTTGCCGGCCTCCACGTCCTGCAGCATCGAGGTCTTGAAGGCGCCCAGTTTGAGGGTGACAGCGTGGCGATCTTCCGGCTGCTGGTCAATCGGGAGCCCGATGCGGGCGCCAATCTCTTTGGCTTCCAGCATCACGCTGGAGACCAAGCCGCGCACCAGTTCATCGCCCAGAATCAGATCGGTGGTAGCGCCGGTGAGGGCGCTGATCGGGTTCACCGTCATGTTGCCCCACAACTTGTACCAGATGTCTTTCTGAATCTGCTCGGAGACGCTGACCTCAAAACCGGCGCGGCCCAAGAGTGCCGCGAGTTGACCCACGCGCTCGGTCTTGGCACCCGAGGGCTCGCCGATGATCAGCCCGTTGCCGAAGTGGTGATGGACGACGCCGGGCGCAGGCGCCGAGCAGCTGGCGTGCACCACGCAGCCGATGACGCTGGCCGCCGGGATGGCGGAACCAATCTCGCCGGTAGCGTCCACCGCGCTGAGCCGGCGGTTCTCGAAGCGGCCGCCAAAACCCTGAAAAAACCACCAGGGCACGCCGTTCATGGCCGTCAGCACCACCGTGTCGGGACCGATCAGGGGGCCGATGTGGCGCGCTACCTGCAGCAGGGCCGGTGCCTTGACGGCAATCACCACCAGATCCTGTACCCCCAGCTCGGCGGGGCTGGCGCTGGCCTGCACCGAAACCGTAGTTTCCCCCCCGGCCTCGCGCAGCCGCAGCCCGTGGCGCGTCAAAGCATCCAGCGTGGCCCCGCGCGCCACCACGCTCACCCGACAGCCGACAGCCGCCAGCCGCCCACCAAGCCAGCCGCCAATGGCGCCGGCGCCGTAAATACACACTCTATTGAACTTTTTATGAGTCATTTTGGCCTCTAGCCCCCGTCGAATATGCGTAAGCAGCTATTACTTTAATAGCATACAGCAAGCCAAGCCGGACTGCATTGATGATGCGCAAGTCCTGAAACCACCGCAGAAAGTAAACGCATCCTCTCGCATTTGCTTTTGGAGAATCAGGACATGAACGGATTTGACAACTTATTCAGCCAGCCTGGCCGCCATCATGACGCATGACCTTGGGACGTGAGAAGCGCCAAGGTCATTCGATTCCTGTTCTTTTATACAGTAACATCCCGCCATGGCCAAAGAAAAAACCGTTTACGTTTGCTCCGACTGTGGCGGCACCAGCCCCAAATGGCTGGGCAAATGCCCCAGCTGCAGTGCCTGGAACACGCTGATTGAATCGCTCCCGGAGAGCACCGCCCCGACCAAAAACCGGTTCGCCTCGCTGGCCAAGACCGCAGAAATCGCCACCCTGGGCGACATTGACGCCGTTGACATGGCGCGCACCCCTACCGGCCATGAGGAACTGGACCGCGTGCTGGGCGGCGGCATGGTCGAAGGCGGCGTGGTGCTGATCGGCGGCGACCCCGGCATCGGCAAATCCACCCTGCTGTTGCAGGCACTGGATTCGCTGCAACGCAGCGGGCAAAACACCCTGTACGTGACGGGCGAGGAAAGTGGCGCCCAGGTGGCGCTGCGCTCGCGCCGCCTCGGTCTCGACAACTCGCAGGTGAAGGTGCTGGCCGAGATTCAGCTGGAAAGAATTCTCGCGACCCTCGATGCCACGCAACCCGACATCGCGGTCATCGACTCGATTCAAACCGTGTATTCCGATCAACTCACCTCGGCCCCCGGCTCGGTGGCACAGGTGCGCGAATGCGCGGCGCACCTGACGCGCGCCGCCAAGGCCAGTGGCGTGTGCATTGTGCTGGTCGGCCACGTCACCAAAGAGGGTGCGCTGGCCGGGCCGCGCGTGCTGGAGCACATGGTGGACACGGTGCTGTACTTTGAAGGCGACACGCACAGCAGTTTTCGGCTGGTGCGCGCCATCAAGAACCGCTTTGGCGCAGTCAACGAGATTGGCGTCTTTGCCATGACCGAGAAAGGCCTCAAGGGCGTGAGTAACCCGAGCGCCATTTTCCTGAGCCAGCACGCCGAGCCGGTGCCCGGCAGCTGCGTGATGGTCACGCTGGAGGGCACGCGCCCGATGCTGGTGGAAATTCAGGCGCTGGTGGACAGCGGCGGACCGTCGCCCAGACGCCTGAGCGTGGGCCTGGACAAAGACCGTCTCGCCATGCTGCTGGCGGTGCTGCACCGCCACGCCGGGGTCGCCTGCATGGACCAGGACGTGTTTGTGAATGCGGTGGGCGGCGTGCGCATCAGCGAGCCCGCCGCCGACCTGGCGGTACTGCTGGCCATCACTTCGAGCTTGCGCGGCAAGCCGCTGCCCAAAGGGTTTATTGCCTTTGGCGAAGTCGGGCTGGCGGGCGAAGTGCGGCCGGCGCCGCGCGGCCAGGAAAGGCTGAAAGAAGCCGCCAAGCTCGGCTTCAGCGTCGCCGTGGTGCCCAAAGCCAATGCGCCCAAGAAGCCCATCGAGGGCCTGACCATCCATGCGGTGGAGCGGGTCGAGCAGGCGATGGAAGTGGTGCGCAGCCTGGCGTGATGCAGCGCCAACCGCTCAGTAACGAACGATGCTGTTACCCGAATTTCTAACCTGGTCACCCACCTTCAGACCCGGGTCCTGATTGAAATCGAAACTGTTTTTGCGGCCATCGGCATAGTGCACACTGACATTCCACACCTTGTGGGTTCTCACCTTCTGCTCGATCTTCTTGCCAGCGTAAGCGCCACCCGCGGCACCGGCAATCGTGGCCAGGTCTTTGCCCATACCGCTGCCGACCTGGTGACCTAGTACGGCGCCAGTGACACCGCCTGCAATCAGGCCGACCGCGCCGCCTTCGCCTTCCTTCTCGTTCATGCGGACGGCGACCACCTTGCCGCAACCGGCGCAGACCGCCCTGGCTGCCTGCGACTTGGCGGGAGCAGGCGCGGAAACTGGCATTCGAGCTTTGGCGTCAGCAAGGACCTTGTCGTACTCAGCTTTGGCATCACGACGGCATTGCAGGCGGGCGTTGGACGAGGTTTCGTCATTGCAGAGTTTTTTATCTTCGGTATACCGTGCCAATGCATTTTTGCTGTCAACAGCATACTGGGCCTTCGGTGTCAAAGGGGTTTCAACAAGGGCTGCCGAGGCCACGCCAAAAAACAACAAGCCACTGACCAGCAACCAAAAATGCTTTTTCATTACCTGCTCCTGATGCAAAGAAGATGAAACTTCCACGGGAAGTCCGTAAACCGAAGTTACAGAATAGCGCTTGCATGGCGCAAAGCCAAGATCGCAAAACCTGGGGGGTTGATATCCATCAACGAACGACAGGGGTTGTCCCCGAATCTACCCAGCCATGAACTGGCGCACGCAACACCCTGACGTCAAGTGGCCAAGAGTCTCTTAAGAAATGCTTAATCGGCGCTCCTTACCATGACAAGTCATGGAGGTGCCATGCACATTTTGAATTCTTTATCGCGCGCGCCAGTCCTGACCGGCGCTGCGCTGATCCCCGATCAACTTCTCTGAAAGAACCTCATGTCAAGTTCAAACTTCAAGCAAATAACGCTGGCGTTGCTGCTGACCGCAGGCGCCGTGGCCGCAGCCCATGCGGAGGAGCATGGCGCCATGGGCTCCATGGTGCCGCCCTTGCCCAAATACCAGCAGGAGTGCGCCGCCTGTCACATCGCCTACCCTGCCGGCATGTTGCCTGCCGCCTCGTGGCAGCACGTGATGGGCTCACTCGACAAGCATTACGGTACTGACGCCTCACTGGACGACGCCAGCATGCGCGAGATCAGTGGCTGGCTCAAGGCCAACGCCGGCACCTACAAACGGGTCAGCGAAGCGCCGCCACAGGACCGCATCACAAAATCGGCCTGGTTTTTACGCAAGCACCGTGATGGCGAGGTACCTGCGGGGGTCTGGAAGCGTGCCTCCGTCGGCAGTGCCTCCAATTGCGCGACCTGCCACACCCATGCGGCACAGGGCAGCTTCAGCGAACGTGACATCAAAATTCCAAAGTAAACAGTCATGACTGATTCAACGACGAAGACAAAAATCCTGGTGTGGGATGCCCCGGTGCGGGTGTTTCACTGGCTGCTGGTGCTGAGTTTTGCCGGTGCTTACCTCACGGCGGAGAGTGAACGCTGGAGCCTGGTGCATGTGAGCCTGGGCTACACGCTGGGCGGTCTGATCGCCTTTCGTATCCTGTGGGGCCTGATGGGAACACGCCATGCGCGCTTTGCCAGCTTTGTGCGGGGGCCCGCTGCGGTCATGCGGTATGGACGCGCCATGCTGAGTGGCAAGTCGGAGCACCATGTCGGGCACAACCCGGCAGGCGCCGTGGCGATTGTGTTGTTGCTGCTGTTGGGCAGCGCCATCGTCGGCACGGGCTGGGCTGTCTATAACGAACTCGGGGGCCATTTTCTCGGAGAACTGCACGAAGCCGCGGCGAGCGTCATGCTCGCGGTGGTGGGCCTGCATGTGGCCGGGGTGGTGCTGGCCAGCTGGCTGCACCGCGAAAACCTGGTGCGCGCCATGGTGACCGGCAAAAAAGAGGGCGCGTCCAGTGAAGGCATCCGCCGGCCCTGGCGTCCAGTGGCGCTCATCATCCTGATCGCGGTGTTGGGCTTCTGGTGGCTGCAATGGCAGAGTGCCCCGTCAAGCGGGGCATCCGGCGCTGCCTTGACATCAGAAAAGGCAAAATACGGCTCACATGACCGTGACGATGACTAAAAGCCCTGCGACCGTATAGCCGGTCATGCTGAACCACTGAATCACTCTGGAGTTTTTTTGATGCGTATCCTGCTGGCTGAAGATGACCCCATGCTGGGCGACGGATTGCGGGCCGGACTGCGTCAGCTCGGCTTCCAGGTGGACTGGGTGCGTGACGGCGTGGCCGCCGAGCGCGAGTTGGCGTCGGGCGACTATACGGCGGCCGTGCTGGACCTCGGCTTGCCACTCAAGGATGGGCTGGACGTGTTGCAGGCCCTGCGGGCGCGCAAGATCACTACCCCGGTGCTGGTGCTGACCGCGCGTGACGCCGTGCCCGACCGCATCCGCGGCCTGGATCTGGGGGCGGACGACTATGTGGTCAAGCCGGTGGATTTGCATGAACTGGGCGCCCGCCTGCGCTCCCTGGTGCGTCGCTCACACGGGCAGATGCAGGACACCTTGCGTTGTGGCGCCGTACTGCTCGAGCCCGCGGCCCGGCGGGTCAGTCTGAATGGCGAGGCCGTGACGCTGTCGACGCGTGAATTCGATTTGCTGCACGTCCTGATGCTCAATGCGGACCGCATCATGTCGCGCGAACAGCTGGAGCAGCAACTCTACAGCTGGGGCTATGAAGTGGACAGCAATGCGATCGAAGTGCACATCCACCATCTGCGCCGCAAGTTGCACCCGGACCTGATCCAGACCGTGCGCGGCATTGGCTACACCGTGCTGCGCACTTAGGAGCTGCCATGAAGCTGGTGCGACGACCCCTTAAATCCTTGCAAGCGCGCCTGCTGGCACCCCTGCTGGGGCTGGTGACCGTGATTTGGCTGGGGGCTGCGATCATGACGCTGGTTGATGCACGCGATGAACTTGATGACCTGCTCGATGGCCATTTGGTCCAGGCGGCCGCCTTGCTGGTGGTACAGCAGGCCAGGGCAGCAGACGATGATGATGATGGCATAGCGGACGCGCCTTCGCTGCACAAATACGCACCCCAGGTGGCATTTCAGGTCTTTCACGAAGGGCAGTTGGTGATGCGCTCGGCCAATGCAGGATTGATACCGATGTCCACCAAGGATCATGGCTTTGCAACGGTGCGCCTGGGCAAGGGTGACTCGTGGCGCGTGTTTTCCACGCGCGGCATCGAGAGCGATGTGCAGGTGTATGTCGGGGAGCAGACGGCATCCCGCAACGCGATTCTTTGGGCCATCCTGCACAGCGTATTGCTGCCCCTGCTATTTGCCTTGCCGCTGCTGGCACTGGGGGGGTGGTGGGCCGTGCGGCAGGGGCTGGCGCCCTTGCGGCAACTCAGTCATGCGCTGAGGCAACGGCGGCCACAGGCCCTGGAGCCCGTGGTACTCGCAGCCATGCCGTCAGAAATGCGGCCGATGGTCGAGTCGCTCAATAGCTTGTTCGAGCGCATTGAGTCCATGGTGGCATCCGAGCGCCGCTTCACCGCTGACGCGGCCCATGAACTGCGCACGCCGATTGCCGGCATCCGCGCCCAGGCGCAAGTGGCGCTGGGTGCCGGTGCCGATGAAGCACAGCGTCAGCATGCCTTGCAGGCCACCCTGGCCGGCTGCGACCGCGCGACACGGCTGGTCGAGCAATTGCTGACCCTGGCGCGCCTGGAATCGGCACCTGCCGCATCAACCGCATCAACCGCCGCTACCGCCAGCGTGGACTTAAGCGCGGTGGCGCGCCGCATCGCGGCCGACCTGGCGCCCACGGCGCTGGCGCGGCATCAAACCCTGGAACTCGAAGCCATCGCCCCGCACGCGGTGGCAGGCGATGACATGCTGATCGGTGTGCTGGTGCGCAATTTGATCGATAACGCCATGCGCTACAGCCCGGATGGCGCGCGAATTTGGATACATGTGGCGACCGAGTCCGGGCAGCCAACTCTGCGGGTGGAAGACAGCGGCCCGGGCATGACAGAGCCAGAGATGGCCCGACTGGGTGAGCGTTTCTACCGGGTCCTGGGCCATGAGCGACCGGGCAGCGGCCTGGGCTGGTCCATTGTCAAAAGAATCGGGAATCTCTTTGGCGCACAAGTGCAGGTGAGCCACTCAGACCGGCTGGGCGGGCTGGCGGTATCGGTGCGCTGGCCGGCGTAAATAGAGGGCTAGTAAGTCAAAATCCGGGCATGCAATTTCAAAAAATCCTTGTCCCGGTTGGCTGTGTCGTTCTGGTCGCGGCCGCTTACCGGGCTTATGGCTGGGGCGGTGTCGCCATCGCCATGGGGGCTCTTGTCATGTGGCTGCTGCTGCATTTCACCCGCATGATGCAGGTACTCAAGCACGCAGCCAACCGGCCCATCGGCTATGTCGGCAGTGCCGTCATGCTCAATGCCAAACTCAAGCCGGGCATGACCCTGCTGCATGTGGTGGCCATGACCCAATCGCTGGGTGAGCGCCAAAGCGCCCAAGCCACCCAACCCGAGTTGTACCGCTGGCTTGACGGCACGCAGTCGCATGTGACCTGTGAATTTCACGGCGGCATGTTGAAAAAATGGGAGCTGGTTCGGCCGGTTCAGGCCGAGGATGCAGCCAACGATTTCAGCGTCAGCCCGGCCCCGTAAAATCAGTCTTTTGCAAGACCTGCACCCGCCCATCTGAAACTTTGCGGGACAGACTGCAGCTACGCGCAGCCAAGCAAGCGCTGTCCTCAACTAATTAAAGGAGAAACCCAATGAGTACCCTACCCCCTTCGATGTCTGACCGCGACGGCAAAATCTGGATGGACGGCCAGATGGTGGACTGGCGCGACGCCAAGATCCACGTGCTGAGCCACACCCTGCACTACGGCTGCGGCGTCTTTGAGGGCGTGCGCGCCTACAACACAGTGAACGGCACGGCCATTTTCCGCCTGCAAGACCATACTGAGCGCCTGTTCAACAGCGCCAAAATTCTGCGCATGAAGATTCCGTTCACCCAGGAGCAGGTCAACGAGGCGCAAACGGCCGTGGTGCGCGAGAACAAGCTCGAATCCTGCTACCTGCGCCCGCTGAGCTGGATCGGCGACAAGAAACTTGGCATCTCGCCCAAGGGCAATGACATTCACCTCATGGTCGCGGCCTGGGCCTGGGGCGCTTACCTGGGCGAAGACGGCATGAAACGCGGCATCCGCGTGAAGACCAGCAGCTACACGCGCCACCATGTCAACATCACCATGACACAGGCCAAGGCGGTGAGCAACTACACCAACTCCATCCTGGCCAACACCGAGGCCACCGACGACGGCTACGACGAAGCGCTGCTGCTTGACGCTGCGGGCTTTGTGTCCGAGGGCTCGGGCGAAAATGTTTTTATCGTCAAGAACGGCGTGGTCTACACGCCCGACTTGTCGGCTGGCGCGCTCAAGGGCATCACGCGCGACACCGTGTTCCATATCTGCAAGGATCTGGGACTGGAAGTCGTGCAAAAACGCATCACCCGCGACGAGGTCTATATCTGCGACGAAGCCTTCTTCACCGGCACCGCCGCCGAGGTCACGCCAATTCGCGAGCTTGACCGCATCGAACTCGGCTCAGGCAGCCGTGGCCCCATCACCGAAATAATCCAGAGCGCGTTCTTTGACATCGTCAATGGCCGCAACCCCAAATACGCCCATTGGCTGACGAAGGTCTGAAGGAAGCAAAACCATGAGTAAATCTGTCATTGAACTGTTGGCCAAAGACCTCAACGACCAAGGCGGCGTGTTTTGCCCCAGCCCGCTGGCCGACATGAAAATCTGGAACAGCCACCCCAAGGTGTACCTGGACGTGGCCCGCACCGGCGAGGCCAAGTGCCCCTACTGCAGCACCGTCTACAAACTGAAGGATGGTGAACACTTCAGTGGGCAGCACTAACTCCCTCATCATCGCGCCCCAGTGGATTGGGGATGCGGTGATGACCGAGCCGTTGCTGCGCCGATTGAGCGTGCGCGGCGAACGCCTCACGGTGGGCGCGCTGCCCTGGGTGGCGCCGGTGTACCGGGCGATGCCGCAAGTGGCCGAGGTCATTGAGTTTCCGTTTGCCCATGGCGGCCTTCAATTCAAGGCCCGACGCAGCCTGGCTAGAGAGCTCGAAGGCCGGTTTGACACCGCCTATATTTGCCCCAACTCCCTGAAAAGCGCGCTGCTGCCCTTTCTGGCCAGCATCCCGAAGCGGGTGGGTTATCTGGGCGAGGCGCGGGTCGGCCTGCTGACGCACCGCCTGAAAAACCCGCCCAGGGACCGCCGCCCACCGATGGTCGCGTTTTACTCGGCGCTCAGTGGCGAGGCGGATGTCGCCAGCGACCGGCCCCAGCTGCAGATGGCCACCAGCGAGATCGAGCAGGCCCTGGCCGCCATGGGCTTGCGCCGCGGCGCCTATTACGTGTTTGCACCGGGGGCCGAATACGGCCCCGCCAAACGCTGGCCGGCCTCGCATTTTGCCGAGCTGGCCCGGCGTCTTGACTTACCCGTGGTGTTGCTGGGCTCCGCCAAAGAATTCGACCTGTGCAACGAGATTGCCGCGCCGGTGAACGCCGAGCAGCCCGGCAAATGCCACAACTTTGCAGGAAAAACGTCGCTAGCCCACGCATTCAGTGCAATAGCCGCTACAAAAAGTATAGTGAGCAACGATTCCGGGCTGATGCACGTGGCGGCCGCTTTTGGCGTGCGCCAGGTTGCCCTCTTCGGCTCCAGCAGCCCGCTGCACACGCCCCCGCTGAATGACAAGGCGACCGTGCTGTGGCTCAAGAACAATCCCGATTACCAGCCACCGTTGGACTGCGCGCCCTGTTTTGAGCGGGAATGCCCACTGGGGCATACCCGCTGCCTGGTGGACATCGCAGCCGCCGATGTGCTACAAAATATATAGCTGCCTACGAAGTATCGACGAGGGCTAGAGCCACATTTTCCATAAAAAAAAGCCACCCGAAGGTGGCTTTATAAAAGTCCCCGAAGGGACGTCGTTGGAAACTTTGAATGTCTTGATGCCCGTCTATTTAATAGCTTGACTGGGCTCCAACACTTGATCACTGTGACAGCAGCTGGCGCAACTTTACAAGGCATCAAGCGGCAACACCATCCCCCATTTGGGGGATATGGATCGCCTTTTTGTAAGTAATTGTGATAATTCGCAACGTTTACACACTGCGGTCTGACGCCAGGGGCAGCTGCACCACAAAACAGGCCCCGCCATCCGGGCGGTTTTCGCAATACACGCTGCCCCCATGACGAATGGCGATGGATTTCACCAAAGCCAGCCCCAGCCCGACACCGCCATCGCGCTCGGTGGCCCCAGGCAGCCGGTAAAACGGCTCAAAAATGCGCTCGCGCAACTCAGGCGGTACGCCGGGGCCCCGGTCACAGACGCGGATCACCGCCTGACCCTGGGTCTTGCCCAGCGTCACCGTGATGTCGCCCGCCGCATAGCGGCGTGCATTCTCCAGCAGGTTGCGCACGGCCCGGCGCAGCAACTTGGTCACGCCTTGCACCGGCAACGCAGAAGTACTCATCCGCGCCCCCTCAAGTGCCGCTGGATCGGACGCCAGTTGCACATCCAGCTCGGCGCCTACCCGCGCACATTCCTCCGCCGCCAGGCCAATCAGGTCAACCGATTCAACCGTGCCCAAGTCCACCTCACGGGCATCGAGTCGACTGGCGAGCAGAATCTCTTCGATCAACTGATCCAGCTCGGCAATATTGCGTGAAATCTCGTTCTTGAAGGCCGGGGAAGATGGCGCGCCCATCAGCTCCAGCCCCATGCGAATGCGGGTGAGCGGCGACCGCAGTTCATGCGAGGCATTGGCCAGCAATGATTTCTGCGAAGCCAGCAGGGATTCATGGGACTTCACCAGGGTTTCGATGCGCTCAGCCGCGTGGTTGAAACGCCTCGCCAGAAAAGCCACCTCATCCTGCCCGGCCTCGGGGACGCGAATCGACAAGTCGCCTTCGCCCCATTTCTCGACACCGTTTTGCAGCAACTCCAGGCGGCGCGTGAGCTTGCGAATAATCGGGTAGGTGGCCAATGCCACCGCGATCGCCACCAGTGACAAGGTCCAGAAAAATCCGAACGGAGGCCGAATCCAGAACGCGCTCGGCGGGCGCGGCAAGTGCATGTGCACGGTCTGCCCATCGTTCATGCGCACCTCAAACTCGGGGCCGCTGCCATTGGGCATGTGGATGCCACGCGATGGCGACTCTGCTTCGGACGCATCCTCCGTGGCCTCTCCAAAGCCAGAGCCCGGTGGACGGTGTGGGCGCGAATGTCCGTTGCCGATGATTTGCCCGGCTTCATTACGGATCACCACGTCGCGCAGGGGCGGCTCGGCCGCGAGTCGCCAGGCCCAGCCCACCAATAATGTCAGCACCGCAACAGCCAGCACCACGGCCAGCCAGATACGCACATACAATTTTTTGAAGAACATGGTCAGTCTTGCTGGCGGGCAAAGACGTAGCCGACGCCGCGCACCGTCAGAATGCGCTTGGGGTCCTTGGCGTCAAGCTCGATCGCAGCACGGATGCGTCCCATGTGCACGTCGATGGAGCGGTCAAACGCATCGAGCTCACGGCCTCGCACCGCTTCCATGATCTGGTCACGCGTGAGCACCCGGCCAGCCCGTTCGGCCAGGGCCACCAGCAAATCAAACTGATAAGAGGTTAAATCGCAAATCTGGCCGGCGACGCAAACGGTACGGGCATCACGGTCAATTTCGAGTGTGCCAAAACGCAATTGGCGCCCGCCCTGCGGCGCGCCCTCCACCCTGCGACGCAAAACAGCGCGAATGCGCGCCAGCAACTCGCGCGGCTCGAACGGTTTGGGCAGGTAATCATCGGCACCGATTTCCAGCCCGATGATGCGGTCCATCGGGTCGCCCTTGGCGGTCAACATCAGCACCGGCACTTGCGCCAGGGCACCGGGCAGGGACCGAATGCGGCGACACACCTCCAGGCCGTCCATGTCGGGCAGCATCAGGTCCAGTATCACCAGATCGGGGGGGGTGGCCTGCACCGCGGCCAGTCCGCTTTGCCCATCGCCGGCATGGCTCACCTCAAACCCGGACTGTCCCAGGTATTCGCCCACCATCTGGGCCAGGCGGGCGTCGTCTTCGATCATCAGCAGGTGTTGGCTCATAGGGTCAGTCTAGGGCTGGGCCGCTTCAAGCGCTTGAAGCGGCGGTAAAGTTTTAGTAAATGAAAACGCCATTGGACCGATCTTGATGGCGGCTTCATTGTGATACTTTCGCGGCCCCGGCCCTGGAAGCCAGCCACACCAGCAGCAACACCGGCACACCCAGCAGAGCGGTCGCGATGAAGAAATTCTGGTAACCAAAGGCATCCACATAACGGCCCGAATAGCCGGCCAGAAATTTGGGGGCCAGCAGCATCATCGAGCTGAACAGCGCATACTGGGTGGCAGAATAATTGACATTGGTCAGACTCGATAGGTAAGCGATAAACGCCGCCGACGCAATACCGCTGGACAGGTTGTCAGCCGAAATCACGAAGATGAGGGCCGTCACATCGTGGCCCCGTGTCCCCAGCCAGGCAAACAGCAGATTGCTGACCGCGCTCAAGACGGCACCCTGCATCAGCACGCGCATCACACCCAACCGCATCGACAGTACGCCGCCGACAAAAGCACCCACCAGCGTCATGATGACACCGAACACCTTGGTCACTGCCGCCACTTCGTCCTTGGTGTAACCCATATCGACATAAAACGGGTTGGCCATGATGCCCATCACCACGTCGCTGATGCGGTAGATGGCGATCAACGCCAGGATGAGCAGCGCCTGTTTTCCGTAGCGGCGCAAAAAGTCGGCAAAGGGCTCGACCAATGCGCCTTGCAGCCATTCAGCCGCATTTTTGGCCGTCGGCATCGGGCGACGAAGGGGCTCGGGCGACAGCAACACCGTCAGCATCCCCAGCGACATGCTGGCCGCCATGACCAGATAGGCGGTTTGCCAGGCGCCGTGCTGGTAATTTGCAATCCCGGACACTTCAGCCCGCGCAGCAAGCCACAACACACCGGCTCCGGCCCAGATCATGGCGAGGCGGTAGCCGGTTTGGTAAGCCGCTGCCAGCGCCGCCTGACGGTCGGTGTTGGCGGATTCAATGCGAAACGCATCCAGCGCAATATCTTGGGTGGCCGAGCCAAAGGCCACGGCCAGTGCCCCCCAAACCACCGGCTGCAAGGCGACCTGGGGGTCGTTGAACGACATGGCCACCAGACCCACCATGACCGCCAATTGCGCCAGCAACAGCCAACTGCGCCGACGCCCCAGCCAGCGTGTCAACAGCGGAATGGGCAGCCGGTCCACCAGCGGCGCCCAGACCCATTTGAAGGCATAGGCCAGGCCGACCCAACTCAGGTAGCCAATGGTGGTGCGGTCAATACCCGCCTCGCGCAACCAAAAGCTCAAGGTGCCCAGCACGAGCAGAAAGGGCAACCCGGCAGAAAACCCCAACAGCAGCATCCGCAGCGTGGGCGGCTCCAGGTAAACCTTGAAAGTGGCAAGCCAGGAGGGCTTGATTAGGCGGGCGTCGGGAGCACTTGGTGTCATGCGGGAATAATACGCGCAGCCCTGTAAAATTTTGAAACCGAGCATGAATATCGCCCAACCCTTCACCCTGCGTTTACCGCGCCGACTTGTGCTGCAGGGAATGGCGCTGATGCTGGCTCTGTCACCCGCAGCGCTTCCCCTGGCCATAGCGCGCGAGGGCGTTGATGTGGGCGGCAACTCGGCGTTCAGCAAACTGGTCCCGGCCGACAGCGTGGAGCGCTCGGCGGGCCAGCAATATGCACAAATGCTGCAGCAAGCCGCGGATAAAAATGCGCTGGGCGCCAAAGACAACCCCCAGGTGCGGCGCCTGCGGGCCATTGCCAAAAACATCATTCCCTTTGCGGTCGAATGGAACCCGCGCGCCCGCGACTGGCGCTGGGAAGTCAACCTGATTGGCAGCAAGCAGGTCAACGCGTTTTGCATGCCCGGCGGCAAAATTGCGTTCTACAGCGGTATTCTGGAGCAGCTCAAGCTCAGCGATGACGAAGTAGCCATGGTGATGGGGCACGAAATTGCCCACGCCCTGCGCGAGCACGCCCGCGAACGCATGGGCAAGAGTGCCGTGACCCATGGCGCAGCCAGGATTGGTGGCGCCCTGGCGGCCACTCTGCTTGGCGTTGATCCGCGGCTCACCGACGGCCTGGCGCGCGGGGGGGCCAACCTGATGACCCTGCAGTTCAGCCGCACCGATGAATCCGAAGCCGATCTGGTGGGCATGGAACTGGCCGCCCGCGCCGGCTACAACCCCAAGGCGGGCGTCACCTTATGGCAAAAAATGGGCGCCGCCAGCCAAGGGGCACCACCGCAGTGGCTGTCGACCCATCCTTCGGGCAACTCCCGCATCGCAGAGATTGAGAAGAACCTGCCCAAAGTGATGCCGCTTTATGCGCGCGCCAGAAGGGGCTAGGCATCGCCAGCACATTTACGATGCATTTAAGGCCTCTAGCCCCATAAATACTACATATATAGCTATAGATTTAATAGCGAATTATGCCGTGTTGCGTGGGAACGCTCAAGAGGATGCTCTTGACCACATGAAACGGGTGCTCCACGTAGGCCCTGACCTGGGCTTTGAGTTTCTCGCAGGCTTGGGCCATGCTCTTTTTCCATCCGTCAGCTAGCTTTTCAATGGTCTTGCGACGCTTGGCGACATGCCATTGCACTGTTTGCTCATTGACTGCCAGAGCCTCTTGCATGTCCTCGCCTACGTAACCCGCATCAACCCAGACATCGCGCTCCTGTCCATGTGTGGCGAAATCCGCCCCGCAGCCTAAAACTCCAGACTGTAGGCGTAATGGCCTACCTTCAGTTCCTGCTTGAACATCAGGGCTGAACGGTAAGCATCAATGCGCTTGAGCTCCGGCTGTGGCGCGTCAGGGCTGGTAGCCTTGACCGACTTGGGGGCCATGTCGGCTGCCGGGTGGGTTACAAAAAATGTCACCCCCTTAACGTTGCCCGGGGCTCGTACATCAAATGCAAAGCTGGTGGCGGCGCCCTTGACGGGCTTGTAAACCACGCGATCACGGGCGCGCCACCAGGCTTCAATCTCTTCGCCCGACACAGCCCAAACGTCATCGCGGTGCTGTTGCAGCCGTTTGATATAGGGTGGTGTGAGCTTGGCCATCAGTCCGTCAGGTGCGTAATTTTGTGAGTGAACCGACAAAACGCCCAAGGCACCGGCCTCAAACAGATAGTCAAAGTCGAGCATCATCAGTCCAGATGCATTGGCGGTACTCAGCTTCAGTCCAACGTAGTTCAGGTCGTCCATCTGGGTGCGCGGCAGCACAATGATGGCGTCTTCCGGACTCAGTTCGGGCTCGGACTGGGAGAAAAATGGCATGCGGGCCTCCGAGACGGATGGACCTGCCACATTGTGGCGCACACCCAACTGACGCAGCAGTTTTTCGGTGGTGTCGTCCGAGGATTCAGTAGGCGCCCGAAACCCGGTGACCTTGGGCAGTGCGCGGGAGCCAACGATGTCCCTCATGTCGCTGACCATGGTGTTCAACCGCCTTTGCTGGACCTCCGGGGCTTTGCCCTTGAAACCGACATGAACTTCGGCATGGTAGCCAATCTCGTGTTTTTCAGACAACTTTTGAACAATGTCCCGGTAATCTCTGGCAACACTCGTCAACGAGTAAAAAGTGCCGCGCAGGTTGGCGGCATCCAGATCGCGCGCAAAGTTAACCGCATTGAAATATTTGTCTTCAGTGTCCATTTCCAGCAGTTGGGCCGACAGACTGCCGTTGGGCCAAGCGGCCTTAAAGACGCTGGGTTCGTGCTTGAGCCAGGCCATGACGGAATCGACTAGCTTTGGCATTTCTATGCGCGGGTCATATTCCCAACTGGACTCTGAAAATCCAAAATACACCCGGCGCGACGCGCCTTTCTCCAGAAAGGCAATCGCCCCGTTGGTATTTTTGGGGGTCGGGTAGCGTTCCCAGTTGAAATAGCGAGCGGCCAGACGGGGTGAATCCACGCGTATCGGTGTTTCCGCAATCTCACCCAGAAAAATGCGTGTCCCACCGGGAAGGCCCCAAGTCAGCGGAGCATCGCCAAAGGTGTTGAGAAAGCGCTCATTGCTTTCCTCATTGTCTTGAGGCAAAACCTTGCCACTGACTTTCATTTGGAGCAAGTCTTCAATGAAGCCATAGCCGGCCCACTGCCCGCGACCATCACGGGCACCAGTGCCCCAGGTAATGAGTAGGCTGCCACCCGCGTCGGCAAAAGCCCGTATCGCCCTGCGCTCCTGCTCGTCCAGCAGCACGGCGGAACCCAGCACCAGCACGCCAGGTTTGAGACCGGCGAGCAAATTGGCGCGCGACACTTCACGATAAACTTTTCCGTAGGGACGCAGATATTCGCGCCAATGCTGCTTCAGAGTGTCGTAACTTGCGCCGTTGGCCGTGAAAAATGCGGTCGTGATCGGGCTGGCGTACAAATACACCGCCGCCAGCGGCTGTGGTGTCGCCGCAGCCGCGGTACCGCCCCCCGCCAGACTGAACAGGCCCCACCACAGGACCGGACGCAGCCGCTGCCAGCACCTTTTAAAAGAAAAAATTCTAGAGACAATCATGGCGTTGTTTCGTGCTTTCAGATACCGGAAAAAACCGGTTTCCAGTCGGGATCCAGTAGGCGCACGGGCGCCTTGGGTTCTGGCGGCGTGTCTTCAGACCGAGGCACGAAGTCCTGGTAATTTTCTACCCAGTGGAACACTGTCGCCGGCTTCAGAATGCCTCTTGGCGCAACAAACACGGCGTCCTTATTCTTGTCGGTTTTGAATGTCAGGCGAACGGTGTCACGCATGAAACGGCCCACCGAATCATAGACCCAGAACAGCTTGTCTTTCTGGCCCTCACTGAGATGGGACACCAGCACCATGCCAGAGCCACTTGCCAGCAGCAGGGAAGCCACCGCGATCACCAGCCACACCTTGGGCGAAAAATAGTAAATCAGCCGAGACAACTTGAAGTCGGAGTGCATGAACAGTGCTCTCTATGCGGCACGAACCAGATCCCAAAAGGTGAAGGTGAAGGTGAAGCTGAAGGCAAAGCGAAATGGATTTTTCATGGGCCTCAATTATGATCGCAACCCGTTTCTGGTAACACGGCTAGCCGTGTCCAAGAAGTATGAGCCTGAAGCTCCCGTGAGAATCTGATGCCAGCGGCGAGTCAAGGATACGCGGCATGTCCAGCCAGATGGTCTTGACCCCGGGATGCCAAAATAATCAGCAAAATTCTTGCACTCAAGGCCATCCCTGTCATCGCATTATTTTGAAAAAATGGCTTGGTAGGCATAGTTTCCGGGATTGAGGGAGTCGAAAACGACGGCCGCACGGTAGTCATCAATTCTCGATACGGTCGGATTCACCCCGCCTGTTTTCATCGACTGAACCGTCGGGAGAATACCCTTCTGCGGCAGCATCACGATCAAACTGACGCCGGGCAGTGGCCTTTTCCCGGTGATCGTAATGTTGAACTCAAGTCGCTTGCCGGTGTTGCTGGCGGAAAGCTTGAAGCGTTCGCGTTCCCGCCACCAGTCGGCCACTTGCCCAGCCGTGGCGAACCATACGGGTCCGCGACGCTGCTTCAGGTGCACAAGAAAACCCGGCATGGCTTTAATCAAAGTACCGTCGGCATTGAAATTTTGGCTGTGCACACTCAGCAGGCCAAGGGCGCCAGTATCGATCGCCAGATCGGAATCGTCGATCAGCGCTTTCGTGGTTTGCTCGGTCGTGAATTTTTCCAAGTACAGATTGATGTCATCGCGCTGCGTTCGCGGCAACACTACCAGCGCGTCCTCCGTTTCCACGCCATCCAGTTTGGCCAGCACCGGAAGGCGGCCCTCGGTCCGGTTCGGATCTGCCGTGTGGTGACGAATGCCGATTTTTTGGAGAAGTTGTTCGGTGGTCGCGTCGTACCCTTCAGTTGGCGCCCGGAAGCCGGTCATGCCCTTGATGTCCGGGATTACCGAGGCCATTTCGGTGCGCATGGTTTGCATTCGCTGTTCTTGTTGACTGGCTGGCTGGCCTTTGAAGCTGACGTGGACGTCGCCATGGAAACCAACCTCGAAATCGCGTGCGAGCTTGGTCAGGATTTCGGGGAAAAGCTTGCCGACCGAGGTGAGAACGTAGAACGTGGTGGGAAAGTCAAGCGATTGCATCATTGAAGCAAAAAGCAATGCGTTGGGAAATCCCTCTTCCGTATCCATTTCGATCACCTGTGCAGCGAGCTTGCCGCCAGGCCAGGCGGCTCGCACGATTGCAGGTTCACGCTGCAGCCATTGAATAGTGTCGTCAATTAGGGTGTAGGGCACCAGCGGATGAGATTCCCATGCGGTTTCTGCAAACGCAAAAAAGGCTACCCGGCCCGAACTGGCTGTTGTCTCCGAGAAAATCACGGCCCCCTCACTGCGTCGCTCATCATCCGTGATACGAGCCCAGTTCATGAAGCGCCCAGCCACCATTTCACCCTTGAAACGCAATAAAGGCTCAGCGGTTTTACCCATCAAGATGCGTTGCCCAGCGGGTTGCGTGTGCGATACGGGCGATTCGCCGGTGAGAACCAGGTGGCGAGCATCCGTATCGGCAGGAATTTCACCGAGCATCTTGGCCCCCAGATTCTCCAGGAACTGCCATCCTTCCCAGTCGCCCTTCCCATTTCTGGTACCGGTTGCCCATGTGGCGAGTATTGCTCCACCTTTCGAACGGAACGTCAATATTTCAGCGCGCTCTTCGTCGCTAAGCGACACAGCGGAAGGCAGTATCAATACGCCCTCCTTGTACTTGCGCAACTGGGAGACATCCTCAATCTCCTTAAACCCAAGTTTGCGATCCAAAAAATAGTTCCGCCATGGGACCAGCAGCATTTCGTAATTCCCGCCGATTCCCGAAAAATAGGTTTTGGTGTTGGGGGACGCATAAAGAATGACGCTGCTCCCGGTCGACGCCACGTATGACAGTGCGCCGTTGACGCCAAGCACTGGTGAGCGCCATCCGATCGATTGCATGACGGCAAGGTAAATCAGCGCTGGCACAGCCAGACCCAAGATGATCATCACCGGCAGGTAGGTGCCGATGCACTGTAAAAAAGGATGCCTTTCACGATGATCGATGTATGTGGGTTTCATTGAGACGGACTGCATGGTGGAGGTGAGTTTCATCTCTCATCGGGAGCGGACTGATCCGTTGGTTCTGGAACATAGCGTTTGAGGAAGATTGGCTCTTGCGGCCCCTCCTTATTCAAGGTGTCATCGGTCCTTTTTCCAGTCGGTTTGCGTTTGTCGCGCAGTTTGAATGCGACATATGCCCCAACGCCAATGACCATGGTGCCGATGGTCGTAACCAGAATGACCGTCGCCAGGATAGAAATAAGATCCATGTCAAAGTTTTCCTTCCCGCTCCAGTTTTCCCCAGGTCATTGTGTGGCCGCGCCACTCTTCAATGGTGGCAAAAACCTTTGAAACGTCAATAATATTAATATAAAAGAGCCGGAACATAATCGCGTAAAAAATCAGGGATGGCGCTTCCTCTTCGATCACAACACAGTACGCGGCAGCGACCACATCAAGCACGGTGAGTTGCAGCCACCAATAAAAGAGAAGGGAGGCGAGGCCATATTGAATGCCAACATAGGCAAAAAAAAGGTTGCCAAGCAGCGTGGAAAAAGGCCACATGATGCTTTCGAACAGCATGTACCAAAGAATAAAGCAGTTGATTCCCGCCTTGCGCGGTTGCCATAACGCGTGGCTATGCTTGGCGGTCGCCTGCAGGATGCCGCGTGTCCAACGATAGCGCTGCTTGAGCAGGTCAAGCAAGCGACTAGGCGTCTCAACCCAGGCGATGGCGCTCGGCTCGTAGGCAATATGCCAGCCGTGCATCAACAGTTTGAGCGTGAGATCGCAATCTTCGGCAAAGGTATCGCTGTCATAGCCGCCCACCTGTTGCAACACAGTCTTGCGAAACATGCCGAGCGGTCCTGGGATGATGTTGACCACGCGCATAAAGCTTTGGGCCTTGCGGGCCATCGCTAGCCCTTCGACATACTCGAGGGCTTGAATCTTGGTCCACATATTCTCGCGGTTGACTACCTTGACGTTGCCGGCCACAGCGCCGATTTTTGGATTTTCGAAGTGACGAATGCAGGCACGCAAGGTGTTGCTCGAAAGCTTGGAGTCGCCGTCCATATTGAGAATGAACTCTCCCCGTGCCAGCGTCATGCCGGTGTTCAGCGCTTCGGCTTTGCCACCATTACGCTTGGTAATCACGCGGACCGGAATGTCATGCTGCTCTCGTGAAACAGCCATTGCCTTTTCGTAGGTGTCATCGCTTGAACCGTCGTCGATTACGATAATTTCATAGTTTGGATAGTCCAGCTGCAACAGTGACCGAATTGCTGCCTGGATGACGATACCCTCGTTATAGGCGGGAACAACCAGGGAGATCATCGGCAGCGAACTTTCTTCGCGGTATATGGGGGGCGGGGCGACCCGTTTTTTATACATGGACTCCACATGATCCATGAATGAATAAAGGATCATCACGACGTAGCGAAGAACCAGAAGAGCAAGGAAAAACAGCAGGTATAAAGAAATAGCCGACAGCACAAAGCTTTCAAACAAAACGCTGAAGGAGCCTTTGGCTTCACGCACTGATGCATAACTGAAATACAGCAGCGACACGATGCCGCCGATAGCGATGGCCACCCACATGTAGCGGGAAACCTTCTTTATTTCCAAAGCTTTTCCAAATTTACGGTCGCAGACTGCGCACGGTAGGCTGCGTTGTCGCGCCAACTGGCCATAGACCATAAATTGATACTGATGGCAACATCGCTCGACACCCAGCGTTTACCCCCAGCCGACAGACTCCAGCTTGTTCCCGCATCGCCAAAAAGGCCCAGCCCTTCCTGAGCTGAAGCATAAAAGTTCCAGTCGGCGGCGCCCCATTCCCCCAAAATTCCAGCATAGAGCGTGCCAGATCCTTGGCTGGGCGACCAGTAGTTCGGTGTATTGAACCTGGCCTCGCGGGTTTCCACGCCAAGGAACGGCTTGAAATTGCTGCCGATCGGCCTCCATGCTGATGCAAGGTGCAGGTTACTGGTCAATATACTGTTGCCATCAGAGATGTCAAAATAGTTGATGCGCCCAACCAGGTTGCCAAATGAAAAATCCCGTGTTTCACTCAGTCCAATATGCGATGCCGCCAAATGCGAAGCCAGTGCATTTGGGTTAGTCGCTATCCTGCCCCAGTTGACGCGACCGATGTCGAGTGAAGCCTGATCGTCGTCAAGTTTGATTTGTGCGCTACCGAATAAAGTATGGTCTACATTGGTTGGCATGCTCAGTTCGAAACTCGGCTTCAGTGCAAGACTCAAATTTTGATAACGGAGCGTTACGTCCTGCTGGTCGGCTTGACTCGTCGGCAGTGCATCTCGAATATTGCTGGTTTCGACTTCCATAATGCTTGATCCGCTACTGTCCCGCCAACGGTGATTTATTGTTGCGGATCGACGTTGCATATCTGATGAATCGCTGGAGCCGCCAAAACTCAGCGTGGTGCGAGGACTTAATTCGCGCCCCGCCAGCTCAAGTCCTTCCAAGGCGTCAGCGTTGCCTGGGTCAGCAGCCAGAACAGTCCGATAAAGCGGAGCAGCCTGATCGTCGCGGCCACGCCAACGCTGAACGTTAGCTATGCCAACGTTGGCTTCATTGGCATATTGTCCTTTAGTCAAGCCTTGATACGTTGGGATCGCGTCTTTCAGGCGACCGGTCCAGGCCAGGCTATTGGCAACAATCAGTTGCAGTTCGTCGTCCTGTTTTTCCTTCGAAATCAAAGCCAGTCCTTCAGTCCCGGCAGCTTGATAATCCCCTGCTGCATTGAGGTCAATGATGCGCTGTTGTTCCGGACTCCGCTTTGGCAACGCCAATTCTGGTTGCTGGGTTTTGCCGGACGCGCCCGCCGGGGGAATGTACTTAAAAGGCGCCAGCGGTATCGATCCGCCGGAAGGAGTCGTAACACTTTGGCGATCAAGTGCAGCATTCGGCGACACATCGTTGGTATCGGCCAAACTGGCCATTGGCAGACCAAGGAAAAATATCAGCGACATGAACTTCCAGTCGAATGATTTGGCGTGGCATGCCGCTATCGATTGATGGGGGAGCGCGGCGTGGGCAAGTATCATTTCAGTCGCGAGGGGCCGTAGTCTGTGACAAAAGCGATCATTTTGCGAATTCATGCCCCCTCCAGGTTGAGAAATCAAGGATCGCTTCATTTCTCGATGTAATTGTTGCATAGTAATCTCTGCACGGGCACTTAACGGCGCATGTCAAATTAGTGAGTTAGTCGGTTGGGCAATATCTTTTCTTTGCGCCCACTTCCCGAATCGATTGTCGGTGCGCTACGAGTTGCCCGGGGGACTTCTTTTTTCCCAAAAGTCGGCGCAGGGGCGGGGCTGTTGTAGCCAAAAGGTGATCCTTCCGCTTGGGTGTCAGACACTCTAGCGGAAACATCTGGTGGCGTTGTCACTTTTGACAAAGTGGAAGCAACGACCGGGGCGGTTGGCAGCTTCGGCTTGCTTTGGGGCGTAATGGATGATCTTGCAGAGGTAGCCAAAATCGGGACGTCTGGCAAAACGCGTGTTCTCTGTTCGCTTCGTTCCAATGCACTCAGAAACGGGGCTACTGGCACGGCGGAAGTATTTTCCGGTGGCGGCGAAACTTGCTCGAAAAGCGGAGCTTCTTCCAGTGTGCTTTCGCATGGAAATCCCTGTGGTGGCGTGTCGTTCATCGACGAATAGTCGGGGAGATCGCCTTGCTCGGCGGCGCGTGACAAGGCCGCCAATTCTGGATCAATTTCTTCGCGCCGGACCAGGAATCTAATGTCGTCGAAGGTAGCATCCACGGACGTTCCAAGAATTCTTTCCAAAGTTGCCAACATGACGGATTGCGGACATGCGTTCAGGAATAGATAGCAGTATTCACCATCGGCAGTGATCAGATCGCCGGGGCGCGACAAGCCAACATGCGTCAGGATATCTATCATCGCCATGCTTTGAATTGGTTTGCCGATGATCATCGCGCATGGAATGTTAAGCATCTCTGCTCGATCAAGGATGGCGCTGACTTCGCGCGCAAAGCGCAAAGGAAGAAGGTAGCCACGTAATCCGGTTGGGGTCACGCTCGCCAGCGCGGCCTCAAAGTTGATACCAACGTCACGGTTAAAGATTTGCCCGCTTAACGACCCCAGTAAAAGTGGCAGACGGCTGGTTGGGACGTCTCTGTGGACTACCAGATTAAGACCGAGGCGCAAGAGCAAGGCCTCATTCTGGTAGCGTAGGGAGGCTCCTTTTTCCTGAACTACGATCTGTGCGTGACGCCCCAGGCTGTGTCGTAACGTGTGGACCGCCTCCGCCAGTTGCCGTAGATTGGTGTCATGCTGGAAGCATAAAATGGACGTCGCGGAGCGGGTGTTGCGCGTGGCGTGCATCATCCCCACCAACGTGTCCACTCGCTGCCAGATTCCGGGCATCTGCTTGGCCAGACTACCTAAGTCGGGGTCCATGTAAAAAAAGTGCGGTTCGATCTCCCCCGCCTCTTCGCCGCGCACAAAGTTGCCCTCGTCCAAGGCGGGCTCCGAAGATAAAATTTTGGTCGAAGCTTCATAGAGACCTGAATCAAGCGTCGCCAACTGGTAATTTCTGGCCGCTATCGTTCCCTCCGGCGATTGCCAGTAATCGAATGTGAGTTCCAGACCGTCCCTGTCCCCGCCCAGACGGACAATTCCAGTCAAATTATCCATAAGGGCATTTATTGTGCCGGAGCGCGCTTCGGTGACACGCGAAAAAACCAACAGCGCGGTCACGCGCCGTTGAATGAGCCATTTTCTGAGAATGTCAATTTGATCTAAAGCCAGGGAAATATCGTGCAGGCTAATCAATTCATCGGCTTGATCGAAAAGAAGATAACTATTTTCGGGAATCTTGAAATACTCCAATTCCCGGACAAAACTATCCGCTCCGAAACGAAACATCTTTGTGGAAAACTCAGCCTGCATTACGAAGAACTGAATACGATTGGCAGCGATCAGTTCTGCCGCATTAAAGTTGCCGAATGATTCAATTCTCTGAATAAACAACTCAGGATTCGCCGGAACAATAACGGCACACGGTAGCTCATCTTTGAGCGCACTGCCCAAGCTGCCAGCCAGCATCGGGAATCGAGCTGACGGCGTTTCCGCTATCAGGACATACAGACCGCCGCTGATCATGCTGTTGGTCAGATTTGGCAGGCCACGGATGCCAATCTGAACGATTGGTGTTAGTGGAACAGGGGGGACTGGATCGTTCATAATTGTATCCAAATGTACTTTTTGATCATAATCGATTTGGGCAGCCGCTATATGAATGCATATAGTCCCTTTTACTGGGGCAAAAATATTGGGGGTGACTATGCCTCATAGGCGTAAATTGCTGAGACAGCGCAACGTTATTGCTTCTTGCTTTCTGTGTTTCGCGCTCGCGCTATTACAGGGTTGTGCGGATGTCCGGCCGTTGCCGTCCACCGTACCCATCGGGTCGGCAGCCAATCCCCCGGCTGGTTTTTTTGTGCCTGCCGGAATTTTCAACAAGCTGGCCAGTGACCCGAAACAGGCAAGCACCCCCGTCACTACCGAGGCTACCACCACAGTGGTAACCATACTTGGTGTATCGACAACACCCTTCGTCCCAGAAGTGCTGCTTTACGCGTCACCAACGACACACGCTTACTTTTCCGCAGGTGGACTCGATGCCAAGGACAACATCCGAGTTTGGGAAGTTTTTCTGCGTAAGTACAAAATTCCGTTCAGGATAGTGGCATCTGTTGAGCAACTGGAAAAGATGCTACCCGGCGTACTGTTGCTGCCTTCTTCGGTGGCCTTGTCGGAGCGGGAGAAACAGGCCGTGATCGGTTTTCGCGCAAAGGGCGGAGGGGTTCTGGCCTCGTGGTTGACCGGGGTGCGAAACGAAAGTGGCGAATGGCGCGGATTTGATTTCATGGAGATGGCGCTGGATGCCAAGGTCGTCGGCAATACCGAGGCGGATGAAGAAGACAACTTCATGATGACGCATGGCGATAGCCCGGTGACGCATCACTTGCCAGCGGGGTTGCGAATATGGTTGGAACGCGCCAAGGAATGGTACCCGTTGCGCCTGGTTGGTCGTCATCCCGCTGCACAAGTTATGGATTGGTCGCGCACCTTTGTTTCCGGGAAACCGACTACCACCATCGTTTTTGATGAGCGCAGGCAGTCTTCCGGTAATCCGTCTCGCTCCGTCGTCCTGGGATATCCCGAGCGACTGTGGCTTTCCGCTGACCCCAAACTCCTTGAGGCAATTGCCCACAATGCCTTGATGTGGTTACTGCGCCAGCCCGACGCCTATATCTCCGCCTGGCCTTATCCGTATGCCAGTGCCTTTGTGCTGGCTGTTGATGCGGCCGAAATCATCGATGACAACGATTTGAACTTTGCAAAGTTAGTGGAAAACGCGGGCGGGCGGGCAACCTACTACGTGCTGAGTGGAAACGCCGCTAAATCTGCAGAGGTAATAAAAAAAATTCAAGCGCGGGGACATGAAATCGGCTACCTTGGCGACCGCTTCGACGGTTTCAAGGATCAGTCTTCTGGCGTACAGGCAAAGCGGCTGGATACCATGCGCAAGGTTATGCAAGACTCGGGGGTAAATATTGCCACCGACGCTGGCTTTCACGCGCCCATGGAATCGTATGACAAAACCACGGAGAAACTATTGAAAGAGCGCGCGTTCGGACACTATGTGGCCTTTATGGATGCGACGGATGCGCGCCTGCCTTTTTTTGCGCCGATTGAGGCCGGCGCAGTCAAGCCAGCTAGCGCCATGGTCGTGTTGCCGCGCACGCAAAACGGGCCTGAAGATTCAATGGAGGAGGGCGACCCTGAAATTGGACTGAAGACATTTTTGAATGAATTCGAACTGGCTGAGCAAATGGGCGGCTTGTCCGTGGTCAGGATTCCTAATCAGACGCTACTCACCAAGGCGCAGTCAGCAGAAATTTTCAGGCACCTGAAAGCCCGGCGTGAGCGGATGTGGCTGGCGACTGCCGGGCAGGTGGCAGACTGGTGGCGCGAGCGTGAGCGTGTGAGCGCCCGCCTGGAGTCCGGCGCAGTGGCACCGCAATTGACCGTCACGATCAAGGGCGCAACGCTTATGCCGCAGGCGGCGACGGTTTGGGTCAATCTTCCAGAGTCTGCAAGCTCTCTGCGTTTGGTGGCCCGTGGCAGCTATGGAACGGCACCGAAGATTGTCCGCGTCGATGCTTGGCGCGCTGCCGTGGTACTGGAGGGGTTGGCGCCCGGCGAATATCATTGGGATTTGTATTTTGACCGACCGACAACGAGCGCTACTCAATAGCATGTGCTAATTGATGCGATCTCTGTTTTCAAAATTGAAGGATGCAGCATGAAATTGCGATTTTCACGAAGGTTTTTCAACTTGGGGTTCGCGGCATTGCTGCTTTGTCTGGGCTTGGTCGCCAGGGCTCAGCCTACAGGTTTGCTTTATGACCCCGAGCCCCCCGTCGATTCCGCCTATGTGCGCGTCATCTTGGCCAGTCGTGGTGGTGCGGTCGATGTCATCGTGGATGGTCGGCCCCGTATCCGCAAGCTAGAGTCCGGCGAAGCCAGTGAGTACATGGTGTTGACTGCCGGCAAACACCTCGTTGCCATCCATCCTGCGGGCAAGCCGGCACCCTACCTATCGACAACACTTGATGTGATCCACGGGCGGGCGATGACCGTGGCATTCACGGCGCTACGGGCCGATGCGGCGCCTGTCCTGTTTGAGGACAAGGCCAACTCCAACAAGCTTAAGGCCCTGTTGGCGGTCTATCACCTTGATGCCAAGGCCGGATCACTTGACGTACTCACCGCCGACGGCAATACCAAGGTGTTTTCGGGTGTGGCTTACGGCACGTCGACCTCGATTCAGGTCAACCCGATCTCCATCGAATTAATTGCCGCGAAGGCGGGTGACAAGGTGGCACAGGCGCGCACTTCGCTGGTCATGACGCAAGGCGGCACATATAGTGTTCTGCTGTTGCCCGGTGGCGGTGAAAAACTGATGGCGCGCGCCGTGCAGAATAAAATAGAACGCTACACTGGAAAATAGCATAGAGCCTCAGTTTGTTTGCAGTCGGGTTATAAAAATAAATTGGCAATCAGGATTAAATCATGAAAAAATGCACCGTTAAAAAATTACTGAATAGTATTCTGATTACCTGCGTTCTTGGTGCAACAGTTGCTCATGCGGAAGATGCTTCGTATGTTGTTGTTGGTAAAAACGATTGGCTATTTACTCGTTATGAATTTGCCAATCCTGCTGATGCCCCGGATACGGAGGCGACGCTTCAATTACTACAGAAAGTAAACAAATTATTTGAACGCAGTGGTATCGCTCTGGCATTGGTGATTGTGCCGTCAAAGATCCGTATTTATGCCGATCAACTGCCAGACAGCAAACCCATCGATAGTTACACTGCCGATAAGTATGACAATGTCGTTAAAACGTTACGCAGCGGGGGCGTTCATGTCGTTAATTTGAATCAGGTTTTTTTGAGTGCCCCACAGCGCACTAGCGATACACCTTTATTCCTGCATCTCGATACACACTGGGCTCCTGCCGGTGCATTGCTTGCAGCCGAAACGGTGAAAGCTGAGATCAATGGCAACCCAGCTTTAAAAGCAGCACTGGCGGCAACGCCGGAAGAAAAGTACACGCTATCCTGGTCCAAACAAAAGGTAAATCAAAGGGCCAGGGATCTGGTTAAGCTCTTGCCCAAGGATTCGCCCAGTTATCCACCAGAGCAAACATTGATGTTCAAGGCAGTCAGGGAGAAGGCTTCGCAGGCGGGACTGCTAAGTACTGGCGATAATATTGGGATTACTGTCATTGGCAGCAGCTATACAAATAAAAATACGGGATACCCGGATGGTCTGCGCTATACCCTGCAGCGCGATCTTCTTGATATTTCGATTCCAGTTGATCAAGGCCCCTGGGTTGGCATGGAAGCCTATTTGCAGGATGAGGCATTCAAGACCAAAAAGCCGAAGTTGATTATTTGGGAAATACCGGAGCGCGAAATGCGCTCGCCGCCTAACTACAAATTTCGTGATGCACGCTATATCAGCGACAACAACGAATGGCTCTCGCGCATTACTGCACTGCTGAAATAGACGCGGGTTGATCCCCTGTTTGAAACTAATTGAATATTTTTTTCTGAAAAGAAAAAAGGAGGGAATGCATGGTGAATAAATGGTTGTGTGGTGCCGCGCTCGCCAGCTCATTTGGCATGACGGTCGCCTATGCGGCAGATTCCGCGCCAGGCATCGTCGGCAAGAATGACTGGCTCTTTTATCGGTACGAGATGTCGGATGCCAGCGATGCGGCGATGACCGATACCTCCCTCGGCCTCATCCAGCGTTTTAATAAGGTGCTTTCCGCCAATGGCATCAAGCTGGCGGTCGTCATGGTGCCCTTGAAGATGCGCATTTATGCCGAGCATCTGCCTGACAGTATCAAGGTCAATGACTATATGGGCCACAACTACGAGCGCATGAGCAAGGCGATGCAGGCGGCCGAAGTGAATGTCATTGATCTCAACGCGGCATTCCTGAACAGTCCGAAGCGGAACAGCGACACGCCTCTGTTCTTCCGGCTCGACACACATTGGACTCCCACCGGAGCCATGCTGGCGGCGGAAACCATCAAGGCAGGGATTGACGCAAATCCGGCCTTGAAAAAGGCACTGGATGCAACGCCCGAAGAGAGCTTCAAAATTGTTATTGGCAATCGCAAGCGGCCCTCTAAAGGGCGGGATCTGGTCGAGCAGCTGCCCCCCAATTCACTGACCTTTGCGCCCGAGCAGATCACTCAGGTCACGGTGAATCGCGCACAGCCACCCAAGGAAGACTTGCTCGGCAATCGTCCGCCGATCGGGCTCACCCTGGTGGGCAGCAGCTACTCGCACGACTGGACTGGATTTGCGGATGCTCTGCGTTATGCGCTGCAGCGCGACATCCTGAGCATTGGCGTTGGTGCCGATAAGGGGTCCTGGGTCGGCATGGAGAGCTATTTACGAGACGACGCTTTCCAGACCAAAGCACCCAAGATGCTGATCTGGGAAATACCTGAACGCGACATGCGTGCACCACCGAATTATGAGTTTCGCGAAGCACGCTATGTGAGCAACAATACCGAATGGCTGTTGCGTGTTTCGGCGTGGGTGCAAACCAGCTGCCGACCATCGGCCGTAACGGCCAAGCTGGCGCCGGTCGGCCTGGCCTCAAAAGCAGCCAACCTGAAGGGCGGGGAGGTTGCCACCGGGCCGACCAACGCTGGCGATTTCATCGAGATCGGCTTTGATAAACCGATCGAAAAACTCGATTATCTGGTGGCTCGTGCTACCGCGGCCGGATCGAAGACTATTACTGTGGAAGGCTCTGGCCCCGGTGTGGCAACGCGTCGATTTACGCTTAATATGCCCGGCGATGATGATACGCACACGCTCAAAACACCATTGCCATCAAATGGAAATGGGTTTGTCAAAGTGCGTATTTTTCCAGGCAAGAGTAATAGCTTCGATCTTCAAAACCTTCAAGTCTGCCGTCAGCCGGAAGATCTACTGAAGTAAAAAGCGCTGCAACGGGTGGTTGACTCCATCGGCCATGAAGCCGAGGTGAAAATCAGGGGCGGAGCCCTACTTTTTCCAGCCATTTCGACTCATCGTCCAGTTTGGCGTATAAAAAGCGCTCAGGCACCTCCCATATCAATATCTGGGGTTTGGCGGACTGGAAAGCATTGTCTGTCAGATATGCTGTGGTTGCTTGCAACAGGCCACCGCCATCCTTGGCTGTATTGAGCACTTTGGCCGACAGTGCCTGCTGCAAAAAGCCGTGAAAATTCCCTCGCAGCGAATAGGAAGTTCCCGTTAGAACGACCGGGACGACTGTGTCCCCGAACAGTCCAACAGCGCTGTCAATACTGCTTTGGCGCGTGATTACAGGTGTTTCAATATCCGGGCGCGGGCGTAGCGCTTTTGGGGTGTCGTCAAGTCCCATCAGACGGATCAGGTCTCCCGTTCGCTCGGTTTTCCCGCCGCTGTTCGTGGTGCTGAAAGTGGTTTTTTCGAGCTCAACCCCAAGTTGCCGCACAGCCAGCGCCACCGCTTCCGCGGCAACTTGCGCGCCGGTCTGGTTCCAGTGCGTGTCACTGCGGTAATACACTTCCCCCTGCGCTGCGCTGCGGGTCAGCGGTTTGAGCAAATCGACGACGATCACGTTGCGCATTCGTAAACTCGTGAGCGCATCCTGATAACGCGAGCGATTGTATTCAGGGTAGTGACCGCTCATCAGATTGTTTGAGTACAAGCGCGCCTTGTCGGGAACCAGCACCACCACCAGTTTTACCCCTTGTCGATCAAGGCTGCGCGCTGCGGCACTTAAAAGCTCGGCGCGCGCCCGCAGGTGCGTACTTCCGCCTTCGACAAACCGCAACTCGTCGGTGAGGAAAAGCCATCCATCCTTGCCGGTCCGCACTTGTTCGCCGCCGCCGCCGGTAAATATGTAACGTGCGCTATTGGCGACTGCGATCAACGCCGTACGCGCAGGCAGTTTCTGGTCAAGTTGTTTTTCGAGGGTACCGGTTGTGCGCCCTTCGCGAAAATCCGGCCAGGTGCGCGGGAAATCCAGTCCCCCTGGGTGTTGAGCGGCTGCAATGATCTGCCAGGCACCCGCGAGCATGACGCACAAAAATGTCAACGCTGCCAAGGCGGCGTAGCGAGACGGCAATGACGAGCTATGTGTTGAGAAATCCTTGTTTGACATCGCGACCTCAGAACTGGAAATAAAGGAAAGGCGTAAAGGACTGCGACGACAGTGTCGCTACCGCCCACAGAAAAAGCGGCAGCAGCAGGTAACGGGCGTATGAGCCGCCCTGACGTTTCAGCCAAGGCATCGCATAGACCAGTCCAATACCGAGAAGTAGAACGCCCAGACGATCGGGTGTTACCTGCCATTCGATCGGGGGACTAAAGGCGACGCCATTCCATCCAAGCATGCCTTGGAACATGCGCCCCGCCCCGCCAATATTGGCCGCACGGAACATGACCCATCCGACAATGACCAGCAGCATGGTCTTTACCACCCTCAGCCAGCCCGGCAGCAACGGTTTGCTGCAGCGCTGCTCCCAGTAACGCTCCAGCACCAATATGCCGCCGTGCCACGCACCCCACAGCACGAAGGTCCAGTTCGCGCCGTGCCACAGTCCACCAAGCAGCATCGTCAGGAACAGATTGACGTAGGTGCGCACCACCCCCTTGCGATTGCCACCCAAAGAAATATACAGATACTCGCGCAACCAGTTCGATAGCGACATATGCCAACGTTTCCAGAATTCTGTAATGGAGCGGGACACATAGGGGTCATTGAAATTCTCGGGAAACACGAAACCGATCATCAGTGCAAGACCTATTGCCATGTCGGTGTAGCCGCTGAAATCGAAAAAAAGTTGAATGGTATAAGCAATTGCGCCAAGCCAGGCATCCGCGAGTGTCGGCAATGGCGCAGCGAAGGCAGCATCCGCCAGCGGTGCGACCGAGTCCGCGATCAGGACCTTCTTGCAAAACCCGATCATGAACACGACACAGCCGCGCGAAAAGCGATCAAGCGAGTGCGTCCGGTTTCTGAATTGCTCTGCCAACAAGTGGTAGCGCAGTACCGGCCCCGCTACCAAATGGGGAAACAGCGCTATGAAGGCGGCGAAATCAATCAAATTACGCGCTGGCGGCGCCTCGCGCCGATAGATATCAACCAGATAACTGATGGCATGGAAAATGTAAAACGAAAGCCCGATTGGCAGCAGCACATGCGTGAATTCAACGGCATTGAAGCCCAGTCCGGTCAAAGCCACATTGAGGCTATCGATACCAAAATTGGCATATTTGAAATAGCCCAGCGCCAGCAAGTTCAACGTCACCCCGGCTGCGAGCAAACGGTGACGCCGAGTCTCATCGATCGTCGCCCCAATCGCCAACGCAAAACCATAACTAACGGCGGTAACCCCGACCAGCAGGCCCAGAAAATCCGGCCGCCACCAAGCATAGAAGGCATAACTGAAGGCCAGAATCAGCGCTGACTTTGCGCGCCAAGGGGTCAGGTAGTAGCAGACAAGAAAGAGCGGAAGAAAAGCGAAGAGGAAGATATTCGAGCTAAAAACCACAAAGCGTTCCTCGGATCTGGATTCATTAAGACGTTTTTAACGTACGACGGCATCGATTTTCTGAATTCGATTCGTTATGTCTTGTCGACTTTTCGGCCCCCGTCGTCGCAAAAAATAATCGACCAACTGACCGTTATCGTAACCAAGCATAAAAAATGCGATTCCGCCGAGCTGTTCATCCGCCAGATAATCACTCTTGCGTCCCAAGGTCCACCAGTCCTCGAACCAGCCCTCGACAAATTGCCCATTTTTTCTCTTGAACTGGTAATACGACGAGCCACTCACCGGATCGTGGGTGGCGCCGTATTGTCTAACCTGATCCTGAACATTGAACTGAAAGTCAGGTAACAGGCTCGCAGGAATCGGTGCGAAAGAAGTGTGTATGCCTTGGCCGACCGTTGCACTGCGCAGCTTGCGCCCCTTGACCTGCCACTCGTACCCATACAGAGGAAAACTCAGCAGCAAGCGTTCTTTCGGCACGCCAAGCGATAGTCCTTGGGCAACCGCTTTTTTCCAGGTTACTGATTCAGTGCCGATCAGCGGCGCAACCGGCCCGGCAGTTTTACTGCCAATCCAGTGTGCGTCATAGCCCTGCAGTACGACCTGATCGACCTGCTTCAACGTCGCCACATCGTAGAGTAAAGATTCGCCGCCCATCGGGAAAAAAACCGACAGATTTCTTGACGGAGATAGTTGACGCAGACGCTTGGAAAGCGCGCCGACAAAGCTTTGGTAGCGTTTGATGGCTTCCGGTGGCACATGACTGTAAATTTCGAAATCGAGCTGTAGTCCGGCAACGCCCGCCTGGTTTGCCAAAGAGGCCGCTTCGTCAAGCAGACGTTGCGTCGCCTCAATGGAGGAAAACAAGCTGTTGAAGGCCGTCGGATCCAGCAGAGTCAGCGTCAGATCGAGCGGTGTATTGTGTTTCTTGACCGCAAGTTGCAAGTCGGTCCATTTCTCGGGCCAACCATTTCGCTCTGCGATTTTTCCGCTGGAATCGACCTTGAGCTCGAAGAACAACAGACGATCAAATTCCGCCAAAGGGGCGGCGCGCCAGCCGTCTGGCAGCCACCAGCCAAGGTAGGCCCAGGCTTGGGGTACCTCGGCCATGGCCATCGACTGAAAGAGGAAGATGGCAAAAAAAAATCCCAGATGCAGACGCCGCGTGATCATTGTTCGATGCTGTCGAGCAGCCAATCGGCCAAGCTTTGAATATCCTGACTGGCTTTGCAGCCGGGCTCGTACTGAAGTACCGGCCGCTCAAAAGCGAGTGCCTGGGAAACTCGTGTGTCTTTGTGAATCGCGACGGGGACGAGCTGTTCAGCATAGTTCGTATACAGAGCCGATCGCACCTGATGCCCCAATTTGCTATGAATTGGCATCTGGTTAATCAGCAGGCTCATGCCGCAAAAGTCTGCCCGTCCGGCTGTGTATTGTTCAACAAGGGAGGCGATCTTCGGTATGGTCGCATAGGACGCGGCATCGGCCAGCACGACAACCAGCGCACGATGCGCCGCCAGCAAGGCCTGATGCAGATAAACCGTAGGGCCCGGCGGCGTGTCCAGAATGATGAAGTCGAAGGAACCGGCGGCGAGTGAGTCGATTCCATCGGACACCCAGCGAGGATGCATCTTGAGTTCGGCCTCGAAATCCTCCAGTTCGGCCTCACTGACGCGTCCAAACGGAATAAATTTAGCCCCAAAAGGACTATCAAATAGTGATGCGGGCGAAATCCCCTCGCGAATCAGACCCGCGATTTCATCCGGATCCATTCCCAGATGCAGTCGTTGTGCATTTTGCGGGTCCAGATCGATCAATACAACTCGCTTTTTACGTTGAGCGAGTGCCACTGCGAGGTTTGCCGCTAGGGTGGTTTTTCCGACCCCGCCCTTGCCGGAGATAAATGCGATTACTTGCATAAGCCGTTTCTACAAACAGGGTTCAGTTATCACCGCCATTTCGGCGGGACGCGATAAGAAAACAAAAAAACAACGAGGCAGCGTTTAAGCCCGATATTCAAGGACGAGGTTTGACATGGACAAGGTCTATTGAGGTCGATAATTTCAATTCCAAACCGTTGATTTCCGTACTCCTGTTGCGCTCTTCGACACGGCTCGCGGCCGACTGAATCTTCGCCTTCTGATTCGACTTGATAGCATGCGGGCTGGCCGACTTGGTTTCAGCACGTTTGTCCAGATTGGTTTTTGCCGCTTCCTCTACCGGTTTTGACGGCTCTTTCCTGATGGACAGCGGAAGCAAATTTTTCGGCGGGCCTTTGACAGCCTTTAACGCGGCAGACAACTCGCTTAATCCGACTGGCGGCGTAGTTAACTGACGGGCTCGGTTATAGAGTGCCACGGCTTCCTCGATATTGCCTGCACGGGCCTCGATGACACCGAGCTTGACCAGTGCCTCGGGGTGCTTCGGGTCGGCGCGCAACACCTTACGCCAGAGGTCGGCCGCGATATCGTCGCGATCCTTCTGCTGCCAGTGACGCGCCTGGTCTATCAGCTGGCTTGACATGAGGTCGTCGACCGCCCCTACCGGCCGCGCAAGCGACGCAAGGGCGAGCGTCAGCAATGCCATTTTTCTCATTTTCAGCATATCAAGGTCAAGATATCTTCTTGACGCGCCTGGCGACAATGCCACGTAAAGGGCGATACACGATCACAGCCAGCAGTATGCAAACCAGGATTCCGATGAGGCCAAGCAATAGCGGCTGATCCGAAAAAAACCACCGCAATTTACTGAGAGAAGGCAGGGATCCGACGTAGTAGGTTTCGCTGACCTTGACGTGATTGACGCTCTTGTCATCGACGACGGCGAAATCGCCCTGGATCGACGAAACGCGTTCAGGGTCGATTAGTGCATCGGAAATTTTCCGTAAATCTGCGGCCTTGTCGGCATATAAAAAGACCACGCTGCGCGCCGCCTGCAACGGCGATTCGAACGCCATTACCGTTGCAAGATTGCCGGTTCCGGTCAGATTCAAGCTACCTTTTGGCAGTGGTGTTGCCTGCACATCCTGTTGCGCCCAGCGGTAAGTCGGCCGCCATGTCGCATCCGCTTCGCGTACGCGGCGATCGCCGTTAATTTGCACCATCGGCAAGCGATCCGCCCATTTGGTCATCAAGCTCTGGCTTTTCGCTGAACCAATCACAATCAGATCCCGTGCCGACACTTTCTCTACGTCGGCCGCGGAAACTACCGCATGACGTAACGCCGGATAGGCCGTGGCTTCACCCATCCGGCCCATGAGCATCAAATACATGCCAAGTTCATCCGCATTCGGACTGTCCGGCAGTACCACGGCTGTTTCCGACAGATCGGCCATGCGCGTAAACGGAAAGCCGATGTCCGAAAAATAAGCCAGATTGGGTAAGGCGACATAGTGCGGAAAGCCGCTGAAATCGAGTGTTGATTCAGGGTCAATCGCTGCCTGAAGATTGTCCGGGGGCATGCTTTTGCATTCGCCTTCTTTGACGATGTCGAAGTAATAACTCAACTGCAGTTGATCACGTCCGCCGACCGCGTAAGGGGGGATAAATAGCGACTCCTCCCGTAGCGCAATATTCTCGACCCCGGTTAATTTAGGGCGATCCAATTCATTGGTTTTTTTGTATGGCTCATTGAGTGCCAGTGACTGGATGAAATTGGAGTTGAGGCTAATGTTCAGGCTGGAGTTTTTGTGCAGCGGCAAGCGTGTAGCGCGATATTTCAGCTTGAGTGGTGCGCCTGACGATCGCCAGGTGAATAGATCGGGTGAAACGCGGTAATTCAGACGCACCACTTCCGGGAAATAGCCCTGCACCCGTAGCTCGTCGAGTCGCGCCAACTCGCCAAATCGCACCGGGCGATCCGTTGGAACCCAGGCCGGCGCATCATAGGGTTTACGCGGCGCGGTCTCTGTTTCCTTGGTCACGGTAACCAGCTGGCCCGCCAGCGTCGGGGTGAACAGCGCTATAGCGCGCGCTGCCCGCGCCAGTTCTTCGTCATTGCTACCGGTCACCAGCAGCAGCTTCGCTTGCGGATTGGTCGGATGGGGCTGAATGGAAATGGTCGACGCTGCGCTGCCTTTGACCCCGTCGATTTTGTCGTTACCTTGCATAAATACGACCGCATTGCCATCCGGCAGAGCGTTCAGCGATACCGGGAATTGCGCACCATGAGAGCCAGCCTGAAGACCAAACCAGGAGGCAACTATCCCGGCGGCCTTGAGCGTTCCGAAGGACGGGGCGCTGGCGAAAACGAAGGGTAATTGCAGTGGAATGTTTTCGCGTTTATCCAGAAATGGTGCTGGCAAATTCTTCAGATCGTTGGTCATTGCCGCTGGGGCCAGCGTCAGCTCCAGACGACCCAGATCACTTAAAGTGAGCCACAACGAGGAGTGGAACGGGTCTTCGCATTGACGGGTGTAATGCCCAATCAGCTTAAAACGCAGATTATTGATCTCACCGAACAAGCGCGGATCCAGGTTGATTTCGCGAGTATTGGCGACCCCTTTGTCTTTTGGCAACGCCTCGACCATCGCGATCCGCTCGTTGAGCGATATCTTGAGATGGCTCAACTCTGGAATCAGGGCCGGCGAGTAGTCGTAGGCAATTCTCAATTTGGCGGCCACCACAACCTCGTCGGCCCGGATCGGGAACGACAGCGTCTGCGATCCATCCACGCCTCGCAACTTGAGCGCTGACCAGGCGCCCATTTGCCGGAACGTGAGCGAGATAACACGTTGTTTGGGTCGACTCTTCGTGGCCTCGTTCTCGACGGCCGCTTCCTGTGCCCGTTGGGCTTTCGCTTCCTTGGAGCTACCCGACTTCGCTTCGGCCGGGGTCGTGCTGAATATCGCCATGAGCGTGAAAAAAAGAACGCCCAGAACCAGAGTCCTATCTGGTTGGTACCACGAGCCTTTTTGCCTAGTCATCATTTCTTCTTTGTCCATATTTGAATCCAGCTGCCGAAGCGCGCCCAGCGCGCAAACTTGCCAAAGCGCATCTCAAAATCGAGAGCCGCAACACGCATCGCGACAAAAGCCTTGGTTAACCACGGGGGAAATGGATGGTCAGCGTCGCGCCCCGGCAACCATTTTGGCCAATCCTCCCCACGGGAGAATGCGGCAACACCGAGAGCCCGATAATCATTTTGCGCCTCATCCTCAATTTTTACGCGCAGAACCTTGTCTTGTTGGAAAACCACCTGCGCAGGAAAAGCAAATTCACGGTAGCCGCGAAAAATAGAAATGTTCAGCATCAATCCAGCCTCGACGGCTACTGGCGTCGGAAGTGTGAGTACAAGAACGGATTCTGGAAAATTTTCTGTCACACAGGATACGGAGCGACCGAATGGCAATTTAATCATCGCAGGCATCCGCAATTGCAAACGTGTTTGCCGGCGAATGTGCCTTGACTCCTCGGCCACCGCGAGCATGGCCGCAAGAAGCATCAGATTGTAGGCAGACCACAAGAGATAAAAGACAGCCATCTCGTAGTCATTGGTGCTCACTGACAGCAATCGGGCGATGCCGGCGACGAATCCAGTGAGGTTCAGGACAAGGATGATCACATAGGGCACGGCGATCATCCAATCGAATGGGGGGGCCTTTTCCACCTTGCTCGCCTTGAATGCACTTTTGCACTTGCCGAGTTCGGCGCGGGCCCCCGTCATCGCGGTCGACACCAATATGTACCAAGCCAGCGCCGTTTCCCGGATATCAGCCAATACGGTGAAACGGCTGTTGCCATGCATTCTCGCTTGTGCAATGTGCCCATGGATCAGGTGTGGCAACGCATAAGCGACCAGGAGCGCAGTCGAAGTTTGAATAATGTGACCATCAGCCAGCAGATAAGCCAGCGGGGCGGTAAAAAAAATCAGGCGAGGAACGGGGTAATAAAACTGCAGCATGGCATGCAGGGAAGCCAGTCGTTGCTTCCAGCGTAGCGTCTGGCCTAAAAAGGGGTGATCGACTCGGAAAACTCCCGGTGCAGATCGTACTTTTTGATCGAGGCGGACCGTCAAGTTTTCGTTGCCCAAATCCTCTTGTTCGGCAAAGCCGATATACGCGTTGCCGTAGCCCCGTGCCTGCAATTTGAGTGCAGTATGCGCTTGATCAGTCACGGCCTCCAATACCACGCCTCCGACTTCGACCAACATCGATCGACGTATCACTGCGCAGGATCCGTCAAAGTCCGGTGCATCAAATAATTCCCGGCTGTGCTTTGAAGGTGCAGGTGCCAGAAAGTGGTATGGGGTTTGAACCATCCCTAGTTTCAAATCCCGCATAAACCAGCCGGCCGTCATTTGAAGAAAATTTTTATCGGGAGCTCGATCACAGTCGAGAATCGCGATCAGTTCGCCTGTCGTCTCAGTCAATGCCCGATTGATATTGCCTGGCTTGCCAGCGGGATTTTCTGCATACGCCAAATACGTCGCGCCAATCGAGTCGGCAAGCTCTTTAATGTCGTCCCTCGGGCTGTCATCGAGGATGTAGGTCTTGATTTTTTTCTTTGGCCAGTCGAGCGCAAGGGCGGCCGTCGCGGCTCGCTCGATCGCCGAATGCGACTGGCCCTGACTGGGAATATAAACATCCACCGTCGGCCATCCTGCCAACTCGCCCGACAGAGGCACATGCGCACGCTTCAAAGGCCAGACAGTCTGTAAAAAACGGAGGGCCATCAGCAGCCAAAGGTAGAGCTCGGCTGCGCACAGGCAGAAGCCTAAAACAAAATCCGAATTAAGATCCTGGCCCAGGGTCTCAGTGAAGCGCCAGTACAGGTAGCGCGTCGAGGCGAGGACCGACAGTCCGATCAGGACCAGCGTGACCAGGGTGCCGGCATAGCGGCGGACATAAAGAGCAATACAGACAAAAAAAACAGAAAATACAACCTGGCCGTTCAATGAGAATTGAACAACCAGCATCAAGGCAAAGAGAAAAATACACGAAAGCCAGGCAAAAGCGGTGACGCCCGGCCGCGACCACGCGGTCGCATGCGCCAGCTGGCTACCCCAAAGATTGAGCTGACCCTGAAGATAGGGCGTTATGCGAGTCGTGCCGGAAGCTTTTCCCCAGCGTTCGCGCCAGAGCGACAGAATCAGCCGCGGATTCATCGGTTCAGTGTGTCGATCAACCAAGCCGCAAGTCGAGCCAGATCATGACTGGCTTGCCCATGCGGGTCGTATATCAGCACCGGCTGCTGGAACGCGAGTGCTTCGCCGACCGCCTCATCGCAATGAATTCCAATGGGTGCCACCCTCGCCCCGAGATGCCGGTGCAGCATTTCGGCTACGTCGCGATTCAACGGCTCGCTCCGGTCGACCTGATTGAGCACATACACACTGACAAGGTGCGGATAGAGCGTCGACATTTCGTCGAGCCAGGACTCCATCGCCGGAATCGTTGCATACGATCCGGCATCCGCCAGCAAAACGATCAGCACCAGATCGGCGCAGGCGAAAACCTGCTTCAGATAAACGGAAGGTCCTGGCGGCGTATCGATTAGCACGACGGCGTCGTCGCCGAGTCCGGCGTGCTTGAGTTGTGTGCCGACCCAATCAGGATCATCGGCAAGCAGCATCTCAAACGCTTCGCGATCAGGCTCGCTAAAGGTGCCATAGGGCAAGCAAGCCACGCCGAATTCACTCGCCAGCGCGACGTCGCTCCAGTCATCACCATGCAGCGATTGTCTGCAAACGCCTGCTGTTTGAGCGCCGTCGAGTCCGAAGTGCCAGTGTAGAGCGTTCTGCGGGTCGAGATCGATCACCGATACGCGACCCGGTCCAAGCTTCGTCGCCAATGCCGCGGCAAGGTTGGCGGTGGTAGACGTCTTGCCCACCCCACCCTTCATTGAAACAACACCAATAACACTCATCGCTTCCCCAACCGACCCGAAAACGAAGACCGCCTATTAGTCGGCTTGTTAACTACGTCGTTTTTTCCTTCAAGGCGGCTAAAAACGCTTGCGAGAGAATCATCGGCACGCGCGGAGCCGGACATGTCACGATGGACGGCCACCGGATCCTCCGATTTCTTTTGGAAGAGTCCCAAGCCCTCATCGCGCTCCAAGGCGACGCTCGGAACGGCTGGCGACGACCGGGAAAACAGTGAGCCACGATTTTTTGATGGCGTCTCTTGTGTGAATTGACGGGTGGTCTGGGGTGACTCAGTCAATCGCTGATGAGGCGCTGTTCGCGCGACTGGTGTTGGCGCGTCCGGCGTAGTTCGCCCTGACATTTTGTTCAGACTTTTGGCCAGCTTGTCGCTCAAACCGGGCAGTGACAAGGCTGGTTTACGCGCGCCGGTTTCGGCCTTTTCCTGGCTGCTCCAGCGCTGTTTTTCTTCTGCTGATAGTGCTGGCGTCAATTCAGATTTCCTTGGTGATACGGCCTTGAAAAGAGGCCACCGTTGTTCGGCCTCTTGCGCGGCCGCATTCGTGGTCGCCTGAAAATTCGCATCGTCGGGTCCAAACGACCGGAACAATGCCGAGAGATCGTCTCCAGGGTGGGGCATGTCTAAACTCCTTCCGATGTGTTGCTTGTCTTAGCGCCCAAAGCGCAAATGGATATCCATCCCGTCGGATGCTTCGCCAACGCCCCGTACGACCATCGAATTGCTCGCACCGAGAACACTGAACACGCTCTGGTAAAAACCTTCCAGCAGGCCCACGCTCCAGTCGAGCGACTCGTCGCCAAATGCCTCAGCCAAGGGGGCGGCCTGATGGGCAATATCAATGTAGCCTTTCATTTCATTGAGGCTGACCCAGCCCCAGTTGATTCGCGACCAAAAATCGTTAAGACTTTCTTCAAGTTGGGCAAGAGATTGCACGTCTTGAAAGTGATCGACTGCATCTTTCGCAAAACGCTCCCCAATGTTGAAAAAAAGATGTCGTAAATCCTTTGCGGCGGTATGCGCAGACATTTCCACTGCCATAGCGCGCAGAATTGGCAGCCACTGGAGAGATACCTGCTGTCCTCGGAAATAATTTTCTAGATTGTCGCTGGCCATCATCTGTGCTCGCTTAAAAAATTTGTTGTAACGGATTGTCACATATGCCTTTCAACGGCGTCCAGCGCGGTTGCGTCGCGTTAGCCACTGCTGAACGTGATTTTGGCGGGGACGAAGCCAGTTCCTTAGACTGGACGGATTTGCACTCCCAACACATAAGCTCGAAGTGCCTTCAAATTCAGCATCGATTTGGTGACTCGCTTAACGGCGCTATGGTTTTGTCAAAGACGACTTGGCGATGCATTGTCCCGCTTGGCCGACAAGAGGAAATCAGCCGTCTTGCTCTGTTTATCTACTGCACGGTAGAGATATTTCCAGCAAGGGCAGAAATCGGATCACCCAGCGGTTGATCGAAGAATGATCAACAAATATGCCACTCTCCTGCATCATTTCCTCCAGATAGCGCTAACGCAACGGATACGCTGCATACCAACGGATGCACACCAGATTCACGTCGGTCGGGAAGCGCATCCCTTTGGTAGCCAGCATCTCGTTTCGATCCACGCTGGCAGCACCTCAAGTCCCACCGACATACGGGTTGCTTTTGCGTTCACGCCCAAACGTGCTCTCCGGTCCATGGCCGGGGATGAACACGGTGGCATCGCCCATGGGCCACAGGCGCTGAACAATGCTGGCAATCAGCGTGTCATGGTCGCCCTGCGGTAAATCGGTGCGGCCAATGGAGCCGGCAAACAGCACATCGCCGACAAAAGCGCGCCCGATGTCCGGCGCATGAAACACCACATGACCGGGCGTATGACCGGGGCAGTGGCGCACATTCAACGTGCAATGACCGACCGTGACCGTGTCCCCATCAAACAGCCAGCGCGTAGGCGTGAAAGCCTCTGAATGGGGAAAGCCGAACATCTTGCTCTGTTCGGGCAAGCCATCAATCCAGAACTGGTCCGCCGGATGCGGGCCAATGATGGGCAGCTTCAGTTTTGCCGCCAGCTCGGCGGTACCGCCCGCATGGTCAATGTGGGCATGGGTTAGCCAGATCTGTGTCAGTGTCAGCCCCCGGCGCTTGACCTCTGCGAGCAACACGTCGAGGTCGCCACCGGGGTCGATGACGGCGGCCTGCAGGGTCTCATCGCACCAGACGATGGAGCAGTTTTGCTGGAAGGCGGTGACAGGCAGGGTGGTGTAGTGCAGCATTTTTATACGTTTTTGGCCTCTAGCCCTCGTCAGCCGTGCGTAGCAAGCTATTAATTAGATAGCATACTCGATCGTGATCGACGCGCGGGCGCAAGACGGCTTGATCATAAGTCTGATGCTGACCTGATGCCAACTTGGAGGCGTCAGGCATAGCGCGCAGGGCCGGGCCGGAAACAGACGATGAATACGGCTTGATTGGGCGTCTGCAACAATCCAGCAACAAGCCCAGCACCTCAGACCAGTCTACATTTCATCATGAGCAAACTCTCCCACTCCCGCGACAAGATCTACAAGACGGTGGCTCGCCAATTGCATGGTGTTGTGCCCTGCTGGGTCTGCGGCGAGCATGTGCTACCCACGGCCGCCACGCTGGAACACATCAAGCCCCTGAGCGAAGGCGGCAACAGCCATGCAGAAAACCTGGCCATCAGCCACGATCTCTGCAATAACCAGCGCCATATCAAGAGGCCAGCAACGGCTCCAACTGGCGTCAACAGTGCGCAAGAAGCCATGAATTAAATAGCGTAGTCAATCGTGATCGGCGCGTGGTCCGAGAACTTCTCACCTTTGTAAATGGCCTCCAGGCGCGCCGAAGCCGCCAGGGCCGGCGTCGCCAAGTGGTAGTCCAGCCGCCAGCCCACGTTCTTGGCGTAGGCCTGACCCCGGTTGCTCCACCAGGTGTAAGCGTCATCGGTGGCGCTGGGTTGCAGCTGCCGGTATACGTCCACCATGCCGGCCTCGCTCAGCAACTTGGTCATCCAGGCGCGCTCTTCGGGTAAAAAGCCGGAGTTCTTGCGATTCCCCTTCCAGTTCTTCAAATCAATTTCCTGATGTGCGATGTTCACGTCGCCACACAAGATGAACTCGCGCCCGGCCTTGAGCTGCGCCAGGTGCGGATACAACTCTTCGAGAAAACGAAATTTGGCCTGCTGGCGCTCATCCCCGGAGGAACCACTGGGAAAATAACAGCTGATGATGGACCGTTTGGTGCTGAGCGTGTCAAAGCGCAACTCCACATACCGGCCCTCAGCATCAAACTCGGGTGAGCCGTGGCCCACCATGACGTCACTGGGCTCCTGCCGGGTGTAGATGCCGACGCCGGAATAGCCTTTCTTCTCGGCAAAGTGAAAGTGGCCCTTGAGTCCGGCTAATTCCTCAAACCGGCCCTGCACATCAACGGCCTGCGCCTTGACCTCCTGCACGCAAATACAATCAGGCCTGGTTTTTGCCAGCCAGGCTTCGAGGCCTTTGGTGGTGGCAGAGCGGATACCGTTGAGGTTGAGGCTGGTTAATTTAAACAAGGAAGTTCCCATGTCAGAGAGTGTCACAACAAAACCCGGAAAAGCCACGTCGCAAGATGCGTTGGCCCAGGATTTTGTGCAGTTTGCGGTGGATTGTGGCGTGCTGCGCTTCGGCGAGTTTAAAACCAAGGCGGGTCGCATCAGCCCCTACTTTTTCAACGCCGGCCTGTTTGACGATGGCGCCAAGCTGGGGCGGCTGGCGCAATTTTATGCCCAGCGCCTGCTGGAGAGCGGTATTGAATTCGACATGATTTTCGGGCCCGCCTACAAGGGCATTCCACTGGGCGCGGCGCTGGCGGTTGAGCTCGCGCGCCTCGGGCGCAACGTGCCTTTTGCCTACAACCGCAAGGAAGCCAAAGACCACGGCGAGGGCGGCACGCTGGTAGGTGCCCCGCTCAAAGGGCGCGTGTTGATTGTGGACGACGTGATGTCGGCCGGCACGGCGGCACGTGAGTCGATTGCCATCATCCGCGCCGCCGGCGCTACGGCGCACGCCGTCGTCATCGCGCTGGATCGGCAGGAAAAAGCGACTGAAAACGGCGTGGATGTTGCGCACAGTGCCGTGCAGTACGTTAAAAATCAGCTCGGACTGCAGGTATGCGCGATTGCGAAGCTGGCTGATTTGATGCAGTATCTGGAAAAGCACAGCGCGGGGGGGCTGGCCGCCGACCATCAGCGCGTTCTGGCCTACCGGCAGCGCTATGGCGTAGAAGAAGGTTAACCATGTTCAGATCGTCGGGGTACGCTTTGAGGCACCTGTTCACGGGCATAAGCAAGTGTGTACTGCTGGCAAGCCTGTCAGGCGTGACTTTGACGCAGGCGCAGCAGACTACCAGCACGCCGGGCATCTACACCTGCATCGATGCCCGGGGTCGCAAGCTGACGTCTGACCGGCCCATTCCCGAGTGCAATGACCGCGAACAACAGGTGCTCAACCCCAGCGGCACGGTGAAGGCCAAGGTAGGTCCCGCCCAGAGCGCCCATGAACGCGCTGAACTTGAGGCCGAAGAAAAAGCAGAACAAGAAGAGCGGGCCCGCGTCAACGAAGAAAAACGGCGGGATCGGGCGCTGCTGATTCGCTATCCCAACAAGGCGGTGCAAGACAAGGAACGCGCCGCAGCACTGGCCCAGATCGGGGCGGTGAGGCAGGCGGCTTTTAACCGGGTGGAAGAATTGCTGCGCCAGCGTACGGCCATCAACCAAGAGCTGGAGTTTTACAAAAAAGACCCGAGCAAAACTCCGCCATCGGTACGCCGCCAGGTCGATGAGGTGACCCAAAGCCTGGCCATACAAGTACGATTCATTGCTGATCAGGACGCTGAACTCAGGCGCGTCAACACGCGCTTTGACGAGGAACTGATACGCCTGAAGCAGCTTTGGATGATGCAGTTACCCACGCAGCCTGCGGTTATCGGCAAAACGCACTGACGGGCAAGGTTCGGGCAAATTCAGCCCAGTTTTTTACGCAGCAGGTCATTCACTTGCTGCGGATTGGCCTTGCCCTTGCTGCCCTTCATGATCTGGCCGACGAGTGCGTTCAGCGCTTTGCCGTTCCCGGCCTTGTATTCCTCGACGTTCTTCGGGTTGGCGGCCAGGACATCATCAACAATTTTTTCCAGCTCGCCTGAGTCGTTCATCTGCTTGAGGCCCTTGGCTTCGATCAAGGCGTCAACATCCTCGCCCTCGCCGTTCCAGATCGCATCAAACACCTGGCGTGCGGCGTTGTTGGAGATGGTGCCGTCAGAGATGCGAGCAATCAATGCTGCAAGATATAGCGCGCCCACCGGGCACACATCGATGGCGATCTCGTCCGCATTGAGGCGCCGGGACACTTCACCCATGATCCAGTTACTCGCGAGCTTCGGCTGGCCGCAGGCTTTGGCCGTGGCTTCAAAATAAGCGGCCATCTCACGGCTCTGGGTCAAGGCGCTAGCGTCGTATTCCGAGAGTCCATAGTCGGCCACAAAACGCTGCGCCATCACACGCGGCAATTCTGTCATCTCGGCGCGCACGCGCTGCACCCATTCATCGGCAATCACCAAGGGAGGTAAATCCGGGTCCGGAAAATAGCGGTAGTCGGCCGCATCTTCCTTGGTGCGCATGGCACGGGTTTCACCGGTATCCGGGTTGAACAGCACGGTCGCCTGCTGAATCGCATGGCCGTCCTCAAGCTGTTCAATCTGCCAGCGCACTTCATAGTCGATGGCCTGCTGCATGAACTTGAAACTATTGAGGTTCTTGATCTCGCGGCGCGTGCCAAAAGGCTCGCCGGGCTTGCGCACCGACACATTGGCGTCGCAGCGGAAGCTACCCTCCTGCATATTGCCGTCGCAAATGCCGATCCAGGTCACGATCTTGTGCAACTCTTTGGCGTAGGCCACGGCTTCGGCGCTCGACCGCATGTCGGGCTCGGTGACGATTTCCAGCAAAGGCGTGCCGGCCCGGTTCAGGTCAATGCCGGTTTGACCCACAAAATCTTCATGCAGCGACTTGCCGGCGTCTTCTTCCAGATGCGCACGCACCAAACGCACCGCCATTTTGTTTTCGCCCAGAAAGAAGACGACTTCGCCGCCCTGGACCACTGGAATTTCAAACTGGCTGATCTGGTAGCCCTTGGGCAGATCGGGATAGAAATAATTCTTGCGGGCAAAGACGCTGCGCGGCGCAATATGCGAGCCCACGGCCAAGCCAAATTCGATGGCCCGTTCCACGGCCCCCTTGTTCATGACCGGCAAGGTGCCGGGCAGCGCCAGGTCCACGGCGCAGGCTTGCGTGTTGGGTTCGGCCCCAAACGCAATGGGCGCCCGGCTGAAGATTTTGGATTGGGTCGACAGCTGCGCATGGGTCTCGAAGCCGATCACGACTTCGTAACCCATCACCAGAGGCGACGGGATGACCGCACGCGAAGGCGACGGCGCTGTTTCAACAAATGCGTTCATGTTCAAAATCCCTCGGGCTTGGTGGCGTGCCAGTCAGTGGCCTGCTGGAAGCGGTGCGCTACATTGAGCAGCTTGGCCTCCTGCAAATAGTTGCCAATCAGTTGCATGCCCACCGGCATGCGGCCAGCGCCAAAGCCCACCGGCAGACTCATGCCGGGCAAACCGGCCAGCGAACCCGGCAAGGTAAAGATGTCGGCCAGGTAATCGGCCAGCGGATCATGGCCGTGCCCTCCAAGCTTCCAGGCGACTGTGGGCGCCACCGGCCCGGCGATCACGTCGCACAGCTTGAAGGCTTGCTGAAAGTCGTCTGCAATCATGCGGCGGATTTTTTGCGCCTGCAGGTAATACGCATCGTAATAGCCGTGCGACAGCACGTAAGCGCCAATCATGATGCGGCGTTTGACCTCATCGCCAAAACCCTCGGCCCGGGTCTTTTTGTACATGTCGATCAGATCGGTGTACTTGTCGGCCCGGTGGCCAAACTTCACACCGTCAAAGCGGCTCAGGTTGCTGGAGGCCTCGGCAGGGGCGATGATGTAGTAAACCGGAATCGACAGCTCGGTGCGGGGCAGCGAAATAGGCACCAGCCTGGCGCCCAGTTTCTCGTATTCCTTGAGGGCAGCATCCACTGCAGCGCGCACGTCGGCAGCCAGCCCCTCGCCAAAGAATTCAGCAGGCACGCCAATGCGCAGACCATCAATGGATTCGTTCAGTGAGCGGGTAAAGTTTTCTGCCGGCACGTCGAGCGAGGTCGAGTCCCGGTCCGGGTCCGGACCACACATGGCCGAGAGCAGCAACGCGCAGTCTTCCGCAGTACGCGCCATGGGACCAGCCTGGTCAAGGCTGGAGGCAAAAGCCACCATGCCATAGCGGGAAGCGCGCCCATAGGTGGGCTTGATACCCGTGATGCCGCAAAACGAGGCGGGCTGGCGAATCGAGCCGCCGGTATCGGTACCCGTGGCAGCGGGCACCAGACGGGCTGCGACCGCCGCCGCACTGCCACCGGACGAGCCGCCGGGCGTGCGGGTGGTGTCCCATGGATTTTGGACATGACCAAAGGCGGAGTTCTCGTTGGCCGAGCCCATGGCAAATTCGTCGCAATTGAGCTTGCCCAGGGTCACCACGCCCTGCTCGGCCAGCTTGGTCACCACCGTGGCGTCAAAGGGTGAGCGATACCCCGTCAGCATTTTGGAGCCCGCCGTGGTGACGAAATCCCGAGTGACAAAAATATCCTTGTGCGCCACCGGCACGCCCAGCAGCCCCTGAAGATCGTTGGCCGTGCCCGCGGCCAGCGCCAGATCGGCCGCGCGGGCTTGGGCCAGCGTCACTTCTTCATTGATGTCGAGAAAAGCACCCAGCGCGGCGTTCGCCCGGGCGCGTGCCAGAAAGTGCTGCGCCGTCTCGATGGCAGAAACTTTGCGCTCGCGCAGCTGGGTAGCCAACTGGGCCACGGTAAGGTCATGCAGGACAGAGGTGTTGTTTTTCATGTCTTACTCAATCACCTTGGGAACCAGAAACAACCCATGCTCCACGGCCGGGGCATTGCGCTGGTTGGCCTCGCGGTCGTTGGGTTCGCTCACCCGATCCTCGCGCAGGCGCAAAGTAATATCCTGGATGGTGGCCATCGGGTGCGCCAGTGGCAGGGTACCGGTGGTGTCAACGGCGCGGATTTTTTCGACCATGTCGAAAAACCCATTTATTTGCGTCAGCATGCGCTCACTTTCATCCGGCTTAAGTTCCAGTCGGGCTAGGTTGGCAATGCGGGCGATGTCAGCAGAAGTCAGGGACATGTCAGATATTCATTCGAAACCGGTTGTAATACCCCTCTTCAGAGGCATCGCCGGCTAAAGTTTTAACAGGGGATAAGGTATTATCCTGCCTTTGGTATCCGGTCTGCGGCACCGCAGGTTATTGCCAAAATACACGATATAGAACCAGTCAACATGGTGATGGCCGGCCGAAGCGCCGGCCATGCCCGAGAGGATTTTAAATGTTTGGAGCATTCCGTCAGTACTTCTCTACTGACCTGGCGATCGACCTTGGCACCGCCAACACCCTGATTTACGTACGTGACAAGGGTATTGTGCTGGATGAGCCATCGGTCGTTGCCATCCGCCACGAAGGTGGCCCGCAAGGCAAAAAAACCATTCAGGCCGTCGGCAAGGAAGCCAAGGCCATGCTGGGCAAAGTACCCGGCAACATCGAGGCCATCCGCCCCATGAAAGACGGCGTCATTGCCGACTTCACCGTCACGGAGCAGATGCTCAAGCAGTTCATCAAGATGGTGCACCCCCGCAGCGTCTTCCGGCCGAGCCCCCGCATCATCATCTGCGTGCCGTGTGGCTCCACCCAGGTCGAGCGCCGCGCCATTCGCGAATCGGCCTTGGGCGCGGGCGCCAGTGATGTGTACCTGATTGAAGAACCGATGGCAGCCGCCATCGGCGCGGGTCTGCCCGTCAGTGAAGCCAGCGGCTCCATGGTGGTGGACATTGGCGGCGGCACCACCGAGGTCGGCGTGATCTCGCTCGGCGGCATGGTCTACAAAGGCAGCGTGCGCGTGGGCGGCGACCGCTTCGACGAAGCCATCATCAACTACATCCGCCGCAACTACGGCATGCTGATTGGCGAGCCCACGGCTGAAGCGATCAAGAAAAAAATCGGCTCGGCGTTTCCCGGCAGTGAAGTGCGGGAGATGGAAGTGCGCGGCCGCAACCTCTCGGAAGGTGTGCCACGCAGCTTCACCATCTCAAGCAACGAGATTCTGGAAGCCCTGACCGACCCGATCAACAACATTGTGTCGGCGGTTAAAAACGCACTGGAGCAAACCCCACCTGAGTTGGGAGCTGACATTGCCGACCGCGGCATGATGCTCACCGGCGGTGGCGCTCTGCTGCGTGACCTGGACCGCCTGCTGGCCGAAGAAACCGGCCTGCCCGTCCTGGTGGCGGAAGATCCCCTGACCTGTGTGGTACGGGGTTGCGGCATGGCGCTGGAGCGGATGGACCGTCTAGGCTCCATTTTCACCAGCGAATAATTTTTAGGTGCAGCGATGCCACTTGGTACGCTGGACGGTACTCCTCCCCCCTTCTTCAGACAGGGCCCCTCGGCCCTGTCCAAACTAACATTCTTCAGTGCGCTGGCACTGTTCCTGATGGTGGCCGACGTGCGCTTCCATGTCACGCAGCCCTTGCGGGCGGCGGTGGCCACCGTGCTGTACCCGGTGCAGTGGCTGGTCCTGCGCCCGGTGGTGTGGGCCGAGGGTAGCGGCAAGTATCTCGAATCGTTGAGCGCATCCCAAGCCAGCGAAGAAATTGCTCGCCGCAAACTGGATTTGCAATCTCAGCGCGCCAATCAAGTCGAACAACTCGCACTGGAAAATTCGCGTCTTCGCCAGCTGCTGGGCCTGCGGGAGCGGGTCACGGCACCGTCACAGGCGGCGCAGGTCCTGTATGACGCCGCTGACCCCTACACCCGCAAAGTCATCATCGACCGAGGCTTGCTCGGGGGCGTGGTGGCCGGCTCTCCCGTGCTGGATGAAACCGGTGTGTTGGGCCAGGTCACTCGGGTCTACCCCCTGGTCAGCGAAGTGACACTGGTGACTGACCGGGACCAGGCGATTCCCGTGCTCAATACGCGCACCGGTGCGCGTGGGGTGGCCTTTGGCGACCCGGCATTGCATTCCAGTGCGCTGGAACTGCGCTTCATGGCCGCCAACGCGGATGTGCAGACCGGCGACCTGCTGACCACCAGCGGTGTGGACGGCGTCTACCCGCCGGGCTTGCCAGTGGCCAGGGTGGAGAAGGTTGAACGACGGGTGGACTCGGCCTTCGCCCGGATTAGCTGTGTGCCGCTGGCCCTGGTCGCAGGGGTGGGGCATGTGATGGTGCTTAAACCGCTCACCACCCAGATCGCGCCCCGTCCCGCCGTGGAAGCCCCCGCCGGACCGATCAGGAAAGGGGTCAGAAAATGATCATGCGCCCCGGACATCAATTGCTGCTGCCCGCCAATCCCTTCTTCATCTGGGGCAGCTTGGCTGGGGCGCTGGCCCTCAATATGCTGCAGAACATGGGCCTGTGGGGTCGTGCTGCCTGGATACCGGACATTTTGGCCCTGGTACTGGTGTTTTGGAGTATTCATCAACCGCAACGTGTGGGTATTGGCAGCGCCTTTGTATTTGGAATATTCATCGACGTGCACCAGGGTGCCATGTTGGGGCAGCATGCCATGGCCTACACCGTACTGAGTTTTCTTGCCATTGCCATTCACCGCCGCCTGCTGTGGTTCACTGTCCCGTCGCAGGCCTTCCAGGTCTTGCCCCTGTTTGTGGCGTCGCACGCCATCGAGTTGATTGTTCGTATGCTGGCTGGCGGCGCCTTCCCCGGATTTTTGATGCTGCTGGCACCGGTCATTGAGTCGCTGCTGTGGCCCGTCGTCAGCGTTATATTGCTGATCCCGCAAAAAAGGACGCCCAATCCAGATGCGCACCGGCCACTTTAGTCTATGACTCCCACGCTCCCTCACTGCGTGTGGTTGTTGCCCCCCGAGGGGGCTTGCCTTGCTTGGGGCGGCCCGGCGCGGCGGCAACTGCCATCATGATGGAACTTCGCAACGTTGAAGCCGACCTGTCCCGCTTTCGGGCGCGGGTGCTGGTGGCCAGCATCACCGTGGTGGTGTGTTTTTTGCTGGTGACAGCCCGACTGGTTTACCTACAGATCGTGCGTCACGAGGACCTGATGGAACAGGCTGAAAACAACCGGACCGCGATTGTGCCGGTGGTGCCGAACCGGGGCCTCATCCTGGACCGCAACGGCATTGTGCTGGCCACCAACTACTCGGCCTACACGCTGGAAATTACGCCCTCCAAGGTAGCGAACCTGGAACAGACGATTGAAGAACTGTCCCAGGTGCTGGAGATCTCAACGCGCGACCGGCGCCGCTTCAAAAAGCTGCAGGAAGAATCCAAAAGCTTTGAGTCGCTGCCCCTGCGCACCCGCCTGAGCGATGAAGAGGTAGCGAAATTTGCGGCGCAACGCTATCGCTTCCCCGGCGTCGACATCAAGGCCCGGCTGTTTCGCAACTACCCTTATGGCGAACTGGCAAGCCACGTTATCGGCTACATCGGGCGCATCAACCCTGACGAAAAAGAAAAACTCGACGAATCCGACGACCAGGCCAACTACCGGGGCACGGATTACATCGGCAAGCTCGGTGTAGAGCAGAGTTTTGAGGCCCAGTTGCACGGCACTACCGGGGTGGACTCGGTGGAAACCTCGGCCGGCGGGCGCGCCATGCGCAAGCTGGCCAGCAGCCCCGCCGTACCAGGCAACACCGTCAAGCTGTCCATAGACATCAAGCTGCAACACCTGGTGGAAGAGTTGTTTGGCGAACGCCGTGGCGCGCTGGTGGCGCTGGACCCCAAGACCGGCGAAATACTGGCGTTCGTCAGCAAACCAACCTTCGACCCCAACCTGTTTGTGGAAGGCATTGACAGCGACAGCTGGCAAGCGCTCAACGAATCGCCCGACAAACCGTTACTCAACCGGGCACTGCGCGGCACCTACCCGCCCGGCTCCACCTACAAACCGTTCATGGCGCTGGCGGCGCTGGAGACCGGCGCACGCACTCCCGAGCAGTCCATTTCCGACCCCGGTTTTTTCATGCTCGGCGGCCACCGCTTTCGTGACGACAAGGAGGGCGGGCACGGCATGGTGAACATGTACAGCTCCATCGTCCAGTCCTGCGACACCTATTACTACATGCTGGCCAACGACATGGGGGTGGACACCATCCATGACCAGCTGCAACGCTTCGGCTTCGGCGAGCTGACCGGCATTGACATCTTCGGCGAGGTGCGCGGATTGCTCCCTTCCACCGAGTGGAAACGCAAGGCCTACAAGCGCGCCGACCAGCAAAAATGGTACGCCGGTGAGACCATCTCGCTGGGCATCGGCCAGGGCTACAACAATTTCACCATGCTGCAGCTGGCGTCGGCCACCGCGACGCTGGCCAACAACGGCGTGAAGATGAAGCCCCATCTGGTGAAGGAAGTGGTGGACATCTTGACGCATGCCCCCCAAAGCACCGTGCGGGAATCGATGGGGGAAGTGATCGCCAAAGCCGCCAACATCGCGGTCATCAAGAATGCCCTGGTGGGCGTCAATATCGAAGGCACCTCAGCCACCAGCTTTAAAGGTGCCCCCTACACCAGTGCCGGCAAGACCGGTACAGCCCAGGTGGTTCAGATCAAGCAGAACGAGAAGTACGTGGCGTCCAGAGTTGATGAGCGCTTTCGCGACCACGCGCTGTTTACGGCGTTTGCACCGGCGGAAGACCCGAAAATTGCACTGGCCATGATCGTGGAAAACGCCGGCTTCGGGGCCCAGAGTGCGGCTCCGATTGCGCGCCGTGTGATTGATTTCTGGCTGCTGAACCAGTACCCGAGCAAGGAAGATATTCAAGCGGTGCAAAAAGCACAGGCGACAGCCCCGATCGGCAAGCCACGCACGGTGGCCGAATTGCCCTGGCCGCCGGGTTCGCCCAATGTCGCAACCCCGCCGGAAAAAGCCGCCAGTGCAGCGGCCGTCAGGCGCAGGTGACGCGATCCCGCCCGGCCTGCTTGGATTTGTACAAGGCCGCATCCGCGCGCTCGATCAAAGCCGAGGCATCGTCCCCGGGCCGCATCGCCGCCACCCCCGCCGAAATACTGACCGTCAACACCACGGCCTGGGTGCGCCGGTCGCGAATCTTCATGGCCCGGGTCCGTTGGCGCGCGCTGTCGGCCAGCGTCAAACTGTCATCCAGCGTGCAATTGGGCAGCACAATCGCAAATTCCTCGCCGCCATAGCGCGCCACGGCGTGCGCCTTGTCGGACACGCAACTGCGCAACACCTCAGCCAGGGCCTGAATGACGCGATCGCCCATGACATGGCCGTGGGTGTCATTGACAAGCTTGAAATGATCAATGTCGAGCATGATCAGGCAATGTGATGTGCCCGGCTCGGGTGGCTGCGCCAGCATTGACGCCAGTTGCAGGTCGAATCCCTTGCGGTTCAAAACACGGGTGAGCGGGTCCAGCACGGCTTCGTCACGGGCGCGGATCAAATCCACCTGCAGCCGCTCAATCTCCCGGCAGCTGACCAGGACCTGTTGCTCAAGCTCTTGTGCTGAACTCCTCATCTGCGCTGTGCCGGCCAGCGCCTGCGTGACAAAGGGCGTCATGGCGGACGGGTTATTCGTGTTGAGCGCCACCGTCAAACCACGGAGTTGTTCACAAAAGACACCGGCCAGATCACCCGTGCGCAAGGCGCTCTCTGCCATGCCCGCCATCATGCGCTGCAGCGCACCGCTGATGCGCTGCATCACGACCGGATCAACGTCGGCCACATACGTCTGATAGAGGCGACCCAGTGTTTCGTCGCCGAGCCGTGGCTCCGTTCGCAGGGCGTCCTCAATGGCCTGCGTCAACCGGGCATTCATGCCGGCCGCAAACTCGTACCAGACCGTAAACGACACCGGATTAAATGAGGCATCGTGCTGTCCCATCAAGGCCAGCACGCTGCGCAACAATTCGGCGCTTTGCTCTTTTGATTCTTTGTAGCGCAAGATTTTTTCCCTCGTAGGCACCGATTCTGGCAGCATTCAACGCCCAAAAGCGTCATAGCCGGTTTTCAGGATCAGCGCACTGACCACGACGATAAAAACCACACGCACAAAACCCGTACCGTGCTTGAGCGCCAGGCGGGTGCCCAGCAGACTGCCCAACACATTGGCCAGCGCCATGGCGATGACAAAGTGCCACCAGATATGGCCCTTGGCCACAAACAGAATCAGCGCCGCCACATTGGTCGCGGTGTTGATCAGCTTGGCGCAGGCGGAGGCATTCAAGAAATCGTAGCCCAGCAGCCGCACAAACAAAAAGACGAGAAAACTGCCGGTACCCGGCCCGAAAAACCCGTCATAAAAGCCGATGACCGCCCCAATGGCCGCCGCCACAGACGCCTCTTTGGAACCCGAAAAGCGCGGCGCATGCGTACGGCCCAACTCTTTTCGGAACAAGGTGTAGATCAGCACTGCCAGCAAGACCGCCGGCAGCAGCTTGCGCAAAAAGTCGGGCGACACCACGGTGACCAGCCAGGCCCCACTGAGCGCCGCGACAAAACCGGCGCCGGCGGCGGGCAACAGAGCGGCCCAACGCATCTCGACCCGCCGGCTGAATTGCCAGGTGGCGAAGGCCGTGCCCCAGACGGAAGCCCCTTTGTTGGTCCCAAACAGGGTGGCCGGCTGCGCGGCGGGAAAGGTGGCAAACAGGGCGGGCACCAGAATCAGGCCGCCGCCACCCACAATCGAATCCACAAAACCGGCCAGCAGCGAGGCCAGCGAGACAATCAACAATTCCATGGCGTCATTGTCGCACCCGGTTTTTGCCGCTTATCGCTATATTTGTTATAGCTGCTTACGCAATGAATACGGGGGCTAGAGGCCTATTTCAATAAAAAAGGCACCGGGGTTGCCGGTGCCTTTTTCAAGCGCAGTTGCTTATCGCATGCGTTACTTTTTTTGTTGTGCCCCTGTGGGCTTGTCTCCCGGGCCTCTCTCCTTCAGCGAGCCTGCGGCCCGTTGACGATTGACGCAACTGTACGCCGCACCAACGGGTTGGCGCATCGGGACTTACCCTTTCAGGATTTACCCTCTCATCCGCCGGGCGGCGTCCTCGACAATCCATTGCGCCGCCTTCTCCGCAATCATCAGGCTGGGTGAATTGGTATTGCCGCTGGTAATCAAGGGCATCACGCCGGCATCAACCACGCGCAGGCCGGCCACCCCGCGCACCCGCAGCCGCGAATCCACCACGGCCATCGGGTCATCCGCCGCCCCCATCTTGGTGGTACCCACCGGATGAAAGATGGTGCTGGCGATGTCGCCGGCTAATCTGGCCAGGTCCTCGTCGCTTTGATACTGGGTACCAGGCTTCCACTCCTGCGGCTGGTACTTGGCCAGTGCCGGTTGCGCCACGATGTTGCGCGTCACGCGCAGTGAATCGGCCGCCACCTTGCGATCGACGTCGGTACTCAGGTAATTGGGGGCGATGGCGGGCGCAACTTCAAAGCTATTGCTCTTGATGTGCACGCTGCCGCGACTCGTCGGATTGAGGTTGCACACGCTGGCCGTGAACGCATTGAAGCTGTGCAGCGGCTCGCCAAAGGCCTCCAGGCTGAGCGGCTGCACGTGGTACTCAATGTTGGGGTAAGGCTGGGCCGGGTCGCTGCGGGTAAAGGCACCCAGTTGCGAGGGCGCCATGCTCATCGGGCCGGTCTGCTTGAACGCGTACTCCAGGCCAATCATGGCTTTGCCCCAGAGTGAGTTCGCCTGCGTGTTCAGCGTCTTGACGCCGTCAACCTTGAACACCGACCGGATCTGCAGATGGTCCTGCAAATTGGCCCCCACCCCCGGCGCGTCATGCGCCACGACAATGCCGTGCTGTTGCAGCAGCGCCGCCGGGCCAATGCCGGAGAGTTGCAACAGTTGGGGCGAGCCGATGCTGCCCGCGCTCAGGATGACTTCTGCGCTGGCCGTGGCGGTGATCATCTCGGAATTCGCCCACACCTGCACGCCGGTGCAGCGCTGGCTGCCATCGGGCTGGGTTTCCAGCAGCAGTTTGGCCACCTGGGCCGAGGTCCACATCTCAAAATTGGGCCGGCCGTAACAGGTGGGCCGCAAAAAGGCCTTGGCCGTATTCCAGCGCCAGCCGGCTTTCTGATTGACTTCGAAATAACCCACGCCCTCGTTGTTGCCCTGGTTGAAGTCGTCGGTAGCTGGAATGCCTGCCTGCTGCGCCGCCTGGGAAAAGGCGTCCAGCACATCCCAGCGCAGGCGCTGCTTTTCCACCCGCCATTCGCCACCGGCATTGTGATGGCGCAGCAACTTGCGATAGGGGTCGGCATTGTCACGCATCAGTTCGGGCGCCACGCCGCGCGCACCGTGCGCAGCACTGGCCCCTTGGTGATGGTCTTCATGCAGCTTGAAATACGGCAGGGTATTGCCCCAGGTCCAGGCGTCGTCACCGGTGAGCTGGGCCCACCGGTCGTAGTCCCGCGCCTGGCCCCGCATATAAATCATGCCGTTGATGCTGCTGCAGCCGCCCAGCGTTTTGCCACGCGGATAGCGCAACGCCCGGCCGTTGAGGCCGGCGTCCGGCTCGGTGTTGTAAAGCCAGTCGGTACGCGGGTTGCCGATGCAATACAGATAACCGACCGGAATGTGAATCCAGTGGTAGTCGTCCTTGCGGCCGGCTTCGATCAGCAGGACGCGCTTGGTCGCATCCGCCGAGAGTCGATTGGCCAGCAGGCAACCGGCGGTACCGGCGCCAATGATGATGTAGTCGAATTGAGTGCTCATACCGATAGCTTAGTTGACGCCGGGCCGCCCCAAGGCGACTACGGCCCCCTCGGGGGACAGTGATGACACGCAGTGCGGAGCGTGGGGGTCAGTTTCAACGCCGGGCCGCCCCAAGGCGAAACAGCCCCCTCGGGGGGCAGCGCAGTACACGAAGTGACAAGCGTGGGGGGCCATTATTTGGCGGTAGGCATGACAAACTCGGCGCCCTTCGGCGTGCTCTCGGGCCAGCGCTGCATGATGGATTTCTGCTTGGTGTAGAAGCGCACGCCTTCTTCGCCATAGGCGTGCATGTCGCCGAACAGCGAACGCTTCCAGCCGCCAAAGCCGTGCCAGGCCATGGGCACCGGAATCGGCACGTTGATGCCGACCATGCCGACCTGGATGCGGCGGCTGAATTCACGCGCCACGTTGCCGTCGCGCGTGAAGCAGGCCACGCCATTGCCGAATTCGTGGTCATTGACGAGCTTGACCGCGCTGGCAAAGTCCGGCACGCGCACGCAGGCCAGCACCGGGCCGAAGATCTCTTCCTTGTAGATGCGCATGTCGGGCGTGACGTGGTCAAACAGCGTGCCGCCCATCCAGAAACCCTGTTCGCAGCCTTCGCCAGCGGTCGCCCCGGTGAAACCGCGACCATCCACCAGCAGCTGGGCGCCTTCCTTGATGCCTTGCTCGATGTAGCCGGTGATGCGCGCATGGGCGGCCGGGGTCACGATCGGACCCATTTCAGCGGCCAGGTTGGTGCCGTTGAGCACCTTGAGCGACTTGGTGCGCGCAATCAGCTTGGGCAGCACCTTGTCGGCCACCTCGCCCACCAGCACCGCCACCGAAATCGCCATGCAGCGCTCGCCGGCCGAGCCATAACCGGCGCCAATCAGCGCATCCACCACCTGGTCGATGTCGGCATCCGGCATCACCACCATGTGGTTTTTGGCGCCGCCCAGCGCCTGCACGCGTTTGCCGTGGTGGGCGCCGGTCTCGTAGATGTAGTTGGCAATCGGTGTCGAGCCGACGAAGCTCACCGCTTTGACGTCAGGGTGGGTCAGCAAGGCATCGACCGCTTCCTTGTCGCCTTGCACCACGTTGAACACGCCGTCCGGCAACCCGGCCTGTTTCAGCAGATCCGCCATGAACAGGCTGGCGCTGGGGTCGATCGGGCTGGGCTTGAGGACGAAGGTGTTGCCGGCGGCAATCGCCACCGGGAACATCCACATCGGCACCATGACCGGGAAGTTGAATGGCGTGATGCCGGCCACCACACCGAGGGGCTGGCGCAGGGTCCAGTTGTCGATGCCGGTTGACACTTGGTCGGTGAAGTCACCCTTGAGCAACTGCGGGATGCCGCAGGCAAATTCGACGATATCGATGCCGCGCGCCACCTCGCCCTGCGCATCGGTGAACACCTTGCCGTGCTCGGCGGTGATCAGGCGTGCCAGGTCGTCCTTGCGCTGGTTGAGCAGCTCCAGAAACTTGAACAGCACCCGGGCACGGCGGATGGGGGGTGTATCCGCCCATTTGGGGAAGGCCGCTTGCGCTGCCGCCACTGCGACACCCACCTCGACCGCGTTGGCCAGCGCGACCTGCCCGGTAACAGCCCCGGTGGCGGGGTTGAAAACATCCTGTGCCCGGCTGGAGGTGCCAGCGACGACACGGCCACCAATGTAATGCTCAATATTTATTTTGCTCATGATGGAATTCCAAAGTAAGGGCGCTAGTGTCGTCAAAAGAGAACTGGTTTACCAATGATTTCGGCAAAATAGTGATATAAATTAGTCAAATATGACTAACGTACCCGATCTTCAAACCCTGCGTGCCTTTGTAGCGGTAGCGCGGGAGGGCAATGTATCGCGTGCCGCTGTGCGGCTGCACCTGAGCCAGCCCGCCGTGAGCCTGCAACTCAAAAGTCTGGCTGACAACACGGGGTTGATCCTGTTCACGCGCACGTCGCATGGTCTGGTGCTCACCCGGGATGGGGCGGCCTTGCTGCCGCAGGCGGAAAAAGCCCTGCTGTCATTGGCCGATTTCAACCAGGCCGCGCGCAGCCTGCACAGCACGGTGCGCGGACGCCTGCGAATCGGCACCGTGCTCGATCCCGAGTTCACACGGCTGGGCGCGTTCCTGAAAGAACTGGTGGAGTCGGCGCCGCAAATCGAGACCGAGTTGCGGCAAGGCATGAGCGGCGATGTGCTGGCCCAAGTGACGCAGGGCGAACTGGATGTCGGCTTTTACCTGGGCCTGCCCGCTGAGGCGCCGGCAGAATCTCTCCCGAAACCCGTCAACCGGCCGACCGCCGCGGCTGTTTTTGAAGCAAAAATCCTCTCGCACTTCACCTACCGGGTACTGGCACCGGCCGGCTGGGGCGAGCAGGTGCTGGGGCGGGACTGGAAGGCGCTCGCCGCCCTGCCCTGGTTGGCCACCCCGGCGGCGTCGGCCCACCACCGCCTGCTGGCCAGTGTGTTCGGCCCGCTGGGCGTGGAGCCACGCCGGGTGGCGCTGGTGGACCAGGAGGCCTCGATGCTCGACCTGGTCCGGTCGGGCGTGGGCCTTAGCCTGGTGCGCGACTCCATTGCCATCCGGGAAGCGCAGGCGCGCGGCTTGGTGATTGCCGACCGGGTCAGCCTGGACTGCGATTTGAGTTTTGTCTGCTTGCAGGCACGCATGGCCGACCCCGTGGTGGCCAGTGCCTGGACGGCGCTCGAGCGGGTTTGGCGCTAGCTTTTTTAAACCCGCCTGGGACCTGCGCTATTGCCCTGACCAGTTCGGCTTGCGCTTTTCCTGAAACGCCTTTTGCCCCTCTTTGGCATCTTCGGTCAAGGTAAACAGGGCGATCTGGCTCTCGGTGAAGGACATGGCTTCTTCAAACGCCATGGCCTCCACCTTCTTCAGGGTGTACAGGCCACGCCGGATGGCGGCGGGCGATTTGTCCAGCAGGCGATCCAGCAGCCACTGCAGCTTGGCGTCCACATCGGCATCAGGCCCATGCCACCCGTCATACAGGCGCCGTTCAATTGTCAAGCGCCAGGCCCGCCGTTGGCGTTACGATACTTGACACCCTGTAACCCCTACTTTTGCCACATAGCTTTGAATGAGCACCCCGCCATGGCGGAAAACACCCCACGTATCACACCGCACAGCATGCCCGACGGGTCGGGGCTGCTGCTGTCGGGCTGCTGGACGGCGGCGCGCCTGGCCGAGCCCGCCGCCTGGTCACAGATTCAGTCGGTGCTGCGCACGTGCTCTGCGTCCGGGGCGACCGCTTGGACTTGGGATTTGCGTAGTCTGCAACGGCTCGACCATACCGGCGCTCAAGTGCTGTGGAACGCGTGGGGCCACCAATGGCCGGCCAGGCTTTTGCTACTGGATGTACAACACAGCCTGCTGGCGCGGGTTGCCCAGTACGCCATGCCGCCGCCCCTGGCGACCCGGATTTCAGCCTGGCAACTTTTTTTACGCCTGGGTGGCAGGGTTTGGTTCCTGATCGACCATGTCAGGGATTTGATCCGCCTGATGGGCCAATTGCTGCTTGACGCCGTAAGGCTGGCACGTTCACCCGGCAAAGGCCCGTGGCGCGATGTATCGGGCCACCTGTACCACATTGGTGCCACGGCACTCCCCATCACGGCGCTGGTGGGTTTTCTGATTGGCGTGGTGCTGGCCTACCTCATGTCGCAGCAGTTGCGCCAGTTTGGCGCCGATGCCTTCATCGTCAACATTCTGGGGCTCTCGCTCATCCGCGAGCTCGGGCCGATGCTGGCCGCCATCCTGATCGCCGGCCGCTCCGGCTCGGCCATCACGGCGCAAATTGGCGTCATGCGGGTGACCGAAGAACTGGACGCCATGCGCGTGATGGGCATTGCCCAAGGCTATCGGCTGGTCATGCCGCGCGCCATCGCGATGGCCCTGGCCATGCCGTTGCTGACGGTGTGGACCACGCTGGCCGCGCTGGCGGGCGGCATGCTGGCGGCAGACCTGACAATGGGGGTGACGCCCGCCTATTTCTTTACCGCCCTGCCGGATGCGGTGGAAGTGTCCAATCTCACGCTGGCGGTTGGCAAATCGATGGTGTTCGGCCTGCTGATTGCCTTGATCGGCTGCCACTACGGGCTGCGCGTCAAGCCCAATACCGAAAGTCTGGGGCAAGGCACCACCGCCTCGGTGGTGACCTCCATCACCATGGTGATTCTGGTGGATGCGTTGTTTGCAGTCGTCTTCAAGGACATCGGCATATGAGCCCGGCCGTGCCAGCCGCACCGGCCCCTGAAGCCATACCACCCGTCATTGAGATCGACAAACTCTGGTCGGTGTTTCACACCGCCGGACAAGAGGCCGTGGTTCACCAGGACCTTGACCTCACCATTGAAGCGGGCGAGCTGCTGTCCATCGTCGGCGGGTCCGGCAGCGGCAAGACCGTTTTGCTGCGCCAGATCCTGGGACTGGAGCAGCCAACGCACGGGCATGTGACCGTGCTGGGCAAGCCCGCCTCGCAGCTGGGCAGTGAGGGCGCGGCCAGCCGGGTGGGCATGCTGTTTCAGCACGGCGCCTTGTTTTCCGCCTTCACCGTGCTGGAAAACATTGCGTTTGCGCTGCACGAGCTCCAAACCCTGCCCCATGCGCTGATTCGGGACGCCGCCATGGTCAAACTGCAGATGGTGGGACTGGATCCATCGCAGGCGAACAAAATGCCGGCTGATTTGTCGGGCGGCATGGTCAAGCGCGTGGCGCTGGCGCGGGCGCTGATCATGGACCCGCCGCTGCTGCTGCTGGACGAGCCAACCTCCGGGCTCGACCCCGAAAGTGCCGACGCCTTTTGTACGCTGCTGCGTTCGCTGCACCGCGAGCTGGGGCTGACCGTGGTCATGGTGACGCATGACCTGGACACGCTGTTTGAACTCAGCACCCGCGTTGCCGTGGTGGCCGACAAGCGCATCATCGTCAGCGGTACGCCCGAGGCCGTGATGGCCTATCCGCATCCTTTTATTCATGACTTCTTCCTGGGTAAACGGGGGCAGCGCGCGTCTTCCTTGTTGCGCGAACACCCCGTCACAGTGTAGAAAGAGAACCTTATGGAAAACAAATCCCACGCCCTGGCGGCCGGCACGTTTGTGCTGGTGGTGCTGGCCCTGCTCGTAGCGCTGGCGGTCTGGCTGACCCGCGATACCCGCGATCTCCGGATTTACGAGCTCTCCAGCAAGGGGGCCGTCACCGGGCTGCAGCCGCAGGCGACCGTGCGCTTCAAAGGCGTGAACGTGGGCAAGGTCACGTCCATCGGCTTCGACCCCCTTGTCCCCGGCAACGTGTTGCTCCGCATTGCGATTGACGACGAGGCGCCCATCACCCAGTCGACCTTCGCCACCCTGGGTTTTCAGGGCGTCACCGGGCTGGCCTTTTTGCAACTGGACGACAGCGGCGAGTCGAAGGTCGCCCTGCCCGACGGCCATATGCCGCCCGCCCGAATTCCCATGCGGCCCAGCCTGCTGTCCAGGCTATCCGACCAGGGCGCCAGCATTCTGACGCAACTGGAAGAAACCAGTCGTCGCGTCAACTTGCTGCTGGCCCCCGACAACCAGAAAAAATTGATGGGCGCGATTGGCGATATCGGCCAGGCGGCGGCGCAGTTTGGGCCAGATCGTCTGAACCTCCCCCGGCTGATGCAGGAGGCCAATGCCACGCTTAAAACCTTTCAGGACACTTCGGTGCGGGTGGGCGAGAGCGCCGATGAAGCACGCAGATCGGCGCGGGCCTTCAGAACCGTCACCGAGCGCATGAGTGAAAAAGGTGGCACGCTGGACCAACTGGCCCAAGGCGTGGGCACACTGGCCACCACCGGGCAAACCCTGAACGCAGCGACCCTGCCGCGACTCAACCACGCCGTTGACGACGCGGCCCGCACCGTGCGCCAGGTGGGCCGGGCCGCGAACACCGTCACCGACAACCCGCAGTCCCTGATTTTTGGCAACGGGCCGATCACGCCCGGCCCCGGCGAACCCGGCTTTTCTGCAAGCGCAGGCAAACCATGAAAGATGCTATGAATTCAATAGCTGCTCACGCTTATTACACGGGGGCTAGAGGCCTATTTCTTATAATATTTTTAGCACTGACCGGATGCGCCCTGCCGACGCAACCGGTGCGCCCGGTCGTCTACGACTTTGGCCCCGGCACCCTGACGCCCCCAGCGGCCACCGACATGCCCAGACTGGCCCCGCTGGCCGTGGCCGAGATTGAGGCCAACCCGGCGCTGGACAGCAGCGCCGTCCTGTACCGCCTGGCCTATGTCGACGCCCAGCAACTCCAACCCTATGCCAAGGCGCGCTGGAGCATGACACCGGCCCAGCTGGTACGCCAGCGCCTGCGCGATCACCTTGGCCAGCGCCGCGCCCTGCTCAACCCCGGTGACGACGACACCTTCAGCGCGGCTAGCCCGCCAACGACCCAAGCCCCACTCACACGGCGGACCCCACTCACGCTGCGCATTGAGCTGGAAGAGTTCAGCCAGCTGTTCGAGGCCGCCGACAGAAGCGTCGGCCTGCTGCGCCTGCGCGCCACGCTGACGCGGCCCAGCCCCACCGGCGAAAAACTGGTAGCGCAACGCAGCGTGGTCGTGCAGCGACCCGCCCCCACGGCGGACGCCCCCGGCGGCGTGCGCGCCCTGACAGCGGCCACCGACGCGGCGGTGCAAGAGATTGATGAGTGGCTACAGGGGCTTAACGCCAATTAATGCGACAAAACCTGCGCCAATGATCCGGGTAAAACCGGGGGATTAGCGCTTGTATTCAGCGGGAAGCAGCGCCCGCGATGACCGGCAAGCCAGCTTGTTGCCAGGCGATCATGCCGCCCTCGACGTTGGCAGCGGCGCTGAAACCGGCGCCTTCAAGTAGCTTGAGCGCCTGTGCCGAACGGCGGCCGGAATGACAAATCAGCACCACCGGCTTATCTTTGTAGCGGGCGATTTCCTGCAAGCGCTGCGCCAGCTGGCCAAGCGGAATCAGGGTGCTGCCGGGCGCATGCCCTTGCGCGTATTCATCGGCTTCACGCACGTCAATCAACAGCGCTCCGCTACTTTGCCTGGCGCTGACTTGTTTGACATCAACGGCTGGCAGCGCAGCGCTGGCGGCGGCAACGGCGAGCAACGCACTCGCCAGCAGAGACTTGCCCAACTTTAGTTTCATCATGCTTCCTTGGTCGTGACGGGGAAAGTCTCAAGCATAACAAGGCACCGCCCTGTTCCGGGCCCGAGGTCGCAGCCCGGGCCTCCCGCTAAAAATATTGACTAAATCGGCTTCTAGCCCCCGTAGCTATTGCGTAAGCTGCTACAAAGACAGTAGCACCAAATGGCTGACATAGCTCGTCTTTATACTTGTGCCGGTAAGCAAGCTGACCCGGCGGACGCCCCACAGGGTGCCAATTCGGCAAGTCCCCCGACACCTCCCAAGGTAACCACCCGCATGACTTCAACGGCGCTCCCACGGCAGTCTCTCAAGACCAGAATCACCCTCACCACGCTGGCCATCTTCGTGGTGAGTCTCTGGTCGCTGTCGTACTACGCCAGCCAGATGTTGCACAAGGACATGGAACGTTTGTCAGGTGAGCAGCAGTTTTCGACGGCTTCTTTCATGGCCACCGTGATCCTTCACGAGTTGGAAGAGCGGCTAAGTGCGCTGGAGAAAGTAGCCGGAACAACTGCCCCGGCTATTCTGGACAACACGGCAGCCTTGCAGACGCTCCTGGAACAGCACCCGGTTCTTCAGTATCTGTTCAACGGTGGCGTCATCGCCTACCGGCTGGATGGCACCGCGATGGCCGATTCCCAATTGTCCGCAGGACGGATCGGCCTCAATTTCATGGACAGGGATTTCATCGCCGGCGCGATCAAGGGCGGAAAAGCGACCATCGGTCGGCCGGTGATGGGCCGGCAGTTGCGGGCGCCGCTCTTCGGCATGGCGGTGCCGATTCGCGATCCGCAGGGCCATGTGATCGGCGCACTCGCCGGGTTGATCAACCTGGGCGAGCCCAATTTCCTGGACAAAATAGCGGTCGGCCGCTACGGCAAGACCGGTGGTTATCTGATAGTCGCGTCGCAACACCGGCTGATTGTCACCGCCACCGACAAAAGCCGCATCATGGAAGCGCTCCCCGCCCCGGGCATCAACCCGTTTATTGACCGCTTCATCCAGGGCTATGAGGGTTCTGCCGTTTTTGTCAATCCACTTGGCGGGGAAGTGCTGGCTTCGGCCAAGGGCGTTTCTGTGGCGGGTTGGTATGTGGTTGCCGCATTGCCCACGGCGGAAGCCTTTGCGCCTATTCACGACATGCAGCAGCGCATGCTGCTGGCCACCATCTTCTTGACCCTGTTGGCGGGCGCCCTGACCTGGTGGCTGTTAAAACGCCAGCTGGCACCGATGCTGGCTGCCGCAAGCACGCTGTCCACCCTGTCGGACACCAAACAGCCGCCGCAGCCCCTGCCCATCGCCAGGCCCGACGAAATCGGCCAACTGATCGACGGCTTCAATCGCCTGCTGGAAACCCTTGCGCAACGGGAAGGCGCCTGGCGCGAAAGCGAGGGACGTTACCGCACCCTGGTTGAGTGGTCACCCGAAGCGATCATCGTTCATCGCGACGGGAAAATAATTTATGTCAATCCGGCCGCCATCAAGATGTTTGGCGCGAAGTCTGCGCAAAACCTGGTCGGCCAACCCATCCTCCATCTGGTTCACCCGGACTTTCATCCCATCGTGCTGGCGCGGGTGAAGAACATTGCCGACCATGGCGTCATCACGCCGATGCTCGAGGAGCGATATCTGAAGCTCGATGGCACGGCAATCGACCTGGAAGTCCAGGGCACACCCATTGCCTACGATGGCGCACCGGCCATTCATGTTGTCATGCGCGACATCACCGAGCGCCGCCGAGCCGAGGAGGCGCTGCGCATCGCGGCCATCGCCTTCGAATGCCAGGAAGGCATTGTGGTGACGGATGCTAATTTTAAAATTTTGCGGCTGAATCAGGCTTCCACGCAGATTACCGGCTACTCCCAGCAGGAAGCTGAGGGAAAAACAATCGCCATCCTCCGGTCAGACCAGCATCCAGTCTCCTTTTATGAAGGGATTTGGAGTGAAGCCAAACACACGGGGTCATGGCAGAGTCAAATGTGGCTGCGCCGCAAAAATGGTGAAGATTTCCTCGCCCAAAGCGCCATTACGGTCGTTAAGGATGAAACCGGTCAGCTCACTCATTACGTCGCCAATCTCACCGATGCCACCCACAGCCAGCTGCAGGAACAACAACGCTTGCTCAACGAGGCCGCCCACCGCAACCTGCTGGTGCGTGAAGTGCATCACCGCATCAAGAACAATCTGCAAGGCATCACCGGCCTGCTGCGCCAGTTTGCCCAACAACACCCGGAGACGGCTGACCTCATCCATCAGGCGATCGGCCAGGTGCAGGGCATCTCTGTCATCCACGGTTTGCAAGGTCGTACCGTCACATCATCGGTGCGGCTATGCGAACTAACGGGTGCCATTGCCCACGAAATTCAAAACCTGTGGCAAACACCCGTGGCCATGGACATCCCTCCCCTGTGGCGACCCTGGGTCATAGCCGAGAAGGAAGCCGTGCCCATCGCCCTGGTGCTCAATGAACTGATTTTGAACGCCGTCAAGCACGGGGGCAAGGCGCAGGGAAATGTGAGCATCACACTGCGAAAAAGTCTTCAGCAGGAGGGAGTGCAGATCACCATCGCCAACGCGGGCCAACTCGCTCCCGATGGCGGGCAAACCGGCACACACCGCAATGGCCTGCAATTGATCGCGGCGTTGATGCCACGCCACGGTGCCCGCATTGCCAGGGAACAGCACGGCGACCAGGTCGTGACCCTGCTGGAGCTGGGAGCCCCCGTCATTTCCCTGGATTTGAAAGAAGCAACATGACAGCAGACAAGTTGCCCGGCCCGGGCAAGCAACTTCTCCTGGTTGATGATGACCGTCTGGTGCTCGCCATGATGGCCAGCGGACTCAGCAATGCAGGCTACAGCGTCACGAGCGCCGAATCAGCCGAGGACGCTGAGGCCTGGCTGGCCGGCGGTGAGCGGCCCGATCTGGCCATCCTCGATGTGCGCATGCCGGGTCAGGGTGGCCTGTACCTGGCCCAGCGCCTGCGCGAACTCGATCACATCCCGTTCATGATGCTGAGCGCCTTCAGTGACCCTCAAACGATTGAACAGGCCACCCTCTGCGGCGCACTGGGCTATGCCGTCAAACCGCTGGATATACCGCAATTGGTGCCGGCCATTGAGGCCGCTCTGGCACGCGCCAATGAACTGCAGGATTTGCGGTCTACCCGACAGCAGCTGCAGGCCGCACTGGATGCCGAGCGCGACATCAGCCTCGCCGTCGGCATCACCATGATGCAATACCGACTCAAACGCAGCGCTGCTTTTGATTTGCTGCGCAAATCCGCGCGCAAGCGGCGTTGCAAGCTGGCAGACCTGGCCGGAGAGATCATCCAGGCCTGCGAGGCGCTGAATTTATAAATCGAAATAAGCGCACGTTGATATTTGGCAACAAACACTGTTATAAACAGGCCTTCACGAACCACTTGGCGGCCCTTGACCCAGGCGCCAGGCTGTTGAGGCCCTGAACATGCCTCGTTAACCCTTGCGTGAGCGCCTGACGCGCACCACGAAAATAACGACAAGTCCTTTACAGGGACTGGTACGCGCATGTTCGCCTTGAACCACCTGAAAATTTCCACGCGCCTGGTCGGCACCTCACACCCTCACGGCATGATTCCTGCGTCTGTCGCCATGCGTTCGGCGGCGCCAAGGCGCCTGCCTTTCAACGGCACTTGAAATCCGCGCTCCAGTTTCAAACATCCGCCCAGTATTGGACTAAGGAATACACCCATGAGAACCAACCTGCCGGTGACGCAACACGAGTACCAGTTCCCCGGTACAGAAACGCTGCTGTCCACCACCGATACAGCAAGCAATATCACCTACGCCAATGCAGCATTCGTTCGAACCTGTGGTTTTGCCAGCGAAGATCTGGTCGGGCAGTCGCACAACCTGGTACGGCATCCGGACATGCCGGTCGAGGCCTTTGCCGATATGTGGCGCAGCCTGAAAGAGGGCCAGTCCTGGACGGCACTGGTCAAGAACCGCCGCCAGGATGGCGACCATTACTGGGTGCGCGCCAATGCCGCACCGATGCGCCGCAACGGCCAGTTGGCGGGCTATCTGTCGGTGCGCACCAAGCCATCGCGCGCTGAAGTAGAGGCCACCGAAGCACTGTACCGCCGCTTCAAGGAAGGGCGTGCTTCAGGACTGGCGTTTCATTGTGGTCTGGTCGTTCGCACCGGCGTCATGCGCTGGGCCAGTGCGCTGCAACTGTTGCCCACGGCCTGGCGGGTGCGCCTGCCGCTGCTGGGGGTCGGTGCGGCCATGGGCGTTGCCTTGTCTTTTTCGGGTCTGGGGGGGACTGCCCTGGCAGGCTTGGGGGCGGCCATTGCAGGCAGCCTGCTGCTGGCGGACTGGTTCATTGAGGCGCAGATTACTTCTCCTCTGGGAAAAATACTGGGCCTGGCAGAACAGGTGGCCAGTGGTGAAGCGGGACAGGATCTGAGCCTCAACCGCTGTGACGACATCGGGCTGATCGCGCGTGCCATCAACCAGGCCGGGCTGAACCTGCATTCTCTGGTGGCCGACGTGTACGAGCAGGTGTCTGGCGTTCGGGTGGCCAGCCAGCAGATTGCTGCCGCGAACAGTGACTTGTCGAGCCGGACCGAACAAACGGCTTCCAGTCTGGAAGAAACAGCGGCCGCCATGGAGCAGCAAACCGCGAGCGTGCGCCAGAACGCCGAGACGGCGCAACAGGCCAGCCAGGTGGCCCATGCCGCAACCCAGGTAGCCGCCAAGGGGGGCGAGGCGGTGGCCAATGTGGTGTCCACCATGGCGCTGATCTCGGCTTCGAGCCGCAGAATAGCCGACATCATCAGCGTGATTGACGGCATTGCCTTCCAGACCAATATTCTGGCCTTGAACGCAGCCGTGGAAGCGGCCCGGGCCGGTGAGCAGGGCCGCGGTTTTGCCGTGGTGGCCAGTGAGGTGCGCAGCCTGGCCGGGCGCTCGGCGGCGGCAGCCAAGGAAATCAAGGGCCTGATTGATGACTCCGTCGAAAAGGTCGAAAGCGGTTCCCGACTGGTGGCCGATGCCGGCCAGACCATGACCAACGTCGTGAGTCAGGTCAGGCAAGTCAATGATTTGATTGCTGAAATTACCGTCGCCTCCAAGGAACAAACCATTGGGATTTCACAAGTCGGCCAGGCCGTGGCCCAGCTCGACGAGATGACGCAGCAAAACGCCGCCATGGTTGAGCAAAGCAGCGCCGCCGCCGACAGCATGAGCGACCAGGCGCAGCGCCTGCTGGACGCTGTGAAGGTGTTCTCGGTTTAATATCCGGCGTATTGCGGTAGCTGAACTTTCAAAAGGATTGATAGAAAAACATCAAGTTCGCAACCATGACCAACAAACATACGCACCCCTATCAAAGCGCCGCAGGTTGGAGCTTGCTGGCGCTGGCCCTACCCCTGCTGTGGTGGGTCTCGCACCCGGCCCGGCAGATCGTGATCGAGCCGATGATGTTTGTGTTTTGGCACACGGCGGTGGAAGTGTTCGCTGTCGTGGTGGCCATGCTGATATTTGTCACCGGCTACCGCGCCATTTTGTCGACCCGCAAAGGGGCCGTGGTGCTGCTGGGGGTGGCATTCCTGGGCGTGGGCTTGCTCGACTTTCTGCACGCCATGAGCTATGTCGGCATGCCGGATGCTGTAACCGCCAACAGCGCCCAAAAATCCATTTTCTTCTGGCTGACCGCGCGCATGCTGGCCGCCGGCGCATTGCTGGTGTATGCCTTGCTGCCACCGGTGCCGGACGTCACCAACCTGAGAAAACGTCTCGCCCTGGCCCTGATGTTGGCGGTGGTCGGCGTACTGGGGCTGGTCGGGCTGCTATGGCCAGACCGTGTACCTGCGCTATTTATCGAAGGACAAGGACTGACACCGCTGAAGGTCAGCCTCGAATGGTTGATCGTCGCCATCAATTTGGCCACGATGGGGGCGCTATGGCGACGCCGCAAGGAATTGGTCCGTGAATGTGTCATGGCCTTGGCCTTTGCCGCGGCCTTGTCAGCGGTCTCCGAACTGTTTGTCACGTTGCTGGGGGTCGTCGACAAAGATGGGGCCAATGTGCTTGGGCATCTTTACAAGGTGGCTGCCTATCTGTATTTGTTCCATGCCACCTTCAACGAGTCTCTGCGCCGCCCTTTGGAACGGCTGGAGGTGCAGTACCTGCGCGAGAAAGTAACGCTGAATGCGGCGCCCGATGGCGTCATGTGGGTTGACAACACCGGGCGCATTTTGATGGTCAACCCGGCCATGGAAACGCTCACGGGCTACGCCACGACCGAGTTGGTCGGCCAAAACGTGGACATCTTTTTGCCTGCACATTTGCACGCACGCCACGCGCAGTCGATGCGGGGTTATTTCATGGCACCGGCCACCCGCGCCATGGGCTCGATGGATCTGCAACTGCTGCGTCGCGATGGCCAGATGCGGCCGGTGGACATCTCCCTGGGTCACTGGGAAGACGAGGGCACGTACCACGCGATTGCCTACGTCCGCGACCTGACCGAGCGCAAGAAATTTGAAGAGTCGTTGCGACACCAGGCCACCCACGATGAGCTCACCGGCCTGCCCAACCGCTGGTGGTTTCGTCTGCAACTGAATCAAGCCCTGGCGCGTGCTGGGCGCACAGGTCTGCGAGTGGCTGTTTTGTTGCTGGATTTGGACTATTTCAAAACCGTGAACGACAGTTTTGGACCCGCCACGGGGGACGCCTTGTTGGTGCAGGTAGGCACTCGCATCCGCAGTGTCCTGCGCGAAAACGACACACTGGCGCGCATGGGTGGCGACGAGTTCGCCATTCTGCTGATCGATCTGGCTGATGTGGATGAGGCGGTGCGTGTCGCCACCAAGCTCTTGCAGTCGCTACAGACCTCGTACCGGCTGCAAGACCAGGACGTCTATTCAGGCGGGAGTCTGGGTCTGGCTTTTTACCCGGACGATGCCAAGGACAGCGACAACCTGCTGCGCTACGCGGACATGGCCATGTACCAGGCCAAACAGGCCGGACGCGGCGGTTATGCCTGCTATTCGCCCGAAATGGACCGGCGCGTGCACGAAGACATGCAATTGCACACTCGCTTGAAAGAAGCCATGACCCAGGGAGTTTTGCAGTTGCATTACCAGCCCCAAGTGGACGTCGAAAGTGGTGCGATCGTAGGGGCGGAAGCCTTGTTGCGCTGGCATGACCCGGTGCTGGGCCATGTATCTCCGGCAAGATTCATACCGGTTGCCGAAGCCACCGGCCTGATTTTGCCGTTGTCGGACTGGGTGCTGGAAACGGCGTGCAAGCAGATTGCCGCCTGGGCCCAGGCCGGCACGCCATTGCGGGTGGCGGTCAATGTTTCGGCGCAGCAATTTCGCCAGCGCAATCTGCCCGAGCAAGTACGCGCAGCACTGGCGCGCACCGGCGCGCAGGCCGAATGGCTGGACATTGAAATCACCGAATCGGTGGCCATGACGCAGCCCGAGCAGGCGCGCGAACAGCTCAATGCCCTGGTGGGCTTGGGCTGCCGCATCGCCCTGGATGACTTTGGTACCGGCTATTCGTCGCTCGCCTATCTCAAGGCCTTGCCGGTGAGCAAGCTCAAAATTGACAAAAGCTTCATGGACGGAATTCCCCAAGACGCCAATGACGTCGCCATTTCCCGGGCCATCATTGCCTTGGCTCACAGCCTGGGGCTGAAGCTCATCGCCGAGGGCGTGGAAACCGATGCCCAGCTGGCCTTTTTGCGCCAATACGGTTGCGAGATTTACCAGGGCTGGCTGTTTGCCAAAGCGATGACGGCCGGTGATCTGACAGAATTGCTGCGCGCCTCACCCGCCCATTTGTAACCACCTTGCGCGTAAGCAAGCAAACAAAAACGACAAAATGACCATGCAACGCATTGCGGACTTCGTCTGGCAACAACTGAGCGGCCTGATGCAGGGAGAACTGAAACAGGCCGAACTGGGCTGGCTGGCTTCGCCACACCGGCACCTGTCGCTGCTGTCGCGGCGCCGCGCCACCATGATCGTCAACCGGGTGCGCCTGTTCGCCTTCCTGTTCGCGGTACTGACGCCGCTCTGGAGCGTGGTCGATCTGGTCGTCTTCCCTTTTCCACTGTGGCTCAACCTGGCCCTGATGCGGCTGATGGCCTGTGCGGCCTTCGCCAGCCTGGTGCTGTATTACCGGCCCAGCGGCGACCTGTTTTCTGCCTATCGTTCGATGGCGCTGCTGTTTGCCATTCCGACCCTTTTTTACGTCGCCTCTTACACGCTGCTCAGCCACTACCAGCTGGTCGGGATCTCGGCCGCCATCGGTGCCGGTTATGCCTTTTTGCCGTTTGTTCTGTTGGCCGGACTGGCCATCTTTCCACTCACCTTGCTGGAGAACCTGGTGATCGCCAGCCCGATTCTGATCGCCCAGGGCGTCGGCGGCTCGATGCGCTGGGCCACGCTGGACTGGCCATCGTTCGCTGGCGCTTTCTGGCTGCTGGTCCTGATCACCGGCGTCTCGACGCTGGCCGGCATGAGCCAGTTGGCGTTCATGATCGCGCTGGTGCGCCAGGCCATCCGCGACCCGCTGACCGGGGCTTTTTCGCGCAGCAGCGGTGAGGAAGTGCTGGAGCTGCAGTTCACCATCGCCAGCCGCAGCCATGCAACGCTGTCGGTCGCCTTCATCGATCTGGATCACTTCAAAAGCATCAACGACCAGTTCGGTCATGAAGCGGGCGACAAGGCGCTGCTCGACATGACGGACATCGTCAGCAACCATCTGCGCCATGGCGATATGCTGGCGCGCTGGGGCGGCGAGGAATTTCTGCTGATCATGCCCAACACCGATCTGATCCAGGCGCAAGCAGCGCTGTTGCGGATGCGCAGCTTGGGTTTTGGCATGCGCCCTGACCACACGCCGCTGACCGCCAGCATCGGTATCGCCGAGCGCAACGCCGATCAAGTCACAGACTGGAAAGCGTTGGTCGATCTAGCCGACCAGCGCATGTACCTGGCCAAACAAGGCGGACGGGATCGGGTCGTAGGCCGGCCGGCAGCATGAACCACAACATCAGCGTCATCGGCGCGCCCACCGACATTGGCGCTGGCAGCCGCGGTGCCAGCATGGGGCCGGAAGCCCTGCGTGTCGCCCAGATCGTGCCGGTGCTGCAAAACCGGGGTCTGCAGGTGCTTGACCGCGGCAACCTGAGCGGCCCCCGCAACCCATGGCTGCCGCCGGTGAATGGTTATCGCCACCTCGACGAGGTGGTCGCGTGGAACACACTCGTGCATGACGCGGTGTATGCAGAACTCGACCAGGGTCGCCTGCCCATCCTGCTGGGCGGTGACCACTGCTTGAGCATGGGATCCATCAGTGCGGTGGCCCGCCATTGCCGCGAGGCGGGCAAAAAGCTGCGTGTGCTGTGGCTGGACGCCCATGCCGACTTCAATACCCACACCCTCACCCCCAGCGGCAATCTGCACGGCATGCCGCTGGCTTGCCTGTGTGGCTATGGCCCGCCGGCCTTGACCGGGCTGGGCGGCCAGACACCCGCCATCAACCCGAAATGGATACGCCAGATCGGTATTCGCAGTGTCGATGAAGGGGAGAAACGGCTGGTCCATGAAGCCGGCCTGGATGTGTTTGACATGCGCTACATCGACGAAATGGGCATGCGCGCCGCGATGGAGCTGGCGCTGGCGCTGGTGGACGCCAACACCCACCTGCATGTGAGCTTTGACGTGGATTTTATGGACCCCGACATTGCCCCCGGCGTAGGCACCACGGTGCGCGGCGGCCCGACCTACCGCGAAGCGCAGCTCTGTATGGAAATGATTGCCGACACCGGGCACCTCGCCTCACTCGACGTCATGGAGCTCAACCCGGCATTCGATGTGCGCAACCGCACAGCCGAGGTGGCGGTGGATTTGATGGCGTCGCTCTTCGGCAAAAGCACCCTCATGCGCAAGAATTAATCGATCACCAGGCGGCAGCGCCATCAAATTGGCAGGCCTTACCCAGCCAGTGCCAAACCCGGCTTCTCCAGGCTGCCAGGTTTGGCAACCGGCATGGCTCCAAACTGGATGTCGCCCGTGAGCTGCCCGCCCTCTTCAATCACCAACTTGCCGTAGCGCACCTTGCCATTGACTTTGCCCGTGGCATGGATCGTCAACTTCTGGCGCACGGTCAGGTTGCCATCGAACTGGCCACGGATCTCGGCAATGTCGATCTCCGCCGAACCATTGAAAGCGCCCCGCTCCGAAATCTGGATCACCCGCGAATCCATGGTCGCCTCCACCAGGCCTTCGACCAGCAGGGTGTCGCAATCGGTAATTTCCACCCCTTTGAGTTTGATGTTGGGCCCCACTGTCAGCTTGCTGCCGCCCTCCGTCGCCGCTGGACTGGTAGTGACAGGATTATTCAACACGGGAGGCACTGCGACCGGCGGGGTGCTTGCGGTGCCCGACGCACCGTAAGCACTGGCCCCCGGCGTGGGGACAACGTGGCGTGCCGGTGAGGTTTCAGTTTCGCGCTTATTGAAGAAGTGAGGGGATATGGCCATGTGAGTTCCTTGAAAAACTCATGGTAGCGGCCCTGCTTTTGAAAGTCTCCACCGGTTTTGCAAGATCGGTAACAGGATGAATTTCTGTCAATGTGCCGGCATTGTGGTTTTCCACAATAGCCAATAGTCATTTAACTTCTATAGTAATAATGAAGCGGGCTCTGCGTTCCGCAGAGTTTCATTCACCTCACTATCAGGAGATATCCAATGAAGGTTTCCAAACTGCTACTGGCCCTGCTGATCAGCTGCGCGGCCTTGGGCGCGAGCGCCCAGACGGTCATCAAGTTCAGCCATGTGGTGGCGGCGGACACCCCCAAGGGCAAGGCTGCCGAATTCTTTGCCAAGAAGGCGGCCGAGTTGACCAAGGGCAAGGTCAAGGTCGAGGTCTATGCCAACAGCGCCTTGTACAAAGACAAGGAAGAGCTGGAAGCCCTGCAGATCGGCGCCGTGCAGATGCTGGCCCCCTCGCTGGCCAAGTTTGGCCCCTTGGGTGTGAAGGAGTTCGAGGCATTTGACCTGCCTTTCATCTTTGACAACACGGCGGACCTGCACAAGATCACCCAGGGTCCGGTCGGCGCCAGCCTGCTGGCCAAGCTCGAGCCCAAGGGCATCAAGGGTCTGGCGTACTGGGACAACGGCTTCAAGTCCTTCTCGGCCAATACACCGCTCAAGACCGTCGCTGACTTCAAGGGCAAGAAGTTTCGCATCCAGTCGTCCAAGGTGCTCGAAGAGGAGATTCGCTCGGTCGGCGGCATTCCTCAGGTGATGGCCTTCTCCGAGGTCTACCAGGCGCTGCAAACCGGCGTGGTGGACGGGACCGAGAACCCGATCTCCAACTTTTATACCCAGAAGATGCATGAAGTGCAAAAGCACCTCTCGCTCACCAACCACGGCTACCTCGGCTACGCGGTCATCGTGAACAAGAAATTCTGGGATGGTCTGCCCGCTGATGTGCGCGGCCAGCTGGAACAGGCCATGAAAGAAGCCACCGTCTATGCCAACAACATTGCCCAGGAAGAAAATGACAACGCACTGGCGGGCGTGAGGAAGAGCGGCAAGACCATTGTTTACCAACCAACCCCGGAAGAGCGTCTGGCACTGAAGAAGGCGATGGCCCCGGTGCATGCCAAGATGGCAGATCGCGTCGGCAAGGACACGCTGCAAGCCATCTACAAGGCAACCGGGTTTGACCCAAGCAAGCTCTAAGCTGGCTTGTCGCTGTACCGCAACACGGATGATGCATTGTCGGAGTTCAAACCATGAAATTTCTTGATCACCTGGAAGAGTGGATAGTCACCTTCCTCATGGGCGCTGCGACGCTGATCATCTTTGTGGCGGTGGTGCACCGTTACGCGGCCGGCCTGGCGATACCGGGCCTGCAGGACTGGCTTTTGTCGATCAATCTGACTTGGGCGCAAGAGCTCACCATCATCATGTTTGTCTGGATGTGCAAGTTTGGCGCTGCCTATGGCGTGCGCACTGGCATCCACGTCGGCGTGGATGTGCTGATCAACCGGCTGGACGACAAGATGAAAAGCAGGTTCATCGTCTTTGGGCTGTGCGCCGGCGCCCTGTTCACCGGCATCGTCGCCACGCTGGCGGCCCGCTTTGTCTGGGACAACGGCGCCCACTATGCCTTTCTGCATCTGCTGGGCCTGCCGCTGGACGGCATTCCCGAGGGCCCCACCACGCCGGACCTGGAGTGGCCGACCTGGATGGTCTACAGCGCCGTGCCGCTGGGCAGCAGCCTGATGTGTTTTCGTTTTCTTCAGGTCATGGTGGGCTTTCTGAAAACCGGCGAATTGCCGCACCACGACCACAGCCATGTCGAGGGCCTGGACGAAGAAGTCCCCCATGTTGAGGCGAACTCCTATGTCATGAATGACAACCTGCACCCCAATGAATTGCAGAACAAAGACGGGGACGCGAAATGAACGCCGCCATCATCTTTATCCTGTTGCTGGTGCTCATGCTCACCGGCATGCCGATCTCGATCTCGCTCGGCCTCACCGTGCTGACCTTCCTGTTTGGTTTTACCGAGGTGCCGCTCGAATCGGTGGCGCTCAAACTCTTCACCGGCATCGAGAAGTTCGAGATCATGGCGATTCCGTTCTTCATCCTGGCGGGCAACTTCCTGACCCACGGCGGCGTGGCACGGCGCATGATCAACTTTGCCTCCAGCATGGTCGGTCACTGGTACGGCGGCCTCGGTCTGGCCGGTGTGTTGGGCTGTGCCCTGTTTGCGGCCGTGTCGGGCTCCTCACCCGCCACGGTGGTGGCGATTGGCTCCATCCTGTTGCCGGCCATGACCCGGGCCGGCTTTCCCAAGAGTTTTGGCGCCGGTGTCATCACCACCTCCGGCGCGTTAGGCATCCTGATTCCCCCCAGCATCGTGATGGTGATGTATTCGGTGGCGACCAACACCTCGGTCGGTGCTTTGTTCATGGCGGGGGTGGTGCCGGGCATCGCGCTGGCCGGCGTCCTGGGTGGAGTTACCTGGTATCGCGCCAAAAAGTTTGACTATCCACGACTGCCCAAGGCCACCTGGGCGGAGCGCCTGACGGCCTTTCGCGCCTCGGCCTGGGGCTTGCTGCTGATCGTGATCGTGATGGGCGGTATTTACAGCGGCATCTTTACACCGACGGAAGCGGCGGCCATGAGTGCGGTCTATGCCTTCTTCGTGGCGGTGTTCGTCTACAAGGACATGAGCATGAAGGACGTGCCCAAGGTGCTGCTCAACTCCGCCAACATGTCGGCGATGCTGCTGTACATCATCACCAACGCGGTGCTGTTCTCCTTCATCATGACCAACGAGAACATTCCGCAGGCGCTGGCCGACTGGATGCTGGGCCATGGGCTGGGCATGATCACCTTCTTGCTGGCGGTCAACGTCATCCTGCTGCTGGCGGGCAACTTCATGGAGCCGTCCAGCATTGTGCTGATCTTCGCGCCCATCCTGTTCCCGGTGGCCATGAAGCTGGGCATCGATCCGGTGCACTTCGGCATCATCATGGTGGTGAACATGGAAGTGGGCATGTGCCACCCGCCAGTGGGGCTCAACCTCTATGTCGCCTCCGGCATCACCAAGATGGGCATCACCGAGCTGACGGTGGCGGTCTGGCCCTGGTTGCTGGCCATGCTGGGCTTCCTGATGCTGGTGACTTACTGGCCGGGCCTGTCGACCTGGTTCCCGCGGCTGTTGGGGATGATTTAGCGCAACGGATCGTGATAAGCCGCAACTTATAATTTATAAGCCATCGCGGTGTGAAAATTTGGAGGCGCATTAGCGGCGACAAGTCGTGCGTAACACCGCAGAGATGGCGGTCACACATCGCATTGGAAATGGCAGCATGATTAAAAAATCAAAATTCCGGCTGTCGCTGCGCCAGGTTTTGACAATTCCCTACGTGGTCTTGGTACTGGCATTGGCACTGACGATCGTCATACTGTCTTACACGGCCGGCAGCCGTGCAGTGGATACAGTCTCGTCCCATTTGCTGCTTGAAACCGTGGGCCGCATTAGTCAAGCGGTCGACCGCCACATTATGGGATCGGGCGCGGTGCTGGAAGCCGCGTTCCCGGACGGCATGCCGGTGGCGCCGTCGATTGATGCTGACATTCAGAATCTGCGCACCCGCTTCTGGATTGCCACGTCGCTGCACCTGGACCCGAACAACTATGTCTATTTTGGCAATCGTCTGGGCCAGGGGATTGGTCTGTACCGGCATTCGCGTACCGAGGGTGAGTTGCGCATCAAGCTCAAGCCCGAGGAGATGCGCACCTTCTACCGGTTCACCGGCATCAACGGCGAGCTGACACAGCAGTCGCGCGAAAGCAAGCTTTTCGACCCCCGAAAGCGGCCCTGGTATGAGGCGGGTGAAATCGTGCGCACCCACACCTGGACTTCCGTTTACATCGACTTCGGCACCGAAGGCCTGGTCGCCACCCGCGCGCGGCGGGTCTTGGGGCCGCGTGGCGAGTTTGAGGGCGTGGTTGCCACCGACGTGTCGTTGCGGGCCCTGAATGATTTTGTGAGCAACCTGCGGGTTTCCCAGCACGGCCTGGCCTTGATCATTGAACGCAATGGGGACCTGATCGCATCGTCGGCCAGTCCCAACGTCAAATCGATGCCCGATGGCAGCAAGACACGCGTCAGCGCAGCACACAGCGGCAACCCGTTCATCACGGCCCTGTATGACGAAGTTCAGGCGCGCCTGGCCAACCAAAGCCTCAAGGCCGGGGCGCAGACGTTCAGCTTCACGGCGCCGGACGGGCAGGTGATTCACGCCGCATTTGACCGCCTGAAAGACGACGCCGGGCTGGAGTGGATCACCGTGGTGGCCATGCCCCGCAGCGACTTCATGGCGGGCGTGACCGAAAACCTGGTGCGCACTGCGGTGCTCAGTGCGCTGGCCGCTCTGGTGGCGATTGCCATCGGCTTGCGCATTCTCAGCTGGGTGTCGGGTGACCTCAAGCACTTGTCCGAGGCGGCACTGCGGATTGGGGACGGCCAGCTCGACTGGCCGGTGGGCATCCAGCGGCCCGATGAAATTGGGCAGCTTGCCAAGAGTTTTGAAACCATGCAGCAGCGCCTGCAAACAGATGAGCTCACCGGGCTGGCCAACAGGGATGCGTTCATGCTGCGCTTGCGTCACAAAATCATCCGGGCCGCAGACAAGCCGGGTGATCAACGTTTTGCCGTGTTGTTCATTGATCTGAATCACTTCAAACACATCAACGATCATTACGGTCACGGGGTCGGTGACCGGGTGCTGGTTGAGGTCGCCCAGCGTCTGCGGTCTACCGTCCGCGCCCAGGATCTGGTGGCCCGTTTGTCCGGTGATGAGTTCGTGATTCTTTTGAATAGGATGGACAATGAAGAAGGTCTGGAGCGCGTGCGCCAGCAGATTCAAGCGGTCCTGAAAGAACCGCTTCTGGCCCTCGGAAAAGACGCACTCGCGTCGACTGACTTCGGCGGCTCGGTGGGTGAAGCACTTTTCCCGGACGACGGTACGGACGCCGAATCCCTGCTCAAGAAAGCGGACCGCCGCATGTACAGCCAGAAGTTTGCGGACAGTCCCGAGGGGCCGGTGCATCCACGGCGACGGGCATCCGAACAAGCTGAGATTCCGTTTGGCGGCTTGGAGGGGAAATAGATTTGCTACTTATTTAATAGCTGTTTGTTTAGTAGTGACGGGGGCTGGCAGCTGTTTTTCTTAATTTCTTAAGCGCTTGATGCTGATCAAGCAAATGCGCCTGCCATAATCGTCACCCATGCAAACCCTGCGTCACGCTCACCTCCTTGCCCGCTTGGTGCTGGTGTGGTTTGTGCTGTCGCTGGGGGTGGCCGTGGCGTCGCCCATGGTTCAGCCCCAGTCCATGCAACTGGTTTGCGCCGCCAGCGGTGCGCTCAAGCTGGTGAGCACCAGCGCCGATGGGTCCATGGCGCCGACATGGCACACACTGGACTGCTCGCTGTGCGTCGCGGTCGCGCCGCCGCCGTCGCCGCTGGTGCTGGTGGTCGCACCGCCCCACCCGCTCGCCTTTGCGCTGGGCCGCCTGCCGGCGGCTCGCATCGCCGCCAAGGCCGGCGCAACTCTGCCGCCACGCGGCCCGCCTTCGCTGCTCTGACTCCCGAAAAAGCCTGACGACGACTCTTGCCTGAGCCGTTGCTTCGGGCTGGCGTCTGGCCGTCATGCTGACCGCCAGTTCAGAGATGCCGTAAATCGACTGCGTTTTCTGCCTAAATCCCCAAAAAAGTTATCCCATGTCTTATCTAAAAATCCGCACGCTCCCCTGGTCCATTACCCTGGCTTTTCCTATGGCTACCCTGCTTGGCGGCCATGCGATTGCCGCTGACGAGAAAGTCAGCACACTGCCGATTGTTACCGTCAGTGATTCCAAAATCGATACCCATCCACTGATGGGTGCCACCCAGGTCGATGAGGCCGAACTGCTTCGCCAACGGTCGGCCACCAGCGATACCGCCCGCCTGCTCGGCGAGGTGCCCGGTGTCAGCCTGTATGGCGCCGGTGGCGTTTCCAGTCTGCCGGTGATCCATGGCCTGGCGGATGATCGCTTGCGCATCAAGGTCGATGGCATGGACCTGATTTCGGCCTGCGCCAACCACATGAATCCGCCGCTGTCCTACATCGACCCCAGCAACGTCAGCAGCATCCAGGTGTTTGCCGGCATCACCCCGGTCAGCGTGGGTGGTGACAGCATTGGTGGCGCTATCGTGGTCAATTCGGCTGCGCCCGAGTTTGCCAAGGCCGGCGCCGGCACCTTGCTCAAGGGTCAGGCTGGCGCTTTTTATCGCAGCAATGGCAGTGCCAAAGGCGGCCATGTTGCGCTGACGGTGGCGAGCGACAAGTTGAGCCTGACGTATAGCGGCGCCACCACGGAGGCCGGCAACTACGAGACGGCCGCGGCCTTCAAGTCAGCCCTGCCGGCCACTGCGGCGGTCAAGGTACCGGGGCCCAAAGAAGTGGGCTCTTCGCTTTATAAATCGGAAAACCAGTCACTCGGATTGGCACTGCGCCATGAGGATCATGTGCTGGAACTGAAACTGGGGCGGCAGAACATCCCATACCAAGGCTTTCCGAACCAGCGCATGGACATGACCGGCAATCAGAGCGATCAAGTCAATCTGCGCTATACCGGTCAATACCAGTGGGGCGCAATGGAAGCACGCATCTACGAAGAAAATACACGGCACACGATGAATTTTCTCGATAACAAGCTCGCAAGCGCCACCTCGTTGGGCATGCCGATGGCGACGGAAGGAAAAAATACCGGCGCGCTGGTCAAGGCCGATATCATCCTGTCCGAACGCGACACGCTCAATCTGGGCAGCGAATATCAGCGCTACCGCCTGAACGACTGGTGGGATCCGGTTGCGCCGACCGGCGGCATGGGCGGCGGCACCTTCTGGAATATCAATAACGGGCAGCGCGACCGCTTTGACCTTTTCGGCGAGTGGGAAGCACGCTGGAATCCGCAATGGCTTTCGCAGTTTGGCGTGCGCAGCAGCACCATGACCATGGACACCGGCAATGTGCAGGGCTACAACCCGACCAGTTATCCTGCGGCAACGTATGCGGCATTTAACGCGGCCGATCGCAGCAAAACCGACAACAACATCGATTTGACCGCGCTGGCCCGCTACACCCCGGATGCTGAAAAGACCGTTGAGGCCGGCTTTGCACGCAAAACCCGCTCGCCGAATCTGTATGAGCGCTTTGCCTGGTCGACCAACAACAACATGGTCATGAACATGGTCAACTGGGCTGGCGATGCCAATGGCTATGTCGGGAATATCAACCTGAAGCCGGAAGTGGCCAATACCCTCAGCGCCACCGCCGATTGGCATGATGCCGCGCGCCAGCACTGGGGCCTGCAAGTCACGCCTTATTACACCTACATCCAGGATTACATCGATGCCGTGGCCTGTGCCGCGGTTGGCAAGACTTGCCCGGCGCGGACCGATCAATTTGTCAACCTCAGTTTTGCGAATCAAAACGCGCACCTCTACGGCCTGGACGTTTCCGGCTACCAGCTGCTGGCAAAAACCAGCGTTTACGGCAGCTTCACGGCGACCGGCATGCTGAGTTATGTCCGAGGCAAAAACACGAGCACCGACAGCGGCCTCTACAACATCATGCCGTTGAACGCAAAACTGGCCGTGGTGCAGCGCACGGGTAGCTGGACCAACACGGTTGAGGCCCAGTTGGTGGATGCCAAGACCGACATCTCGCAAGTTCGCAACGAGATTAAAACTGCGGGCTATGGCTTGCTGAATCTGCGCAGCAGCTACGAGTGGAAAACGGTCCGTTTGGATATTGGTATCGAAAACGCCTTGGACCAGTTCTACGCGTCCCCGCTAGGCGGGGCGTACTACGGACAACGGGGTGCAACATGGGGCACTCCGGTTCCAGGCGCCGGCCGTTCGATCTATGCCGGTCTCACCGTGAAGTTCTGAGCCGTTTAGAAGTGGTAGCGCGCACCCAAGGTAGTGGCGCTGATGCGGTCACGAGCACTGCCAGCAAATTTCAGGTAATGCTCGTCGTACTGCACTACCGCCGACCACTGCGGATTGAACGCATATTCAGCGCCCACGCCATAAGACCAGTCGAAGCCGCTATCGCTACCAGCGACGACGCCCGACCCGGCGGCTGACGAAACGTCTGTGCGTCCATAGGTCGTTCCGATCTTGCCCAGCAGGTTGAACGAGGCGCCAACCGGCATTTTGCCAACCAAGCTCAGATTGAGGCCATCAGCCTTGGTGCTGCCACCGGCGCGGTTGACCGTACCGAAATTAGTGTAGCCAAACTCAAAACCGAAGTTTTTGCTGAAGTAACTACCGGCGTAAATGTTGTAAGCGGTATCGCCTTGGTCGTGATTAAAGATGCCAATACCGTTACCCACCATGAAATCAGACCGTCCGGCATTCAGGCCGATGTAGCTGTTGCCGGAACCGTACATGGCGTAGCCACTGCTGGAGCCGGACCCGCTGCTTTGCGCCTGCGCGCCGGTGACTGCGGCCAGCGCAGCGGCGGCTACGAACAGGCTGGTCATCATGCGATGTGATTTTTTCATTGTGAATCCTTTGATAGGCTGATGGATAGTCCAGACTGACCGGGCATCTCCATAGCATTGAAGAGACGATCACTTTAGCTTTTTCCGACCGGCAGTGATGTAGGTAATCGTTGGCAATTGTTGTAGGACAAGGCTGGCGACGCGCTGAGTCGCCAGCCATATGGCTAGCGCTTCAGCGTCTGCAAATAACACTGTTCATTGGTCGTCATCGAAACTGAATCGATGCTCGGCAAAGAGCCGGACGCAAGCCGTGACGACATCGGGGTCATATAACTGCCCTTTGTTGGTCATGAGTTCATTGAGCGCGACCTCCAACCCCCGCGATGCCCGATAAGGTCGGTGGCTCGCTGACACAAATACACCCTGGAGTTCAAGCTGGAGGCGAGCGACGGATCCCAACAGCCTTGATCTTTGGCGACTCTTTGATGACAATGCACACTTGCTTTTATGGGGGGTCATATGAAGAACTGATGTTACGCAGCCGCCCTGAACAGCTGAAGCTGGGCATAGGCGGTGCGCGATGCGTTGATGAGTAGCTTGCGACAAAGCGCAAAGGGATTGAGCTTGTTCGTAATGCTCAGGCATTCAAGCTTGAACGTGGCGTAAATGGCCATAAA